>Ga0207421_10006119_pt1 | contig 13214 bp, 9 predicted proteins | sample SodLakKL_010_SED_4_FD_187542 | JGI IMG/M metagenome (GOLD analysis project Ga0207421, IMG submission 187542) | Alkaline sediment microbial communities from Lake Tanatar, Kulunda Steppe, Russia - 8KL_010_SED (SPAdes) (version 2) | ecosystem: Environmental > Aquatic > Non-marine Saline and...
TTGAACAAGGGGTAGTCGGGATCGTTCATGACCTCAAAGCAAATCGCAAGCCCCGGGATGAGTAAAACGCTCAGCCAGCCGGGATGCCACATGGCATGAAAAAAACCGAGATAAAGAAACAGTCCCAAAGCGATGAGCGGTGAAATCATGAGAATCCGGTCGGTAAAAGGCATCCGTCGTTTCTTCTCATGCACGAGGTTCAATTCTTCGGTGAGCGCTTTGGGCGTCGGCAGATGGTCGATGATCTCGCGTTCCGACTTGCCTTCTTCTTTCATGCGTTCAACCATGTCTTTGTAATGATTGATGAACTCGTCTTTTTCAACGTCGGTCATCTCATAATGGTCAAGTTTCTTTTGAAGCGCTTCAAAATACGTCTCAAGCATGGGGGCCTCCCGTCATTTTTTCACGTAATAGCCCAGACCGATCGCACCCGGTCCGGCGTGCGCACCCACAGCGGGTGTGAGCGGCATCGAGAAAATGTCCCCGAGTGAAGGGTCTTTTTCCCTGAGGGCCGCTTCGATGTACTCACGTGTCGCTTCGTTGTGGGCATGACAGATGAAGGGTTCGACACCGGTAAGATTTTTGGTCTCTTCGTGATACATCTCAATCACGCGATTGACCGCTTTTTTGAAAGTGCGGATTTTCTCGACGTTCTCAACCTTGCCTTCTTTTGAGATGTGAAGCAACGGCTTGATCTTGAGCATGCTTCCGAGAAAACCCTGGGCGTTTGAAAGGCGGCCGTTTTTCACAAGATAGGCAAGCGTATCCACCGCGAAATAGATATGGTTCGCTTCGCGGATGGCTTTTAAGGCTCCGAGGATCTCTTCGACCTGCTTGCCTTCTTTGGCCATTTCGGCGGCTTTGAGCGTCATCTTCGCCTGCGGGAACGCGACGCTTTTCGAATCGAAGACATGGACATTGATTCCTTCGACTGTATTGCTGGCGACTTGTGCCGAAGAGTTGATGCCGCTCATGTGCGAAGATATGGTGACGACGATGATGTCGGTGTAGCCTTTCTCTTTCAGTGTTTCATAGGTTTCGATCATTTTCGCGGTGGGCGGTTGGGATGTCTTCGGAAAGAGCGAGGCATCGGATTTGATGCGCCGGTAGAATGCATCCGCGGTGAGTTCCTCGTGATCGACGAACTCTTCTTCCCCCAGGTGGATGATCGATCTCAGGATGGGGATGTCGTAATCATGGGTGAAATAGTCCAAACAGGCGTTCGTATCGGTTACAACAGCTATTTTTTGCATTATGGTCCTCCTCGTTGTCAGTTGGCTTCAAAGTTTCTTGCGAGAATGAAAAGAAGGTCTGAAAGCCGGTTCAGATAACTCCGGCAATACGAGAGGTCTTCACGACCCTTTTCATTGATGAAACGGACGAGCATGCGTTCGGCCCGCCGTGCGATGGTGCGCGAATAATCGAAATAGGCGTTTTCTTTGGTGGTATCGGAACCGGGCAGGTGGAACTTCGCTTCGATTTCCTTGTGGGTGATCTGTTTTTCTTCTTGTTCCTCGATGAAGGTGATGTCCTTCTCATCGATTTTTCGAAGGTTCGCGTAGCGTTCTTCGTTTTCAGGGTTGGTCGCCACAAGCGCATTGATCGCCTGCAGGGTCTTTTGGATGATTTTGATCTGTTCATAGTTGGTATGGTGGAAAGTGATGCCGAGCATGGCGCTCAGTTCATCAATGGTGCCGAGAGTCTCAAAGAGAATGTCATCTTTTGGAAGGCTTTCGTTCGAATAGTTCCGCGAGTGACCCTTGTCCCCGCGTTTGGTGGAGATGTGTTTGACGTCCTTGATTCCCATAGTATCACTCCTTTTTCATATTATAGCATATTGCGAGACACAAAAAGAGCGCCTCACGTAACTTTATTCCACTTTGAAATGGTTGAGACGGATGATGCTAAGGACGGTGAATACCACCCCGTAACCCACAAAGATCAAAAGGGTGAGAAGCGGGGAGAGGGACTGGTCGAACACGGCGATGTCCACACCGAAGTAGGACACGTAATTTTGCATCGCTTCCGAGCCTCCGGCAAAGACGGTTTCGATGGCGTCGTCCATATAGACGGTACGCATCAAAGAAGCGATCTGCATCGGCGGCAGGAGGCCGAGTATGGTGCGGATGGTCTGTGAGAAGGCGCCGATGGGGACATAAAGACCGGCCAGAAAACCGATCAGAGTGCCTACGAGCGTCGAAAGGTTACCATGAGCGCTCAGGGTTTTCAGATAGGTCGTGACATAAAAGAAAATGGCGGTGAACGTCAGGGTCGAGAGCATGACCAAGAGAATCACAAAGACGATGTTCACAAGCGGTAAGACGTAGCCGGTCGCGAAAACGAGAATGGCAAGCGATATCGCGAAGCTTATCATCGCAAGCACAAACGTGATCGTTCCGCCCGCAAACATGTAGGAGATCACAATGCGGCGCCGCTCGAGCGGCGTGACATAAAAATCGTTGATCTGCTGTCTTGCGGTATCCTTGGTGAACACGTGAAGGAAACCAAGAGGGATCGTCACGGTCGAGACGACCAGGATGCCTGAAAGAATGAAACTGTAGACCAGGTAGTTCGCTTCGTCACTCCCCCTGAGGTGTGAAGGCAAGGAATCGACCTGCATGGTTCTGAGGAATAGCACGAAGAGTCCGAGAATGATGAGTACCGACAAAAAAGAGAAAAATACCGCCCAGCGGTCTCTGAGATAGGTAAGCAGATGCCGTTTGATCAGTGCGTTCATGGGTTCAGCCTCCTGCCAGTGATGTTCAAAAACACATCGTCCATATTCCCCTTGACGATCTCAAAATTGTCAAGTTTGTCCCTGTAGGCCTCTACGATCGGAATGCCCTCAAATGGCGTCTTGATCGGGATGCGTACGGTTTTGTCATGGATGATGAAATCGACCTTGTCGTTTTCAAGGGCCGTTTTGAGGGAGTCATCTTTCGGCGAGAGAATCAGGGTGTCCCCCGCATGGGCGCGGCGCAGATTGGTTGCGCTGTCGCGAGCGATGATGGTGCCCTTGTCAATGATCACGACATCGTCGCATGCGGCCACTTCCTCCATGTAATGGGTGGTAAGAATGATGGTCATGGCGTTTTTTTGGCGCAAGGTGTCAATCAATGACCATATGCGCTCGCGCATGGACGGATCCAGACCGGTGGTCGGCTCGTCAAGGATCAGGATCTCCGGTTCGTTGATGAGCGCCCGGGCGATGTCGACCTTGCGACGCTGACCGCCCGAAAGCTTCTCGAGCCTGCGGTCGATGATGTCCGTGAGGTCAAGCAGGGTGATCAGCTCATCGATGCGCTGCTTGAGCGCCGCTTTTTGCATGCCGTATAGCGCTCCGCGAAGCTCAAGGTTCTCGCGAACGCTCAAAAGCCCATCAAGGACCGAATACTGAAAGACGATGCCGATTTTCTCGCGGATGGCCGCATCATCTTTTCCGATCGCAAGCCCATCGACGGTGATCGAGCCGCTAGTGGGTCGTTTGAGGGTGGAGAGGATCTCCACAGTGGTGGACTTGCCGGCGCCGTTTGGACCCAAAAGCGCAAAAAAGGCTCCCTTTCGAACATCGAAAGAGATCCCTTTCACGGCTTGCACGGACCCGTAGTCCTTGCAAAGATTGTCTACGTTGATCATACGCTTTCCTCCCTTATATGATTGGGGTGAATATGGACATGATGCCTTCTAGGAACCGAGTGAAATAAGGACGCTTACGCCACGCTTCAGGATCGAGCAGCGTGGACGCGTCTTTGTCCGTCTCAAATTGTTCGTTAAGGGTATCGACACCGTGTCCGTGAAGCAGGACAGTAATCTCGAAATCGATGACGGCGCTCCGGTTGTCGAGGTTGTATGACCCTATGGAAGCGATGGTCTCATCGACGATGAGCACCTTCGCGTGACAGAAACCGGGGTCGTAGTGGTAGATTTTGACATTCGCATCAAGCAAGGATGTGATGTAGGCTTTGGTGACTTTGTAGACGATGTATTTGTCGGGGATGCCCGGGATGATGATTTCGATATTGATGCCGGTACGGGCAGCGATTTTGAGGGCGGACAAGGTTTCAGGATCCAATGCCATGTAGGGGGTCATGATCTTGATTGAACGTTTGGCGTTTAAGATCATCTTGATGTACATGTCACGGATGTGCGCTTCTTTTGAATCCGGGCCGCTTTGGAGGATCTGGGTCAACCCCTGGGATTCAACGGTGGTTTCAGGATAGTAGCGGTCTTCGCTGTGGAAATGGTTGGTGTTATAGTAGTAGTCTTTGAAAAAGAGCGCGGTAAGGGAGCGTACCGCCGCGCCTTCGAGTTTGATCTGGGTGTCGCGGAAATAGTAGTCGTATTCGATGGAGTTGTCGTATTCATCGGCGATGTTCATCCCGCCCGTAAACCCGGTATGGCCGTCGATGATTACAATCTTGCGATGGTTCCGGTAGTTGATGCGCGTATTGAAAAGCGGAAAATAGATTTTGTCGTTGACGATGAGTTCGACTCCGCTCTTGCGGATTTTCGACAGCAAACGTCGGCTTGTGCGAGCGCTTCCGAGCGCATCGATGATGAGTTTCACCTCGATGCCTTCGGCCGCTCTTTCCATGAGCAGTTCGGCAATCTCTCTTCCGCGCTGGTCGCTTCTTAGGATGAATGTCTCAAAAAGAATGAAATGTTTGGCGGAGCGCAAGGCTTTTTTCAGTTCGGGGTAGAAGGCTTCACCGTTTTTCAGGATTTCGACCCTTGTGTTGTCTTTGAAGGGCTGGTGGTGGTTGGATTGATGGGCGCTATGGAAGATGTTTTCGACCAGAGCGTCATAAGAAGCGTAGTCCACGGGCCGTTCTTGAGGCGTGGCTTCGCGCGTGATATAGTTGGCGTTCACCATGAGCGGACGTTTTCGGAAACGGAAGGATTGTTGGAAGCTCCGTCCGAATGTCAGAAACAAGGTAATGCCGAGCACCGGTTCGAACGTCAGAATCAAAAGCCAGGGGAGTTTGGAGTGTGGCGAATCCCCTCTTAAGGTGATCCCGAGCCAGATGATGACGAATATCAACACGAAAAGGGTTCGTATGACGAACCCTAGTACGGTGGTGATGGCATAGACGTCCCATAGGATGTTGAAAACATACTCAAGGGCGAAACGGAAGAGAATCGCCATCGAGATAATGAGGACGACCATGAGATTTTTTCGAAGGTTTCGTTCCATATCATCCTGTCCTGTTCATCAGAGTGACTTTTGGCCCTTGATGACTTCATCAAGGGTAAGCGCTTCATCTGAAGGCAAAGTCTCAAACGGATCGGCTTGCACTTTCTCAAGCACGTCGTCCGCGTGTTTTTTGTAAGTTGCGATGGTTTCCTCGGTTTGTTGGCGCTTGTTGGATATTTCTTCTTCGAGGGAGATGTCGAGTCGTTCGACATCGCTTTGATGGTTCTTCTCGATCTGGTCCTTTTCGGAGAAAAGGTTCGCTTTTTCCGTGTCGGTTTCTTTTTTCATCGATTCCAGTGTAGCCTTGTGCGTCTTTTCGAGTTTCTCGATTTTGAGATCCAAGGTCTTTTTCTCTTCGTTGTAATCGTTGATGGCCCTCTCCCTGTCGTCCTGTTTCTTTTTTTCGATGTCGTGAAGGGCTTTCTGGTGTGCTTCGTTGAGTTTGGTGATGGTTTCTTCAAGCGCCTTTTCTTTTTGATTGAGAGAACGCGACAATGCGTCGGTCTGCTCTTCAAGCAACGCATCGGAATCTTGGCGACGCTGGTTGATTTTCTCCATGCGCGTCTTTTTGTAGGCTTCCGCGTCGCGGACGGTGCGGTCCTTGCGGTCGCGCTGGAAGGTTTTGAAAAGCTGGGCACGATGTTTGATCTCATAGTAGTGTTCAAGGAACTGGTTCATCTCTTTTTTCGCTTGGTTTCTGGCTTCCTCGATGGCCAAGTTGAGCTGGTCGGTGTAATGATACAGAAGGGTTTCCGCTTCCTCGATGGACTGGTCCTTGTTGCGCTCCAAGGTCTTGAGCATCGACTTGTAGGGTTCCCTTTCTTTTTGGAGCGATTGTTTTTTGGCTTCGAGTTCTTCGCTTTGCTCGTGTTCGCGGAAGGAGAGCTCTTTTTTGATTTTGAGGATCTGCTTGCGATCTTTTTTCTCGTCGAGCTTGTCTATTTGATCGTTTAGATTCGCACGCTCCTTGGCATGCGTTGCGACCAGTTCGTCAATGACGGTTTCGTGATCGTTGCGCAATTGCTCGAGCGGACGTTCATAGATTTTCTTTTCTTCTTCATAGGCGGTCTCGATTTTCTCGACGATGATTTCATGATCCTTCTCAGCGGTCTTGATCATCGATTTGTACATGTCGACTTTGTGCTTGAGACGGGTGTCGATTTCTTTTTGAAGCGCTGGCTTGCGTTCGATAAGGGTATCGTTTCGCAGCGCGGAATAGTTTTCGGTGTGACGCTGATAATGGGAAGAAAGCATCTTCTCATGGGAAAAGTCGAGGTTGACGCGGTGCTCTTCATAAAGCAATTTCAATGCGTCCCGGTCATACTCGTAGAGGAAATTTAGCTTAGTGGATAGAGTGTCGAGTTTCTCCATCGTGAAACCGTGACGCTTTTTCATCGTCTCCATTGCAGTCTCGTATTCATGTTTGAACGATTGGCGAGACGCTTCTAAGTCAATGGTTGAGAGGCGATGGTTGAGGGATGCTTCGCTGGAAGCGAGGTCGAACGTCGGGTGAGCGATGCGTTGGGATTGTTCGTTGATTTCAGTCGTCTCTTCGAGGGTATGGTCGAAATTGAGACGCTGCAGTTTACGGTCCACTTCGATGGTGTCCGTTTCCCGTTTGTGACGGGCGAGTTCTTTATTGAGTTCGGTGTTGGCCACATCGATTTCGATGTTGTGTTCAAGATTAGTTTCTTCCACGCGCTTAAGCAGCGCCAGGATGCTGTCTATGGCGGCCTTTTTTTCTTCAATGAGACGCTCTTTCGTATCCTCGATGAACGCTCTGCGTTTTTCAAGCTCGGGCTCAAGCGCTTCGTTTTGCTCTTCTTCTTTTTCCTTGAGTTGTTGAATGTGCGCTTTTCTCAGTTGTTTGATCTGTTTTTCATGATACGAGACATTGGAGGAATCGTTGATTTTCTCCGCCTCTTTTTTATAGTTTTCATGCTTGTTGATCTCTTTTTCCTGGGACTCTTTGAGCTTTTTGAGTTCGCTTTCCTGTTTCTTTTTCAACTTGGCGATTGCATCGTCGATCGGTTTGAGATTCTCTTTATATTTACGGTGCATGGATTTGATTGTGGCGCGTATGGATTCCACCGTTTCGTTCTTTTCCTTGTCAATCGCATTGAGTGCCTTGGTCCGTTTGGATTCGATATTACGGTGCGTCTGCTCAAACGAACTGTTGGCTTTCGTTTTGATGGTCTCGGCCTTTTCTAGACGTTCGTTCGTATCGTCCTGCAGTTCACTCATTTGCTGGCTGTGCCGTTTGTTTGCCTCTTCAATCGCCTTTTCTGCATCTTTGAGGGTTTCATTAAAGACTTTTTCGGCATCGGCGATTTTTTGGTCGTAGGTCTCTTTGGCTTTTTCCTTGTCGGCATTGTTTTGTTTCTCGTTTTTTTCAAACGTAGTGTTCTGACGCTTTTGGCGTGCCGAGTGATTGTGTTCCTGGGTGTCTTTCTCATAGTTGAGTCGTTCGATTTGAGTGTTGAACGTGTTTTTCAGATCCTGAAGCAGTTTCTTGAAATGTTTTTCGATAATGTCGTGATTTTTTTCGACATTGGAAAGACTCGCATTGACGGATGCATCAATGCGTTTGATGTTGCTGTTGAATTTCTTGCGCTTGTTTTCAATGTTCTTTTCGGTTTGAATGTCTTTTTCCACCACACCCTTGTAGCGCTTTTCCAAAAGTGTCGTGACTTCTGTCTTTGTATTGTCCATAGCGTTGCCCCCCTTTCCTCCATTTTAGCATTTTTTATAATTTTTTTAACCTTTCTTGATAAAAATGTGCAAATTCGGCCAAATAAAAAGACCACGTCGGACGTGGTCAGGCGTATTTGACAATCTTGTCGATGAAGCGCATACCCCCACCGACATATAATGTAGAGATTCGGTCGTTTTCAAGATGAAGGTCCACTTCGATGAGGGAGGGTTTGCCAAGTACATTGCCTTGTTCGAACACGAAGTGTTGAGCTTGGATCCCTTTGATTTCCCTGAGATAGACTGCCAGTGCTCCCGAAGCGGTGCCGGTCGCGCTTTCTTCGTTGATGCCGATCACCGGCAGGAAGTTTCTGCCTTGTGTCGCATGCGAAGCGTCTTCGGTTTCTTCTGTGAAAACATAAATGCCTTTGCATCCTATGCGTTCGCAAAGCGACTGCACTTTGACCGGGTCAAGGTTGAGGGTGTGCAGGGTTTTAAGACTGTCGACTTCCACAAAGATTTCCATGATGCCGGTGCCGACTTGTTTGATGTCCTTTGAAAGAATGCATGTTGCTTCAAGACCGAGGATTTCCTGTACATCCTCAAAAGACGGACCGTCTTCGATGACGATCTCCCCCATTTCCATAAGGACGCTGTCTTCTTTGATTTTGATGTTGAGAATGCCGGCCTTTGTCTCGATTGTATAGGTATCCTTATCCAGTGCATCGATGTTGCGCATCAGGTTGAAAAGGGCGATGGTCGCATGGCCACAAAGCGGCACTTCGGTCTTCGGAGAAAAATAGCGGACTTTGTAATCCGCTTTGTCGGATGGAAACAGGAATGCCGTTTCACTGTATCCCACATGCGTAGCGATTTTTTGCATCTCTTTTTCATCAAGGCCTTCGGTTTCAAGCACAACACCCGCCTCATTGCCTCCCTTGTTTCCTTTGGGGAAGGCGGACACACGATAGATGAGTCGGTCCATAGTATCACCTGCTTCGTTTAGTATTGATAGTATACAGTATTTTTAATGCGCATGCAATAAAAGTCGCTTAACAAAAGGCTGTCGATAATAAATCGAAATATGCTATAATTGGCCTAAAGGAGTGTGTCCCGATGAAGCAACTCACAAACACGTTTGAATTCAAAGCCTCGATGATTGCTTTTTTGATGGCTTTGCTTCCTTTCTTCCAGTTTCTTTTTGTCCGGGTAGTAACGACCTCTGCTTTCGTCACGGTATCAGCGCCTCTGGCCATTGTCGTAAGCATCCTCTACGGACGAAAGATCTATCCGTATCTTTTCATCGGTTCCTGGGTTGGTTGGTTCCTTCGCGGTGAACTTCAACTGGATTTGCCCTTGGGCGTCGCACTGCATCTTGGACTTTTTTATAGTCTAGTGCTCATCTTCATTACAGAAATCGGACGTCGGCTCGTTGTCGCAAGCGGACTCTTGTCGGCATCGCATGGAAGAATCTTCGTCTTAGGGCTCGCCATTGCGTTGATCATGGGGCTCTTTGCCGGACTGTTGGTACAGCTTCATGCCTTCCTGGTCTTGGGGGATACAGCCGAATGGACGCATCTTTTTATCGGGATTTCCGGTTTTACGTTGAGCATCCTGCTCTTCGGACCCTTCCTTTATTTGAGTTTCAACGAAACGCTCAGGATTCCACGTGACAGACGTTTGAAATGGATGGTTACAAGAACCGTTTACCTTATGCTTTACTTGCTCACTACCGGTTTGCTGATTGCGGGAATCGGACAATTTGAATACACGCGCCATCTATACATTCTCTCCGGTTTTTTTATCATCGGAGCGCTTTTCATGAGTTACCGGATGCTGCTCGCTTTGCAAATGATATTCCTTCTCACATACGGTGTCTTCCGCTTTGACCCCACGTGGAGTAACGAAGCCTTTTATTTCGATACACTGATTCTTTATTCCTTCATGTTCGTGACCGTCCTGCTGGCGCTTGTGATCAAAGATTATGTGTTCCGGCAACGTTCACAGAATGAAAAACTGTACCGGACCAATGTCGAGTTTGACCGGACCCTCGATTATGTGCACCGTTTTCTCAATCTTTCCAAACACATCCTCACGGATACCACCAGCAAGGAAGTCTACGCCAAGGAAACCTTTGAAATCAGCAACTTCATTTTCGCCAAAGCCGACGCTTCCTTCGCCTATTTCGAAGAGGAAGGCGCCATCGACATGGCACTTTCAAAAGGCTATCCGATCAAAGACATCCCGTTTCTCTACGAGCTTCATGACACCACTCTGGTCCGCAATCGTGACACCATATACCACCGCGACATCAAACGGCAATTGAAAAATCTTTACAAAGGGTTTGTCATGCCGAGTGAATACAGTTATCTCGATAATGCCAAAAGGGTCTATCTGGTGTTCAGATTCAATACGGAGCGCATTTTCGTGGTCGGTTTCGATTATTACACCGAACCGGATGCGATCACCAAAGAGGCACTGCGCCGGAGCAAGGAGTTCACCACGCTTTTCAACAAACTCTTCATGAAACAGCACCTCGATATGCAAAACCGTGCCATCAAGGAAGACATCATCCGTTCCTTCGTCCGCACACTCGACCTTTATGACCGCTACACGAAAGGCCATAGCGACGATGTGGCCAACTTGTCCCTGGCGATTGCGAAAAAACTGGACAAGGAACAGAGTTTCCTGGACAACATCTACTGGGCCGGCATGCTTCATGACATCGGAAAACTCGGGGTCAAGTATGACATCCTCAACAAAGAAGACCGACTTTCCGAAGATGAATACGACCACATCAAGGAACACGTCATCCATTCATATAACGTACTCAAAGAAAACGAGGACCTCAAAGAAATTGCCACCATGGTCCATGACCATCATGAACGATGGGACGGAGGCGGCTATCCTCGAGGCGTCGACAAGGACGCCATATCGCTGGGCGGCTCCATCATCGCCGTTGCGGACGCGGTTGCGACCATGGCGACCGACAGACCGTACCGTAAGCGCCTTGAGCGCGATGCCATCATCGATGAGCTGAACCGACACAAAGGCTCACAATTCGCCCCGAGGATCACAGAAGCGATGATTGAACTGATTCATGAAGGCATTCTTCACATCATACATAAAAACGCCTGAATCGTTTGATTCAGGCGCTTTTTTTAAAATCTCAGGCGCGCAAGGTGCGGTTGTAGATCAATGCACTGAGTGCAAAATAGATGACAACAAAAGGCAAAAGGCCGATCAGCCACCAGAAACCACCGAGGTTGACGCTTACTAGCACGCCGATGACCACGTACGCGATGGAAAAAAACGTGCTCGACGCATGCAGATGGCCAAGCAAAAACACCGTGCGAGCAAGCTGTCCGATTCCTTTGATGCCGATTTTCGCCATCGCCGGCAAGGCGAAAAGAACGAGCAACAGCGCCTCGAACATCAGAAAGTAGACAACGACATACCCGATGATTGATTCAACGCTCAAAAAAGCGGTGATGAGCGCAAACCCCGCCAACAATGCGAACAGACTCACAATGAGGGATTCGGGAAGCGAGTCTTTCACGTAGGAAAAGTAGTGTCTGATGAACGGCTTCGGGCGCGCGTCGTGTTTGAGGTGGTAAAAGACGCTTCGATACATCGCCACGGCCAATGGCGCGAAGAGCACACCGAGCGTGAGCGCAGAGAGGACGATCAGGAAGACGCTTCCGATGATGATGATGCCAAGCCGTTCACCAAGCGTGTTTTCATATTCGGGCGGAAGGTGTTCACCATTCATTGACATAGACACACTCCCCTTGCTTGTAGGTGGCTTGCACCTTCGTTTTCAGAAGCGATTCGACATTGCTTTTGTCAAAACCGCTTACCACGATGAAATCCGCCTGATGCCCTTTTTGGATGCGCCCGAGTCTGTTTTCCTGATAGGAGAAATACGCCGGTGTCTGTGTGTAGGCGGTGATGGCATCTTTGAGTGTCATGCCCTCGCTTTCGATGAAAGGAGGATACTCGGGATGTTTGAACGATTTACGGCTTACCGCCACATAAATATTTTCAAACGGGTTCGTGCTTTCAATCGGCGCGTCCGTCGAAACGGTCGTCTTGATGCCCTTTTTGAGCATGGTGTTGAAAAGGTAGGTTTCCTTGGCGCGCTCACCGAGTCTTTCTTCGATGATGGGCACATCGGAAGCAATGAAAATCGGCTGGGTTTGCGCGCCGAGATCGAGTTCGCGCATGCGTTCGATCTGGCCATGGTCCGCAAGTTGCGCGTGGATGATGGAGTCACGGCGTTTTTCCACCCTTCCTTCGCTTGCGGCCTCTTTTGCGTTCATGATCGCTTCGATGATGCCGTCGCCGATGCCGTGCACAGCGAAGTCCATGTCGTAATCATACGCCTTGTTGAAATGACGGGTAAGGCTTGCCTCATCGAAGATCGCGATGCCTCGTGTGTCCGGATCATCTGCGTACGGTGTTTTCATGTAGGCGCTTCGTGCCCCCAAGGATCCGTCCGCAAGCAGTTTGAGTGGTCCGTTCCGATAGTTACCGTACACTTTGTTCGCATATCCTTTTTCAAGGAAATCCTCAAAGACTTCAATCTTGGGCAGGTTGACCTGCTGCAGGACATTGAGTTTGAGCTCGCCTGATGTGCTCAGGGATTCAAAAACGGAAAGCACATCTTCATACGGTGCGTCCGTGACATGGAAGTCGTCGCTGCCCACAGACGTCACACCATGCGACAGCAACGTTTCCTGGGCGCTCAGGATGTAATCGCGGATGGTTTTTTTCTCGGGCGCATCGACGATCGAGAGGACGTATTTCATGGCGTCTTCTTTGAATATGCCCAGGTCCCAGTCGTAACTCTCCGCGTCATGGGTGATGGGGCCGTTTTTCGCCTCGGCGAGTTCGAGCGTTTTCGAGTTGACGCTCATCATGTGGCCGCAGACGCGGTAGATGAGGATGGGTTTTTCGGTGCTGATCCGGTCCAAATCGGCACGCGTGAGCATCCGTTTTTCTTCGGTCTGTTCCTCGTGATACCCACGGCCGAGAAGCGGGTTGGCTTCGTGTTTTTTGGCTTGCTCGATAAACGATTCGATGGTTTTTGGTTTGGAGGCGTCAAAAATCGACTGCATCCAGCCAAGCCCCACCAGATGGAGATGGGAATCGTGGAAACCCGGGAATACCGTGCGCCCTTTCAGGTCGATGATTTCATCGATCGACTGGCGCAGAATGGTTGATTTTCGCCCGACGACCTTGAAGTGGCCGTCTTCGACAATGAACGCATCATGGCTTGAAAATACGATGTCGGCGTTGATGTATGCTTTTCTCATAGGATCACCTG
>Ga0207421_10006120_pt1 | contig 13214 bp, 11 predicted proteins | sample SodLakKL_010_SED_4_FD_187542 | JGI IMG/M metagenome (GOLD analysis project Ga0207421, IMG submission 187542) | Alkaline sediment microbial communities from Lake Tanatar, Kulunda Steppe, Russia - 8KL_010_SED (SPAdes) (version 2) | ecosystem: Environmental > Aquatic > Non-marine Saline and...
GAATATGTTTTAAAAGATGTATGTCCAGTGCTTCTGGCAGTAGTACAAATACCGTCCTCATTGCAGGTGCGGTAATACGAGATAATTCGTTTTGCAGGGGAAATACGGAGAAATCTTCTTTGAACCGCATAAACAGCTTTCCTCGGCATGTACGAATACTGCCGAATCTTACCATTGGTGTAAGAAAGAAAGCTGTTTATCTGTGTTTTAGGGCAGGCTTTTTAGCTGATGCTGCAGACTGGACTTGAACCAGCACAGGCTAACGCCCACTAGCCCCTCAAGCTAGCGTGTCTACCAATTCCACCACTGCAGCTCTGGAACAAGAGGTACCATACAATATTACCCGATGATAGTCAAGAATCCCTATGAATTATGTTGCAGGTCCTTCCATACCTGGGGGATGGGTTTCGGTTTCCCGTCTTCCAGGGAAACATAGCCTACTTTGATCTCCATAACCGCAATGTGCTCACTATCCCTGCTGAACTCCTGCCTGAGGATCATTGAAAACCTGCCCTGCCGGGTAATGCTGGTCTTTACAAGAAGCAAGTCATCAAGATATGCAGGACGGTGATAGGAAATAGAAAGCGACTGCACGATAAAGCCGGTCTGCTCTTCAGTCATGGCCTGAACCTGCTCTCTTCCTGTAAGTCTCAGCAGTTCCGTCCGTGCATGCTCAGCCATATCTAAATACCGGCCATGGTACACTACCCCTCCTGCATCGGTGTCGCTGTAATATACGCGTACGGGGAAAAAATGCACCTTCCCCTCCAAATATCCGCTCTGTTCCATAGTATTTCCTCACGTACTGCATGATTCCAGCAGGGAAAACTCTGTCTTAAGACACTCCCTGCAGGTTAGGGCATCCTGGAAGTATACCGTCAGGAAACCCAGGCTCTCGGCTGATTCAATATTGCCTGCGGTATCATCAATAAAAACAGTCTCTTCAGCAACCAGCTGATACGAAGCAATCAGATATGAGAATATTTCCCTGTCGGGCTTTGCCTTGCCGATATATCCGGAAAAAACCGTGCCATGGAATTTCTCCCAGAAATCATAGCGGTTTTTAAGATAATCTGCAAATTCATAGGGCATGTTTGAAAGGACATAGAGCCTGTGTCCGGCTGCAAGCAGCTCCTCTGCCAGTGCAATCATTCTGTAATCCGGGGACAGTGCATCCCGGGCGATATCAAGGAAGCGCCGCATCTGAGTCCCAGGGATCCCCTCTTCCTGCTCAGCACGCCGGATGATTTCTTCTGTGGAAATCATCCCGGCATCATAGAGCTTCCAAAGTTTCCCTGCAAGGATCTGCGAGAAAAACCGGCTTCGTATCTCCGGGTCCGGAAAGGCTTCATCTGCCGTCTGTTCCGGTTTCCACCAGAGAAGCACTCCCCCGGCATCAAACACAATGGTCATACCAAACTCCTGTAAAAAGCCTCTGCAAGTGCTGCAGGTCAAGTGTACAAAAGAACCTGATAACTTTCCATCCCCGGGGAAGCTTTTCCCCCTACCGAATTTATTATTCACTAAACCAGTTTTTTCCTGTACCATGGATAATCATTGGTATAAAAGGAGAAATAAACGATGAGCACACTTCCGGAGATATCTGTCAGTGAACGGGCTTCCAACGAATATGAAGACATGCTCCCCTCACTTATTTCCTCTGTCGATAAACGCATGACCGCCCGGCAGGAAGAACTGGATCTTATCGGTTCCAACCCGCTTTCGGTCATGTATGACAACCATGAAAACCACGGCAGCCTGATGCTGAACGTGCTCCGGTTTAATGACTTTGAACTGCTGAAAAACATCCTCCCCTGGGTCTTAAGCAATTACACAGCAAAGGGCTTTTCCCCGGCATACTTCGAGGAAGTCCTTGATCAGTGGAAGAAGGCAGTTGCCCAGCATCTCTCAGCTGAAGCAGCACAGGAAATCATTCCCGTATATGAATGGATGGAAGAGACAGTTCCGCGCATGATCGAACAGCTTAAAGCAAATACCCTCGTCCCTCCCGACGGAATGAAAGTGCTTGCCGAGGCGAGGAGCAGGGAGATCCAGGATTTTGTTGAAACCCTCATCAGCGGTGATTATCAGAAGGCCCACCGCTATATTCAGCAGCGGGCGACAGACCAGCAGTCACTGCAGCAGGTATATGACAGTCTTATCAGGCCGGCTATGTATGAAGTGGGAAGGCTCTGGGAACAGGGAAGGATATCCGTAGCGTATGAACACCTGGCAACATCGGTCATCATGCGCATTATTACCTATTTTTACGTTGATGTGGTCAGCAGTGAACAGACAAAAGGGAAAGCCCTGGTTACTGCCTCCGCCAATGAGTACCATGAAATCGGCGCCCGGATTGTGGCTGATTTCCTTGAAATGGACGGCTGGAATGTCTCGTACCTGGGGGCGAACACCCCTGCCGAGGACCTTATATCCATGATTGAAGACGAGGGACATGACATTCTCTGCATTTCAGTAACCATGCCGTTCAATCTGGTACATGCGAGAAAGCTTATCAGCAGGATACGGGAAAAAGAGCAGCTGCAGCATACCTGCATCATGGTGGGGGGGCTCGCCTTTACCTACAGCAGCACCGCTGCAGAGAAACTTGGAGCTGATGCTGCTGCAGCAAGCGCTGCAGAATGCGTGAGACTTGCAGATTCCTGGTGGACGGAGCATTCCCATGGCTGAACTTCCTCTGAAAATCCTGGAACTCTACTGCGAGCGGTACTGTGAAATCCCCCTGGCTGTACTGAATACTGAAGGTTGCATTACCTACGCCAACCGTGCGTTCTGCAAAAAGTTCAGCCTTAATGCAGTTCCCAATGGAGAGAAAATCTGCGGCTTTCTTGACATTGATCTCTCCATGAACGAGCCAATCCATACGGATGAGAAGACCGGAGTTTCCGTAGACCTCGTGACTGCCGCCTATACCCTCCGCGGTGAAAGGAATACCCTGCGGGGACATCTGTTTTTTGACGGGAAGGTATATGTAGTTATTTTCGATATCTTCAAACAGCACGATGTGGAGGTCATTGAACAGGTTACCCGTCTGAACCTGGAGATGTCCTCCCTCACCAGAGATTACTCAAAGCAGTACCGGGCTATGGACAAGCAGGCAAAGGAGAGCAGAAAACTTGCTTCTGTTGACCAGCTGACCCAGCTGTGGAACCGGCGGCATTTTGAACAGACCCTGGATTATGCGCTGAAGAACTCTTCTGCCTTCGGTATCATCCTCTTTGACATTGATGACTTCAAGCATGTAAATGACACCTACGGCCATGACGCAGGCGATGAGGTGCTTGTCAGCCTGGCCCGGTGTACCAGGGAACAGATCAGAGAGGAGGATACAGCGGCAAGGTACGGCGGTGAGGAATTCATCATCCTTGCCTACTGCTCCGGGATTGACAAACTCTACGCCATTGCAGAAAAGCTCCGCACTGCCTTCGCGTCGCTTCACATCCCCTCCATCGGCGGGTCGGTGACCGCAAGTTTCGGGATCACCATGGGAAAAGACAGTGATACCCGGCAGGGAGTTATCAAGCGGGCAGATACTGCATTGTATGCGGCAAAACGGAAGGGGAAAAACCGTACGGAATCAGAACAGGCATAAGGAAATGCCTGAGTGCTTTCTTATGGTTCTTCTTATTTAGCAGTTACCCCTGCACTCCCGTTAGGGCAGATGATACATGACCTCTATCATCGGTTCAAAGTTCATGTGCTGACGCATCAGCTCCTGGGAGCGCTCCTTGTTCCTGGAGACAATTGCTGATGCAATGGAACGATGGCTTCTGCGTACCGTTTCCTGGTCGTTTTCTGAGAGTTTCGAATAGACATTAGTCACCTGGCGGTTGATCAGCACCATCACAGAGTTCAGCAGCCGGAAGTTCAGGTTGTTTCCTGAGCATTTCGATATATGGAGGTGGAACTGCCGGTGCACGGCTTCAAACACCTCTGTTTCAAACCCGGTCTCCTCCAGCAGTTCATCAATCTCCTTGAGTTCCTCCAGTTCTTTATCAGTTGCCCGGAGCGCAGCATTACCGGCATTCTCAATCTCAATTGCCCGGCGGAGCTCAAAGAGGTCCTGTTTATCCGTGCGTTCAAAGGTGAGGATCATTTCCAGGGGGAAATACCCGTCCCGGTGGCTCGGGTCATTAATGATGATCCCCCTCCTCGGCCGGGTGGTGACAATTCCCAGAAACTCAAGCACCCGCAGGGCTTCCCTCAAGGTAGGCCGGCTCACATTCAGCATGTTCACCAGCTCCTGCTCCCGGTAGAGCTTCTGCCCATAGGTCAGCTTTCCTTCCCTGATCATCTCAATAAAGGTATGGATGATCTGGAAGTACATCTTCTGATTCTCAACGGGACGTAGGGTAAGCTGCTCCATTTTTCGCTCCTGCTTCATATTCTGCACAGTATAGCGTATTTTCCCAAAAAGTACACTCCCTTTCAGATATCAGGAGTTTCTTCACACTCTGCTGTTGACAACCCCCTAGGGCTGTTTCATACTGTATTTAGTTAACTTATATCACCAATATCTAGGGGAGTGAAGTATGGTACTGCCGAAATCCAGGGATTTATCCCACATACCGGTATACGTTCCGGGAAAATCAGAGGCGCGGGTAAAAGCTGAATACGGGCTTGACAGGGTAGTCAAGCTTGCATCAAACGAGAACCCGCTGGGCGCTTCCCCGAAAGCGCTGCAGGCTATGCATGATATGCTCACCAGTACATACCGCTATCCGGACCACAGCAGTGATGCCCTGCGCAGCGCCCTGTCAGCGTTTTACCGCATTCCCAGGGAGCACTTCATCATCGCAGCCGGGCTGGAGGAGATGATCAACTGCATCAGCCGGGCGTACCTGCTTCACGGCGAAGCGGCGCTCATGCCGAAGATGTCTTTCATCAAGTACGTAATCAGCGTAAACCTGATGGGAAGCAAGCCTGTGTACATTCCCATGAAGCACTACGGAATTGACCTGGAAGCATTCGCCGACCGGATAGATGATTCGACAAAAATTATCTGGCTTGCCAATCCGAATAATCCTACAGGTACATACCTGAATGAAACAGAACTCAGGGATTTTTTAGACAAGGTTCCCCGCCGGATCCTGGTGGTCCTTGATGAAGCGTATATCGATTTTGCCGATGCCCGGGATTACCCGAGGCTTACCGAGCACTGGTTCAAGGAATATCCGAATCTGCTGGTGCTCAGGACATTCTCCAAGGCCTACGGGCTTGCCAGCGCACGCATCGGGTATGCAGTCGGACTGCCGGAACTTGTTGAGCCCATCCTGCGGGTCAGGGAAATTTTCAGCGTCTCAAGCATTGCGGAAGCCGGGGCATGCGCAGCCCTGGAAGATGCAGCCTTCGTTCAGACCTATCAGCAGCTGGTATGGAAGGAAAAACGGAGGATATACCGTGAGCTTGACAGGCTCGCATCTAAGGGGGTCTCCTATGTGCCGACCCAGGCAAATTTTCTCTATATTGAAACCCCGAAGGAGAGCAGGCAAATATTTGCCGAGTTCCAGGCGAAGGGGATTATTATCCGTCCTGCCGGGGAGAAGGGTCTCCGGGTGACCATCGGCCGTGAAGAGGAGAATACGGCATTCCTGAAAGCCCTAGAAGAACTCACTGCAGATCAGAACCACAGGAGGGAGCATGAAAAAGCTGCTGACCGGCAATGAAGCGGTTGCCCGGGGAGTCTATGAGTCGGGCTGCACCGTTGCCGCCGCATATCCCGGGACACCAAGCACCGAAATCCTTGAGGAAGTCTCCCGGTACCAGGAGATATACAGTGAATGGTCTCCCAATGAGAAGGTTGCCCTGGAAGTCGCCGGAGGAGCGGCGCTGGCCGGCAGCCGGGCATTCTGCTCGATGAAGCATGTAGGCCTGAATGTCGCCGCAGATCCGCTTTTTACCATCGGGTATACCGGCATTACCGGCGGACTGGTCATCAATACCAGCGATGAGCCGGGCATGCACAGTTCCCAGAACGAACAGGATAACCGGTACTATGCAAAGCATGCAAAAATACCGCTTGTCATCCCCTCTGACAGCCAGCAGTGCGTGGACTTCCTGCTTGAGGCATACCGGATCAGCGAAGCTTTTGACACCGCCGTGCTGTTCAGGACTACCACCCGGGTCTGTCACAGCAAGTCGCTGGTAGGCCTCAGCTCCCGGGAAGAGCCTGCCCAGAGGGAATATGCAAAGGACTTAAGGAAAAACCTGATGACTCCGGGAAATTCACGGCCGAAGCATCACGTGGTGGAACAGCGGCTGGAAAAACTTGCCGAATATGCAGAGACCAGCCCGCTGAACTTCCGGGAGGGCAGAAGTAAAGCAGTCGGGATCATCACCACAGGCATTGCCTATCAGTATGCGCGGGAGGTCTTCGGCTCCCGTGCTTCATACCTGTACATCGGGTTCTGCTATCCCCTGCCGCTGCAGAAGATCAAGCAGTTCGCCCGTGGGGTTGATACCCTGCTGATCATTGAGGAGAATGAGCCGTTCATAGAAGACGAGGTACGGAAACTGGGCATCGACTGCCTGGGCAAGGACAGGCTTCCCCTCTGCGATGAATTCTCCGTAACTGTTATCGAAGAAGCCTTCCTTGAGTTTCTGGATTATCATCCCTCCCCGAAGCTGCCTGCTGCGCAGCTGCCTCCCCGGCCTCCTGCCCTCTGTCCGGGGTGTCCGCACCGGGGGATCTTCCATGCACTCTCCTCATATAAGAACGTGGTGGCATCCACTGATATCGGATGCTATACCTTAGGCGCATTCCCGCCGCTGAATGTAGGGGATTTTCTCTTCTGCATGGGGTCAAGCATCACTGCAGGCATCGGCTTTGCACGCTCCGATATCGCCTACGGGAGGAACGACCGGAAGGTGTTTGCCCTCATCGGGGACTCCACGTTCTTCCATTCAGGAATGACCGGGCTTGCCGATGTGGTCTACAGCAATACCCCGGTAGTTACGGTGATCCTGGATAACCGGATTACTGCGATGACCGGGCATCAGGAAAACCCAGGAACGGGGAAACGGATAGACGGCACCAGGGCCCCGGAAATTGATCTTGCTCACCTGGCTGAATCCCTGGGTGTCTCCCGGGAGAACATCCGGGTAATACATCCGAACAACCTGAAGCAATGCAGCGAAGCCCTGAAGGATGCCTATGAATCGGAGGAGCCCTTCGTGATTATCACCAGGGCGCCGTGCGCCCTGCTGCCTGAGGTGCGCAGACGGGCTGCAGAGAAATACTATCAGGTCTCCCCGGAGACCTGCGTCGGATGCAAGGCATGCATCCGCATAGGCTGTCCGGCCATCCGCATGGAAGGGAAAACGGCGGTGATTGAATCTGACCTGTGCGCAGCCTGCGGAGTATGCTTCCAGGTATGCAGACCGAAGGCGATTTCCATGGGAGGGAAATAACGTGGCAGAAATACGCACACAGACAAAAAGCATCATGCTTGCCGGCGTCGGAGGTCAGGGAACCATCCTGGCAGCGAAGATCCTCTCTGAAGGACTTACCAGGGGAGGATATGACGTAAAAATGTCGGAGATCCACGGAATGAGCCAGCGGGGCGGAAGCGTCACTTCCCATGTCAGATATGGAGAGAACGTTTACTCCCCGGTGATTGCTCAAGGGAAGGCAGATATCATCTGCAGCTTTGAAAAACTGGAAGCCATGCGCTGCCTCCCCTACCTGAAGCCGGGAGGCACCCTGATTGTCAATGATTATGAGCTGTATCCCCTGCCGGTGCTTACCGGCTCAGCATCATATCCTGAAAGGATCCTTGAATCGCTGCAGGAACAGGCAGATGACTGCAGGATCGTGCCTGCCCACAGCGAAGCGGCGAAGCTGGGGAATTCCCGGGCGGAAAATATTCTGCTGCTGGGAGTGCTGATTCCGATTATGGGGCTTGATGAAATTCCCTGGGAGGATATGATCAGGGAACTGGTAAAGCAGCAGCTTGTCGATATCAACCTGAAGGCGTTTGCCCTTGGAAGGACCTATCAGTAACTAAAGAAAGGAGCGGTTATGATCCATCATGCTGTGTTTTCTCCGTCTTCCATTGTCGTAGTCGGAGCCTCCGATGATATCTCCAAGGTAGGGGGAAGGATCCTGAAGAACATCCTTGAGTCATCCTTTTCCGGTCCGCTGTACGGCATTAATCCCAAGGCGGAGGAGGTGCAGGGAGTCCCCTGCCCTCCGCTGGAAGACCTTCCTGAAATTGAACTGGCTATTCTTGCCGTGCATGCCAGATTCATCCCGTCCTACATGCAGAAGCTTGCAGAACAGAAGCAGACGAAGGGGTTTATCGTGCTTTCCGCCGGATTCAGCGAGATGGGAGAGGAGGGAACAAAGCTCCAGGATGAGATCGTCGCTATAGCCCGGTCCTGCGGAGGAACGGTCATCGGACCGAACTGCACAGGAGTGCTTACCGAGGATTATGCGGGGGTATTTGCCGGCCCGGTCCCTGAACTCTCGAAGGAAGGATGCGACCTAGCCAGCGGAAGCGGAGCAACTGCTGCCTTCATCCTGGAACAGGGTATCAGCGCAGGGCTGAGATTCCGCCAGATGATTTCCGTCGGCAACAGCGCCCAGGTAGGTGTTGAGGATGTGCTTGCCTACTGGGATGAAACCTTTGACCCGGAGAACAGCGCAAAGATCAAGCTTTTATATCTGGAAAGCATTGCCAATCCCCGGCGGCTGCTGAAGCACAGTAGGTCCTTGCGGGAAAAAGGATGCAGGATCTGTGCGGTGAAATCAGGAAGGTCCCAGGAAGGACGGAGGGCCGCCTCCTCCCATACAGGGGCGATGGCCTCCGACGACAGTTTCGTAGACGCCCTGTTCCGCAAGGCGGGGATTATCAGGTGCAGCGGCCGGGAGGACCTGGTCCAGGCAGGGATCCTGTGCAGCTTTCCCGATATGCGCAAGCCCTCCATGGCAATCGTCACCCACGCAGGAGGGCCGGGGGTCATGCTCACGGACATGCTCAGCGAGCAGGGAATCGCTGTCCCGAAACTTGAGGGGGAGGAAATGGATGCGCTTCTCAGCAGGCTGCATCACGGCTCATCGGCTGCAAATCCTATCGACTTCCTTGCCACAGGCACAGCCGGACACCTTGATGATATCCTCACCACATTGTGCAGCACCCGTGATGACCTGGGAGGGATCACGGTCATATTCGGCAGTCCCGGCCTGCATGATGTCTCCGATGTGCTTGATGTGCTTGCCGGCCATATCAAGAACAGCAGCCTGCCGATCTATCCGGTCCTTCCGTCAATTATTACCGCGAAAGATGAAATCAGGCGGTTCACCGCATCAGGGATCCCGTTCTTCACCGACGAGGTCTCCTTTGCACGCACCCTGGGGACCGCAGTGCGCACAGGGTCCAGTCTTCCTGCAGTACCGATGCATCCTGAACCGCCCGCACTCTCCTATGCTGATCAGCTGACACCGGATGCACAGGGATATCTTCCTCCCCAGCAGGCATCGGCCCTCCTTGATGCAGCGGGCATTCCCAGAATCAGGGAAGCAATGATATCTCATCCCGGCGAGCTCAAAGAGCTTTCCCTCTCCCTGCCGTGGGCAATGAAAGTCATCGGGCCGGTTCACAAGACCGATGTCGGGGGAGTGAGGCTTGATATCAGCTCGCTTGAGGAAGCAGAACAGACAGCTGAAGAGCTCCTGCGCATACCGGAGGCAAAAGGGGTGCTTATCCAGGAGATGGCATCAGGAACGGAGTTTTTCTGCGGGGTCATGCGCGATGATGCCTTCGGCCATCTGCTGATGACTGGCCTCGGCGGTATTTTTGTGGAAACCCTGAAGGATACCTCCAGCGAGCTGCTACCGATTGACAGAAGCACTGCTGAAGCTATGCTTGCCTCGCTGAAAAGTTATCCTGTCCTCACCGGAACCAGGGGAAATCAGGCACTGGCAGTCGGAGAGCTCACCGATCTCCTGCTGGGTGTTGATGCCCTGATACGGATGGTCCCTGAGATTGCGGAAATGGATATCAACCCGGTGCTTGTCTCCCGGGAGCGTGCTGTCTCAGTGGATGTGCGCATACGGTTGAGAGCATACTCTGTGTAAGTGGAAAAATTTTCACAATCAAAGATAAATTTTGTTACACAAAAGCTGTAGGTAAGTTATACTAATAGAAGGGATGCTGATGAGATCAAACACCTCATGCAGCACCCGTACGATAAACAATAATGGGAGGAGGATTATGAAAAAAATAGTACTGTTGGTACTGGTTATGGTATTAGCGGGCGGAATGGCCCTTTCTGCGCAAACCTACCGGAATGAACTGTTCACCCAGGATGCCCGCGTCATGGCCATGGGAGGGTTTACTGCCGTAGCCAATGATATAAATGCTCTCTTCTACAACCCTGCAGGGCTGGCGTACCTGCCGGCAAGAGACTTCATGCTGGGAACCACCTTTTACAGCGATCTGAGCGGAAAAGGCATTGACTTCTTCGCTGATTTTGACCCGGATGATGAAGATTTTGATCCAGAGGACGTCATTCTTCCCCTGCGGTTCACGTCCCTGACTTCCCGGGCGGCCTTTGCCGAAAGGAACTGGGGAGTTGCTGCTGTTTCAGAAATGGGAGTTCAGCCGATAGAAGTTTTATTGGATGAAGAAGAAGAGCAGTTAGATATCATATATGTCCCGACCCACAATCTCGGTCTTGTCGGGGGTGTCGGATTCTCCTCCGGTCCTATCGCTGTCGGCGGGAATATCCGGCTCTACCGTGCGCTGCCGAAATTTGATGATAAAACAGTATCCCTCGGCTTTGATGAGGATGGTGAGATAAAAGAGGACGATCTCGATAAGGCAATGGAAGATATACGGGAGACCTTCTTTGCTTTCGAGGACGATGTCAACATGGAAGTCGGGGTCGGTGCGATGGTAACCCTGGGCAGCCTCTCTGCAGGAGCATATATTGAAAGCCTGATGGATGTGCTAGAGTACGAAGATCATATCTTTGAGCGCGCCTGGAAGTCCATGAGCATCGGAGCAGCCTTCACTCCCTTTGAGAACAGGCTGTATCCAAGTGCAAGAATGCAGCTGATAAACCTGGTAATTGCCGGTGATTTCACCTACATCGGCGATGACGAGCTTCGCTCCATGGGAATCGGAACAGAGGTCGGACTGAGGCTCGGCAGGGCAGTCACCTTTGACCTCCGCGGCGGATACCGCCAGCCGATGCCCGGAGATTTCGGAGATATGGAAATTGACACCTCCAAGGGCGAAGTATTCTTCGGCCTCGGTGCGAAACTGATTGCCCTTGATCTGAATTTTACTGCAGCCATTCCAGCCGGACTGCTGGAAGAAATGGGGGAATGGGATGATGAAGAAGATGTAGTCTTTGGAGACTACAATCCCAGGTTCAGCATTTCTGCAGGCCTGCGGTTATAGATACGAGGTCCCCTTTTTTCTCAAGCCGCCTGACAGAGGCGGCTTGTTTTTTGTCCTCTGATCACAGATCAGCCTGGTAGCGGTACTCAGCAAGCCGGAGAAGCTTCGGATACAGCAGGGAAAGGAGCACTGCAGCGAATATCACGGCTGAGGAACCGATCCAGATATCAGGGAGGGAGATGCGGGTAAGCAGAAAGACCAGGAGCACGCAGAAACCCAGGATGAGGGCATTGATGCCCATGGAAATAAGCACATTTGTGTTCTGCTTCATGGCCTGCTGCGGGTGCGTCCAGTCAAGTAGCGGCCGGGAGAGATCAATCATCAGTCCGATCACCCCGGAAAGTGCTAAGAACACGATTCCTCCGGGCACAGCGTAGATCAGATGCATCCCGTCCATCGGCAGAAGCAGCTGAAGCACCCCATAGTAGATCAGAAAGGCCGGGGTGAAAAACAGCAGCTGGAAGAGGATTTTTGCCCGGACCTGACAGATTCCTGATACCGGCAGGGACCTGCTTACCGAAAAGCATCTCCCTTCCCGGGATATGCTGGTGGCAGGTACGCTGTTGAGCACGGTCATCAAAAGCAGGATACCGAAGATAATCAGTTCAAAATACGGAAGGTCAAACAGGATTTCCCCGTAGCGTTCCAGCTCTCCGATGGTCCCGGTGATACCCATGACAATCAGCAGGATCGGGAGGATGAGAAGCTGGGCAAAGGATTCCATAATATACGTGGAATTGGAGGTAATAACATCCCATTCCCTCTGCAGAAGTGCAGCAGTTATGCCCCGGCGGCGGTTCCTTCTCTCTGCTGTACGCGGCAATCCCCTTGCGGCATGGGAAGCCTCCCCGGAGAGCAGGGCCAGGTATCTCCTGCTGATAAGTGCAGCAAAAAGCATACCTCCTGCGCCACTTATCCCGCAGAAGAGGAGGATTTTCCAGGTATTCCCGGGCATTGCGCTTTCTGCAGCCCAGTTAAGCGGGATAAGCCTTTCAAAAAGGGATGCAATATATTCTGTAAGCACGGCTATAAGCCCTTCATGGTCTGCCGCATCCCCTGCTGATACCCCCATAAGCAGAGACTGAATCAGGATAACTGCTCCAATCAGCAGGACCATTCCTGCAACTTCCAGGGCAGTTCTCCAGCGGGAGCTTGAAGCCAGCCGCACAAGCAGCGAGGAAAGCAGCGCTGAGATCATCAGCGGGATAACCGGACCGAAGAACAGGACCAGCAGAACCGATGCCGCATAGGAAAAGCTCCACCCGAAATAATATCCGAATACTCCTGCAGCAGGGAGGTAGAACACTGCAAAAAACGGAAATGCGTAGAGGTACAGGATGCACAGACGGGAGCATACGATATCACGGGGTTTCAGCGGAAGTGAGCCCAGCAGCAGGTTGTCCCGGGAACGGTAGAGGATGGAAAGGGAGCTGGTAAAGGAGAAAACCAGCACAACGACCCAGCTGAACATGAGGGAGGCCAGCAGGGGGAAATGTGGATAGCCGAAATGCTCCCCCACGAGATAGAGTTCCCGGTAGTTCTGCACCAGCAGCGAGATCAGCGTTCCGCCGCCGAGGGTAACTCCCAGCAGCACCACGGAACCGATCCATACGCGCCTTCTGCTTTTCAGCTCTTCACGTTTTCCCTTTGCAAGGAAGGATGAACCTTCTAAGTATGCCTTAATGAGCAGAGGGATCCTGCTGTTCATGGGTAAGCTCCAGAAATAATTGTTCCAGGGTTGAATCCTTCTTTCCCGAGGAGGCGCGCAGCTCACTGAACGGGCCG
>Ga0207421_10006121_pt1 | contig 13213 bp, 12 predicted proteins | sample SodLakKL_010_SED_4_FD_187542 | JGI IMG/M metagenome (GOLD analysis project Ga0207421, IMG submission 187542) | Alkaline sediment microbial communities from Lake Tanatar, Kulunda Steppe, Russia - 8KL_010_SED (SPAdes) (version 2) | ecosystem: Environmental > Aquatic > Non-marine Saline and...
TGGTCGGAGCGAGAGGATTTGAACCTCCGGCCTCTTGGTCCCGAACCAAGCGCGCTACCAAACTGCGCTACGCCCCGTTTTTTGCAACCTGATTATAGCACAGGGCAAATTAAAGAACAATACCGAAAAAAGCCCCGCAGATAGCGGGAATTGAAAGTATTGCTTGAGAAAAAATTAACTTGAGCAAATATTTCAAATATTATTGACATATGACATAACGCTCTGTATAATAGCAACATACAAGAATATGTATTTTAGCTTATGCAAAGTGGTCGTTTTATTAGCAGCGGCCGGAAAGGCGGATTGTCGTAGTGGAATATATAGTAATTATCGCAGTAATTCTATTGATTTCATGGGGTGTAAGGGTCTTAATTCATGCCAGTGTAAAAAAACGTAACCGTTAATTGTGATGATTACAAGCGATGATTAACCTCGGAGGGAGAGATGGAACATGTTGAACGCAATCTTGTTTGTTGGTTTTTTCTTAACCGTAGCTCTCTTCATCTATTACATGGTGGCAGTGGATGTAAAAAAGGCCGATCGGTAGTAGCTTAGCTTTTCTCGGAGTTTGAATAGCAGTAAGTTTTACTGAATTATATGTTAATAATAACATCTAGGTTACGATTTGAACTAATTTTGCAAAAAGGGTTTTGTATTTTTCATGTAAATACGTTAATATACTAGGGGTGTCTTTGGCATCCCTTTTATCTATTAAGTGACTTAATATAAACAGCTCGGGGTGAGGCGAGTGAAGAAAAAAATTGTAGTGGGAATACCGCGCTCCCTAGCATATTATAGTTTTTACCCGCTGTGGAGGGTATTTCTTGAAAAATTAGGCGTACAGGTTGTAATATCAAAAGCGACCAACCGCAAAATCCTTGAAGATGGTATTAAGGAAACGGTGAATGATGCCTGCATTCCTATTAAAGTTTTTCATGGCCATGTTTTTGACCTGGCTGAAAAAACAGACTATATCTTTTCCCCGCGTATGGTCAGTGCTGATGGTAAGGCTACTTTTTGCCCCAAGTTTTTAGGTCTTCCGGATATGATCAGGTTTTCCGGTGTTGATCTGCCACCCCTCATTGATACTCGCTATGATTTGAGTGGCTTGCCGGGAGGACAGATGAGGTTTTTCTTCTCCGTAGCCGGTGCAATCGGGGTTAAAAACCCTTTTAAGGTTTGTTATGCCGCGATATGCGCCATCCGTGCGCATAATTTTTACAACAAGCTGCAGCTCCAGGGTTTTAAACCGGCTGATGCCCTCCAGGTTGTCTTCAACCAGAAAAATATATCAGAATTGAGTAAGGAAAAGTTAACATCAGGGGCCAATCGGGCTAAAAAGGTGGTAGTTGCCCTGCTGGGCTATCCCTATGCAATTTATGATCCTTATATTAGTGCCGGTATTTATGATAAACTGATTAAGCTGGGGGTTGAAGTCGTTACCTACGAACAAATCCCCTTAAAAGAAATGCGACGCTTTTCTAAAGTGCTACCGCAGAACTTTTTTTGGTACTATAGTAACCAGGTTTGTTGGGCGGGCCTTTATCTCCTTGAACAAAAAAAGAAAATTGATGGCATTATTCATGTTACTGCCTTTGGCTGTGGTCCGGACTCCATGGTTGATAAAACCCTGGAGCTGGAAGCAAAAGCGGTTGCTTTACCTTTCCTAAGCCTGACAATTGATGAACATACCGGTGAAGGAGGTGTCTGGACCCGCCTGGAAGCTTTTGTCGATATGTTGTGGGCAAAGCAGGTACAAAATAAGGTGGGTTAAGGACAGATGAAATTATATTTAGGAATAGATGTCGGTTCGGTTAGTACAAACTTGGTTTTGGTGGATGAGCAAAACCAGGTTTTAGACTTAGAATATTTAAGGACCCGGGGACAGCCGATCAAGGCAGTCCAGGAAGGGCTTAAAAGTATGGCACCCAAGATGCCGGGGGGATCTGTTATCAGTGGGGTCGGGGTTACCGGCAGCGCCCGCAGTTTGGTTGGAGTGGCTGTTGGGGCCGACGTGATAAAAAATGAAATTACTGCCCATGCAGTTGCCGCTGACTTTGTTGTGCCGGGTGTACAGACTGTGCTTGAAATTGGGGGTCAGGATTCAAAAATAATTATTCTCCGGCATGGGGTAGTTATTGATTTTGCCATGAACACGGTTTGTGCAGCAGGAACTGGTTCTTTTCTTGATCACCAGGCAGATCGCCTGGGCATTCCTATTGAGGACTTCGGGTCTCTGGCCCTGAAAAATAAGAACCCGGCCCAGATTGCCGGACGCTGTTCTGTTTTTGCTGAATCTGATATGATCCATAAGCAGCAGATGGGTTACGGCCTTGAAGATATTATAGCCGGGTTGTGTGATGCACTTGTCCGTAACTATCTCAATAACGTCGGGAAAGGCAAAGAAATTCTAGCGCCGGTAGTATTTCAGGGCGGGGTAGCTGCCAACATTGGCATTAAGGCAGCATTTGAAAAAGCTTTGGAAGCGGAAGTAATTATTCCGGAACACTATCATGTTATGGGAGCTCTTGGCGCTGCCATTTTGGCCCGCTATACCATGACAGAGAAACAGGAACCTTCTTCATTCAGGGGGTTTGCCTTAAGCGATCTAAATTATGAAGCCGGCACTTTTGTCTGCGACGGCTGCCCAAATATTTGTGAGGTTGTAAATCTCTACCTTGACGATGAACTGCTGGCTCGCTGGGGAGGCCGCTGCGGAAAGTGGGAAAATTTAGAGATAGAGCCCGATCCATCCCTGAAAACATAACAGTAAACAAATATTTCTATCTTGAGTAATATTTTGTTGACACAGGCAGGAATTGTGATATCTTATGAATAAGTATTATAGGCTGAGGAGTTAACTAAGCTACAGCTTCTCAACCGCTGTTAATTACTTTGAAGGTGGTGATTGATGGCGCCTGTTGTATGGTTTAATTAAGCTTAGGAAAACTATAAGGGGGTTTTATAAGAATGAAAAAGTATTTGTTTGGGTTTTTAGTATTACTGTTAATGACAGGACTTCTTTTCGGCGGCTGTGCTCCCGATGAAGAAGTTGTCGATGAGCCCGTTGATGAAGAACCTGTCGATGAAGAACCGGTAGACGAGGTAGATGACCAGAACCTGGTTATTGCTATTGGTGCGGAACCGGAAAGCCTGGATTCACTTTTAATGAACTCAGCGCCGGCTGCAACTGTATCCGAGCACATGGTTGAGACCCTGGTATACCTGGCTGTGGACGGAACACTTGAGCCCGGCCTGGCAGAATCCTGGGAGCCGACTGAAGATGGTATGGCCTGGGATCTTTTCCTGCGTGAAGGCGTAACTTTCCATGATGGAGAGCCTTTCAACGCTGAAGCAGTTAAGTACAACCTGGATCGTTTCATGGCTTATGGTGATTTCGAAGGTGAAACAGCTGCAATCTATGCTTTCCTGCTTGATCAAATCAACGAGTTTGAAGTGATTGACGAGTATACCTTGAGGCTTCACCTTGACCAGCAGTTTGCACCGATCATTTCGCACCTTTCCCACTCTTTCGTTGGCATGCACAGCCCTGCTTCCCTGGAAGCGCTGGGTGAAGATGAGGCATTGGAAAACCCTGTAGGAACAGGCCCATTTAAAGTAATTAACTGGGACCGCGGTGAGCAGATTTCCATGGAAAGGAACGAAGACTACTGGGGCGGCGCACCTGAGCTTGAAACAGTTACCTTCAAATTCGTTCCCGAAGCAAGTTCACGAGTAATTATGCTCGAGACAGGTGAAGCACATGCCATTATGGCAGTTCCACCTACCGAGATTGATCGTCTTGAAGCAGATGCAGACATTGACGTGGTATTTGAAAACAGTGTAAGGGTTATTTACATGGGCTTCAACCTGGAGAGGGAGCCTTTTGATGACCCAAGGGTACGTCAGGCCCTTAACTATGCAGTCGATAAGCAAGCGATTATCGAGACCATCTTCCAGGGTGTTGGAGAACCTTCCTCCGCACCGGTTGTTCCCGCTGTGTTTGGTTATGAACAGGTTGGCCCCTATGATTATGATCCTGAGAGGGCTATGGAACTGCTCGAGGATGCAGGATACGCAGACGGTTTTGAAGTGGAGCTTTTCCACCCCACCGGTCGCTATCCGCAGGATGATGTTGTAACCGAAGCCGTTCAGGCAATGCTTGCTGAAGTTGGCGTTACTGCCAGCCTGACCACTTATGACTGGGGCACCTATCTTGATACGGTTATCGTTCCGCCGGAAGATGCAGAACATGACATGTATATGCTTGGTTGGGGAACAGTAACCCTGGATGCTGATTACGGCCTCTATGCCCTGTTCCACTCCACCCAGTGGCCGCCAAGAAACAACGTATCATATTATGCAAATGCTGATGTAGATGCTCTGCTTGATGAAGCAAGGGTAACTCCTGACACTAATGTTCGGGAAGATCTTTATGCTGATGCAATCCAGCTTATCTGGGATGATGCTCCCTGGTTGTTCCTTCATAATGAAGGACAGGTTAACGCTGTCCGTTCCAACGTGCAAGGGTTAATCCATCACCCGCTGGAGAATATCTTAGCCTGGGATGCATACATCGAGTAATAAGCTCTACTGCTTCTGAAACAGTAAGAAGATAATAAGTACTTCAGGGGCAGGGTGTTATAAACGGCTAATTGCCGGCGCCCTGCCCTTTTACTATGATGAACTGGCAAAATTATTATACTTTGTGCAAAACAGCTGTAATTGTAATGGACAAAGCAGTCAGCTGACCGGGAGTTGAATTGAATTGTATGGATATGTGATCAGGAGGCTTCTGCTGGCTATACCGGTTTTAATCGGGGTTTCTATTCTTGTTTTTGCTATTATTCGTTTTATACCGGGTGACCCAGCCCGTGCTGTTGCCGGTGTCAATGCCAGCCCCGAATACATTGAACAGGTTCGCAGGGATCTTTTACTGGATGAAGGCGTGCACGTGCAGTACTACGTTTACATGTCGAACCTCCTTCAGGGAGATATGGGGCGCTCAACCTTTACCCGTCGGCCGGTCACTGTAGAATTAATGCAGCGGTTTCCCAATACGCTGCTTTTATCAGCAACAGCAATGGCTTTCGCTATAGTTTTTGGAATGGCAGCCGGTATTGTTTCTGCTACCAGGCGCTATTCCCTTTTTGATAATACCAGTATGCTTTTAGCCCTTTTCGGTGTAGCTGCCCCGGTTTTCTGGTTGGGGATTATGTTCCAGCTTCTTTTTTCTGTGCACCTTGGTTGGCTGCCGTCAGGGGGTATTGGCACCTGGCAGCATTTAATCTTGCCTGCCCTTACCCTGGGGCTGGCTACAACAGCCCTGATTGCCCGTATCACCCGTTCGAGTATGCTTGATGTCCTCGGGCAGGACTACATTACTACTGCCCGCTCGAAAGGTCTGGTTGAAAGAGTCGTTGTCTACAAACATGCTTTAAAAAACGCGATGATTCCCGTTGTAACTGTCATGGGCTTGCAATTTGGCACCCTGCTTGGTGGGGCGGTGTTGACAGAAACCGTCTTCTCCTGGCCCGGTGTGGGGCGCCTGATGGTTGATTCAATCCTGGCCCGCGATTATCCCGTAGTCCAGGGGGCTGTCCTGCTCCTTGCTGTTTTATTCGTAACGATTAACCTTGTAGTTGATATTATTTATGCCTTCCTGGACCCGAGGATCAGCTATGGCAGTAAGGAGGTGGAGTAACATAATGTTTAATAAAACTGGAAAAATTGATACCAACAGCAAGTTACCCACCCCGAAAAAAGATACTGAATGGAGCCAGGTCTGGCGGCACCTGCGTCGCAACCGGCTGGCCATGGTAGGTATTGCCGTAATGGCTATATTTGTATTATCTGCAATATTTGCACCTTTAATAACTCCATACGATCCGATTAAGGTCGATTTCGGTTCAGCTTTCAATGTGCCTTCCAGTGAAAACCTTCTAGGGGCTGACTGGCTGGGCAGGGATAATTTTTCCAGGATCCTTTACGGGGCGAGAATTTCACTAATAATCGGTTTCATTTCTGTGGCGATTGGCATGGTTATCGGAGTGCCTGTCGGTGCACTATCTGGTTATTACGGGGGGAAATTTGATCTTTTCATACAGCGAATTATTGATATATTAATTGCTTTTCCCGGGATATTGCTTGCAATTGTCGTCGTTACTATTCTCGGAACGGGCGTTGAGAATGTTATGATTGCCGTTGGGATTGCATCTGTGCCAATTTATACCCGTCTGGTCCGCGGTTCAGTTCTGGCCATCAAGGAACAGGGCTATGTTGCTGCTGCCAAGGCACTTGGCATCGGGGATTCGCGGATTATTGTCCGCCATATTATGCCTAACTGCCTTGGGCCGATCATTGTTCAGTCAACTTTTCAGATTGCTACCGCAATATTATGGGCAGCAGGCCTTGGTTTCTTAGGCCTGGGTGCACAACCTCCGGATCCCGAATGGGGAGCTATGCTTAGCAGGGGCCGTGAGTATATCCGCACCGCCCACTTCTTAACAACCTATCCGGGATTAGCTATATTTTTCATGGTATTAGGGTTTAACCTGATTGGTGACGGGCTAAGAGATGCCCTTGATCCCCGTTCGAGGAAGCACCGGTAATCCGGAAAGCGCTAAATAAAGGGTGGTTTCGCATGGAATTTTTACTCAGAGTAGAAGATTTGAAAACTACATTTTATACAGACGAAGCTGTCATCAAGGCTGTTGACGGAGTTTCCTTCAACGTTAGGCCTGGAGAAGTAGTCGGCCTGGTTGGTGAATCGGGCTGTGGTAAAAGTGTGGTTTCGCTCAGTATAATGAGGTTGATCAAGTACCCACCAGGGAAAATTGAAAATGGAAAAATATTATTAAATAATCGCGATTTGCTTACATTAGATGAAAGAGCTATGCGACGAATCCGCGGCAATGAAATAGCGATGATTTTTCAGGAACCGATGACTTCTTTTAACCCGGTCTATAAAATTGGAGATCAGGTCAGTGAGGCAATACGACTGCACCAGGGGCTTCATAAGGATGCTGCCTGGCAGGAAGCAGTGAAAATGCTGGAGCTGGTTGGCATCCCCCGGCCCGGAGAGATCATTAACGATTATCCGCACCAGCTCAGCGGGGGTATGCGTCAGCGCGCAATGATTGCCATGGCCCTATCCTGTAACCCAAAATTGTTAATTGCCGATGAACCGACAACCGCCCTGGATGTTACCATCCAGGCCCAGATTCTTGAGTTAATGAAGGATTTACGGGAAAGAATCAATACAGCAATTATTTTTATTACCCATGATCTGGGTGTTATTGCCGAAATGGCTGACTATGTAGTGGTAATGTACTCCGGGAAAGTTGTTGAGAATACTGATGTCAGGAGTTTGTTTAATAAACCTCTTCACCCGTACACTGCCGGCCTGATTAAATCTAAGCCAATTCTTGAAGAAGATAAGGAAATTCTAGAATATATTCCCGGCTCTGTTCCCAATCCTTCCGAAATGCCTGAGGGTTGTGCCTTTAATCCGCGCTGCCCGGAAGTTATGGATATCTGCCGCCGGGAGATGCCCAAACTTATTGAATCGCAGCCAAAACACCTTGTCCGCTGCTGGCTATACCAAAAACAGAAAACCGAAGGGATGACATAAATGGTAACCCCGGAACCGATTCTTGAAGTTGAGGGATTGAAAAAATACTTTGCTATTAAAGCGGGGGTTTTCTCCCGCATTACCGGACATGTAAAGGCTGTTGATGGTATCGATCTGCGTATTTATCCCGGGCAGACTTATGGTCTGGTTGGGGAATCAGGCTGCGGAAAATCAACTGCCGGTATGAGCATTCTAAGGATGCTCAATCCCACGGCAGGTTCAGTAGTTTTTAAAGGCCGGGATGTTATGGCCATGAATAAAGAAGAACTTCGCAATTTACGCAGGGAAATGCAGATCATTTTCCAGGATCCTTACAGCTCACTTAACCCGCGAATGAGTATTGGTGAGGCAATTGGCGAAGCCCTTGAAGTGCACGGAATTGCCAGCGGCAATGAGCGCCGTGAGCGGGTGGAGTCAATCTTAAAAGTATGTGGCCTGGATTCTTATCATTACCGTCGCTACCCCCATGAGTTTTCCGGCGGACAGCGGCAGAGGGTCGGCATAGCCCGGGCCCTGGTTCTTGAACCGCAGTTTATAGTGGCCGATGAACCTATCTCCGCGCTTGATGTTTCCATCCAGTCCCAGATAGTTAACCTACTGGAGGATTTACAGGAAAGATTTGGCCTTACCTTTTTGTTTATATCTCATGACTTAAGTGTAGTAAAACATATAGCTGATCGGGTCGGTGTTATGTACCTGGGCCGGGTAGTTGAGGATGCCGCTAAGAAGGAATTCTATTCTTCTCCGATGCACCCCTATTCCCAGGCTTTGCTTTCAGCTGTCCCTTCCATGAACCCGGACATGCATAAAGAGCGGGTTATTTTGAAAGGCGATGTGCCCAGTCCTTCAAATCCACCGCCGGGCTGTACTTTCCATACCCGTTGCCCCATCGCGGAGAAGATGTGCTCAGAAGTTGTGCCGGTGCTGAAAAAAGTAGGCCCCGACCACTATGCTTCCTGTCATCTTGTGCGAGAGGTCAGCTAATAAGTTAAATACAATTCCGGATAAACCCACGGTTTTTTTAAGGAGGAAAAAAAATGCCCCCTGCTCCTGAACAAATTTTAAGTGACCTGGTCCGTATTGATAGTACCAATCCACCCGGTAATGAATATGCTGTGGCAGATTATTTAAAGAAGCTGTTTGAAAATACCGCTGCAAACATTAAAATTGTTGAACCTGAAAAGGGGCGCAGCAGTTTTATTGCCAGGCTTGGCTCCGGCTCGAAAAAACTACTTTACCTTTCTCATTCTGATGTAGTCCCTGCGGGAGATGGTTGGGATTTCGAACCTTTTTCCGGTGAAATTAAAGAGGGATTTGTTCATGGCAGAGGGTCCCTCGACTGCAAGGATCTTCTGGCCGCCCAGGTATCAGCAGCTCTTCAGTTGATGGAAGAAAAATCGTCTTTGCAGGGAGAACTGATTATCGCTGCCGTGGCCGATGAAGAAGCAGGTGGCCGTCTGGGTGCAGGTTACCTGACCGATAATCATTCAGATATAATCGAAGCTGATTATGCTGTAAATGAGGGTGCCGACCATCCGATTATTCTGGATGGCAGGATGCTCTATTTCCTGCAGGTTGGTGAAAAAGGCACTGCCTGGTGCAAATTGAAAGCTCACGGAAAGTCGGGGCATGGCTCAATTCCTACCCTGGCCGATAATGCTATAGTCAAAATTTCCAGGGCGGTAAGCCGGCTTAATAACTACCGGTCCGAAGTGATTCTTATCCCTGAAGTTAAAAAACTTTTAAAAAACCTGGCGAAACTCTCTGGGGTACAAGTTGACTCAATAGAGCCCGATCAGGTTGATGAGCTTCTTGAGCAGCTGCCTTTTGATCGTTCTTTTATAGAATCGCTGCGATCCATGACCCGGATGACCCTCTCCGCAAATATTATCCGTGGAGGCACAAAAACCAATATTGTACCCGATTACTGTGAAGCTGAGATTGATATCAGGATATTGCCTGGGCAGGACTGTGAATATGTTGAATCCGAGCTGCGCCTGATTATCAGTAAGGATATTGAAATAGAGTTTACCGAGTACCGTGCGCCCACCTTTTCCAGCTCCAACGAAAAATTCTATAAGCTGATGGAAGAGGCAACCCTCGAAATGGCCGGCGACAAAGCGCTGTGCCTGCCGATTATTTCTGCCGGTTCCACTGATTCAAAGTACATCCGCAGTGCCGGTATTCCCGCCTACGGTGTTGGGCACATGGCTGAAGGCTTTGATCCCGAACTGAGGACAACCGTCCATGGCAGAAACGAACGTACCGATATTGACAGTCTCCACTTTAAAACAGAGTTTTTCAAAAAGCTGGCCCGAAAGTACCTGAGCTGATTTTCAGGCTTCACTTGGAAGGTGAAAGTGATGAAAGTATCTTATGGACATATGGGCACTTTAACGCCGATTATAGAGATGCTCCTGGAAGACCTGGGTCATGAACCGGTTACCCCGGACCGGCCTACCCGGCAAACCCTATCCCTGGGGGCGAAATATGCTCCCGAGTTTGCCTGCATACCTTTTAAAATTGTGCTCGGCACATATATTGAAGGCCTGAAAAGGGGCGCCGATACCCTGATGAGCGGTGGCGGCTATGGCCCCTGCAGGGCAGGTCTTTACGGTGAGCTGCATGACCGGATTTTGAAAGATTTGGGCTATGATTTTGACTTTATCTTTTTCTGGCCGCCCTTGAGAAAACCCGGCCATTTCATTCGTCAGCTTAAAATAACCAAGTCCCCTCATTCCTGGGGTTACTTATGGCGTTCGTTTAAGAAGTGCTACAAAAAATTAGCAGTCCTGGATGATTTGGAAATGCTAGCCCAGCAAATCAGGCCGCGTGAATATAAGGCAGGTTCTACTTCACGGGCCTTTGACCAGGCCTACCGGATGATGAGACAGGTTAAGTCGGAGCGGGAAATTGAAGAAGCGGGTGAAGCAGCCCGTCAAATTATACGCGACGTACCTCAAGACAGTGAAAAAGAAGTGTTGAAAGTCGGTATAATCGGCGAAATCTATGTTCAGCTGGAACCTTTTGCCAACTTTTTCCTTGAAGAACAGCTGGGACACATGGGCGTGGAAGCGCGCCGTTCAATTTACCTGACCAGCTATGCCCGGCATGATGTCCTTTCAACTAAGGGCGATATGGGCAGTCGAAGACTGGCTGTGCCCTATCTTGCACAAAAGGTTGGTGGGCATGGGCAGAACAGTGTTGGTGATATCATTCGCTATGCAAAACAGGGTTTCGATGGTGTGGTGCAGCTGGCTCCTTTTTCGTGCATTCCGGAAATTGTGGCCAAAAGCCTTGTACCGCAGCTTAGCAAAGATTATGGTATCCCGGTGTTAACTCTCTTTATCGATGAGCAGACTGGTGCTGCCGGAATACAAACGCGTTTGGAGGCTTTTGTTGACATGATGAGCCAGCGCCGTTCCCGTGACCTTGGCTTAGGTGCATAATACTCCGTTGATTTTACTGCTGTTGCCTGTTTAGAAAACCACACATTTACTAATGTTTATTAGAAAAAACTGGAGAGAGCATGCAGTTGCAGCTAACAATTGGTTCTATAAATATTAGCCCCGGCTTAGCTCTGGCCCCGATGGCCGGTGTAGCCGATCATCCTTTCCGGGTTCTTGTTAAAGAACAGGGTTGTCCCCTGGTTTACTCCGAAATGATCAGCGCCAAGGGCCTTGTTTACAGCAACAGGCGCAACAGATCGCTCTTATATTTCACCGATCGGGAACGACCGATTGGTTTTCAACTATTTGGCTCAGATCCGGAGATCCTGGCAGAAGGAGCTCGCATTATTGAGGACTATGAGCCCGACTTTATCGATCTTAATTTCGGCTGCCCCACCCCTAAAATTGTTCGTAATGGCGACGGCGGCGCCTTGATGCAAAACCCCGACCTCTGCCGCGATATATTCAGGAAGGTTGCTGCAGCTGTTACCTGCCCGGTGACCGTAAAAATACGGACAGGCTGGGACGAAAACAGCATAAATGCGCCCGAAATTGCCCTGCTTGCAGAAGAAAATGGGATTAAGGTAGTTACAGTTCACGGCCGAACTGTGAAGCAGGGCTACAGGGGTGAAGCAGACTGGAAAATAATTAAGGAAGTCAAAAAAAGGCTTACCATACCGGTTATTGGTAACGGTGATATTGATTCACCTCAAAAGGCTGAAGAAATGATAAATTACAGCCGCTGTGACGGAATTATGGTGGGCCGTGCAGCCCGCGGAAATCCGTGGATCTTCGGGTCTATCATGGCCTGGCTGCAGGAAAGAAAAGTGCTAAAAGCACCCGGGGCAGAGGAAATATTTGAGATGGTTCTGCGACACTTTAAACTGCTAATTGACTTTAAGGGAGAAAAAATTGCCGCCAGGGAAATGCGTCGCCATGCCGCCTGGTATGTCAAAGGATTGAAAGGCGCAGCAGCAGCAAGACAACAGCTGGTTCAGATCGATGACTATGAAGAATTGGAAGCAATCATGAGAAAACTTGCTGCGATGAACAGCAGGTAATATTGCCTTGCTTGACCCTGGTCATTGCCACAGGGTTAAAATAATAGTAAAATTGATTCGAGCACAAAGTTGTGCACAAGTGGAGGACTGCCATGCAATCTGAACGTTTATACAGGATCGGGGAAAAGCTGGTCAGCCTGGATAAAGCAGTCCGCCTGGTCGGGCAGACCTTAGAGCTGCGTGAGCAGGGTTATTCTCAGCAGGAAACTGCTAAAAGGCTGCACCTGGACCGCAGCTTTGTTTCCCGCCTTGAAACTGTTGGAGAGATCCGCAAAGGCAGCCGTCTGGCAGTTATAGGCTTTCCCCTGGCCAACGCAGATGCAATAACTGAACTGTGCCGTCAATATGGCCTCGATTTCCACTTGATTCTCAATAATAGTGAACGCTGGGCTATGGTTCAGGATCAACAGGCCCTTGACTTTTTCAACCGGATCCTGGAGCTGGTGGCCAGGCTGCGCCAGTTTGATGTTTTAATCATGATTACTTCTGAAAAATGGTATCAGCTGGCAGATGCTCTGCTGGATATAGAGATAATTCACATTGAACTTGGGCCATCACCAATTGCTGAAGATCGGCACTTTGATCTGAAACGCCTGGAAGATACATTGAAGCAGGTATTCAAGCAGCATTGAAGGGAGCGAACTTTTATTGAAGCGTGTTGTGGGAATTAGTCTCGGCTCGTCGGCCAGGGACCATGCAGTAACCATAGAGCTGATGGGGCAGCAGTATAAAGTCGAGCGGATTGGCACTGATGGCAACATGAATAAAATGGTTGATATCATCAGGGATCTTGACGGTAAGGTTGATGCTTTCGGTCTGGGTGGTATGGATTTATATATTTATGCAGTCGATCGCCGCTATGAATTCAGGGATGCCAGGAGGATATCCCGCGCTGCTGAAAAAACACCTATTGTCGATGGATCTGGCTTGAAAAATACCCTGGAGCGCAGGGCGATTGAACAACTGGCGGCCGAAACCGATCTTTTCAAAGAGACAAAAAAAGTACTCTTAATGTCGGCTATGGATCGGCTGGGAATGGCCCAGGCTTTTGAAAAGGCCGGTTGTAAAAT
>Ga0207421_10006122_pt1 | contig 13211 bp, 10 predicted proteins | sample SodLakKL_010_SED_4_FD_187542 | JGI IMG/M metagenome (GOLD analysis project Ga0207421, IMG submission 187542) | Alkaline sediment microbial communities from Lake Tanatar, Kulunda Steppe, Russia - 8KL_010_SED (SPAdes) (version 2) | ecosystem: Environmental > Aquatic > Non-marine Saline and...
CGGGGGCCTGGAAATCACCATGCCGGTCCTCAACCCATCGGAACTCTGGAAAAAAACGAGAAGGTACTATGACATCGGCCACGAACTCTTCCGCTTGAAAGACCGCAAGGACCGGGAGTTTGTTCTGGCCATGACCCACGAAGAGGTGGTGACGGACATGGCCAGGCAGTTCCTGAAGTCATACCGGGATCTCCCCGTCATGCTGTACCAGATTCAGACAAAAATCAGAGACGAGGCCCGTCCTCGCGCAGGGCTTCTGAGGGTCCGGGAATTTTTCATGAAAGATGGCTACAGTTTTCACCCCGGCTTCGACGACCTGGATGCCTATTACCCCAAAATCTATAATGCGTATCTGAGGATTTTTGCGCGGTGCGGTCTGTTCGCCGTTCCCATCGAAGCGGACTCGGGCATCATGGGAGGAAGCGGCTCCCATGAATTCATGCTCGATTCCCCCCATGGAGAAGACCGCTTTGTGGTCTGCACCCATTGCGACTACAGAGCCAACACGGAAAAAGCCACGGGAAAAAAACCTTGCTCGGAGGAAAAAGAACCCCTCCCGCCTCCCATGGAAAAGGTTTCCACACCGCGGGTGAAAACCATTGCCGAACTGGTACAGTTTTTCGGCGCAGGAGAGGAACACTTCCTCAAAACGGTCGCCTACGAAGCCGACGGGCAATTGGTTCTTGCGGTCATCCGCGGGGATTTCACCATTTCCGAAACCAAGCTGACCAACCACCTCAAAGTCATCAATCTTCAGGTTGCACCCGAGGAAAAACTCACAGAAAAAGGGCTGGTTCCAGGTTTCCTCTCACCCGTCGGCCTCGGAAATGTGCGAATCGTGATGGATGACTCGGTCACGGAAAGGGTGCTTTTCATTTCGGGAGGCAACGAAGCGGACACTCATTTCAGGAACGTCCTTTCGGGACGGGACTTTTTCGGCACGGAAACAGCCGACATTGCAGAAGTGAGAGAGGGCGACGGCTGCAGCCAGTGCAGTTCGGGAAGGCTGAAAATCCGCAGAGGCATCGAACTGGGCCACACTTTCAAGCTGGGAACCAAATACACGGCCCCGGACAGCATGGATGTGAACATCCTGGATGCGCAAGGCGGTCAAAAGAGAGTGGTCATGGGCTGCTATGGAATTGGAGTGGAAAGACTCATGGCCTCTGCAGTGGAACAGTGGCACGATGACAATGGCATCATCTTCCCCGTGGCCATGGCGCCCTTTGACCTCATCCTCTCCCCCATCGGCAAAAAACGGGAAGCCTTTGAAAAGGCTGAAGAGCTCTACCACACACTTGGTGAAAAATATGAAGTTCTTTTGGACGACCGCCAGGATTCACCGGGAGTGAAATTAAAGGACGCCGACCTCATCGGCATTCCCGTGAGAATCGTGGTGAGTGAAAAACTCCTCAAAAAAAACGAGCTGGAAGTCAAAGTGAGGCAGACAGGAGAGGTGTTTTTCTGTCTTACCCAGGACCTGGAACCCCTCCTTGAAAAAATATATGAAGACCTTCAGCCGCGCCTGGAAGGACTGCCCTACCTTTCCCCATGACTCCCGCCTCAACCCCTGGGGCCGCAGGCAATTCCAGAGTCTGCGCCCCGGCAACCCCACAAGCAAGACCCGCACGCCCCCATTCGGTCTCCTTCACCGGCACAAGAGCCGCCAAAGCTTTTCATCAAAGTCCATTGAACCCATGATTTTTTTCTCAACTTTTTGATCCGGGGAACCGATTAAATCCCCAGTGTTTGGTTTTTCTCTTTCATGACTTCCATGGAGACGGCGTCAATGAGGAGAACAAAAATGAAAAATCGAAAAATGGTGCCCTTCTTCTTCGCTCTTGCCCTGTTGATCAGCTGTACGTTGACTCTTTCTGCCACTGCTGCTTCGGAGGAGGGAAAAGCAAAGGTTTCTCAGTCACAAGCGGGAACTGAATCAATGATTCAGGGAAGTGAGGCCGTGAAAATAAACATCAATACGGCCACTGTTGAAGACCTGCAAAAGCTGAAAGGCATCGGCCCAAAGACCGCTGAGGAGATCGTCAGCTACCGTCAGGTAAACGGTCCATTCAGCCAGATTGATGAGCTCATGCATGTCAAAGGCGTCGGGCCGAAAAAGTACGAAAACATCAGCCATTTAGTTTTCGCTGAATAAAGTTTCATTGCACCTTTTGGCCGTCTCCGTTGGAAGACTTTTTTCCACCTTCTGTCATGAAAGGTCCCCTTCAATGAATGCCTGCCTCACACGCACCGACAGGACTTCGTTGGTGCACGGATCCACTTTCACGCGGTCATCCAGCCGGTGGCCCACAACCCAGCAGATCTTCCCCCCATCACACACAAGGGGAACTTGAGGCCGCTCCCGCCGGGGGATTTTGGCATCCACAAAAAAATCCTGAAGCTTTTTCATGCCTTTCAATCCCAAGGGTTTGAAGCGATCGCCTCTCTGCCACCTGCGAATCAAAAGAGGCCACACCACCTTCTGCGCATCCATGTGAACATGAAAGCCCTCCCGAGTGTCCCATGCGGGGCCAGCATCCCCCTTCCTATACCAGCGCAGCTGCACTTTCACCCCCAACGCAGGCGCCTCGTAATCACCGGGACCATGCATGAGGACGTCCGGCTCCGGCCCCGCCTCAAAGGTGGCCCCGGAAAATCCCTCCTCCAAGGTGAACTGGAGGGTCTCCCCTTCTTTTTGCGCCACCACGCCGTTGGGCAAAACCATATGCCGCCCTGAATGCGATCTCATGGCCCACCGGTCCAAAGCCTCCACATGCACCCTGAAGATTCCCGAACAGGAACCGGTCATCTCCCTGACCACATGGCGATAAAATCTTTTTCTGAAAGCGACGTGCTGGGACTGAAGGTCCTTGACAGGAACAGAAATGCGAGATTCCCCATGCCTTCCTGCAAAGCAGGAAAACCAGCTGCAAAGCATTTGCTCCCAGAAGCTTTCCTCTTCTCGGACCAGAGTCGTGTGCCGCTCCAGGGTCCGGACGATCTGGGGGTGAAGGTGAGCCTCAAGAAGAGGAAGGACTCGTTGCCGCAGGGCATTTCTCTGGCAAATGATTTGTTCGTTGGAGGAGTCCTGGGCGTGAGGAATGCCCAACTCCCTCAAAAACTTCAAGATGTCCCGACGTTGTGCAAACAGGAGAGGGCGAATGATTCCCCGCCTGCTTCGGGGAAGCATGCCCGCCATACCGGAAGGGCCGGTGCCGCGACAGAGACGCAACAGCACCTCCTCCGCCTGGTCGTTGGCATTGTGCCCCAGTGCAAGCCTGTCTCCTTTCAGCAACTCCATGCTCTGAAAAAAAAACCGATGGCGGCACGTCCGGGCTGCCATTTCCAGAGAAAGACCTTCGCGGGCGGCAAAGGAGCGCACGTCATCTTCTGCGCTCACGAAAGGGAGGGATTTGTTTTGAGCCACACGGCGCACAAACTCTTTTTCCTTCGCTGACTCTTCCCCCCTGAGCCCGTGGTCGAAGTGAAGAACTGTCAGGTCTCTCAAGGACAGAGACGCGCGCAGGCTGAAAAGACATTCCAGGAGAGCCAGGGAATCGGGCCCTCCCGAAACGCCCACCAGAACGTGATCTCCCGGTTGAAGGAGTTTTTCGAACTCAATGTATTGCGAGGCGAGCCGGACAAAGGGATGAGAAGGATTCATGGGATCATGGGGTGTGGTTTTTGCCATCATGACATCACCAGAAAAAGGGTGAGGCCTTCCAATCACACCCTCATGATCCTCGTTCCATTATCAGGAGGTTCCCAAATCGAGGGGACGCGCCAGCGGCGTGCTGGACTTGGCTTCGGAGGATTTTTCCGAGGGCTTGATCATGGGCAGCAGGGGCACGTTTTCCTTGTCCTTGAACTTCTTTCCGTTGATGAGGAGTTGTCCCTCGCTGTTCAAGACCGTGTTGTCTTCCAGGATGATGAGTCCGAAGCGGTCAGCCACATCCCTTTTGTATTCATAGTCCATGGCCCGCTTGCGAAGCTGGTAATTGAGCAGAACCAGAATGAGGCCGAACAAGGACGCCAGGGCGAGCAGTATGAGACCCCCTATGAGCATGTACTTGACGGACTGTTCTCCCACATTCCCCAAGAAGGAGAGGAGCGCATCGATCTTGTAGAAGAACACGGTCCCGATGGCCAGGAGAATCAAAAGCGCGAGAAAGGGCAGCTTTTGAACGAGGTGCACCATGCGGTACATTTTGTAGATACGCCCCGATTTCTCGTCCAGCATTTGAGCATTTTCCCCTGAAAGGTCAGGAGATTCTTCCGCCTGGGATTCAATGAAGTAATTGTTGAACCCCACAATGATGACACCGATCAGAAAGGTGATGCCAATGGGCACCAGAAAGGCCAGGAGAAAATAGGTTTTCCAGGGGAAGGCCGTTTCCACGGGGCCGAATCGATCGTAGCTGCCATCTCCCAACTGGTAAAGCCAGCAGATGACCAAAATGAGAACCTGAACCCATGCCAGAAAAAACAGGTACTTCTTGAAAAACTCCTTCCTTTCCGTGTCATCGAACAGCCCCGCAATGCTGCGCAAGCGCGGTCTTGATTGCTCAGACGAATTGCTCATGGTTCCATCCCTCTGTATATTTTTTGATGAATTTCCATCCCAACGGTTCACTGCAGAACGAGAGAGGATTCAGGCAGGGGAAAACATTCTGTCTTGAAGACCAACGGCCTCTGGCACGACTCAGAAAACCCTTTGTCTGCGCTCTCTTTCATGGATACTGCTTTGCCCTTCATGCTCTTCCAGCCACAAATCACACGGAAACACTTGATATCCGATCCGAAGCAGGATAACAAAAGGCTTCTTTGGGGTCAACACGGTTTTCGCGCATGAAAATGTCCGTTGCCCATCGGCAACCAACCGTGTTTTCAATGAAAGCAACCCTCAGGTGGCCTCCCTGAGTCCCAGGGATTCCAAGCCATGTTCAGGAGCCCTTTTAAGAGCCTTTATTCTGTGGCGAATTTTGCAAGCTTTTCCCGAGGAGAAAAACCATGGCAGAAGAACCGTTGATGGAAACGAACTTCCCCCAGCTGAAACTCCTTTCCAGAGGCAAGGTCAGAGACAACTATGACCTTGGGGACTCCCTACTCATCGTCGCCACGGACCGCATCTCCGCCTTCGATGTGGTCATGCCGACACCCATCCCCGACAAAGGCAAGATCCTCACGCAGCTTTCCGAGTTCTGGCTTCACTTTTTGAGCGACCTGGTGCCCCAGCACCTCATCACCACAGATGTGGCCCGTTTTCCATCCCAGTGTCAACCCTATGCCTCACTGCTTGCAGGCCGGACCATGTGGGTCAAAAAGGCAAAGGTGCTGCCCGTGGAATGCATTGTCAGGGGCTATCTGGTGGGTTCGGGCTGGAAGGATTACCAGAAAACGGGCAAAGTGTGCGGCATCTCCCTCCCCCCCCATTTGAAAGAAGCCCAAAAACTTCCCGAACCCGTTTTCACACCTTCCACCAAAGCGGAGCAAGGGGCCCATGACGAAAACATTTCCTTTGAAGACATGAAAAGGATCGTGGGAGAAGATGTGGCGGACCGCTTGCGGGAACTTTCTCTGGAGATCTACGCGAGAGGGGAGGAACACGCCCGAAGCAAAGGAATTCTCCTCGCAGACACGAAGCTGGAATTCGGCATGGCCGAAGGACAACTGACCCTCATCGATGAAGTGCTGACCCCCGATTCCAGCAGATTCTGGCCCGCAGACCGCTATGGGGTGGGACAAAGCCCCGAGAGTTTCGACAAGCAGTACCTGAGAGACCATCTGCTCCGTTCGGGATGGAAAGCAACGGATCCTCCGCCTCAGTTGCCGGGGGAGGTGGTGGAAAACACGCGTGCGCGTTACCTGGAAGCCCTTGAACGGTTGACCGGCCAAAAGCTGGGCCAGCAAAAAGAAACCACATGAACCCAGAAGTGCCAGCACAATGCACGCCCCTGCGGATTCTTCCGAAGCACCTGGACTTTTCTCAGGAGCATTTTCGCATTGGGAGATTCAAAAGCCGGGAAGACCTTGTCGCCTCCCTGGAGGCATTTGGCATGCTTCACCCTCCCTTACTCTGGACCCAGGCCGATGGCACCCTTGCCATTTTGGATGGTTTTGAACGCCTGCACTGGGCGAAAAACAGGGGGACGCGCGAGGTTCTCTCACTGGTGCTTCCCCCTGCCCTGAGTGGCAACGAACTCTGGCGCATCAGGGTTCAAACCCTTCTCTTTGGGTTGCCCCTCAACCCTGCCCAGAAGGCCCAGGTGATCCACAGGCTGAGCAGCCAGTTCTCTTTCGAGCAAATCCACACGGAATTCCTCCCTTTGCTTCATGTGCCGGGAAGGCCGGAAAGCCTCAAAAGCTGGTGCTTGCTGGCGCACCAGGATCATGAAGTTCTCGGGGCAGCGGCGAGAGAAGAAATCAGTGAGAGGGTGGCGCTGGAGCTCGTCCACTGGGAACCTGAAGCCATGAAGACCATGGTGCGTGTGCTGACAGAACTCCAGTGCAGCGCGAGCATCCAATGGGAACTGGTGGAACGCATAAAGGAAGTTGCCATTCGTGAAGCTCTGCCCCGGGCCCGTGTGCTCGAAAACCTGATGAGCGAACTCGAAGTCACCCCTCAGAAGCACCCCAGGAGAAAAACGCAGGCTCTGAGGGATATTCTCGAACGCAGAAGATTTCCACGCCTCAAAGAGAGGGAAGCGCACTTTGAAACTCTCCTGAAGAAAGGGGCCCTGCCAAACAACCTGCGAATTTATCCTCCCCCGTTTTTCGAGGGAAGGAACTGGCAGATGCACATAACCTTCAGCAACCGGGAACAACTCGTTGAACTCCTTTCCACTTCGACCCGGTTCGCCCTTTCCCCGCTCCTGGAAGAAATGATGAACCCCCTCGCCTCAAAATCAACCAAAACCCAGGGGCGATCCTAGAGCGGTCGAAACCGGGCAAGTGAGCCAGAAGGTGAACATGCGCCTTTCACCACCCAAAAAAATCATCGTGGAACGAAACGTGGCGAACAGCTCCCTGCTGGAGCAACTGAAAAAAACGCTCCCGCAAGTGCCGGTGGAAGTGTTGAATCACCGGAAAGACTTTCCAAAAGATGATCCGGATGTGCTCGAGATCATATCCTTTAAAGGACGGCTCCTCAAATCGTGCCCCGGCACCAGACACTACCTGTGCTGTGGGTACCAGATTTTACACTTTGGCGTTCAATGCACGCTGAATTGCACCTATTGCATCCTTCAGGCCTATCTCAACCAGGCCGGCCTGAGGCTTTTCGGAAACGAAGAGGAAATTTTTAGCGCTCTGCTCGAGGAACTGAACCGGAACCCCCAAACCCTTTACCGCATTGGGACGGGCGAATACACCGATTCACTGCTTCTGGATCCCTGGACGAGGTTCTCTCGGAGAATTGTTCCCCTCTTTGCCCGGCGGCCCAATGCGGTGCTCGAACTGAAAACAAAAACCAATTTTGTGGAAAACCTGCAGGGACTCGACCATGGGGGTCGCACTCTCGTGGGGTGGTCTCTCAACACACGTTCTGTGCAGATCAGCGAAGAACCCAGAACGGCATCCATAAAGCAAAGAATCGATGCGGCGCAGCGCGTATCCGGGTGGGGCTACTTCCTGAGCTTTCATTTTGACCCCTTGATCGAGCACAAAAATTGGCGCCAGGGCTACGAAGAAACTCTCGACCGGATTTTCCAGGCGGTGGACCCGGGCCGGATCGTGTGGATCAGCCTGGGGGCTTTTCGATTCATGCCCCAGTTGAAACCCATCGTGCAGCGACGGCATCCCCGAACCCGCATCCTCTATGGGGAGTTCATCAGAGGACTGGACCAGAAAATGCGTTATTTCAGAGACATAAGGGTGGAACTCTACTCGTTCATGTGGGAGACCATTCGGAAAGCAGATCCTCAGCTCTGCGTCTATCTGTGCATGGAGAGTGAAGACATCTGGAGAGAAGCCCTGGGCTTTTCCCCGGAACAAAGGGGCGGGCTTCCTCAAATGCTCGACGATGCCGTGAAAACCAAAATGTCCGTGGGCCTTCAATGCATCCGGTCAAACCCCTGCCAGGGCGAAACACCCCCCGGGGACGGCGGGTCTTTCGGCTGCGTCTGATCATCGGTCGACCCCACCCTCATGACATTGGGGAATTTGTGAGCAACTGGCCCGCGAGTCTCCCCCATCCCCCACACAGCCCCAAAAGTGCTCCCACTTTAGTTTTTGAATTCTTCATAAACTTTGATATGTACGAAAGACTTTTGCCAGGGCATTTTCCGGGCGTCAGCACGACTCCCCCTCTCCCTGAAGCACGACATTTCACTCCTGCCCCTTCCGCAAGGAAAACATGGGAGTGGCTCTGGACAGGAACTTTCCCCATGGAGGATGAAGATGGATTTTCAGCTGACCGATGAGCAGCGCATGATCAAAGAAACGGTCTACAAGTGGGCTGTCAACGAACTGGGACCCATACAGGAGAAAATAGACGACGAGGACTGGTTTCCTCCGGATTTTTTCAAAAAATGCGCTGAACTGGGAATCCTGGGCATCACCATCGACGAAAAATACGGCGGCCTTGGTGGAGACGTGCTCATGCAGGCCCTCGCCATTGAGGAAATGAGCCGCATATGCCCTGCCCTGGCCATGACCTACGGCGCTCACTCAAACCTCTGTGCCAACAACATCCACAAGAATGCCGGTGATGAACTGAAAGAGAAATATCTCCCGCCTCTGGTGCGTGGCGAAAAAATCGGAGCCCTCGGACTGACGGAACCCAATGCCGGCTCTGATGCCATGAACCTGAGGACACGCGCCCAAAAGAAGGGTGACAGGTACATCCTCAACGGAAGCAAAATTTTCATCACCAACGGCACCATTGCGGACACCCTTCTGGTTTACGCCAAAACGGACCCGTCCCGGGGAGCCAAAGGCATCAGCGCGTTCATTGTGGAAAAAGACTTTCCCGGTTTTTCTGTTTCCAGAAAAATCAAAAAATGCGGCATGCGCGGGTCACCCACGGCGGAACTGGTCTTCGAGGACTGTGAAGTCCCCGCAGAAAACCTGGTGGGCGAGGAAAACATGGGGGTCCGCGTCATGACCAAGGGACTCGACATTGAACGCATCGTCCTGGCGGGTGGCTCCGTGGGCATGGCCCAGCAGGCATTGGACTATTCCCTTCAGTACGCCGTGGATCGAGAGCAGTTTGGGCAGCCCATTGCCAACTTCCAGATGATACAGCAGAAGCTGGCGGACATGTACACACGCACTGAAGCGGCGCGCCTCATGGTTTATCGTGCGGCTGAGATGGCCCAGAACGCCCGGAGCGGCGGAAAAGGCACGGAACTCACCCGCCTGGCGGCAGCATCGGTTCTGCTGGCGGCGGAAACAGCCACCTGGGTGTGTGACCAGGCCGTTCAAATTCATGGAGGATATGGCTACTGTCTCGAGTTCCCCGTCCAGAAGCTTTGGCGCGACGCAAAACTTTATGAGATTGGCGCGGGCACCAGCGAAGTGCGACGAATGATCATTGGCCGCGAGCTGACACGGGAGGCTTTCCAGCGCAAGGCTCAGCGGTGATGCTCAGAGGATATGCATAGGGGACGGGGGGGAGCACGGCGGGGACCCTCACACGCCTTCATGGCCTGCCCGGCCCATGGGCGAATGGGGCTTTGGAACTCCGCGGCTCTGCCTTTTGAAACCTGACACAGCCACCATTTTCCCCTGATCGGGGCTTTCCCTGGACGAAGTGGGGAAAATATGCGAGAAAATGGAGGCCTTGAAACGTCCAGCAGGGTTCAGAGTTTTCCGGGCCCCCTGAAATGACGTCACACCATGAATGATGCACGTTGCCCATGTCATTGAGCGGAAAAGGCTCAGAACGCTTCAACGTCAGAGGGGACAAAACCAAAAGAGCCTGCAACGGCTGAAAGACAGGTGACCATGGCATACGGGGTTCAACATTACGAGTCCGTGGAACGGCTTCGCTGGTTCCTGGTTTTTATCTTCTGCGCCCTGCTGGCTTATCCCTTCGCCGCATTTTACGGCATCGCCTCCAGCCTGAAGGAAGCGGCTGAGCTGTTCCGGTTGCACGCTTTCGCCTCCGGTTCTTTCTGGCTCCACCTTCCCTGGCTTCGCGTGCAGCCCCTGGGCGGACTCATGGTCTACCTCACGTGGCTCGCCCTTCTTTTTCTGTTGTTGAAATCCGCCTTCCTAATGGTTCAACTCATGGGAAAACGCAGGATCAGCTCAATCCTTGAAAAAAGCATCGACAAAAAAAACACACCGGCCCGTCAGCCTCCTGACCGGGGTACCGAGGACGTGAGCGGGCAGTTTTCCCCGGAACACATTCTGCGGGAAACCAGCTCCAGGGGGCTCCAGTTCGCCTTTCACCCCTTCAGGCGCATTCGCCTGATGCTCAGTTCCCCCCGAGCGCTTCCCGCATCGGAAACATTCCTGGAAAAGGAGCGGCGCGCTTCCGAAGTGGACTGGGAGATCATGAACGCATCCTGGGCCCCCTTTCAGTGGATTTTGTGGGCACTTCCCCTGCTCGCATTCTCACAGGTTCTCTGGCTTGTCCACGAGCAGGTCGCTCCCGTTTTGAGCGGCCAGCAGGAACTGCAGGAAATCTTCATACCCCAGGCGTACATCACCTTTTTGCCCTTCGCCCAGGCATTGGCCCTCGTCCTCCTGCTGGCCCTGGCTGCGGGACTTCTGAAGAGGCTGGAAAATCTTTACCTGTCCAGCCTCAATGCACTCATCTACGACAACTTCGTCTCCAGGCTGCCTTTTCAGAGTGGGGACACTATCATTTTGCTGGAATCTCTTCGGAAGAATTTCATGGAAATTCAATCCATGCTTCGCCGCCTGGAGCGCTCCATTGCTCCATCACGCGGCAAGAACCCCTAGAATCATTCGTGCACTCAGTCCATATGGAAGAGACACCCAACGCTCTCGGACCATTGCTCCGGCAGATCCTCAAAAAACATCCGGCCTTTGCCGCCAACCCCATTGGTGACTGGAAAGGGCTGGTGGGAGAACAGATCGCCCGATACTCGCAGCCCAAGTCGCTGAAGAACAAGATTCTCACCGTGACCGTCTACGATTCCGTGTGGAAGCATCATCTCCAAATGCTCAAAGAGGCTCTTCTTGAAAAGATCAACAGGGGCAACCCCGAACCCATCGTGACAGAAATTGTTCTGCGCGTGGGGAAGCTGCCCGAGGCCGAACCTGTACTGAACCCCAACTATGAACGATTGGAGAAACTGAAAAAGACGAAGAGCCAAAAAGTCAGATCCCAGAAATCACCGCAAAGGGAGCTCACTGCCTCGGAGGAGGAACTGATCAAATCCCTTCCTGACGCAGAACTTCGAAGAACTGCCAGGCGTTTGCTCAAGAAGCTATCCCCTGAGGAAGAGGAAAACACCTGAAAAAGGCGATCGCAGCTGAAAAACACTGTGCATCGAAGCTTCCCGCCCCAAGAAAGGAATGGTTTCATGGGGGGTGGAGGGAATCGTGGATGAGCCGAGCCAGCTTTTCCGAAATGCCGGGAACCTCTTTTATGGAGTTCAGGTCCATCTTTTGAAGGTCTTCCATGCTCCCAAAGTGTTGCAGCAACTGGCGTCGCCGCTTGGGACCGATTCCGGGAATCTGATCCAGAGCGGAATGAAGCAGCTGGCGCCGATGCAGGTGCTGATAATGGGTGATGGCAAAGCGGTGAGCTTCATCCCGCAACCTCTGCAGCAAATGAAGAATGTCTGGATACCGGGAGAGAAAGATGGGGTTTTTTCTTCCGGGGAGATAGACTTTCTCGTAAAACCCCCGTCCTTTTTCCCCCCGGTCCACCTCTTTTTCTTTGGCCAGAGAGATGACGGGCAGCCTGTCCGTTAACCCCCTTTTTTCCATCAACGCATGAATTCGGTTCAACTGCCCCTTTCCCCCATCCACCACGAGCAAGTTGATGCCGGAAGCCAGTTCAGGTTCTTCGTTCAGAAAACGCTCCACCACCTCGGCCATCATGGCAGGATCATCGGGCTCGCTCATGCCTTGAACCCTGTAGTGCCTGTAGGAGGACTTGTCGGGCTCCCCGTGGGAAAAAACCACCACGGCGCCCACAGCGTGCAGCCCCTGAACGTTGGAGACGTCCACGCAGGCCATTCGCACAGGAGGGGTGCTGATCCTGACGATCTTCCCCAGGTTTTCCAGCAGACTCCGATGCTTTTGCATGAGCTTTTTGCGACTGGCATGACGCTCCCGGGCATTGTTTTCCGCAAGCTCCAGCAATTGTTTGCGCTCGCCGCGCCGGACAGCCCAGACCCGAACCCTTTTCCCCTTCATTTCTGAAAGCCATTCCTGAAGGATTTCCTGGGCATCGAGAGAAAAACCGATGACCACTTCATCGGGAATGAAATGTCCTTCTCCATAGAACTGCTGAATGAAAGCCGTGAGGATTTCCTCGGGAGAATCCTGCGCATGGGAAAGATTGAATTCCTTTCTTCCCACCAGAACCCCCTGGCGCACGAAAAGGACCACAAAGGTGGTGGCATTCTCGTCCTGATGGACTCCCAGAATGTCCTGATCGTAAAATCTGCTGGAAACCATGTGCTGCTTTTCGAGCATGGACTCGATATCCCGTAAGCGGTCACGGTATTGAGCCGCTTTCTCAAAGTCCAGTTTCGCCGAAGCTTCTTCCATCCCCTTGCGCAACTGGCACTGCAGCGCATCGGTTCGGCCCTGAAGAAAAAGAATGACCTCTTCCACGATTTTCCCATACTCTTCGGCACTGCTTTTGCCCGCACACACACCGGGACACCTTTTCATAGCGTGGTTGAGGCAGGGACGATGCCGGGCAATGAGCTTTCTCCCCCGGCATTGGCGAAGGGGAAAGAGCTGGTTGAGCGTTCGCAGGGTTTCACGCAAGGCATGGCCCGATGGATAAGGGCCAAAATAGCAGGCCCCGTCTTTATGGAACCTTCGCACGATCTCCAACCGGGGAAAAGGCTCCCTGGGATCAATGCGCAGAGAAGGGTAATTCTTGTCATCGCGAAGGATCACGTTGTAGCGGGGTCGGTGCTTCTTGATGAGACTGGCTTCCAGGAGCAAAGCCTCTTTTTCCGTGGCGGTGACCATGAATTCCAGATCCTGGGCCTTGCCCAAAAGAGCCTTCACCTTCAGATTGGTCTCCGTGTTGCTTCGAAAATAACTGGCCA
>Ga0207421_10006124_pt1 | contig 13207 bp, 11 predicted proteins | sample SodLakKL_010_SED_4_FD_187542 | JGI IMG/M metagenome (GOLD analysis project Ga0207421, IMG submission 187542) | Alkaline sediment microbial communities from Lake Tanatar, Kulunda Steppe, Russia - 8KL_010_SED (SPAdes) (version 2) | ecosystem: Environmental > Aquatic > Non-marine Saline and...
TGCCCTGATATAATGCCTTGTCTGCGGATTCCATTAATTCATGGCCGCTATCGCTTGATTTTAACTCGGCCACACCAAGGGTCAGGGAAATCGGTTTTTTCAGGGGAGAAAATTTCATGTTTTTTATTTTTTTCCTTACCCTCTCCGCTACTTTGTTCGCCCCAGAAATATCTATTCCGGGCAGAATAATGGAAAATTCTTCTCCACCAATTCGACCTGCCATATCCTCCTGCCTTATTTCTGATTTAAAAATTGACCCTGCTTCAGCCAGGACTCGGTCTCCAACAAGGTGACCAAAAGTATCGTTGACTTTCTTGAATTCATCAAAATCAGCAATTATAACTGAAAGGGGTCTGCCCTGGCGATGAGACAGGGCCACCAGTTTCCCCAAAAACTCGTAAAAATGCCTGCGGGTTGATAAACCGGTCAGTTCATCAACTTTTAAAAGCTTTTCCAGTTGCTCATTTAGCTCTCTGACTTTTCGAGCTTCTTTAATTCCCTTGACTATAAAATAGGAAATCAAAAAATAAATTGGAGTAACCAGGGCTTGAAAAGTAAGGCGAGTATAAATACTTTCCCAGATTGGCGCTCCGTAAACCCAGTTTAAGGCAAGGGGAAAACCGATTCCAGTTGTAACAATGTAGGGCACAATAATTGATGTAATAATTGCTTTCCAGTTGAATCTTGAAAACATGTGGTGGAAAATTAAACCTGCGAGGAAACCCCTGAGCATTACCAGTAACCCAAAGATAAGGACATAGTTTTCTATTCCGTGCCAGAAAAAAACCGAAACAAAATCAAGCACTCCCCCCAGAGCCATCCCCCAGAGAGGCCCAAGCAGAATTCCCCCCAGCATCGTTATAAGGGGCGGGAAACCAAGTCTAAACCCATCTTCCATGTGGGGAATTGAAATTACTATCAGGTTTCCGGGTTGGCCAAGAAAAATTCCTATACTTAATAAAATCAGGCTTATCTTTAGGGCCTGTTTGGAATCGAATAAGTAATTCTGTTTTCTCTCCTTAAAAAGAAAAAATTTATCGCCCACTTTATTCCCTCCCCAAAAAGTGAGGTTAGTGATTTCCCTAATATAACTTCGCTACCCATAATTTATAACTTTCAAATTTATTTATCGGGTAAACTAAAGAAATATTTTGTAAAAAAGAACTCGCAGTTTTTTCCGCGAGTAAGTAATAAAGCTTTTCTTTATTTAGGAGACCTGCTTTTCTCATCCAAGGAGGGATGGAAAACCTTCCAATCTATTTTTATTTGATTTTAATTATCATATCCTTCAGGGGTGTTCTTTCTGTCTTTATTGTCCCATTTGCGGGCCACCCCAGGGCGATATGCATTACAGGCTGGAAATATTCCGGGGCCCCGATTTTTTCTTTGAACCTGAGGGAGGTTTTTTCGGTTTGAGTAAGCCAAACTCCTCCCAAACCCAGGGCGTGGGCCATCAAAAGCATATGGTCACCCGCGGCCGCACAATCCAAAACCTGGTTGTGGGGAACAATTTTATCATGTCCTACTGCAGGGTAAATCCTATCATCATAACCGATGACAATAATTACACATCTGCCAGCAGGAGTAGGAATGTCACTCGTAATTGCTGAAATCTCTTCTTCTGAAGTCAATACAATAAAGCGAACAACTCCCAAATTGCAGCCCAGGGGAGCCGCTCTACCAGCTTCCATGATTTTTTCAATTAATTCTCCAGGTACCGGTTTTTCTTCCCACTCCCTGATTGAACGCCTTTCCCGGATTAGTTTTTCTACTGTTTCCATTTCTTCCTTTTTAAAAGGTTCCGGGGGGGAGGGGAGTTCCTCTGGTTTTACTTTTTCTCCCTTATTTAACCTATCTGCAAATTCTATGTATTTCTTCCCCCATTCAATGTCAGGGTTTTTTTCGGATAATCCCCTTTCTCTCCAGACCTCCAGAATCATCCTGGCTTCGTAACCAAAATTTTCCGGAACAGGCATGTTTCGCGCAATAATCTGGTTAAACTTAACCTCAATTCCATGATGGACTCTTTCCCTAAATAATCCCCCTAAAGCAACGGGTTCCATTTTTAACAAATCTTCCCTGGTGTAATTTTTTCCTACTGCACGGACGAACCCTTTTCTACTCATTACCACTGTCTCCTTCCCTGGTTTTCTTTTCCTCAAAATCAAATAGACACATTTCATCCCCATCAAGCATATTTTTTAAATGCTTACAGGTAATTCCATTGTAACTTGCAAATTTAGCCTGATCCACAAAACAGTAAAACCTGGCCAGTTTTTGGTTCCCTCTGGTTAACCAGACTGAAGCAAGAGGACAATAATCCACCCTGGCAAATTCTTTATCTCCTTCTTTTACTGTTGTTGAATCCCACACTAAATCAGGTAAATCTTCACCTTTACTATAATTTTCTAAGGTCAGGGGCAGACCTTTCTCCTGGACTTTCTCCCGAACCTGTTCCCCAATTTCTGAACCATAACGCATAACCGCATCTTTTAATAGTTCTCCGGCCTTTTCTTCACCGAAGTTCTCCTCTAGAACCTCACCTACATAGTGGTAAAGCATGGCTATCCGGTTTGCCATTAAAATAATTTGTTTCTTCGCTTCTTCTACAGAAATTTTCTCTTCAGTCATTTTTGTCCTCCCGTGTTTGCCTTTGATTAACATTTTTTATTTTGAACAAGCACAAAAATGTTCTCCCTCTACCTGGCGCAAGGGATACTCCTCTTTCTTGGCAAAGGAAAAATAAATTGAACCGTTTTGCAGTTCAATATCTTTAATTGCGGAAAACAGGGCCGGTTTTTCTTCCTGAAGTAGCCGAATAATATTATCCCGAACCTGCTTGATTCCCTCCTTCACTTTGATTTTAAGATCCAATTCCTGAACATAAAAACCATGAATTAGATCAAGAAAAGGTTCTCCTGGACTGGCTTCAGAGGTCAGTTCTTTTTTCCTGATCAAAAATTTTTCCAGGTCTTTTCCTTCCCAACCGCAAGCTTTCCCTGCTTCAGCACAACGGGGATGAAAACGGCATCCATTCGGGAGATTTATCGGATCAGGAATTTCTCCTTCAACATTTACCGGTTCTCTCCCGCTTTCAATTCTGGGCACAGCCTGAATTAACATTTTTGTATAGGGATGCTGGGGATTTTGGATAACTTCCTCTGTAGGACCTATTTCAAGGATCCGCCCCAGATAGAGAATCCCAATCCGGTCACAGATATACCTAATAGTTGCCAGGTCATGGGAGATATAGATAATTGAAACTCCAAGGTCTTCCCTGAAACTTCTTAATAAATTTAAAACTCCAGCTCTAATAGAAACATCAAGCATTGAAACAGGCTCGTCAGCGATAATAAACCTGGGATTTAAGGCAATAGCCCTTGCTAAGGCAATTCTTTGCCTCTGTCCTCCGCTAAGTTGATGAGGATATTTAAGGAAATACTTTTCCGGAGGAACAAGTTCAGCTTTTGTAAGGGCTTGTTTTACCATTTGTATTCTTTCTTCTTCAGTTTCTCCTATTTTATGAATCTTTAAAGGTTCCATTATTGTATTAAAAACTGTAAAACGGGGATTCAAAGTTTCATAGGGATCCTGAAAGACCATCTGGAAATTTTTCCTGAATTCCTTAACCTTTTTCCCCTTGAGAGCGGAAACATCCTTATCTGCATAAAGTATTTTCCCCTTGTTTGTTGGTTGCAAATGACAGAGCATTTCTCCCAGCGTGCTTTTCCCTGATCCACTTTCCCCGGCTAATCCAAGAATTTCATTTGATTTTACCTGGAAGGAAACATTATCCACTGCTTTTAATGTTTTGTTGGGGGCCCTTTTAATTGTATTGAGAAATCCCTTTTTCATAGGAAACCAACGATGCAACTCTTCTGCTCTTAAGACTATTTTTTCCTGGCTCTTTTGAGAATTTTTTTCTTTCTTCTGATTTGTGGCCCCGTTTTTTCTCCAGGTTTTAACCTCTTTTGCCAGGTTGCGAAATTCTTTTGCCCTGGAAAAATAGTGGCAAAAAACAAAATGCCCCTTTTTTATCTCACTTTCTCCCGGTTCTTCCTGACATTTTTCCGTAGAAAACGGGCACCTTTCCATGAATCTACACCCCTCGGGGGGATCACTTAAGTCAGGGGGAACTCCCGGAATAGAAATTAATTCTCCCCTTGCCTCATCGAGGGTCGGAAAAGCATTTTTTAAACCCATAGTATAAGGGTGGCTGGGGTTATTTAAAACCTCCTGGGTTGAACCATATTCCATAACCTTTCCCCCGTACATAACAACCACCTTATGACAGGTTTCGGCCACAACAGAAATATCATGGGTTACCATTACCATGGCATTTTTTAGTTTCTTTTGTAATATATTTAGCTGTTTTAAAATCCCATCCTGAACCACAACATCAAGTGCTGTAGTTGGTTCATCAGCAATAAGGAGGTCGGGTTCTAAAGCAAGGGCCATTGCAATTACAACCCTCTGTTTCATACCCCCACTTAACTCGTGAGGATAAGCCGCCAGCCTTTTCTGTTCAAGGCCCACCATCTTGAATAATTCTCTTGCCCGGGCATAAGCATTGGAGTTGGAAACATTTCTATGGATTTGAATTGCTTCAACAATCTGATCCCCCACCCGGTAAACAGGATCAAGGGCATTCATTGCGCTCTGGGTTACCATTGCAATGCTTTCCCAGCGAACACGGTTTAATTCTTCATCTTTTAATTTCAGGATGTCTTTCCCTTTGAAAAGAATTTGCCCTCCTTTATATGAAGCATTTTTGGGAAGAAGCCGCATTATGGCTTTTGCCATTGTGGTTTTTCCACAACCACTTTCCCCAACAAGACCCAAATTTTCCCCTTCTCCCAGGGAGAAATTAACTCCATCTACAGCCTTTACATAGCCATTTTTCGTTTTATAATAAGCTTTAAGGTTCTTAATCTCTAGCATCTTCTATTTCTCCTTCCAGGCGGGGGTTGGTCAAAACCTCAAGGGATCTAGATAGAAAAAAGACGGAAGAAACTGTAAGCATTATCAAAACTCCGGGAGGGATAATCCACCACCAGGCAGTTCTCCATGCTCCCGATAAGCGAGCCGCGTGGAGAATTGTTCCCCAGCTATAAATTCTGGGAGGACCCAACCCTAAAAAACTCAAAGTTGCCTCAGCCGTAATTGCCCAACCCATTGCCACAGCAAGCTGTAAAAAGGCAAGGGGCAAAATATTTGGGGCAATATGTAAATAAATGATCCGGGCATTATTAGCCCCAACGACTTTCGCCGCCTTAACAAAAGGCCTCTCGGAAAGACTTAACACCTGGGACCTTATAATTCTGGCATTCGTTCTCCAGGTTAACAGTCCTATTGAAAGAAAAACAATCCAGAGGCTTGGCTCAAATACGAGGACCAGAATCATGGCAAAAGGCTCAAAAGGAAGCGCATACATTATATCCACAAACCGCATCAGAAGATCATCGAGAAGTCCTTTGAAATAACCAGCAAGAAGGCCAACATTAACCCCAACAATGCTGACAAATAGAGCCGTAACAAAGCCGATAAAAAGGGCTGTTCTTGTTCCAAAAACAACCTGGCTAAAAACATCCCGACCAATGTGAGTGGTTCCAAAAGGGTGTGCCCATGTGGGTGAAGCCAGTTCGTTAACATATGGGTCAGTCCCCACAACCATTAATTTATCCTCAAACAAAGCAAGGCTCCTGAAATGCCTCCGGTAAGGATTGTCCACCCTGTCCCACCTGAGGCCATCATAGTTTAAACTGATTCCAAATCTACCCGCTACATAAATATCATTTTCATCCCGGATTATTACAGACCTCAATTCTCTGGTTTCAGGACCATATTGTTCTGACCATCTCTGCCCATTATAGAAAAAAATTGTCCCTCTTTCTCCCACTGCCGCTGCAAATCCAGAAGAAATAATATCAATATCAAAAAAATCCCGAATAGTCATAACCATTTCCGGGGATAAATTGCCGTTTTCCCACTTTAGAATTGTTCCCCGGGAACCGACAATAAATCCATTATCCTGGTCCAAAAGGGCGATTCCATGAAGATCATTGGGAGTTGGAGAAGAAACCTGTTCCCAGTTTGTTCCATCCCACTTATAAATAGTTCCCTCCTGGCCAACCGCCAGGCCAAAGTTTTCCCTGACCAGTTGAACATCATAAAAAGTCCCTGTAAAACCAGTATCTTCTTTTCTCCATTCTCCGTTTTCGTACATTAATAATGTTCCCCCGGACCCCGCAACAACCCCAAATTCTCCCCTGAGAAAACTAAGGCCAAAAAGGTCTTCTTCTGTGGTTAGTTCCCAGGTGGTCCAGGTTCCCTTTTCTCTTGAAGCCATAAAGCCCCCATCCCCTACGGTATAGGGTTTATCTTCAATAATTTTAATTTCGTTTAAAGGTAAATCAGAAATCCATTCATCTCTGAACAAACTTTCTTCAAAGGAAAAAACGACTCCCTCGGTTTTAATATGGGTCTCATTAGGATCATATAAAGCCAGAAATGGGGCGAAAATTCCAACCATTGTTAAAAACAAAAGGATAAAAACACCTGTTAAAGCAAGGGGATCCCCGGCAATTATCCGTAAAGGGCGGCTAATGTTTTTCAGATATAGTTTGATTATTTCTTTTTTTAAGTTTTTGTTCTTCCTTTCTGATTTCATTTTACTTCCCTCCCCGATAAACCACTCTGGGATCAAGATAACTGTAGAGCAAATCGGCGATCAGGTTCATTACCAAAATCATTGCCGCCATCAGGAGAAAAGAAGCCTGCGCCAGTGGGTAATCACTATTCCGAACCGCCTGAAGCATCTCTCTACCCAGGCCCGGCCAGGAAAATACCGTTTCTATTACAACCTGTCCGCCAATTGCCAGCCCAATTGTTACGGCTGCCTGGGTAACAACAGGAAGAAGGGCATTTCGGGCTGCATGTCTATACATTACTCTTCCCTCGCTCATGCCCTTGCCCCGACATAATTCAATAAAATCTTCTCCCATCACTTCAAGCATAGTGTTCCTCATTATTAACATCGGCAATCCTACGTAATAAAGGCCAATGGTTAAAGAAGGTAAAAGCAAGTGGTGAAGAAAATCAAGAGTGAAGATTTTGGTTAAAAAAGTGGTCTCGGCAAAAGGAATTGTCCGCATTCCGCTGGCAGGAAAAATTCCCCACCTGATGGAAAATAACATGATTGCAATCATCCCGGTCCAAAAAACTGGAGCCGATCTAAATAATAAAGCTACCGCAATTGAGCCCGCTTCAAATCGGGTCCCCCTTTTCCAGGAAAGCAGCACTCCGAGAAGGGGACCTATTATGTAGGAAATTAAAATTGCCAGAAACATTAAAACCAATGTATTTAACAATCTTTCATGAATTATTCCCGCAACCGGTGCTTTATAGTAAAATGAAGTCCCGAATTCAAGACGGAGAGTATTTCTCAGGTAAATGAGGTACTGGGTTCCGAGGGGTTGGTCCAGCCCAAACCTCTCCTGGACAAGGGCTCTCTCCTCCCTGGAAAGACCTTCAGCTATAAGGGCTTGTGTTGGATCTGGAAGGCCAAGCCGGAATAGGAAAAATAGCATGGTTATTATTATCCAAAAAATGATTACACTCTGGCCTAAACGTTTAAGAACATATGTCCCTTTATTCAAGTCTTCTCCCCTCCCAAGCTAATGCTAAAAAATATAATTTAAATTGTTGAAATTGGTCCCCCCATTAATCCTTCAAAAAGACCTTTTTGCCTGTTTTTTTGAGAAAGGGTTTGTAAGGGATATGAAAATCTCCACATCCCTTACAATTTCCCTTTTTAGCTTTTCATGTTCTAGTTTTCAGGATAATTAATCCTTCCCTGAGCATCCCACCAGTAACCCGCTTCCGCAAGTAACTCCCGGGCCCTGTCAAGGTCGTAATCAAATTTCTGGACGTTGGAATTATGCCAGAAAGTATTTATCGGGGCAATAATTGAAGATCCCGGCTCACCAAGTCCGTCAAGAAGGACGTTAGTAATGGTAGTTTTATCTATGGCATAGGCCAGAGCCCGCCTGAGGCTTACATCATTAAAGGGTTCTCGCCGCAGGTTATACCTTAGTTTATGGTACCCGAAATCGGGAACAGTTATTATGGTGAGATGGTCCTCATCCCTGGCCAATCTCATATGAGCTGGCTCAATATGTCTCCCGGGCATATCCACTTCACCCAGGACCAACCCGGTGAAAAGGCCTTCAACATCGGCATAAAATGTAAATTCAATTCCTTCGATTTCAGTATCTTCTGCACTGAAGTGGTCTTTAAACGTTGCAAGTTCTATAAATTCTCCACGATCATAACGTTCAATAGAAAATGGTCCGCTCCCAACAGTTGGAATTTGATCCGGAGCAAGGTCCTGGGGATTATCGATATCTGACCAGATATGTTTGGGCAAAATCGGGATTTGACTTAATGTAACAGTTATGAAGGGAGAAAAAGGCTCCTTAAGATTAAACCTTACTGTCCGTTCACCCGTGATTTCAATAGAATCAATAACCTGGAAAAAGGAACGGAAATAAGCAAAATCCTGCTCAATGTAATATTCATAGGCAAATTTAACATCTTCTACTGTTAAGGGCACTCCGTCGTGGAAAGTCATATTTGGTCGGATAGTTACATCAACAGTTGTTTCATCAACGGCAACGATTTCTTCGGCAGCCCATGGCTGAGGTTCTACATCCGGAGTCAGACGAACAAGTCTGTCATAAACAATTCGTAATAATTTCCAGCCTGAAGCAGTAGTAGAATCTAGAGGGTTTAAGGTGTCGGGTTCAGATGGAGTTCCGATTCTCAGGACTTTATTTTCAGTTAATGGGGTTACAGAATGAGGGGTCCAGTCATTATAAAGACCCTCTCCAGCCATTACCTCATAGTTTGCAAAGGTTTCATGGTTGAAAACCATCGCCTGGTCCCGGTAATAAAGGACGTGTAAGGGTTGATCTTCAACAATTATCCTCTGCGCTTCATGAACCAGTTCTCTCCTTGCGTTAACATCAAATTCTTTCTGTTGTTTTTCCAGGATAGTATCATAATCCAGGTTAACATATCCTCCCGGGTTATTTTCCCCCAATCCGGTTTGTTCCGAAGATAGGGTGGACAAAAAGAAATGAGGATCAAGCCTATCCACCCGTCCCGTCCAGAGAAGGATAGCCACATCAAAATCCTGTTCATCATAAAAAATTTGAATGTGAGGCATCAGATCCCTTGTTCGGACACTGACTTCAAATCCAAGTTCCCTCCAGGATTGGGCAATCAAATGACCTGCTTCATATAAAATTGGATCGTAAGATTCGGTGGTTGTTAGGATATTTATTTCATCAATTCGAGTTGCCGAAACGCCAGGGGTAACAGCAGCCAGACTCCCTGCAAAAAACAGGGAAAACGAAAGAAAGATTATGGCAATTCTAGTTTTCATTGTTCCACTCTCCTTTTTCTAAATTATAACCAGTGCAAAGTATTTTTCTTCAAATATTGGAAATTCAGTTCGGTTTACATTTTCCCCACCCCCAGGTAATAGTTAACTAATTTTCTCCATGGAAAGAATTGAAAAAATTCATCTAAAGCGGCAATACCGACTTTCCATTATTTACAACAACCTCGCCGTTTTTCATAACAAAGGTAACCTTCTGACAGGCTTTTATATCTTTTAAAGGGTTTCCATCAACACATATGATATCGGCAAATTTCCCTGTTTCCAGGGTTCCCGTAAATTCCTCAACACCAAAACAAACAGCAGCGTTTTTTGTTGCAGTCTTGATTGCCTCAATTTCACTCAACCCGGCTTTAACCATTAATTCCAGTTCCTGGGCATTTTCTCCGTGATGATTAAAAGGACACCCCACGTCAGTCCCGGCAACGATGGAAACATTCTCTTCTATGGCGTACCGGAAGGAATCTAGGGAAACTTCTTTAATTTTTTCCGCTTTTTCCAGGATGTAATCGGGTAATTGGGCTTTTATTTCTTCTTTTAATATTGAAGAACCGGCTTTCCAGGTTGGCACATAAAAGACTCCTTTTTCCGCCATTAGGGAAGCAATTTCACGATCAAGATAATAACCGTGTTCGATACAATCTACCCCGGCTAAAACAGAGCTTTTTATGCCCCCAGCCCCCTGGGCGTGAACGGTCACCTTTTTCCCCAAATTATGAGCTTCCTTAACCGCTGCTGATATTTCCTCCTCGCTCATATACTGGGTAGTTGGCCCACTGCCTTTTGAAGTAACCCCTCCCGTGACCATTAGCTTTATCAAATCGGCCCCAGCTTTAATTTGTGCCCGGACAGCTTTTTGCATTTCCTCTGTTCCGTCAACTGTAACACCACCAAGACCCTGTTCATTTTTTATATCAGGAACAAAATTAAGATCGGTATGTCCCCCGGTTACAGTAATATTCTTCCCCGCACAAACCATTCTGGGACCTTTAACTAAACCCTGATCTATGGCCTCCCTTAAAGCAATGTCTATATCACTCTTTTCCCCGAGGGCTCGAATGGTTGTAAAGCCGGCAATAAGGTCATTTTGGAGGTTTACAAGGGCTTTCACGGTCCTATAGGGGTCAGTTTTTGTTAAAACTATATCCCAAAAATCCGGTTCCCCATTAAAACTGGGGTGAACATGGGCATCCATCATCCCCGGCATTATTGTTTTTTCTTCAAAATCAATGACCTCTGCCCCGCGGCGATTCCCTTTAAAACTACTGTCCTCTCCAACAAATTCTATCTTTTCCCCCTTGACAACAATTATCCCGTTTTCCATGGCCTTTTCTTTAACCCCATCAATTATGTACCTGCTCTTTAAAATAAACATCTATTTCTCCATCCCCTTCTTTTTTTTGCTGCCTCTTTACTTGGAAAAAGTGCGTATAAAAAAAAAGCACCCACTCAAATTTTCATTTGTTTGAAATAGAATAATTTATTTCAGTAAAGATTCATGGATCCGTCTTCTGGTAGCAATTAAATGTTCTTCAACAGCTTTTTCAGCCTCAAGTGGGTCTCTGCTTCTTAAAGCCTCAATTATCCTGGCATGTTCCCCTATCCCCAGGGTTTCTTTTTCCTGCATATAGGGGTCAAACATTAAAATCCGCCGGGAATCATCAATTAGCCCTTCGGTTATTTTTAATAACCTCTTGTTCCTGGCCGCCCGGACAATTGATAAATGGAACTGTTTGTTGAAATCAAAAATTGCTTTTTCATCCTTGTAGATGTTGTAATACTCCATTTTTTCCAGTTCTTCCTCAGAGATGGTTTTTGCTCCGATGGATGCAGCCCCTTTTTCCAGGAAAATTCTAATGCTAAAAATTTCCAAAAGGTCATCATAACTCACAGGTTTTACCTGGTGACCCTTTCTTGGGACCCAGGTCAGTAAACCTTCTTGTTCCAGTTTTCCGAAAGCCTCCCTAACGGGGGTGCGGCTAACTTTGAATTTATTCGATATATCGGTCTCTAATAGGCTATCATCTTCTTTGATTTTTCCTAATAAAATATCTTCCTTAATCCTTTTATAAATCCTATCTTTCAGATTCTCACGGGGTTTTGCCAAAAGGCATCCCTCCTGCATTTTCTTTGTATTCTTATTGTATACACAGTAATTTCACAAGTCAATAGAGCAAAGAAATAAATAATCGAAATTAACTCCTTCAGGTTAAATTTTCCCTGAACTAACTCCCCTTTTTAGCCAATCACAATTCAAATCAAAAAAACCAGCTTTTCAGCTGGGGATTCTGGCCAGAGGAAAACCAAACGGGGGACTAAATTCAATTAAAAACCTTTCCTTAAATTTCCTCCTCCAGGTGGTACACTTTTACTTTAGCCTCCCGGTACACTTTCCCATTGACAAGAGCAATTGTAAACTCTTAAAGTCCACGTCAAAACAACACCAACAAACACAGCCAAATAAGCAATTAAAGGGATTTCCGATTGCTCAAATAGAGACCAAAAACCCTTTTTTTGCTTTTCTTTTTTAGTGATTTCCACTTTTTCAAATCCCTCCTTTTATCCACCCTTCCTTTTTCCAACTTTTTTCCCCTGCACCAAAAGGAAAGAAAAATGTTTTGCTTCTTTTACCAGTAGTTGCGATCCTTAAATTTCCCGGGTCTTCCTCCAAAACAGTGAAACCAATTACTGGTAATTCCCATGGTTAGCCAGAGCAAGACTGTTTAATTTTCAAAGTCAAATACTTATTTTCAATGAAAGTTCCTACTTATGACATTAACTTTTATGAATAAAGAGATCCGAAGGCGAACCAGAGTTGTGGGGATATTTCCAAATATGGACTCATACATTAGGTTAATGACGATTAACTTAATGGAATACAGTGAAGTTTGATCTGCAGGTCATTGTTATATCAACCAGGGAGGACCGAGAAAAAGCAGCATGATTTTTTTCGGAGGGTTAATGGTTTTTGCAAACTTTACTTGACACTACTTATTTTTTCAATCCTGTTTTTTCTGCAACAGAAAATAAGGAAATTATTTTTCTAATTTTTCCAGGAGTTCCTTAGTTCCATATAAATCAAGGTTTTCTATCCTTTTAAAGTGGCGGATATTACTGGTCACAATAGGGACCTTTTTTGCCAGGCTTTTAGCTGCAATCATTGTATCCTTTGGACCAATAACCTGCGCCTTTTCTCTTAATTCACGCTCTATCCCAGCGGCTATTTGAGCACATTCGCTATCAAAGGGCAAAATCTTCACCAGCCCGAGCAGATTTTCTTTTATTGTCTTTCTTTTTTCTTCCTCCTTAATACCAACAAATAGTTCAAAAACAGAAATGGAAGAAAAATATACAGTGTGGTTCTTAATTAATCGCTTGAAAACCTCTGAAGAAACTGGCTTTTTTTTCAGGTAATCTATTATAACGCAGGTATCTACTATAAACTCCATCTATCCCACAACTCCTTAATCCTTTTTTCCGTATTTTCTGCTTCTTCAGAAGTCAAAATCCCTTCCAGTTTCAAGGCTCTATCTATTAGCTTCTCCCTATCCTCTTCCTTAGCAAGGTATTCTTCTAAAGCCTCGCATACTATATCGGAATATCCCTTTTTCCCCCTTTTCCCAGCCAACCGAAGAAGGCGGGCCCGCAGATCATCAGGAATTGATATAGTTGTTCTCATAAAATCACCTCCCAAAAACATATTAACAAAAACCAAATTGAAAATCAATATGCAGATGCATTTGA
>Ga0207421_10006125_pt1 | contig 13205 bp, 7 predicted proteins | sample SodLakKL_010_SED_4_FD_187542 | JGI IMG/M metagenome (GOLD analysis project Ga0207421, IMG submission 187542) | Alkaline sediment microbial communities from Lake Tanatar, Kulunda Steppe, Russia - 8KL_010_SED (SPAdes) (version 2) | ecosystem: Environmental > Aquatic > Non-marine Saline and...
CCCTGGCTTTCCTTGATAATGACTTTTTCACGGCACTGGGAGCAAAAAATCATCACGGGTTCCCCCTTTATAATCATCTGCAGGCCTTTGGCTGGCCCGAATTCTTTACAAAGCAAGCGTTCTATTATATAATATTCCACACACGGAGAGGTGGCCGAGTCCGGTTGAAGGCGCACGACTCGAAATCGTGAGAGCCCGAGAGGGTTCCGTGGGTTCGAATCCCACCCTCTCCGCCACCAAGAGCGATCTTGTTTGTAAAATGTAAGACGTTTACAAACAATCTACAAACATTGACCTCCTGGACATCTAATCCGGGGGGTTTTGTGTTTTTTTATTCCCAAAAGTCCGGGTCCCCCATTTGATGGCACCAGAAACCATTGAATTCTTCCAGTTTCGATTGATGAAAAACATCTCCCTTGAGCCAGATATACAGCCCGGTGGGGTCTTTTTCATAAGGGTGGTAGATCCACAGTTCTTTGTTGTAGTCTGCGCTAACCACAGAAGTCTGGCGGATGACGTGGGGCGGGCAGCCCAAAACCTCCACCAGTTCCTCCCGGGTCAATCCTTCCAGGTCTACCGTATCCCAACCGGGCTTGGGAGTCATATCGGCAGGTTGATAATCCCAGCAGCAGGGTTCTGTTCCGTTTTCGCTGCTGCTATTATAATCAGCTGAAATATCTTCCTGTATTTCTGAATCAGTTTCCCGGGCTTCTATTCCATTGTTCGTATTATTTTCCAATGAACGGTCATTGCCGTGCTCTTCCTGTGTTTCTTTAGTAGCAGCATTTTCTTCCAGTTGTTCTTCCAGTTGTTCTTCTTGTTCCTTTCCTTCCCTTTGCTCTTCATGAACTTCTATGCCGTTTTCTTCCGTCCCGGCTCCGTTTTCCCCCGGTCCGCAGCCGGCCGACAGTGCAAACATGAACACGATGATTGCCAGTGCCACTGGCAGCACCAGTTCCGGAAAGCTCAACCTGCTCATTTTTCCGTTCATTTTTCTTTCCCCTTTAACTAGATAATGAGCCTGCCCTTTCAAGCTGTCATAATATTATAACATATTATAAGGCGGGCTGTGTGTCGATCTTTTTCCTCTGTGTCACAAATAGTTTGACTTTCAATTTTTTCCAGAACATTTCAGAATTATCAAAAATCCTACTTTAGTATAATAGATTTTTGGTGTGTTGAATGATATTGTTAAAAGCAAACGCCGCGAAGTCAGAAAATTGGGCAGGTTGTGTTTGGCGTAAAATGATAAGAGTATTTGAATTACCATTAAAATTATAAAGGAGGGTTTTGCTGATGTTGTTGAGAAAAAGCCGTCTTAGGGTTGGAGTGCTGCTAGTTATGTTGCTGCTGCTGGCAGCAGTTGTACCCCAGGTGGCGCAGGCAGTCGGTTACGGGGATGTGTATTCCTTTGGGCGAAACAGTCAGGGCCAGTTGGGTCACGGGGATACGGATGATCGCTATGTACCTACCAAAATACAGGGTCTCGGCCCGGTGACATCCCTTACTGCTTCCAATTTTAATTACTATTCCCTGGTTGTGCTGGCCAACGGGGACGTCTACTCCTTCGGAATGAATTTTCACGGCCAACTGGGTCACGGGGATACGGAAACGCGGAATGTGCCTACGAAGATAGAAGGCCTGGGCCCTGCCCGGACAGTAGAGGCAGGAAGCGGCCATTCCCTGGTGCTGCTGGAAAACGGGGATGTCTATTCCTTTGGCATGAGGGCTGACATGCTTGGCCACAGCCCTACCGGAGGGCCGAATATTACCACTCCGAAAAAAGTGGAAGGGATAGGGCCGGCCCAGGCCATTTCCGCCGGAACAAATCATTCCCTGGTGCTGCTGGAAAATGGCGATGTGTATGCCTTCGGCCGTGGGGATGGGGGCCAGCTGGGCTCGGAAGAGGCCAGGTCCACCAGGACTCCTGTTAAGATCCCGGGACTGCCTCCGGTAAAGGAGATATCCGCCGGCTATGGGCACTCATTGCTGGTTACCACCACCGGTGAGGTCTATGCCTTCGGCGCCAACGATGACGGCCAGTTGGGCCTGGGGCATACTGATGATGTAATTACTCCTACCCGCATACCGGGTACCGGGCCGGCCTTGAATGTGTCTGCCGGGAGAAACTTTTCCCTGTTGCTGCTGGAAGACGGTGACGTGCTTTCGTTCGGCCGTAACAACCATGGCCAGTTGGGACATTGTGAAGCAACAGCTCGTTTTGCCACGGTTACATCGCCAACCAAGATAGAGAGCCTGGAAAATGTGCAGGCAGTGGCCGCAGGCATGGAGCACTCCCTGGTGCTGCTGGAAAACGGAGACGTCTACGGTTTTGGACGCAATGACTGGGGGGAGCTGGGCTGGGATCCGGACCTGGGCAGCCATCCTGCACCCGGCTACAACCCCACACCGGCTAAAATCGAAGGGCTCGATGAAGTGCAGGTCATTGACGCCGGTTATAATTTCTCCCTGATCCTGGAAGCTGTGGAAAGAGAGATAACCATTGCTGTGGATGGCGATCTGCTGCAACCCGACGTGCCACCGATCATTCTTCACGGTCGGACCATGGTCCCCCTGCGGGCCATCTTTGAAGCCCTGGATGTTGACGTGGAGTGGATCGCCGAGACCCGGACCATTATCGGCACAACCGATGAGACCCGGATCGAGCTGACCATCGACAGCACCCGCACGTTAGTCAACGGCGTGGAGGGGACCCTGGACGTGCCGGCTACGATTATCGAGGGCCGCACCCTGGTGCCTGTCCGCTTTATTGCCGAAAGCACGGGACAGGAAGTGGACTGGGATGCGGCCGCGAGAAGGGTGATAATTACTTCCGATTAGCTGGGAAGTCATTGCATGGAAGTACCGACCTGGAAGGCAGTAGCGAATTGAAGCCGCCTTGATTGGAAAACAAAATACCCCCGGATGGTTGCAGGCAGTTATCAAATGCAAGCGTTTTCGGGGGTATCATCTTTTAGCTGTGTCGCGGTCTTTCCTTTGACCGCGCCCCGGGAAGCTCCCCGGTGAAACAACGCTGGAAAAACCGGGGATATGTTGCATCTTGCCTTGTGACCAGGAGCCAGCAGAAGCTTTTTCACAGCTGGTGGCCCCTTAAATTATCTTCTGGTATAATGGTTTCAATATAATTGCTGGTATGCTCAGAACGATAAGCAATAGCGAAGTTCGCAGGAGCGTCTCTATTGGCGGTTCTGGCGTTTCCCAGGCAAAGCAAAGGACCAAGTGGGGAAGCGTCAGGGGAAGCAAAGGGGGGGGAAAGCAACAGAACCGTCCGTCCCCCTGCTTCCTAAAGATCCCGCAATAATACTGTAGAGGGAGGCTTGGCACGCACTTCCATATCAGTATTACGTTTCCATTCTGTTTGAGGAGGCCAGTAAAGGAGTGCGTTTATGGAAAACAACCGGATTAGCAGTGGAATTCCTTCGCTGGACCGGGTCTTGGACGAACTGCGCCTGGGAGACAACGTGGTCTGGCAGGTGGACAGCCTGGATGATTACCGCCGGTTTACCGAGCCCTTTGCCGAGGAGGCCATCCGCAAAAGCGGCCTCTGCATTTACCTGCGCTTCGGGCCGCATCCGCCTGTAGTCCAACCCCGCCCTGGGCTGGAAGTGAAGGAGGTGGACCCCGGCTACGGTTTCGCCCATGTCACGGCAGAGATGCATCGCCTGATCCAGGAACAGGCTGCCAAAGGGGCCCGCTTTTTCATCCTGGATAACCTTTCATCCCTGGTAGACCAGTGGGCCACGGATGAATTGCTGGCCAACTTTTTCCAGGTAACCTGCCCCTTCCTGGGCGAGCTAAACACCGTCGCCTATTTTGCCCTGATGCGCGGGCGCCACTCCAACAGTGCCGTGGCCCGCATCCGTGATACGACCCAGGTTTTGGTGGATGTTTACCGCATCCAGGGAAAGATGTATATCCACCCGCTGAAAGTATGGGACCGCTATTCTCCCCAGATGTTTTTACCCCACAGCGAGGAAGGGGGGGAGTGGCAGCCGGTTTTCCGCAGCGGTGAAGCCGCCGATATCTCGGCCCGGGCACGCCGCCACCCATTGCGGATAGAAAAACCTTCCAGCGCGCCCTGGGAGATGGTCTACAACAAACTCTTGCAGTGCTGGGAGCGGGGCGATGATGCAGAAGCGTTAACACCGGAGTTCCGGGCCTTGAAACAGGAAGCGATCCGCATGCTGATCGGCTCGGACCCCTCCCTGAACAGGCTGGCCGACAAGTACTTTACCCTGGAGGATATCTTTGCCATCCGGGAGCGCTTGATCGGTTCGGGCCGGATCGGGGGCAAGACCACGGGGATGCTGCTGGCCCGCAAAATACTGCTGGCTGAAAAGGGGAAGGTCGATTTTTCCCCTGTGCTGGAGCATCACGATTCCTTCTATATCGGTTCCGATGTCTTTTTCACCTTCCTGGTGGACAACAACCTGTTCCGGCTGCGCCTGCAGCTGACCACCAACGCTTCCCTCAGCTGGGAGGAGTTTGAGGAAATCGAGGAGGAATTTCTGGCAGGCAGTTTCCCGGCAGAAATCATGGATCAGTTCCGCAACATGCTGGATTATTTCGGACAGGCCCCGATTATTGTCCGTTCCAGCAGCCTGCTGGAAGACAGCTTTGGCAATGCCTTCGCCGGCAAATACCGCAGCGATTTCTGCGCCAACCAGGGAAGTCCCGAAGAGCGAATGGAAAATTTTCTGCGGACGATCAAACGGGTCTATGCCAGCACGCTCAGCCCCGATGTGCTCACGTACAGGCTTAAGCGGGGGTTGGGGGAGAGTGACGAGCAGATGGCCATCCTGGTGCAGCGGGTGGCCGGGCTGCCTTATCGCCAATATTTCTTCCCCAGCCTGGCCGGCGTGGCCTTTTCCCACAACCTGTATGCCTGGTCAGAACGCATTGACCCAAAGCAGGGGTTGATCCGCCTGGTTTTCGGTCTGGGGACCAGGGCGGTGAACCGTGTCTCCGAGGACTACCCGCGGATGATCGCCGTCAGCCATCCCCAAATCCGTCCGGAAGCTGGATATCGCATCGCCCATTACTCCCAGCGCCTGATGGACCTGCTGGATTTAGCTGATAATTGCTTTTTGACCCTGCCAGTGACAGAGGTGCTCGGCGGGAACAATTATCCCCAGCTTTCCTACTTTGTCTCCCTGCTGCAGGATGGCAACCCCTACGACCCGCCTTACAGCTCCAATCCCGCCGCAGAAGAGGAGTTTATCTTAACTTTTAACCGCCTGGTGGAAAAGACATCCTTTGTCTCCTATATGCGCGAAATGTTGGAACAGCTGGAAAATGCCTACGGGCAGCCTGTGGATACAGAGTTTACCGCCTCGGTGCTAAAAGGTGGCGAAGTCCGGATTAACCTGCTGCAGTGCCGTCCCTTGTGGCTGCCGGCCCAGCTGGAGTCCCTGAAAATTCCCGAAGATGTCCCCCCGGAGCGGGTGCTTTTCCGGGCCCAGCGGGTGGTCAACCCCGCCCTGGTGGAAGGTATCCGCTATGTGATTTATGTCGACCCCCGGGGCTACAGTGCCTTGGGCAGCGAATCTTTACGCAAGCAGGTGGGGCGCCTGGTGGGCAGCCTGAACCGTCACCCGCGCCTGCGGGAAGAAAAACTGCTTTTCATGGGTCCGGGGCGCTGGGGCAGCAGCAATCTCCACCTGGGCATTAATACCAGCTATGCCGATATCGATAACGCCTCCATCTTGGTGGAGCTGGCCTGGGAAAAGGCGGGGCAGTTCCCCGAAGTCTCCTATGGAACGCATTTTTTCCAGGACCTGGTGGAAGCGCAGATCACCTACCTTCCCGTATACCCGGATCAGCCCCAGGACCAGTTTAACCGGGACTTTTTCCAACAGTCTCCCTCTATCCTGGACTTTCTGCTCCCAAGGAACGAAGTTTTTAGCGAGACAGTACGTGTCATCGATATTCCCGCTGTTACAGGGGGCGCTACCGCCCAGCTGGCGGCAGAGCCCCGGCCCGGTCAGGCCCTTTGCTACCTGGAACCGGGGGATTAAAGGGGGTTAAATTTTATGAAAATCCGGATATTATTTGGTAAAATAACGTCAATGAGCAACCAAAGATTTTGCCGACCTACTTCAGTCGCACTCACACGGAGGCTTTTATGACCCTGGAGCAGATACTCATTTTCAGCATCCTTTCCCTAATCCTGTTTTTTTTCGTCTGGGGCCGCTGGCGCTATGATATCGTCGCTTTATTGGCCCTGCTGGTAGCTACTTTTGTTGGTTTGGTCCCGCCGGCCCAAGCTTTTGATGGTTTTGGGCACCCTGCGGTCATTACGGTGGCGGCTGTGCTGGTGGTAAGCCGGGGGCTGTTAAACTCGGGCATGGTGGACTTCATCGTCCGGCTGATGTCCCGGGTGGGTGAAAACGCTATCGCCCAGCTCTCGGCCCTGGTTGCTGCGGTAACCCTCTGCTCAGGCTTTATGAACAACATTGGTGCCCTGGCCTTGTTTATGCCGGTGGCTATCCGCATGGCCCGGAAAAACCAACGCACGCCCTCACTATTTCTCATGCCCCTGGCCTTTGGGTCCCTGCTGGGTGGGCTGATCACCCAGGTGGGGACGCCTCCCAATATTATCATTTCGTCTTTCCGGCAGCAGTCCCTGGGTGCCGAGCCTTTCCGTATGTTTGATTTTGCGCCCGTGGGTGCGGGCGTGGCCCTGGCCGGGGTATTGTTTATTATCCTGGGGGGCTGGCGCCTGATTCCCCGCAGAAAAGGGCAGCTTTCCCGGGAGGATATGTTTGAAATTGATGACTACATTACCGAGGTTCTGATCCCCGAAGACTCCAAATTTACAGGGAAACGACTGCGGGAACTGGAAAAGGCCGCTGAAGGGGATGTGGTGGTGGTCGGTCACGTCCGCGACGAGCAAAAATTCCCGGCGCCTTCCCCTCACCGGATCCTGAGAGCAGGTGATTCGGTTATCGTCAAGGCCAGTGCCGATGAACTTCAGGGACTGCTAGATGCCGGTGGGCTGGAGCTGGCTGCTTCTGAACAGGTGGATGAAGAAATCCTGCGCTCTGAGGAGATCGGCATCATGGAAGCCACGATTACAACCAACTCCTGGCTGGATGGGCGCACGGCCCGTTCTTTAAACCTGCGTTCCCGCTACGGGATCAACTTGCTGGGTGTGGCCCGGGAAGGGGGGAGGCTAAGGGCCCGCCCCGAGAACATTCGCCTGCGGGCCGGTGATGTGCTGCTGCTCCAGGGCGGGTTGGAAACGCTGCAGGAGGTGCTGCCCACCCTGGGCTGCCTGCCTCTGGCGGAAAGGGGCTTGAGATTGGGCCAGCCCCGGAAAGTTCTTTTGGGCCTGGGTATCTTTGGGGCGGCCCTGGTGACAGCGGCCCTGGGCTTTCTGCCGGTGCAGGTGGCTTTTTCTGCCGCTGCTGTAGCCCTGGTGCTGGCCGGTTTTCTCTCTTTACGGGAGATTTATGAGAGCGTCGACTGGCCGATCATTGTCCTGCTGGGGGCCATGCTTCCCGTGAGCCAGGCCCTGGAGACGACAGGAGGGGCCCAGGTTATCGCCGATGGCATCTTAAGCCTGGCCGGCAGCCTTGCCCCCTGGACAACCCTGACTGTAGTGCTGGTGGTCAGCATGCTGCTTTCCAATGTGGTGAACAATGCCGCCGCGGCTGTGCTGATGGCTCCCATCGCCGTCAGTATTGGCGCCGCCCTGGGGGCTTCCCTGGATCCTTTCCTGATGAGTGTGGCTGTGGGCGCTTCCTGCGCCTTTTTGACCCCTATCGGCCACCAGTCCAACACCCTGGTTATGGGCCCGGGCGGCTATCATTTCGGCGATTACTGGCGTATGGGCCTGCCCCTGGGGATTGTCGTTGTCCTGGTTGCCGTTCCCCTGATTATGCGGGTCTGGCCCCTCGGGCTGTAGGGAAGATATTGCGTAGGCATAACTGGAAAACCTGAAGAATATTCCCAAACGATGATTTGGCTTTAAAAGATGCGGCTGTAGAAGATAAGCAATTACCTTAGAAGAAAGGACCTTTTATTATGAAGATTGTTATTGCCCCAGATTCCTTTAAGGGTAGTTTGTCGGCTTCAAAAGTTGCAGAGAGTATAACCTTAGGAATAAACAAGGTGCTACCTGAAGCAGAAATAGTTGAACTTCCACTTTCAGACGGTGGAGAGGGGTTAGTTGATGCACTGGTAAAAGCTACTGGAGGAGAAACATTATATCAACAAGTTACTGGTCCTTTAGGCTTACCTGTGGATTCTTTTTGGGGCTTGCTAGGAGATGGTAAGACAGCCGTTATCGAAATGGCAGCAGCTTCAGGGCTCAACCTGGTGCCAAAAGAAGAGCGCAATCCACTAAAAACAACGTCATTCGGAACAGGTGAGTTGATTTGTTCAGCGGTAAATCAAGGATGCTCAAAGTTAATTATTGGAATTGGAGGCAGTGCAACAAACGATGGTGGCGTTGGAATGGCACAGGCTTTGGGTGTACGTTTCCTGGACGAAAAAGGAAAAGAATTGCCTTTTGGAGGAGGTGAATTAATTCGATTAAATTCAATTGATACTTCAAGAATAGATTTCTGTTTGAAAGATATTGATGTACAGGTTGCATGTGATGTAAACAATCCCCTAACAGGTTGTCAAGGAGCCTCTTATGTCTACGGTCCACAAAAAGGTGCAACAAAGGCAATGGTTCAAGATCTCGACAAAGGATTAAAACATTATGCCCGTATTCTTAATAAAGATCTTGGTATAGAAATTGAAAATATTCCAGGCTCTGGAGCAGCAGGAGGTTTAGGTGCTGGTCTAATGGCTTTTCTTAATGGAAAGTTAACTTCGGGAATAGATTTAGTTATGGAAGTAATTGATTTTGAAAAACATCTTTCCCATGCCAGTCTGGTTTTTACAGGAGAAGGGGCATTAGACAGTCAGTCGTTATTTGGTAAAGTCCCAGTAGGGGTGGCTAGGAAAGCCAAGAAAAATAATGTTCCAGTCGTTGTTATAGCTGGGAGTATAATTGAAAATCTGGAGATTTTTCACGAAGAAGGAATAACTGCTTCTTTCAGTATAATAAATAAACCACTTGAGTTAAAAGATGCACTATCGAAAACTGCTGTTTTACTTGAGTTGACGGTGAAGGAAATAATGAATCTGTATGTTCATTTATTAAACAACTTTTCGAAGAAAGGTAAAATAAATAATTAAGGGGATATATACATGAGAAAATCGAAATGAAAAAGGCTGTTCCAAGGATTTCGGGACAGCCTTTTATTCGTTTAACGGCGCAGCAGTTCCACGACCTGCTGGAGCAGTCCGGTAATCACTTCCAGGATCCGGGCCAACAAAGAACGGGCGGCGGGATCCTCGAGGATTTTCGTGATTTGCTCTCGTACCTGTTCAACGTCGATTTCCAGGTGGTTAAATTGTTCTAAAAAACGGGCCAGCTGGGAGATCTGTTCTTCCGTCAAGTCTATGTCCTGTTCCTGGGAGAGGCGGCGCAGCAGGTCTTTAATTTCTTCATAATCCAGGGGGCGGTTTTCCAGGATTTCCTCCTTGGCCCGCTGGATCAGTTCCGTGGACAGCTCGGATTCGTTGAACTCTTCTGCCAGGTCGCGCAGGATTAACAATTCTTCATGGGCAACTTTTTTATTATCTTCCTCCAGTTTTTCCCCCGTCGCTTCCTCAAAGGCCTTAACCACGCCTGTCAGGGCTGCTGTTCCTGAGACGGGGAAAGGGGCTGCGGCGGTGATCCGGACGTCGTTGACACCTGCGGTGACCAGGGCTGCGGCGTACATATCCCGGGTTACCCAGGTGATATTGTGGGTCTGTACGTTGATCCCTTCGCCCGGGGGAAGTACTTCCAGGAACACGGAAGAAATAGCCCGGGTTCCGATGACATCACGCCCGGCAACACCCTGGAGGTAAAGATATTCTTCCTCGTTGGTTACCTCCAGGACAACTACATCGCTTTCCTCTGCCCCGAAAAAGTCCAACATTTCCATTCTTTGCCCCGGGTCTAAGTCAGCTCCCAGGGTTACAACCCGGTCCTCGCTTCCCGCAAAGCCTGCTGTTGCTGGAAAAAGCAGCAGCAAGACAAGGATGACCGCAAGCACCCCTTTTCCTTTTTGCCATCCCTGGTGCATCCACCGTTTCCGTCGGTGCCTTTTTCCCACTTTCTGTTTCCCCCCTGTTTTTATGCTCTATGCTGTGAAATAATAGGCCCTTTCATCGGGCCATAGTTGATGATAGAGAACGAGAGCAGTGCTATATCGACAAAAAAAAGCATAGGACAAAATTAGCTCCAATATACTATTGCAATCAAAAATATTATAGCATTTTCTCTTTATTACAGCAACATCGCTGCCGGGCTGTTTCGGGTCATCCCCGGTCGGTTAAAGGCTTTTTGATTGTAAATAGCTGTAAAGAAGTCTTTTTTTATAACCAGGCTTTCGTTCTTATTGACATGCTGCCGGGGAGCTTGTATTATGGGATATATGAATAGCTGCTCATATATTCATATATAATCTTCTAACGGCGGTGATTTTATGGACAAGTCCCTGGAGAAAAAAGAAGAAATGAACTGCGACTGCACCATTATCCACCAGGATGTTGTCGAACAGGTCAGGGGAAAGATGCCTCCTGAAGAAAAGCTCTATGACCTGGCCGAGCTGTTTAAAGTGTTTGGTGATTCTACCCGGATAAAAATTGTTTGGGCCCTTTTCGAAGCGGAAATGTGCGTTTGCGATATTGCCTTTCTGTTGAATATGAGCCAGTCGGCCATATCTCACCAACTCCGGGTTTTAAAGCAGGCTCGCCTGGTAAAGCGCCGCCGGGAAGGCAAGGTCATCTACTATTCCCTGGATGACGAGCATATCGAGCACATTTTCAACCAGGGAATGGACCATATCAGCCATGTCGGCGGACCGTGTTAACAAACAAGAAAAACAGACAAGGGAGAAACATTCTTTCGGGGTGGACTCCCCTGCCCCACAAAGCGTGAGCACCAGCGGTGGTATGGAAATGCGAGACCAGCATTGCCAAGCGCAAGATTTATATGTGACAGTCGAATATTCAGGATAGACTTTTATGTCCCTTCGGGAGCATTAGCAGAAGGATGAAAATAAACATATCCTGAGAGCAGGATTAGATCACAACTTCTATTTTCAGGATTGAGAGGTATTCAGGAAGGAAAAGGAGCCAGAGCTTATGAACTTACACACAAATGAAAACTGTATCTGTACAAACTCCTGCAGCGACGCTGCGGGCATTTTGGCTGCTTCGGGAGCGCAGAAAGGGACTTCCCGGGGCTTGGCCGGCCTTCTTGCCGAAGACCCGTTCCGGGTGGTGCGTTTTGCCTTAGGAGCTCTTTTGTTTGCAGCGGGCCTGCTTCTCCCCCTGCAGGGAAACCTGGAGTTGATAGTTTTTGCTGCCGCCTACCTGCTCTGGGGTGGCGATGTCCTGGCCCGGGCAGCGGGGAACATTTTCCGGGGACAGGTTTTTGACGAAAACTTTCTCATGTCCATCGCCACCCTGGGCGCTTTTGCGATCGGGGAATATCCTGAAGGGGTGGCGGTGATGGTCTTCTACCAGGTAGGCGAATTGCTGCAGGGACATGCTGTGGGCCGTTCCCGGCGTTCCATCCAAAAGCTGATGGATATTCGCCCCGACTTTGCCTTCCGGGTGGTAGAAGGCGGCAGGCAAAAAGTTGATCCCGGCCAGGTTGAGGTGGGGGACACAATCGCCGTCCGGCCGGGGGAGCGGGTGCCCCTGGACGGGAAAGTCACAGGCGGCGTTTCTGTTTTGGACCTTTCGGCGCTGACTGGAGAGTCCCTGCCCCGGGAAGTCAGTCCGGGAGACGAGGTTCTTTCCGGCTCTGTCAACAGCAGCGGCCTGCTGTATATCCAGGTAACCAAAGTGTACCGGGACTCCACGGTCAACCGGATCCTCTCCCTGGTGGAAGGGGCCGAAAGCCGCAAAGCCAAGACAGAACGGTTTATCACCCGGTTTGCCCGCTACTATACGCCCGCAGTGGTAGCGGCAGCGGCGCTGGTAGCCCTGGTGCCGCCCCTTTTCATTCCGGGTCAGCTGTTTTCCACCTGGATCTACCGGGCCCTGGTCTTCCTGGTCATCTCCTGCCCCTGTGCGCTGGTCATTTCTATTCCCCTGGGATTTTTCGGGGGAATCGGCGGCGCTTCCCGGAAAGGGATCCTGGTCAAGGGTGGGAACTACCTGGAAGCCCTGGCCCGGGTCGATACCGTGATTTTCGACAAGACCGGGACCCTGACCCGGGGTGCCTTCCGGGTCCGGGGCCTTTATCCCAGGGATGGGTTCAGTGAACGTGACCTGCTGTATTATGGTTCCCTGGCAGCGAGGCATTCCTCCCATCCCCTGTCTATCTCTCTTTTGCAGGCCTGGGAGCAGGCCGGGGGAGGAGCAGGGGCAGGCCAAGGGGCGGCTTTAGGCCTAACAGCAGCAGCAAGAAGCTCGGCGCCGCAAGAAACAAGTACCGCAAGACCGGGATCGGGACCGGGACCGAAAAGGTCTTTTGTGGAACAGGCGCCTGGAGCAGAAGATAAGCCAGGACAGGACAGAGAATGGGAGCAACATGATGGAGAGTGGGAGCAGTATGAAGAAATTCCAGGACGGGGTATTATTCTGGTACGTGGCAGGGCGAATATATTGATGGGCAATGAAAAATTGCTGGAAGAAAAAGACATTTTCTTTTCCCTGGATGGCCCGCCGGATTGCGGGGGCTGGACTTCGGTTCACCTGGCTGTCGATGGCCAATATGCGGGGAGTATCGTGTTTGACGATGAAATCCGGGAAGATTCAGCCCGGGCCGTCCGGGACTTAAAAAGACTGGGTGTGGGGCAGGTAATCATGCTGACGGGCGACCGGGAGCAGGTGGCGGAAGAGGTCGGCAGGCAGGTGGGCGTGGACCGCGTCTTCGCCGGGCTGCTGCCCCACCAGAAGATGGAGCAAGTTGAAGAACTGGAGCGGGAGAGAAGCGCTGCAGGAAAAGGGACCATTGCTTTTGTCGGTGACGGGATCAACGATGCCCCGGCACTGGCCCGGGCTGATATCGGGGTGGCCATGGGGGGCGTGGGTTCCGATGCGGCCCTGGAGGCGGCAGATGTGGTGCTGATGACCGCTGAACCCTCCAAGCTGGTGGAAGCTATAGAAGTTGCCCGCAA
>Ga0207421_10006129_pt1 | contig 13201 bp, 16 predicted proteins | sample SodLakKL_010_SED_4_FD_187542 | JGI IMG/M metagenome (GOLD analysis project Ga0207421, IMG submission 187542) | Alkaline sediment microbial communities from Lake Tanatar, Kulunda Steppe, Russia - 8KL_010_SED (SPAdes) (version 2) | ecosystem: Environmental > Aquatic > Non-marine Saline and...
AGGATGCGGGCGAGCCTGCACATGTGGGCATCATAGCGCACCCTGGCTGGGCGCGTCGTCCGTGCCGGCTGCCGACGACAAGCAGCGGTTGTCGATGGCAACTGCCTTTTTCGACCGCCCTCCTTAGCCTGCGACGATGGCATGTCATCCTGGATCTGAAGACGCGCGGGCCCAGTTCGCCGAACGACTCCGCCAAGCCCTCCACCGGTGTGGAGTCGGTCCGCGGGAGTATGCCCGGCTGGGTCGTATGGTCGGGGTATCCAAGCAGGCGGCGCGCGGCTGGCTCGAGGGCCAGAACTTCCCCACCCGGGAGCACATCGCCCTTCTCGCCCGGGCGCTGGGCGTGCGCCACGGCTGGCTGGAGTACGGCGAGGGGCCGATGCACCCCGGTGAGGTGCTGGCCGAGTCGGGTGGTGCCGAGTATTCGGCGTCCCGTTTCACTCTCGATGAGGGGGAGGTGCGCCTGATCTCGGTCTATCGTCGGCTCGACGTCACCTCGCGGGCCGCCGTGGACCAACTCATCAACGTCCTGAGCGATTGCTTCGGCTCCGAAGGGCCGCGTGGCGGAGACTCCTGAGCCGCCGGGTGCGTTGTGGGCCTACCCCCCTTCTGGTAAGGTTCCGCCATTCCGTTTCCCGGTTCACCCTTCCCTCGGCTGGCTCTGTCCATGACGCGTTATCTATTCATTACCGGTGGCGTGGTTTCCTCCCTGGGCAAGGGCATCTCGGCCGCCTCCCTGGGGACCATCCTCCAGGCGCGCGGCCTGAGCGTGACCCTGATCAAGCTCGACCCGTACATCAATGTCGACCCGGGGACGATGAGCCCTTTCCAGCACGGCGAGGTCTACGTCACTGACGACGGGGCCGAGACGGATCTGGATCTGGGTCACTACGAACGGTTCGTGCGTGCCCCGGTCAGTCGCCGCAACAACTTCACGACGGGCCGGATCTACGAGAGCGTGATCCGCAAGGAGCGCCGTGGGGACTACCTCGGTGGTACTGTGCAGGTCATCCCCCACGTCACCGATGAGATCAAGCGCTGCATCCAGGAGGGTGCCGACGATGTCGACGTCGCGCTGGTCGAGATCGGTGGGACGGTGGGCGATATCGAGTCGCTGCCCTTCCTCGAGGCGATCCGTCAGATGGGTACTGAGCTCGGGCGTGAGCGGTGCCTGTTCATGCATTTGACCCTGGTGCCGTTCATCGGCACCGCCGGGGAGATGAAGACCAAGCCGACGCAGCACTCGGTCAAGGAGCTGCGCTCGATCGGCATCCAGCCGGATATCCTGGTCTGCCGCGCGGCGCACCCGATCCCCGAGGAGGAGCGGCGCAAGATCGCCCTGTTCACCAACGTCGATCCGCGCGCGGTGATCGCGGCGCTGGATGTGCCGAACATCTATCAGATCCCCGAGGAGTTGCATCAGCAGGGGCTGGATCACATCGTCGCCGAGAAGTGGGGCTTGGAGCTGCCGCCGGCGAACCTGGGGGACTGGCACCGGGTCGTGGAAATCATGTCCAACCCGGAGGGCGAGGTGACGGTGGCCATGGTTGGCAAGTACGTCGACCTGACCGACGCCTACATGTCTCTCAACGAGGCTTTGCGTCACGCCGGTATCCAAGCCCGGCAGCGGGTGAATATCCGCTACGTCGACTCGGAGTCCCTGGAGCGCGAGGGGTGCGCGGCACTGGAGGGGGCGGACGCGATCCTAGTGCCGGGTGGCTTCGGGCAGCGTGGTATCGAGGGCAAGATCGAGGCCGTGCGCTATGCTCGGGAGCATCGGGTACCGTACCTCGGCATCTGTCTGGGCATGCAACTGGCAGTCATCGAGTATGCACGGCACCGGGCGGGGCTGGAGAACGCCCACAGCACCGAGTTCATCCGCCACCCGCACCATCCGGTGATCGGTCTGATCACCGAGTGGATGACCGACGACGGTGACCTCGAGCAGCGCGGTGAGGCCGACGACCTGGGCGGCACCATGCGCTTGGGCGGGCAGCCCTGTCGGCTTGGCGCCGGGAGCCTGATCAATCAGGTCTACGGCAAGGATCGGATTGTCGAGCGCCATCGCCACCGTTACGAATTCAACAACCACTACCGTGAGCGCCTGGCCGAAGCGGGCCTGAGTTTCTCGGGGTGGTCCCAGGACGGCCGGCTGGTCGAGGTCGTGGAGCTACCCGACCACCCCTGGTTCATCGGCTGTCAGTTCCATCCGGAATTTACCTCCACGCCCCGGGACGGGCATCCGCTGTTCGCCAGTTTCGTGCGGGCAGCGATGGCCCGTCGCGACGGTACTGCGCAGGCCCTGAATTATGAGCAGCATTGAGCTTTGCGGGTTCCGCGCCGGCCTCGAGCAGCCGCTGTTCCTGATCGCCGGCCCCTGCGTGATCGAGTCCGAGCAGCTGGCGCTGGACAGTGCCCACGAGCTGCGCGAACTCTGCCGCGAACTCGGCGTCCCGCTGATCTACAAGTCGTCCTTTGACAAGGCCAACCGCTCCTCGGCCCAGAGCTATCGCGGCCCCGGCATGGAGGCGGGGCTGCGGGTACTTGAGCGGGTGCGCGGCGAGCTTGGGGTGCCGGTGATCACCGACGTCCACGAGGACACCCCGCTCGACGAGGTCGCCTCCGTGGTCGATGCCCTCCAGACCCCGGCCTTTCTCTGTCGCCAGACCAACTTCATCCAGCGGGTGGCCGCCTGCGGGCTCCCGGTCAACCTGAAGAAAGGGCAGTTCCTCGCCCCCTGGGATATGGCTCACGTCGTCGACAAGGCGCGCGCCACCGGCAATCGGCAGATTCTGGTCTGCGAGCGCGGGGTATCGTTCGGCTACAACAACCTGATCTCCGACATGCGGGCGCTGGCCGTGATGCGTGACACCGAGGCGCCGGTGGTCTTCGACGCCACGCATTCGGTGCAGTTGCCCGGTGGCCAGGGTCACGCCTCGGGCGGCCAGCGGGAGTTCGTTCCCGTGCTCGCGCGGGCCGCGGTGGCTGCCGGCGTGTCGGGGCTGTTCATGGAAACCCATCCGGATCCCGAACGCGCGCTGTCCGACGGCCCGAATGCGTGGCCACTGGAGCGGATGCGCGAACTCCTTGAGACGCTGATCGCCTTGGATCGCGTGGTCAAGGAGCGGGGATTCGCCGAGCAATGAAGGAGCGACTGAATCATGGCGAACATCGAGCGTGTCATCGGCCGCGAGGTACTGGACTCCCGCGGCAACCCCACCGTCGAGGCGGATGTCTGGCTGGATGACGGCAGCTTCGGCCGCGCCGCGGTCCCCTCCGGGGCCTCGACCGGCAGCCGTGAGGCGGTGGAGCTGCGTGACGGCGGAGCGCGCTACAACGGCAAGGGGGTGCGCACCGCGGTGGAGCATGTCAATACCACCATCCGCGAGGCGCTGCAGGGCGTCAGTGCTGACGATCAGGCCGCCCTGGACCGGCAGCTGATCGAGCTTGACGGCAACCCCAACAAGGACCGCCTCGGTGCCAACGCCATCCTCGCCGTGTCCATGGCCGTGGCCCAGGCGGCGGCGCGCAGCCGCGGACTGCCCCTTTACCGCCACCTCCAGCAGGAGGGCTCCTCGGCTCAGTTGCCGGCACCGATGATGAATATCCTCAACGGCGGTGAGCACGCCGACAACAGCGTGGACATCCAGGAGTTCATGATCATGCCCCTCGGGTTCGATCGGTTCTCCGAGGCCCTGCGCTGTGGCGCCGAGATCTTCCACGCCCTGAAGAAGGTCCTCAACGAGCGCGGACTCTCCACGGCCGTCGGCGACGAAGGTGGCTTCGCCCCGGATCTGCCCTCCAACGAGGCGGCGCTGGAGGCCATCATCGAGGCCGTGGAGCGCGCCGGCTATCAGCCTGGTGAGCAGGTGGCCCTGGCTCTCGACGTGGCGAGCTCCGAGCTCCACAGCAACGGCCGCTATCGACTCGCCTCCGAGGGTCGTGACTTCGATGCGGCCTCTTTTGCCGACTACCTGGCGCAGCTCGTCGACCGGTATCCGATCGTCTCCATCGAGGACGGCATGGATGAGTCCGACTGGGACGGCTGGAAGATCCTAACCGAGCGCCTCGGGGACCGGGTGCAGCTGGTGGGCGACGACCTGTTCGTCACCAATCCGCAGATCCTGCGCCAGGGGATCGATCGCGGCATCGCCAACTCGATCCTGATCAAGCTCAATCAGATCGGTACGGTGACCGAGACGCTGGAGGCGATCCGCATGGCCGACGAGGCCGGCTACACTTCGGTGGTTTCCCACCGTTCGGGCGAGACCGAGGATGTGGCGATTGCCGATCTGGCCGTGGCGACGCGGGCGACCCAGATCAAGACCGGTTCGCTGTGCCGCTCGGATCGGGTGGCCAAGTACAACCAGCTGCTGCGCATCGAGCAGGAGCTTGGCGACGATGCCCGTTACGTGGGTCGCGACGCGCTCCGCCCCGAGCAGGGGTAGGCCGGTGACCACCGCGTGGGGCCGTCGCGGGAGGGCGCCATGCGTTGGGTGAACGGGTTGCTCGGCGTGCTGCTGATCCTGCTGCAGGGCCAGCTCTGGTTCGGGCAGGCCAGCATCCCCGGCCTGCTTGAGCTGCGCAGCGCAGTCGCCGCGCAGCAGGCGGAGAACGAGCGGGCCGAGGCGCGCAACGAGGCCCTGGCAGCCGAGGTGGAAAACCTCAAGGAGAGCACGGAGGCCCTCGAGGAGCGGGCACGCTATGAGCTCGGCATGATCCGTCAGGATGAGGTCTTCTACCAGGTCGTGGAGGAGTGATGGCGCGCTACTGGGCGGTGATACCGGCGGCGGGTGTCGGTCGGCGTATGGGGGGCGGGGATGGCCCCAAGCAGTACCGTTCGCTGTTGGGTCGGCCCGTTATCGGCTGGGCCCTGGAGCGCCTGCTCGGGCACCCAAAGGTAGCCGGGGCTGTCGTGGCGCTGGCTGCCGACGACGGCTACTGGAATGCCCTGGGCCTGGCCGGCGAGCTGCCGGACAAGCCCGTGCACCGTGTTGATGGAGGCGCCGAGCGGCGCGATTCGGTGCGGGCGGCCCTGGATTACCTAAGCGGGATCGCCGGGCCGGAGGACCGCGTGCTGGTCCACGATGCCGTGCGTCCTTGTCTCAGCGCGGCGGAGCTGGACCGGCTGATCGAGGAGGGTGGCCCGGCCGCCGATGGGGCGCTGCTGGCGACCCCCGTGCGCGATACCCTCAAGCGTGCCGCCGCGGGGTGCGTGGATGCCACCGTCTCTCGGGACGGGCTATGGCAGGCGCAGACGCCGCAGCTTTTCCCGCTGGAGCGTCTTTCCGCGGCACTGGATGCGGCCCTCGCGGCCGGTGTCGCCGTCACCGACGAGGCGCAGGCTGTGGAGTGGCACGGCGGTCACCCGCGTCTGGTGACCGGCGAGGCCGGCAATCTGAAGATCACTCACCAGGCTGACCTGGATCTGGCTGCCGCCGTGCTCGCGGCGCAGCGGGCGGCCACAGAGAGGGAGCGAACGGCGTGATTCGTGTCGGGCAGGGTTTTGATGTTCATCGCTTCGGCGGCAAGGGCGAGGGGTTTCGGCTGGGCGGGGTGGCCATTCCGTACCACAAGCGGCTGGAGGCCCACTCGGACGGCGATGTGCTCTTGCACGCGGTCACCGATGCCCTGCTCGGAGCGTGTGGACTGGGGGATATCGGCCGCCACTTTCCGGACGACGACCCGCGCTGGCGGGATGCGGACAGCACCGGCCTGCTGGCATCAACGCTGCGGTTGGCCGCGGAGGCTGGATGGGTGCCGGTGAACGTTGATGGCACCGTGATTGCCCAGGCCCCCAAGTTGGCCCCCTACATCGATGCCATGCGTCAGGCCACGGCGGATGCCATGGAGCTGGCGCCCGGGGCGGTCAACGTCAAGGCGACCACCAGCGAGCGGCTCGGTTTCACCGGGCGTGGCGAGGGGATCGCCGCGATGGCCGTTGTCCTGGTGGAATCGGCCCCGGGGCGGGGTTGATCCGGGCCTTCGGCGGTCCCCTGGGCACGGCGCGACTGCGCGCCTGTCCCGAGGACTTCCGGGTGGATGAAATCCTCCCGTTCCGGCCTTCCGGCGGTGGAGAGCACTGCCTGCTCCAGATTCGCAAGAGGGGCTGGACCACCGAGGCGGTCGCCCGGCTGCTGGCATCCCAGGCCGGCGTGGCGCGGGGTGCGGTGAGCTTCGCCGGCCTCAAGGACCGGCACGCGGTCACCACGCAGTGGTTCTCCGTTCACGCGCCGAAGCCATGCCCGGCCCTCGCGCCGGGCTGCCTGGACGACGGCCTGGAGGTCGTCACCGCCACACGCAATGCCCGCAAGCTGCGGCGCGGAGCGCTCAGCGGCAACCGCTTCAGCCTGCTTATGCGCAACGTGTCCGCGCCGCGCCGGACGGTGGAGCGGCGGTTGCTGGCCATCGCCCGGTGCGGGGTGCCCAATTATTTCGGCCCGCAGCGGTTCGGGCGCGGGGGCCGCAATCTGCAGCAGGCCCGTGCCTGGCTGCTCGATGGCGAGCCGGTGCGGGGGCGCACCGTGCGGGGGCTGTTGATCTCCGCGGTGCGCTCGGACCTGTTCAATCGTGTGCTGGCGCGGCGAGTGGCGGCGGGTAGCTGGGATGTCGTGCGGCCCGGAGAGCGAGCAGCCCTCGATGGCACCGGCAGTCACTTCCCCGTGGAGGTGTTTGACGCCGCGCTGCGTCGCCGCGTTGTCCAGGGTGATGTCCACCCCACTGGGCCGTTGCCGGGGGTCGAGGGCGACGGGCCGAGAGGCGAGGTGGCCACCCTCGAGTCCGAGGTCCTGTCCGAAGAGCCAGAGCTGCTCGGCGCGCTCGCCGAGCGGGGCGTTCGCGCCGACCGGCGGCCGCTGCGCCTGATGCCTCGGCGGCTGGCCTGGCACTGGCCCGCGCCGGATACCCTCTCGCTTGAGTTCACCCTGACCGCCGGGGCTTACGCCACCACAGTGGTCGCTGAGATCCTCGATACCGCGGAGGAGTGAGGCCCGCGTCCCCGGCGGCCGGGGACGCGGCTCCTAGCCCCGGTTGCGCAGCAGCACGTAGACGGCTCCGGTGCCGCCATCGCTCTCCGGGGCCGAGGCAAAGGCCAGAACGTCGTCGCGGCGCCTCAGCCATTGATCCACCGAAACCTTGAGCACCGGTTGCGGCTGTCGCGAGCCGCGTCCCTTGCCGTGGATGATACGCACGCAACGCAAACCGCGATCAGCGGCGCTCGCTAGGAAGAGCACCAGCTCACGGTAGGCCTCGCGCCGGGTTAGCCCGTGCAGATCCAGCTGGGCCGCCGGCGGGTAGTGCCCCCGGCGTAACTGTCGGATCACGCGTCGCTGGACCCCGGCGCGGTAGTAGAGCAGTTCCTCGCCGGTCTCGACCTCCGCCGGGTCGGGCGGGGGATCGAGCAGGCTCTCGACAACCCGGCGTTCGTCGGCTTCACGCTGGGCAGGGCGGGGCGGCGGGGGAGGCGGTCGCGTATCGGCCCGGTCGTTTTCGTAACGGCGCACGCCGGCCATGGCCCGGCGGAACACGGCCGCCTCGTCCGCCGGGTCGCGGGAGTCGCCGCTGTCGTCTTGCCCGTTGCTCATGCCCAACCCCACGGTGGTGCTCCCCGACACGTTATACTGCCAATCTTGGCGGCAACTGTGTGTTCGAGGCTGCGCCTGCAGGAGCGAGATGTACATTCTGATCAGCAACGATGATGGTTACCAGGCCGAGGGGATCCTGACCCTGGCCGAACGGCTCGGCACCGTGGCGCGGGTGACCGTGATGGCGCCCGAACGGGACCGCAGCGGAGCCAGCAATTCGCTGACGCTTGAGGACCCCATCCGGGTCAATCAGATCGAGCCCCACCGTTACCGGGTCCAGGGAACACCGACCGACTGTGTGCACCTGGCGCTCACCGGGCTGCTGGAGGAGGATCCGGACATGGTCTTCTCCGGCATCAATGCCGGTGCCAATCTGGGCGACGACGTGCTCTACAGCGGCACGGTGGCGGCCGCCATGGAAGGGCGCTACCTGGGGCTGCCGGCGGTGGCCATCTCCCTGGCCGGGACCTGGGCGCCGGTCCACTACGACACGGCGGCGCGGGTGGCCGTCAAGCTGCTCGAGCAGATCCAGGATGATCCGCTGCCGCCGGATAGCATCCTCAACGTCAACGTGCCGGATCTGCCCTGGGATGAGATCCAGGGCTTCCACGCCACTCGGCTCGGCTGCCGCCACCGGGCCGAGCCGGTGATCAAGCAGCACGATCCGCGCGGTCGCACCATCTACTGGGTGGGGCCACCGGGCTCGGAACAGGACGCCGGCCCGGGGACCGACTTCTACGCGGTGCGCAATGGCTTCGTCTCGGTGACGCCGATTCAGGTCGACCTGACCCGGCACCAGGGGCTGGAGCAGGTCCGCGGCTGGCTGGACGGGGTGACCTGGTGATGCGCGAGCGGAATGCAACCGGTATCGGCATGACGTCTCAGCGGACCCGGGACCGGCTGGTGGAAGCGCTGGCCGCCCAGGGGATCCACGATGAACGGGTGCTGGCGGCGCTGCGCGAGGTACCCCGCCACCTCTTCGTGGACGAGGCCCTGGAGAGCCGCGCCTACGAAAACACCCCGCTGCCCATCGGCGAGGGGCAAACCATCTCCCAGCCCTGGGTGGTGGCGCGGATGACGGAACTGCTGCTCGAACAAGGGGTGCCGGAGCGCGTGCTGGAGGTGGGGACCGGCTCGGGGTACCAGGCGGCGGTACTGGCCCGGCTCGTGCCTCGGGTCTACAGCGTCGAGCGTATCGGCTCGCTGTTGCGCAAGGCCCGCGAGCGGCTGCACACCGCCCGCCTGTTCAACTGCCAGCTCCGCCACGGGGACGGCTACGAGGGCTGGCCCGAGTACGCCCCCTACGACGGCATCATCGTGACCGCGGCGCCGGAGGCGCTACCGGAGGCGCTGCTTGAGCAGCTTGCCGACGGGGGACGTCTGGTGGCGCCGATTGGCGGGGCCGGTTACCAGGAGCTGCTGGTGGTGGATCGTCGTGGCGACGAGTACGAGCAGCGTCGGGCGGCCGGGGTCTCTTTCGTGCCGATGCTTGAGGGGCGGATCTGAGTGCGACTGTTCGGACCGCTGTACAGCTGGACGGTACGGTGGGCGGGTCACCGCCGGGCCCCCTGGGCCCTGGGTGGGCTCAGCGTCGCCGAGTCGTCGGTGTTTCCGATCCCGCCGGATGTCTTGCTCGCGCCGATGTCCCTGGCGCGGCCGAACCGGGCGGCGGCCTTCGCCCTGATCGCCACGGTGGGGTCCGTGCTCGGTGGATTGATCGGCTACGCCCTGGGCCACTTCGCCCTCTATCTGGTTGAGCCCTGGATCGCGGCTGCCGACTACGAGCAGGCCTATCGGACAGCGGTGGACTGGTTCCAGGATTGGGGCTTCTGGGTGGTGCTGGTGGCGGGCTTCTCGCCGATCCCCTACAAGGTCTTTACCGTGGCGGCCGGTGCCACCGGGGTTGCGCTGGTTCCGTTTGTGGTCGCGTCGCTGCTCGGGCGTGGGGCACGGTTCTTCCTGGTAGCGGGGCTGGTAGCCTGGGGAGGAGCCCGGCTTGAGCCCTGGCTCCTGCGCCACGTCGAGCGGATCGGCTGGATCAGTGTCGTCCTGCTGCTGCTCGGAATGCTGTGGGTCAAATACGGATAGCCGTCCCATGGTGGGCAACCCGTCGCGAGCGCTGGCCTGGGCACTGATCTTCCTGCTGATGCCCGGGTGCGCGACGCTCTGGGACGGGGACTGGGAAGAGGACGGACACCGTCGTATCTATCTCTACGAGGTGCAGCCAGGCGATACGCTCGGCCGCATCGCCTGGCGGCACGGGCTGCGGGTCGAGCAGCTGCAGCGCTGGAACGAGCTGGCCAACCCGGACGAGATCCAGGCCGGGGCCTACCTAGTGCTCAATCCGCCCGGCGACGAGGGTGCTGCGGGAGGGCACGCAGCGGATACGGCCCCGGGGCAGACCGAGGATACGACCCGGGAGCCGCCCCCGCCGCCGGACGATGCGCCGGACTACGAACTCGGCTGGGTCTGGCCGGCCGACGGTGTAGTGCGGCGCTCCTACGCCACCGACAGCGGTGGCAAGAGTGGCATCCAGATCGGCGGTTCGGAGGGGGACACGGTGCGCGCCGCGGCCGATGGTGAAGTGGTCTACAGTGGCAGCGGTCTGCGTGGTTACGGCAACCTGGTCATCGTCATGCACGATGACCGCTTCTTGTCGGCCTATGGCTACAACCGAGCCCTGAACGTGGCGGAGGGCGAGCGGGTCAGCGGCGGCGACCCCATCGCCGAGATGGGGCGAGCCCCTGGGGCTGATGAGGCCAGCCTGCACTTCGAGATCCGCATCGACGGAGAGGTGGTCGACCCGGAGGATTACCTGCCTGCGCGCGATTTGTGAAAAGGGGTTAACGGTTCACACTTTTCTTGTTGCGCTGGCGATGGTTTGGTAATAGCCTAACCATAGGCCGAGTTGATTCCGTTTCAAATAACGATCATCAAAACAAGGGGTTAGGTCTCCTCGGCAAAGGGTTCTTGGGGGCGGTGCGCTAGCACCGGGAGTTGACAAGGAGCCGATCCCCCATCGGCTGCCCAAGGAGCCGGGCTTGGAAGCCCGGCGAGCGGTTCTGCAGAGACCACTGGGAGGTCCGCGATGACCCTCGATACCGCGGTTGGCAGCGTATACCCGTACGCTGATTCGGAGACGGAGCAGGATACCCCGATGACGGATGACCCCATGGAGCTGATGCAGCCTGGGGGCATGGATGGGGCCAGCGAGCCCGAGCCGGAACGCCGGCCTCGCAGCAGGAATCGATCCAGTGCCGAGTGCCGGACGGCGCTGGACGCCACGCAGCTTTACCTCAACGAGATCGGGCACGCCTCTTTGCTTACCGCCGAGGAAGAGGTCACGTTGGCGCGTCGAGTCCAGCAGGGCGACGCGGCGGCCCGGGGTCGCATGATCGAGAGCAATCTCCGTCTGGTGGTCAAGATCGCCCGGCGCTATATGAACCGCGGGCTCGCCTTCCTCGACCTCATTGAAGAGGGCAACCTGGGGCTGATCCGTGCCGTGGAGAAGTTCGATCCCGAGCGCGGGTTCCGGTTTTCCACCTACGCCACCTGGTGGATCCGGCAGACCATCGAGCGCGGCATCATGAATCAGACCCGCACCATCCGGTTGCCGATCCACGTCATCAAGGAGATCAACCAGTACCTGCGCACCCAGCGGCGGCTGACGCAGACACTGGATCACGAGCCTACGGTCGACGAGATCGCCGAGGCCATGGGCCGCTCAGCGGAGGACGTCCGGCGGATGCGCGGCCTCAACGAGGGGACCACCTCGGTGGATGTCCCCATCGGCAAGGACTCCGACCGGGTGCTGCTCGATGCCATCCCCGACGAGACGCAGAGCGTGCCGGACAGCGCGCTGGAAGATGGCGAGGTTATGCAGCACCTGGAGGACTGGCTCTCGGTCCTCACCGACAAGCAGCGCGCCGTGCTGGAGCGGCGTTTCGGGCTCAACGGACACGAACGCTACACCCTTGAGCAGGTGGGCGCGCAGGTCGGGGTGACGCGCGAGCGGGTCCGTCAGATCCAGATCGATGCCCTGCGGCGCCTGCGTGAACTCATGGAGCGGGATGGCTACTCCCAGGAGGCGGTCTTCGGCTAGCGCGTCAGGCAATCGAGCTGGGACGCGAGGCGTTCTCCTACGGAAAAGGGTCAGGGATTTGATAAGCTGACCTGGCACCCGTAGGAGGCGCCATGGCGAAGAAACTCCACATCCTGGTCGTGGACGACGCGACCTTTACCCGGGATCTGGTGAAAAAGGGGGTCAAGCTTGGCTACCCTGGGTTCGTCGTACACGAGGCCGCCAATGGACGGCAGGCGCAGGCGAAGCTGACCACGGGCGGCTTTGATCTGGTGCTGTGTGACTGGGAGATGCCCGAGGTGAGTGGCCTCGAGGTTCTCGAATGGATGCGCGCCGACGAGAACCTGGCCGAGGTGCCCTTCGTGATGATCACCAGCCGCGGGGACCGGGAGCACGTGGTCCAGGCGGTGGAGCGTGGCGCCACCAACTACATCGTCAAGCCGTTTACCAACGAAAAGCTCTACGAAGTCGTCACCCGTGCACTGACCAAGTCGCTGGGTGTCTCCGCCAAGGCGTTGAAAAAGCTCGGCGGGGGCGAGACCCAGGTGCAGGGCGGCGACTCGGCGGCGGTGCTCGCCGGGGGGCTTTCCGGGGATCTGAATATCGCTGAACGGCTGGAGACCGGTGCCGGCGGTAGCGGCGCCCGCAAGGAACGTGCGGTGCCCCGCGACAAGGTCATCGCCCAAGTGCGCCATTCAGGCGGGACGATCGGCTGCCTGGTCAAGGAGATCGATTTCAACCAGGTCGTGGTGGTCTTCAAGCGCCCCGAGCGCATGCCGACCCTGCTCGAGCAGGCCACCTTCGATTTCACCACCGAGGAGGACGGGCGGACATCCCGGATGAACGCCTACATCCACGCCCTGCAGGCGGGCGAGAAGCGTCAGGACACCGACATCCTGCGCATGACCCTGCGCTTTGTGGATGACGATCCCGAAAAGCAGGATCACCTCGGATACTATTTCAATGTCATTGACGGCTGAGAGCCGCGTTGTATTCGCGAAGCAGTCCGGAGCCGACCATGTCGACGGAAACCGTGCAGCCAGAGATCCAGAGCAGCGCCCCCGATGAGGGCGTGATCCCGGACCCGACGGAGATGGACTCGCGGGCCGCCGAGGCCGCGACCTTCCTCAAGGCCCTGGCCAACGAGCGGAGGTTGATGATCCTCTGCCATCTGGTCGCCGGCGAGCGCTCCGTCGGGGAGCTGGAACAGCTCCTGAAGATGCGCCAGCCGGCGCTATCCCAGCAGCTGGCGCGCCTGCGCGAGGAGGGGATCGTGGCCACCCGGCGCGAGTCGCGAACCATCTACTACCGCCTGGCCAGCCCCGAGACCGAGGCGTTGCTCGAGCGCCTCTACGAACTCTTCTGCCAGCAGTCGTAGAGCACCCCGCAGCCGCCGGCATGGGCCGCCGCGGTTGCGGGGCGGGCCACGCCGGCGAGTGCACGGGAGGGTTCAGAAGCGATAGCGCACCCGGGCGTAGAGGTTGGAATCCCGCTCGAACTGGCCGTAGAAGGTTTGCTCGTTATCGCCACCGAACAG
>Ga0207421_10006131_pt1 | contig 13197 bp, 11 predicted proteins | sample SodLakKL_010_SED_4_FD_187542 | JGI IMG/M metagenome (GOLD analysis project Ga0207421, IMG submission 187542) | Alkaline sediment microbial communities from Lake Tanatar, Kulunda Steppe, Russia - 8KL_010_SED (SPAdes) (version 2) | ecosystem: Environmental > Aquatic > Non-marine Saline and...
GTGGGAGTGTTACTGGACGCCGATTCGGGTCAAATTTTGTTCAGCCAAAACGGAACCGATGACTGGATTCCTGCCAGTTTGGTCAAGGTCATGACCTTATATGTAGCCTTTGACCAGGTCGCAGCGGGGAAAGCAGAACTGGCCGATACATCCACAGTCAGTGAAAAAGCATGGCGGATGGGCGGATCGCAGATGTTTCTGGAGATCGGCGAACAGGTAACTTTGCAGGAGCTCTTATATGGTATCTCTGTAGTTTCCGGCAATGATGCAACAGTGGCCGTCGCCGAAGCCCTCGCAGGAACCGAAGATCTGTATGTGCGCTGGATGAATGACAAGGCTGATTCCCTAGGTCTCGATCTGCACTTTGACGATGTCAGCGGTCTATCCCGGGAAAACCGCATCACCGGTGAAGACATGGCCTGGCTGGCTTATCACTACATCAACGAACACCCCCAAGCTCTCCATTATCATCAAAAGCGCAGTTATGGTTACCAACCGCGGTCACGAACCACTCCGATTGTGCAGAACAATAGAAATGGACTCCTAGAGCGCTATGAAGGTACCGATGGCCTTAAAACCGGTTATCTGCGCTCTGCCGGCTACAACTTGGTTGCCACCGCGAAGCAGAATGGACGTCGTCTGATCGCCGTGGTTTTGGGCGCCGACAATGAGCGCCATCGGGAAAATATTGCCGTAAATTTACTCAACTACGGTTTTCGCAGCTTCGAGGTAGTCGAAATCGCTAGCCTGCTGCCGAACGAGCCGAAGAAAGTCTATAAGGGTGAGCAGACAGTCTCTCTGGCTGCCGAAACCAGGCGGGTTTCCATTCCTCGGGGGACGCGCGAATCACTCCAAGCCGAACTGGAGATGGATATTCTGGAAGCGCCGCTGAAGCAGGGTGATACCGTCGGCCATCTTATCCTGCGTCACGATGGAGAGCCCCTGCGCAATGTTCCTTTGACGGCCGCCCACGATGTGGAGCGGGGAGGACTGTTTCGCATGGCCGTCGACTCGGCCGCATTGCTGGTGCGACGCCTCTTCCATGTGTTCCGGTGATTGATGAAGAGACTCTCTGAGAGTCTCTTTGATCGTTATAGACATTCTTTTTTTACCTAGTTTTAGAGGGATGTTGCGACAATCGTAGAATATCTTCCTGAGAAGTGGTGAATTCAGTAATTTTTCCACTGGCAGATACGCAATAGAGGAGGGCATGCGATGGTACTAGACGACCTCGATCGGCGTATTCTTGCAAGACTGCAGGAAGATGGCCGCGTTAGCTATGTGACCCTTGCGGCAGAGCTTGGTGTTTCCGAGGGCACGATAAGAAAGAGAGTGCGCAGGCTGGAAAAGGAAGGGGTGTTCCAGACCGTCGGCATAACCGATCCGTTTCGTGTCGGTTTGGACACCGTGGCCTTCATCTGGCTGGAAGTCCACCGGAGCCGACTTGAAACCGTCATGGAAGAGATGAAACGGCTGGAATCAGTGCGGTACTTAGTGGTTACCACCGGCTCGTACGATCTCGTAGCCATGGTCGTTCTACCGGATCGGGAACATCTGATTCGTCTCTTAAACGAAGAGCTGGCAACGATCCCAGGAATCATCAGTACCGAAACTTCCATAGTTCTGCAGATCCACAAGCAGATCCATGATTGGATGCCGTTTCGCGCCCGGAAGTATTCCTGATCGCCAGCAAAAATGCACATTGGATTAGAGGAGGAATATCCCATCTATGCCACATCATCTCGATGAAACCGATAAGAAGATTATCCGCCTGCTGCAGAAGGATGGGCGCATGCCTTTCCTAACCATTGCCAATGAACTGGGTTTGGCTGAGGGCACTGTACGCCGTCGCGTCGGGCGCCTTATTGAAGACAAAGTTCTGCAAATTGTGGGTGTAACCGATCCATTTAAGGTCGGTATGAACACCGTAGCCATTGTGGGCATGAAAGTGGAAAGAGGACATATTGAGTCCATCACCAACGCCCTCAGTGACATGTCTGAAGTGCGCTACGTCGCCCTGTCCACAGGCAATTATGACTTGATAATTGAAATCGTTGTGCCCGGCAATGACGAGCTCCTCAATTTCCTTATCCATGATCTCGGAGAAATACCGGGCATACTCAATACGGGGACATCCCTGGTCTTAAAGGTTGCCAAGCAGAACTTCGCTTGGAGCCCCGTTCATTTAGAAAAGCTGTAACGCCTCAAAACGGTACTGCAGTGCCTCAGCCAGATGATCGGCGCCAATGGAACAGCTGCCTTCGATGTCGGCAATCGTGCGTGCGACCCGCAGGGTCTTGTCGCGGCCGCGGGCACTCAAACCCCATTTGGAGACGGCATGCCTGAGAAATGCTTCCCCGTCGTGTTCCAGGGCCAAGCCTTTCGTAGCCTTCGGGGAGAGCCAGCCGTTGCTGCGGCCACTGCTGCAGCGTTCAAAGGCAGCGGCCGCACTGCAGAAGTCATCCTCTTCCAGTGGGTAGAGGAATACACACAGATCAAAGCGATCCAACAAAGGACCGGTAAAGCGCTGGTGATAGCGGCGGATTTCCCCCGGCGTGCAGCGGCAGTTATGATGGGGATCCCCTAGAAATCCGCAAGGACAGGGGTTGGCCGTAGCTGCCATGACGAATTTCGCCGGATAGCAGATGCGGTATTCGCTTCTCTGCACCCAGATCTTTCCCGTTTCCATGGGACGGCTCAGCCCTCGCAGGACCGAATGGGAAAAGCGGCCAAGCTCGTCGAGAACCAGCACTCCCTGGTGGGCCAATACCGCTTCACCAGGCACTGCTGTCTGCCTACCGCCTAGTATACCGGCACAGGAGACCGAATGGTGCGGAGTGCGCACGGGCCGATGGCGCATGGGTTTCGACAACGGATGAATGCCGGCGGCCGTGTGGATCCTTGTAACTTCCAGAGATTCGTCTAAAGACATCGGCGGCAGATACTGCACCAGCTCCGAAGCGAGCATCGACTTTCCCACACCCGGGGGGCCCAGCAGCAGTACATGATGGCGTCCTGCACCGCTTAGCTGCAGAGCTCTTTTCGCCGCCGTTTGGCCCAAAACAGCAGTGGTGGGTTTTTCTTCGTTTTTCTGGGGGTGCAGCTGGGAAACCGCAGGCACGGAAGGCTGCAGACCCTGCTGCAGAACCTGAACAGCCTCTGCAAGATCCCGGACGAAGTGGCAGGGGACACCGGCGGCCCCAATCGGGCCTTCCTGCCCCGCGGGAAGCATCAAAGGCCGCCCAAGACGTTTCGAAAGCTCTGCTAGAATGATGCCCTGCTGGATGGGCTTCACGGTCCCGTCCAAAGAGAGCTCACCGCCGATCAGCAGGGGCGCCAGATTTTGCAAGGGAACGACACCTGAGGCACAGAGAATTCCTAGGGCAATGGCCAAATCATAGGCGGCGCCATCCTTCGGCCTGGCCGCTGGCGCCAGGTTGACAGTGACCCGCTGCATCGGAAACGCATAGCCGCTGCGGGCTAGGGCGGTCCTGACGCGTGAACGGCTCTCGCGAAGCGATTGCCCGGGCAGTCCAATTATTTCGAAGTTAGGCAGGCCGCGACGTATGTCAATTTGGATATCCAAAAGATAGCCTTCCACGCCCCACACACCACCGCTTTGCACTGTAATCACCGTAACCCACCTCCTGTTTGTGAATACTGTTTTCTATAATTCTCAGTGAATTCCTTCTTCGGTATTTATTTATTTCCTTCCATGGGCTATAATAAAAGCCGACACCCACGCGATGGAGGGAACAGAATGGACAAGAACACAGATCTGGAACGGCTTCTACTTCTGGCGCTGCACCGTATCCCTGGACTGGGGTATGCAAAATGGAAAGTGCTCTATGACCATTTCGGGTCCAATGCCGCTATTTGGGGTGCCGCCCGGCGGGAACTGGAACATGTGCGGGGGATTGGCCCGGAAACCTCGCTGCAGATTGCGTCGGCCAGGAAAGGCTCGAGGATAGAACGCTGCCGGCAGGAACTGATCGACCAGGGCATCTCGGCGGTCACTGTCTTAGACCGACAGTTCCCCGCCGCTTTAAAGAAAAACCTCAGCGATCAAGTTCCACTGGCCCTATATTATCGGGGCGCCCTGCCCACACAGCCAGCCATAGCCGTGGTGGGAACACGCAATCCATCAAGACAAGGCCGAGAAGAAGCAGCTGCCTTTGCCGCTGCCTTTGGCCGGGAAGGCATTACAGTCGTCAGCGGGTTGGCAAGAGGAATTGACGGGTGCGCTCACCACAGCGCAGTGGCGGCCGGCGGAACTACAGCCGCAGTATTGGCCACACCCCTTAACGACATCTATCCCCGGTGTCACAGGCAATTGGCAGAACAGGTGGGCGAGAACGGCTGTCTGTTAACGGAAATGCCGCTGGGCAGTGTGGTTCGCAGGGGCAGTTTCCCCCGGCGGAATCGGATCATTGCAGGATTGAGCCGAGGGGTATTGGTGGTGGAAGCGGGGCTTCCTTCTGGTGCGCTAAACACGGCCACTTGGGCGGCCCATATGAATCTGGATGTCTTTGCCATTCCCGGCAGCATCCGCAACTCCAAACGCAGGGGCAACCACCAGCTCATCCAAGAAGGAGCGGCACTCGTGGAAACGCCTTCGGACGTCACTGAACTGCTCGGCCTCCGTCCTGCGAGTATTCAAGAGGACTCCGATGACTGTCTGGAAGTACTGGTACGAGCCGGATTGACAGCAGGACAGATCATCCAACGTACTGGACTTCCGCCCCAACAGGTCCTGCGGAGGATAAGCCAACTGCAGCTTAGAGATCCATGAAAGCGCATCGTTGCATTACCCTCACAAAGCATTTATAATAAAAGGCAGTACCAACAAGTCGCTGCCGTTTTAGCCATGCGCTCTGTTTGCGCCCACCGCCGTTGACTTGACCCCGACGGCATCCCATGGTAGAATCAGAAACCGCATGCTCAAGGCGCACAGCCCGGCCAGCCGTTCTGCCAGTTCTAGGGCGGTCTCCCGGGCACAGCAGCCTGTAGTCCTATGCCGCTGCCGGTTCGGCGCCAACCGCCGCCGGTTGCGTTTTCAATGTTTCCGATGTCTTCTCGGTACGATGAAATTGCCATTCCTGGACAACGCCTGTGCGTCCAGAGGCCGTATATAGAACAAGATACTGTCAGCATCCGCGGGCGGGGGTCGAATATCCTGTGCCTATCGAGCCCAACCTAATCGTAGAAGGGAGGAGCGGCGAACCCTCCTTACTGTCTTCAGTACGAGGCCCTCGCCAACCTTACATGCGCAATCCAGCCGTATATCGTGCTCTCGGCGGCCTAGTTGAAGGTGTATCGTCGACAACGGCAGACAGCTTAATCGACCAACTGCTCGACCAAGGATTCAAACTGCAAGATATCGCCGACACCATTGACTGGGTATACGAGGACGAAGTTCCCCTCTACCAGCGCCGGGTGTTTTCTGTTGAGGAACGCTACCACTTCTCGCCGGAAGTACAGAACACCTTGCTTACACTGGCAGATTCGGGGTGGTTCACACCCGAGGAAGTGGAATGGACCATTTGGAAGCTCCTGCAGGAAAGTGACGGCTCCATTGACGATATCCAGGTCATGGAAGCCTTCGGCAACGCGGCATCCGATCCATACACCACAGCTCTTCTGACCCCGGGATTGCTGCGGCACTAGTTTATCATGCATGGAATCCAGAAGGGAGGGCCAAGCGTCCTCCCTTGTCCCGTTAACATGGAGGTGGCACTTTGCCAAAATCACTTGTCATCGTAGAGTCTCCCGCCAAAGCAAAAACCATCAGCAAGTTTTTGGGGCGCAATTATACTGTCAAGGCCAGCATGGGACACGTGCGCGACCTTCCCCGAAGCCAGTTCGGTGTTGATGTCAACAACGGTTTTGAACCAAAGTATATCACCATTCGGGGTAAGGGCCCCGTGCTGAAGGAACTGCGAGACGCAGCAAAGAAGGCCAACCGGATTCTTCTAGCCACCGACCCCGACCGCGAAGGCGAAGCCATTGCCTGGCATCTGGCTGAAGCATTGAAGATCAACAACGACAACTGCCGCATCGAATTCCGCGAAGTAACCAAGGATGCTGTTAAGGACTCGGTCAAACAGCCCAAAGAAATCTCGGACAACCTAGTGGCAGCGCAGCAGGCGCGCCGTATATTGGATCGTCTCGTGGGGTACAATCTGTCGCCGCTTTTGTGGGCGAAAGTCAAGCGCGGCCTAAGCGCCGGGCGTGTGCAGTCGGTGGCCGTGCGCATCATCTGTGAGCGGCAGAAGGAGATCGACGCATTCGTACCCGAAGAGTATTGGACGATCACAGCCCATCTGGCCAATACCGCAAAAGAAAAATTTGAGGCAAAGCTGCTGCACTACAAAAACAAGAAAGTCGAGCTTAAGGATAAGGAGCAGACAGACGCCATATTGGCGGATTTAAAGGGCAAACCCTGGCATGTGGATGCTGTGCGGAAGAAGCAGCGCCGCCGCAACCCGGCTCCGCCTTTTACCACCAGTACCCTGCAGCAGGAAGCGGCCCGGAAATTGAACTTCACGGCCAAAAAAACCATGCGCGTCGCCCAACAACTCTATGAAGGCCTAGATGTGGGCGAGGAAGGTACCACAGGACTGATTACGTACATGCGCACCGATGCCACCCGGGTCAGTCCAACGGCCATTGACGAAGCCCGCCGCCAGATTGCAGACGCCTTTGGCCAAGATTACCTGCCATCAAAACCCCGCCAGTACCAATCGAAGAGCGGTGCCCAGGAAGCCCATGAAGCAGTTCGCCCCACGTCGGCGCTGCGCACCCCATCCGGGATGAAACCTCACCTGTCCCGGGACCAGCTGCGGTTGTACCGTTTGATCTGGGAACGGTTTGTGGCCAGCCAAATGGCTGCTGCGATTATGGACAGCGTATCCGTGGACATCAAGGTCGGCGACTACCTGTTCCGCGCCACCGGCTCAAGCATACGGTTTCCTGGATTCCTGAAGCTGTATGAGGAAGGACAGGACGACGTCAAGGAGCAGGAGGGCATACTTCCCGAGTTGGCCGAAGGTGAACGGCTGACGCGCCGCAAGGTCGAGCCTAAACAGCATTTCACCCAACCTCCGCCGCGCTACAGCGAGGCAATGCTTGTGCGGACCCTTGAAGAAAAGGGTATTGGAAGGCCCAGCACCTATGCCCCCATTATTGACACGATACTGCGGCGGGGTTATGTGGTTTTGGAAGAGAAGCGCTTTATGCCCACGGAGCTGGGCATCATCGTGGTCGATCTGCTCAAGGAACACTTCAGCCAGCTGATGGATGTTGGATTTACAGCGGAGCTGGAACAAAAACTTGACCAGGTCGAGGAAGGCCAGGCGTCCTGGAAAGGCGTGATTAGAGAATTCTACAGTTCCTTTGCCAAAGACCTGGAAAAGGCCCATGAGCACTTGGAGAAAATCGAAATTGAAGACGAAGAATCGGACGTTCCCTGCGAACAATGCGGACGCATGATGGTCATTAAGTGGGGCCGCTACGGGAAGTTTCTGGCCTGCCCCGCTTATCCCGAATGCAAGAACACAAAACCAATTTTGGAAGAAATTGGGGTGCCCTGCCCTAAATGCACCGATGGCCAGATTGTCCAGCGCAAATCCAGGAAAGGGCGAACATTCTATGGGTGTTCCAATTATCCTGACTGTGATTTCGTGTCCTGGAACAAGCCGGTCGACGAAGCCTGCAAACACTGCGGCGAACTTCTGGTTATCAAGCGGCAAGGTCAGACACCCACCTGTGCGACCAAGGGGTGTCCGGGAGGTAACAGATCATGATAGCTCATGTTATTGGGGCCGGATTAGCCGGTTCGGAAGCTGCCTGGCAGCTGGCTCAAAAAGGCGTGTATGTGCAGCTATGGGAGATGCGCCCCCATAGGATGACTCCCGCCCATCAAACGGGCGAACTGGCCGAATTGGTATGCTCTAACTCCTTGGGTTCCCACCTGCTGACCGCTGCAGGTGGGCTTCTTAAAGCTGAACTGGATACGCTCGGTTCATTCATTCTCCGCTGTGCCCAGGCATCGGCTGTACCCGCCGGCGGAGCACTGGCCGTGGATCGAAAGCGCTTCTCGCGCCGGGTCAGCGATATGGTGGGAGCCCATCCGCGCATTCGTATTCGGCGTGAAGAGTGCTGCGCCATTCCGCAGGGCGATGCAGTGGTGTTCGCCACAGGCCCGCTCACCAGCCCAGCCATGTCCGAACAGCTGAAGAAGCTGACAGGGGCCCAGCACCTGTACTTCTATGATGCTGCGGCGCCTATCGTCGATGGCGAAAGTGTTGACTATGAATACGGTTTTTGGGGGGCGCGTTACGGCAAGGGCACAGCGGATTATTTCAACTGCCCCATGGACGAAGAAGAGTACAATGCGTTCTATGAGTCACTGATCCACGCCGATACCGTACCCCTCCACGAAGGCGTTGAAGATCTAAAGGTCTTTGAAGGCTGCATGCCTATAGAGGTCATGGCCCAACGGGGACGGGACACGCTCCGGTATGGGCCCCTGCGTCCCGTTGGTCTGACAGCTCCCGGCGGCCAAAGGCCCTACGCTGTACTGCAGCTGCGTCGAGAGAACGAAAGCGGCAGTCTCTTGAATTTGGTTGGCTTCCAAACCCGGTTGAAATGGGGCGAGCAGCGCCGTGTCTTCCGTAAGATTCCGGCACTCCACAGGGCCGAATTCCACCGCTATGGAGTGATGCACCGCAATACGTTTATGAATGCACCACAGGTGCTCAATCACGGATTCCAGTTTCGCAGCAATCCAAGGCTCTTTGCAGCCGGCCAGGTAACCGGGGTCGAAGGATATGCAGAGAGTGCCGCGTCCGGTCTGATGGCCGCTATGCAGGCACTGCGCTTCCTTTGCGGACAGGAACTGCTAACGTTTCCCGAAACCTCTATCATGGGAGCCCTGGCCAATCACGTTTGTACACCAACCCGCGACTATCAGCCCATGGCCGCCAACTTCGGCATTCTGCCGCCACTGTCTGAAAGGATACGGAATAAGCAGAGACGTAAGGAAGCATACAGCCAGCGTTCCTTGGCTTCATTGTCTAGTTTGAGAGACTTGTACGAATATTAAGACTCCTAGTTGAATTCGCGAACCGAATGTGGTAGCATTAATTAGCAGGAATGGAGGCCGGCGGATATGGAAGAATATGTGCAAACATTTCTGCAATATCTGCGATCCCAAAGGAATGCATCTCCGGCAACCATTGACGCATACGGACGCGATCTGCTTCATTTTTGGGAAGTGATGGAAGCTTGGGGTATTCGGGCGCTGCGCGACATTGATCGCCTTATCCTTCGGGACTATGCGGCCATGCTTCACCGCAAAGGATATGCCCGTTCGACCATTGCGCGCCAGCTATCCGCTCTGCGGAGCTTCTATTCTTTCCTCCAGAAACACCACATGCTCACCGAGAACCCAAGCACAGGTCTGCGCACACCCAAGCAGAGCCAAATGCTGCCGCAGATCCTGTCCGTGGACGATATCAGAGATTTGTTTGCCAGTGTCTCCGGTTCCAAACCCTTGGATTACAGAGATCGTGCCATTCTAGAGCTGTTCTATGCTGCCGGGCTGCGGCTGTCGGAGTTAACGGCCCTAGACCAGAGGGATTTCCCTAGGGACACAGATCCGTGGCTGCGGGTATATGGCAAGGGCGGCCGAGAGCGGATCGTCCCTTTGACGCCGGCATCAATGGCGGCCGTTCATAGTTATCTGCAGTCCGGTCGTCCTGCCCTAGCGGACGCCGATGAAACTGCTTTGTTCGTTAACCACCGGGGCAGGCGGTTGTCCAATCGCGGTGTGCAGTACCTTCTCAAACAGCGGCTGCAGAAGGCTGCCATGACAGCCCGCATTTCGCCGCACAGCCTGCGTCACAGTTTTGCTACCCATCTGTTGGACGGCGGCGCCGACCTGCGGAGCATACAAGAGCTGTTAGGGCATGTGGGATTGTCGACCACCCAAATTTATACAAGAGTCAGCCGAGCCCGGCTGAAGTCAGTATACAACCAAGCCCATCCAAGGGCGTGAGTTCCATGGCAGGAAGAGGGGATTTGTTTGGATCGTTTCGAAGCGACGACCATAGCTGCAGTACAAAAAGATGGACTGACGGCCATGGCCGGTGATGGCCAGGTGACATTTTCACAAAACACTATCATGAAACATCAGGCCAAGAAGATTCGCACCCTCCATAACGGGACCATTCTCGCGGGATTTGCCGGCGGCGCTGCCGATGCTTTTGCGCTGTTTGAACGATTCGAAACCAAGCTAGAAGAACACCAAGGCCAACTGCTTCGTGCCGCCGTCGAACTGGCGAAGCTGTGGCGAACCGACCGAACCCTGCGCCGACTAGAAGCGCTGCTGACGGTTGCAGACTGCAGTCAAATCCTGGTTATATCCGGATCCGGCGACCTGATCGAACCGGATGAACCTGTCTTGGCTGTGGGTTCCGGAGGACCCTACGCCATGAGTGCAGCCAAAGCCCTCTATCATCACACGGACCTTTCTGCCGCTGAAATAGCTCGTGAGTCCTTAAAGATTGCCGCCGATGTTTGTGTATTTACCAATCACCAGATATCTGTGGTAACCCTAGAAAGTGGGGGTGACCCTTCAAAATGGAACGAACACCAAGGGAAATCGTAGAGTGCCTGGACCAATACATTATTGGGCAGGAAAGTGCCAAAAAAGCGGTTGCCGTAGCGCTCCGGAACCGCTATCGGAGAAGCCGGCTTCCGCAGGAACTGCAAGACGAAATCATACCCAAGAATATTCTTATGATCGGATCCACTGGTATCGGCAAAACCGAAATTGCCCGCCGCTTGGCCAAGTTGGCCCAAGCACCCTTTATCAAGGTGGAGGCCACAAAGTTTACCGAAGTTGGCTATGTGGGAAGAGACGTGGATTCCATTGTGCGCGATCTTGTGGAAGCCAGTGTACGCATGGTGAAAGCCGAAAAGATGGAAGAAGTCAAACACCAAGCCGCGGAAGCCGTCGAAGACCGGTTAGTGCAGCTTTTGGTTCCCATGCCGGCCAAACACAAGACAACCAATCCATTTAGTTCTTTCTTCCCCCAGGCATCGGAGGAACAACAGGAAAGCAGTGAATCGCAATGGGACGAAGCCACTGAGCGAATCCGATCACGCCAGGAAAAGATCCGCGAAAAACTGCGAAGCGGTGAATTTGAGGATCGCCACGTAGAGGTAGAAGTCGAAGACAAAAACCCTGCCATGTTGGATGCCCTCAATACCGGCGGACTTGAGGATATGGGTTTGCAGATGCAGGATCTTTTGGGTAGCCTGCTGCCCAAAAGGAAAAAGAAGCGCAAAATGCCCATCCGCCACGCACGGGAAGTGCTGCAGCAAGAAGAGGCAGCGAAGATGTTGGATATGGATGCGGTCAGCAGTGAAGCCGTATGGCGTACGGAAAACAGCGGCATTGTTTTCTTGGATGAGCTAGACAAGGTCGCAAGCCGTGACGAGACCAGCGGCCCGGATGTGAGCCGCGAAGGAGTACAACGCGACATACTGCCTATTGTGGAAGGTTCTACGGTGGTAACCAAATATGGGCCGGTGAAAACACATCATATGCTGTTCATCGCCGCCGGCGCCTTTCACGTGGCAAAGCCTTCTGACCTCATCCCGGAACTGCAGGGCCGCTTCCCAATTCGCGTCGAGCTCAGCAGCCTCAATCAAAACGACTTCTGCCGGATTTTGACAGAGCCGACAAATGCGCTCTTAAAGCAGTATCAGGCACTGCTGGGAGTGGAGGGCTTAGAGCTGCATTTCACCGATGACGGCATTCAAGCGATCGCCGCCACGGCGGAGCGGGCGAATCAAGACATGGAAAATATTGGGGCGCGGCGCCTTCATACCATTTTGGAGCGTGTATTAGAGCATGTCTCCTTCGAAGCGGATGCATTAGGCAGCAAAGTCGTTGTCGATGCAGCCTTTGTGGAAGAACGCATAGGACCCATTCGCGACCGCGGGAATTTGGCCAATTATATCCTTTAGGAGAGGAGGAAGGCGAAAGCCGCATGGTGTGAAACAGCTACTCGAAAAAACGCGCAAGATCAACCGTTCCATTCAGCAATCCAGCGGTTACCAGATGGATTTTGACTCCATGAGCAGAATACTGTCGGACGTATTGGGAAGTACCGTTTTCGTTCTTAGTCGGCGGGGAAAGATTCTAGGACACTGCTTTTCCGATGATTTCGAACGGTCCTTGGCAGAAGATGGAATTGTAGAGGACGGGCGGGTGCCGCAGGAATACAATGCCAAGCTCCTGCGCATTGATGCCACGATAGCCAACGAAAGCGGCCAGAATCTCTGTGGGTCGGATCCGCTCGAATCCTGCCCCTTTGCGGACAAGACGCTGACTGTGGTGCCGATCATGGGGGGCGGCGAGCGTTTAGCGACCCTTATCTTAGCAAAGACCGCCGACGCCTTCGATGATGCAGACCTGGTGCTAGCGGAATATGGCGCCACGGTGGTGGGCATGGAAATCGTGCGCTCGCGGGGAGATAAGCTCGAAGAAGAGGTGCGCAACAAAGCCGCCTGTCAAATCGCCATTGGGACATTGTCGTTCTCTGAACAGGAGGCTGTTGAACACATCTTCGATGAACTCGACGGCGAAGAAGGTTTGCTTGTGGCAAGCAAGATAGCTGATCGTGTCGGAATTACCCGCTCGGTCATTGTCAATGCACTGCGGAAGCTGGAAAGCGCAGGCGTCATCGAATCTCGCTCGCTGGGGATGAAGGGGACGTATATACGTGTTCTTAATGAGTTCTTCCTCGAAGAACTGGCATCCCACCGCAGCCATTGAGAAGGAGGCACATTGCCTCCTCTTTTTTTTGGCTGCATTGTTGGCAGACTCCCGGGGAACGCGGGATCCAAGCCATTGCCCCGCAGACATCGCCGCAAGGACGGATACGGGTTTGCGAAGGAAAACGTCCAAATCATCACAGCAGACGCTGGCCGGTGATCGATGGACGAGCTTTTGACCGCGAATCGTTGTTGATATGAAGGATTTGCGGTATCGGCGGCGAACTAATGAACAAATGATTAGGATTGAATAGCCTCTCGGAAATGATGCAGGGTTTCGCCAATAGACGGCACTGAATTGTTAGGAAATCGTTGAATATGACGGTGGTAGTACAGTCATTTGGGGAG
>Ga0207421_10006132_pt1 | contig 13196 bp, 8 predicted proteins | sample SodLakKL_010_SED_4_FD_187542 | JGI IMG/M metagenome (GOLD analysis project Ga0207421, IMG submission 187542) | Alkaline sediment microbial communities from Lake Tanatar, Kulunda Steppe, Russia - 8KL_010_SED (SPAdes) (version 2) | ecosystem: Environmental > Aquatic > Non-marine Saline and...
TACCGCAATTACGGGGCTGTTTCTGAAGGGCCTTCCCAGTTCTTAAGAGAACTGCCGCCTGAGTGTTATCAACTGGTTGATTTTGACAGCGCCTTTTAGCCAGCCTTACCTTGCCTGAAAAAGTTGATTTTGTTCAAATATACTTTTGCCGAACGTATTTTGCGCCCGGGGATCAAACCTTTGGCTGGTATGCAATGCCTGTTTTTTGTGTTAATTTAAACTTTTGTAGTTGAGATAAAGTAAATAAAATCCTAAATATAATGGACACTTTACGGGAAGGTATAGTATAATACCAATTAATTTTACTTTCCATAACTGCAGGAGGCCAGATATGCGCACTGTTGATATCTACGATACAACCTTAAGGGATGGTTCACAGAGAGAAGGGATATCGCTTTCGGTATCTGATAAGCTGAAAATTGCCGAGAAACTGGATGAATTCGGAGTCAAGTATATCGAGGGCGGTTGGCCGGGTTCAAACCCTAAAGATATCGAATTTTTTAAGAAAGCTTCTACTGTTAAATTTAAAAACGCCCGGCTTTGCGCTTTTGGCAGTACCCGCAGGCCCGGAGAACCTGTAGCAGGCGATCCAAACATAAAAGCTATAGTCGAAGCCGGCACAGATACGGTAACAATTTTTGGTAAGAGCTGGGATTTTCATGTTCACGATGCCCTGAAGACGAATCTTGAAGAAAACCTGGCCATGATTGAGGAAAGCATATCTTACCTTAAATCCATAGGCCGGGAAGTTATCTATGATGCCGAGCATTTTTTCGATGGTTATAAGGCTAACCCGGAATATGCCCTGGCGACAATTGAAGCAGCAGCCAGGGGAGGAGCCGATGTAATCGTTCTTTGTGATACTAACGGGGGCCTCATGCCCTGGGAGCTCTCGGCAATACTTTCTGTGGTTAAGGAAAGAATCAAGGTCCCCCTGGGTATTCACGCTCATAACGATGCTGATATGGCTACAGCCAATTCCCTGCTCTCAGTTCAAGAAGGTATAACCCATATCCATGGAACTATAAATGGTTACGGGGAGCGCTGTGGAAATGCTAACCTTTGCACCATTGTCCCCAACCTTCAACTCAAGATGGGCCTCCAGGTGGTTTCCCCTGAGCAGTTAAAAGATCTTACCAGGCTGTCTCGCTATGTGGCCGAACTGATCAACATTGCCCCACCCGACCAGCAGCCTTATGTTGGGTTTAATGCGTTTGCTCACAAGGGCGGGGTCCATATAGACGCTGTTAGTAAAAAGCCGGCCACCTACGAGCACACTAACCCTGATCTTGTTGGCAATCAGCGCCGAATCTTGGTTTCCGAACTGGCCGGTCGGAGCAGCATTACTGCAAAAACAAACGATTATGCTTATCATCTCCAGAAAGATCAGCCGGAAACGGCTTCAGTTCTGCAAAAAATTAAGGAAATGGAGCATTACGGTTACCAGTTTGAAGGAGCTGAAGGTTCTTTCGAACTGCTGGTCTTAAAGATGATGAAAGCTTACCGCCCGCTTTTTAAACTTGAAGGATTCAGGATGATCATTGAAAAAAGGGAAGATGGACAGCTTTATTCGGAAGCAACCATAAAAGTGCGGGTTGGAGATGTGCAGATCCACACTGCTGCCGAAGGAAATGGACCGGTAAATGCTTTGGATAATGCTTTACGTAAAGCGCTGGAAGAAGCTTACCCGGATCTGAAAAAATTCAAACTCACCGACTTTAAGGTGCGGGTAATAGATGGGGTTGACGGTACCGGGGCCCAGGTCAGGGTCCTCATCGAGACCAGGGATGAGCACAAGACCTGGGGTACCGTAGGGGTATCTCCCAATGTTATCGAAGCCAGCTGGATTGCCCTGGTGGACAGTCTTGAATACGGGTTGATATGCCGTAAACTTCCTGAATATAAGGAAGCTCAAGAAGTTCTGCAACAGATTAAACAGGGCAAGCCTTAGAACTAAGATTTTAGGAATATGTTCTGGTTATCCCGGCTAATTGTATTGTCGTTCATCAAAATTATTCCGGGCCTTTAATGGGGTCCGGTTATTAATGCTTTTTTAAGCGCTAAACAATAATAAATACGAGGTGCCTTAGGATGACCCTGTCAGGGCTGGATAACCTTGTCTATCTCAATGCTTTAAATTGCCTGCCTTTCCTTGGACCAAGGCGTATTACAACTTTGATCAGGTATTTTGGCGCAGCTGGAGCAGCCTGGAAAGCGCCTGAAAAAGATCTGAAACAGGTTGACGGGCTGTCTGGTTTAGAATCCAGGATGGTTGAGGCCAGGAAAAACATAGATCCGGGTCTGGAATGGAACCGCATCGATGAGCATGGAATCAAATGCATGGGCATTGATTCTGCTGAATATCCGGCACTGCTGCGGCAGCTGCCTTACCCTCCGCCGGTCCTTTACTACCGCGGAGTATTGAATGAAAGCTTCAACCCGTCAATATCAATAGTAGGTAGCAGACGTTCAACTTTTTACGGCAAAGAAGTGGCTCATCGCCTGGCCTGGGAACTCTCTGCTGCCGGGGTTAGTGTTGTCAGCGGGATGGCTTTAGGGGTAGATACAGCAGCACACCGGGGCTGCCTTGAAAACAACGGTTTTACGGTGGCTGTCCTGGGTTGTGGTCTTGATCACTGTTATCCGCCCGGGAATTATGACTTAATGGAACAGATTATTTCTTCTGGGGCGGTAATTACTGAATTTCCCCTGGGAACTAAACCTCTACCCGGTAATTTTCCCCAGCGCAACCGGATTATAAGCGGCATGACCCAGGGAACTGTAGTGGTCGAAGCCACTGCCAAAAGCGGTTCCTTGATCACAGCAGACCTGGCCCTGGAGCAAAACCGGGAAGTTTTTGCAGTACCCGGTAATATAGGCAGTCCATACAGCCGCGGTTGTCATCAATTGATCAAAGACGGGGCCCACCTGGTGGAATCAGCTGTGGATATCTTGAAAGAAATCATGGTTGAACAGCAGGTTGAAGAACAATTAACCATAACCGGTTCCGAATCATCTCTTACAGATAAAGAGAAGGCCCTGCTGGGGGAAATTCCTTATCAGTCTATGCATATCGATGATATTGTCCGGACTGTTGATGGCACTGCTTCTGAAATAATTACTACGCTGTTGGCTTTGGAATTAAAGCAGGTTATTCGGCAAACGCCCGGAAAATATTTTTGCCGAATTTGACAGGTGTGATAAAATACTTTGCGGAGAGTTGATTGCCTGAATCTTTTTTTTTTATAGTAAGGAGCGTTAATATTATATGAACCTGGTCATAGTTGAATCTCCGACCAAAGCGCGGACAATAAAGAAATTTTTAAGTAAAAATTACCAGGTGGTCGCTTCCCAGGGACACCTGATAGACCTGCCTAAAAGCAAGCTGGGTGTTGATGTCGATAACGATTTTACTCCCAGGTATATTACCATCAGGGGTAAGGGTAATATATTGAAAGAACTTAGAAAGAAGGCTAAAAAAGCGAAAAAGGTATTTCTTGCCGCCGACCCCGACCGCGAAGGGGAGGCAATTTGCTGGCATATCAGCAGGGCCCTAAACCTTGACCATGATGTGCCGCACCGGGTTGAATTTAATGAAATTACCAGGGAAAAAGTTAAGGAATCATTTAAGAACCCCCGTTTAATTGACTACAACAGGGTAGATGCTCAGCAGGCAAGGCGTATTCTTGATCGCCTGGTTGGTTATTCTATCAGCCCCCTGTTGTGGCGCAAGGTGAAAGGTGGCCTTAGCGCGGGGCGGGTTCAATCGGTAGCTGTTCGCCTGATCTGTGACCGGGAAGAAGAAATCAGCAATTTTAATCCCCAGGAGTACTGGAGCCTGCAGGCTCACCTGAGAGAAGAGAAGACTAAAAGCCGTTTTAAAGCTTCCCTGGAACGGCATAATAAGAAAAAAATTGAACTAAAAAACAAGTCCGAGACTGAACGGGTCTTGAAAGCCCTGGAAGGCGAAAAGTTTATAGTTGATAAAATAACCCGCAGCCAGCGCAAGAGAAAACCTTACGCGCCGTTTACCACCAGCAGTTTACAGCAGGAAGCCTCAGCCAAACTCGGTTTTGCCAGCCGCAAGACCATGAGCATTGCCCAGCAGCTTTATGAAGGTGTAAGTATCGGCTCAGGTGAAACGGTCGGCCTGGTTACTTATATCAGAACCGATTCTACCAGGGTTTCCACCCAGGCCCAGGCCGAAGCGCGTTCCCTGGTAGAGGATAAATACGGCCGGGACTTTTTGCCTGCTAAACCGCCCCAATACAAGTCTGGTAAAGGGGCCCAGGAAGCGCATGAAGCCATCAGGCCCACCTCCATAATGCGCGAACCTGAATCGATCAAAAAACACCTGAGCCGGGACCAGCTTCGTCTTTACAAATTAATTTGGAACCGTATGGTAGCCAGCCAGATGAACCCGGCTGTTTACGACCAGGTCCGGGTCAATATTCAGGCCGGAGAATACACCTTTAAGGCAACCGGGTCAACGCTGCGTTTTCCTGGTTTCCTGGTTTTGTACCAGGTTGATGACGCAGATGAAGAAACTGTTCTTCCAGATATGGAGGAGGGACAGGAACTAAACCTGTTAGAACTGGTTCCAGAACAGCACTTCACCAAGCCCCCGCCCCGGTATAACGAAGCTTCGCTGATTAAGACCCTGGAAGAAAAAGGCATAGGCCGTCCCAGCACCTACAGTCCGATTATTGAAACTATCCAGAGCAGGGGTTACGTGATCAGGGAAAACAAAGCTTTTGTTCCTACTGAAGTCGGTTTTATAGTAGTTGAGCTAATGGTCAATTATTTTCCGGAGGTAATAGATGTAGATTTTACAGCCAGGATGGAACAGCGCCTGGACGAAATCGAAGAAGGAGACGAGCAGGGTGTAAAAGTGCTGAAAGATTTTTACCACGGTTATTTCAAAGACCGCCTGGAAGTGGCTGACAAAAACATTGAGAAGGTCGAGATTACTCCTGAAGTAAGTGATGAAACCTGTCCTAACTGCGGGGAAAACTTAGTTTACAAACACGGACGGTTCGGGCGTTTCCTGGCCTGCCCTTCCTATCCAGATTGCAAATATACCAAGAAAATTGTTAAAGAAACCGGTGTTAATTGCCCGTCAGACGGGGGGATGATTGTTGAAAGACGGTCTAAAAAAGGAAGGACCTTTTATGGCTGCAACAATTACCCGGACTGCACCTTTTCGCTGTGGAATAAACCGTTGCCTGAAAATTGTCCGCAGTGCGGCTCACTAATGACCGAGGCCAGAAAAGGCAAGAAAATAATTAACCGTTGCTCCAACAAGGAGTGCGCATATGAGCAGGAACCGGTGAAGAAGAAAGCTACAGCTGCAAGATAAATTGATCGAGGTTTGAATAGGTGGAATTTTTTTAAAAACAAGCCTATTTACTTGCAACCGGGGCTCAGTTATGTTAGGATAATGTAGGTGTTGCGTTGTGAAAATAAATTATTGTCTTGATCGTTTTTTAAAGTATCTGGATGTGAATAGAAACGCCTCACCTTTGACTTTACAGGCTTACAGAAACGATTTAATCCAGTTTTTAGGATTGGAGGCTGTAAACCAGGCCGATCTGAGCGAGGTTAATCACCTTACCATAAGGCGTTATCTTGCCTGGCTTAAAGAAAGGGATTATTCGCGTCGATCAATTGCCCGCAAATTATCTGCGACGCGTTCTTTTTTGTTCTTTTTAAGGAAAGAAGGAGTGATTGAAAGCGGTAAATGGTCGACAGTAGCCCGGCCAAAGGTTGGGAAAACACTCCCCCGATTTCTTTACCAGCACGAAGTTTCAGCCCTGTTGGAAGCCCCGGACAGCCGCACTTTACTGGGATTTAGAGACAGGACCCTTTTGGAGTTGATTTATGCTTCCGGGCTCAGGGTGAGTGAACTAATCAACCTGAGGCTTTGCTTTTTGCAGCTTGATGAACGGTTGATTAAAGTGCAGGGGAAAGGAAAAAAGGAAAGAATAATCCCCGTAGGCACTGTTGCCTCAGGTTTGATAAAAGAGTACCTTGAAAAGATCCGGCCGGTTCTGGCCGGGAAAAATAAAGATAATCAGGTTTATGACGAATTGTTTTTGAATAAATGGGGAAGTCCTTTAAGCGACCGGGGAGTTCGTTATATCTTCCGCAAGTATATTCAGCAGGTATCTCATAAGGAAGGCATCAGCCCTCATTCCCTGCGGCATTCATTTGCCACCCATTTACTCGAAGGCGGGGCTGATTTAAGGGTGGTGCAGGAGATGCTGGGTCATGTCAGTATATCGACCACCCAGGTTTATACTCACATCACCCGGGAAAGGTTGAGTGAAATATATCGCTCCGCTTTTCCACGACAATAGCAAAAAAGGCGGTAAGCATATGCATGAAGGTACTACCATAGTAGCAGTAAAAATAGATAGCGGGGTTGCCGTTGCCGGTGACGGCCAGGTAACTTTCGGCAACAGCACCATTGTAAAACACGGTGCCCGGAAAGTTCGCCGCCTGTATGAAGGAAAAGTTATTGCCGGTTTTGCTGGAGCGGTAGCCGACTCACTGACACTGTGTGAAAAGCTGGAAGGCAAGCTGGAAACTTACCAGGGCAACCTCTTGCGAGCCGCGGTGGAATTAGCCAAGGAATGGCGAACCGACCGGGTATTGCGAAGGCTAGAGGCTTTGATGGTAGCGGCAAGCAGTGACGCAATCTTGTTGATCTCCGGTACCGGGGAAGTAATCGAACCCGATGATGGTATCGCTGCCGTCGGTTCTGGTGCTGCTTACGCTCAGGCAGCAGCCAAAGCCATGGTTCGGCATGCAGATCTTTCTCCGGCTATAATTGCTGAGGAAGCCATGAAGATTGCCTCTGAAATTTGCGTCTACACGAACGATAATATAATAGTAGAAGAATTATAGAGGGGTTTGATAGAAAGCTATGTCCAGAGAAGAACTAACACCGACAGAAATTGTTAATGCCCTAGACCGTTTCATAATTGGTCAAACCGATGCCAAACGGTGTGTTGCTGTGGCTCTGCGGAATAGATATCGCCGGCAGCAGCTGGAAGAAAATTTGCAAGAAGAAATAATACCTAAAAACATCATCATGATTGGTCCTACCGGGGTGGGGAAAACCGAACTGGCCAGGCGCCTGGCCCGCCTTGTAAATGCACCTTTTGTCAAGGTGGAAGCTACCAAGTTTACTGAAGTTGGATATATAGGCCGCGACGTTGAATCTATGGTGAGGGACCTGGTGGAAACCTCGGTCAGGATAGTTCAAAATGAACGAATGATGGAGGTAAAAGACAGGGCTACTAAAAATGCCAACGACAGGCTGGTCGATCTTATTGCTCCCCTGCCCAAGAAGAAGAGCAAGTCTGCGAATCCATTAGGGTTTCTTTTCCAGTCTGCTCCTGCCCAGGAAGAAACCACGAACGGCGCCGAGGAAGAAAGTTTTGCCGATAGGATGCAGAGGGCGAGGGAAGAACAACGCAAAGTTAGAGAACGTTTGCTGAACGGTGAATTGGAAGAACAGATGGTGGAAATTGAAGTTGAGGAAAAAAAACCTCCCATTGGCGATCTTTTCAGTGGACAGGGTATGGAAGAAATGGGTATCAACCTGCAGGATATGCTGGGCAACTTGATGCCGCCAAAGAAAAAAAAGCGACGGTTACCCGTGAAAGAAGCCCGGTCCATCCTGGAGCAGGAAGAAGCACAGCGCCTCATAGATATGGATGCTGTAACCAGTGAAGCTTTGAAAAAAGCAGAGCAGTTGGGAATTATATTTCTTGACGAAATTGACAAAATTGCCGGTAAAGATTATCATGGATCTGGTCCGGATGTATCAAGAGAAGGGGTTCAACGCGATATACTGCCAATCGTGGAAGGGTCAACGGTGGTTACAAAATACGGTTCAGTAAAAACTGATCATATTTTATTTATTGCTGCCGGTGCATTTCACATGACCAAGCCATCAGACCTGATTCCAGAATTGCAGGGCAGGTTCCCGATCCGGGTTGAATTGAACAGCCTTACTGAAGAAAACTTCAAGCAGATACTTACTGAGCCTAATAATGCATTAATAAAACAGTACAAATCTTTGTTGGAGACGGAAGGGGTGAGTGTGACTTTTACGGATGAAGCAATAGAAGAAATAGCCAAAACAGCCTGTTTGTTAAACCAGGAGATGGAAAATATCGGCGCCAGGCGACTGCATACAATTATGGAAAAAGTTCTGGAAGATCTCTCGTTTGATCTGCCTAACCAGGTTGATTCACAGGAAGTGACTGTAGATCGGGAATATGTGCAGAGTAAGCTGCATAAAGTGGTTAAAGATAAAGATTTAAGTAAATATATTTTATAAAATTTAATGAAGAAAGGTGGTTGAATGACGTGATTTCTTCTCCTTTGCTTGAGAAAACTCGTCGCATTAACAAAATACTTCAGAAAAGTGCAGGCCAGCGCGTTGATTTTAAGGATGTTGCCGAAGTCCTTAAAAATGTTATTCACGCCAATGTTTACATTGCCTCCAGGCATGGAAAAATATTGGGCTGGTCTCTGGTTGATGAATTTGAATGTGAGTTAATGCTCAATAATGTGTTAAAAGAAGGTATTTTCCCCGAGGATTATAACAGGTTTTTGTTGAAAGATGATGAGTCAAGGGTAAATTTAAGGCAGAAATCTAACGATTGTGTATTTCTTGAATCAGAAAGATGTCTTTTTGCCAATAAGATTACCACTGTTATTCCCATTATCGGAGGCGGAGAGCGCCTGGGAACTTTGCTCCTGGCCCGCTTCAATGAGCTTTTTGATGCAGAAGACTTGATTCTTGCTGAAACCGGGGCAACCGTGGTCGGCATGGAAATCCTGAGGTCAAAATCTGACGAGATTGAAGAAGAAGCCAGGAACAAAGCAGTCGTTCAGCTGGCAGTTGCAACCCTGTCTTATTCAGAGCTGGAAGCAGTTGAACATATATTCGAAGAACTCGGCGGCAACGAAGGTTTACTCGTAGCAAGTAAAATTGCCGATCAGCTTGGCATAACTCGATCCGTGATTGTCAACGCTCTACGTAAGTTTGAAAGCGCCGGGGTTATTGAATCACGTTCCCTGGGCATGAAAGGAACCTATATCAAGGTTTTAAATCCGTTCCTTCTCGATTATCTGCAAAAAAAATCTAAACCTTTCTAACTCATGGTATAGAATTTGCGAGTAAAATAGGCAGCCCTTTAAAATAGTAAGGGCTGCCTGCTTTATTAATTACGCCCAGTTTTCCTTTTTTTTAGCCAGAAAAAGGATTTTTGCTTTTTGTGGGAAATATATTTTAAGCACTATTTTATATTATTATCCTTATAATTATTAACCAGGAGGAACAAGTATGATCAAAAGATTGCAGGAAGAAACCACAGAAACTGCCCCGATTGTGATCAGTACGCCCGATGATTCCGTTGAACACATTCCTTTACTATCCCGGATTCGTAAAGCGGCGGAAGGCTCAAATACTATAACTTTTGTTGGCAGCGCATCAGAAAACAATGAACAAGGGGCGGTTACTCTTACCTGGGGGCAACTGCACCAGGATGCACTATCGATGGCTGCTACTTTGCAGGACAAGGGAGTTAAGCCGGGCGACCATGTCGCCCTGCTTGGTCCGACTACCCGCAGCCTGGTTACCGCTATCCAGGCTGTATGGTTGGCCGGGGCAAGTGTCAGTCTGCTGCCTATACCGATGCGGTTCAGTTCCGTCGAAGAATTTGCCAACCAAACCAGGCATTTGATGCGGCATGGTGATATAAGCATGCTGCTACTGGATTCTAACCTGGCTGCTTACCAGGAACCGCAGGAGGGAGATCCTCCGGTGGTTTTATTAAGCGATATCGAACCCGGTTCGAGCCAGTTTACAGCGAAAGACTATAATCCTGTACCAGATGATCCTGAACGGCTGGCGGTTCTGCAATTTACTTCCGGATCTACTGCCGATCCGAAGGGCGTTATGCTGCCGCACAGGATCCTTAGCAACAATGTGAATAGCATGATTGAAGCGGCCAGGGTGGTTACTGATGATATTTTTATTTCATGGCTGCCTCTTTATCATGATATGGGTTTAATCGGTTTTCTGACAGTGCCCATGGCCAAAGGCTGCTCTCTTGTCCTTGCCTCTCCCCAGGATTTCTTGTCCCGACCAGCAGACTGGATGCGCTGGCTGAATGATTACAGAGGCACGGTAACTGCCGGCCCTAACTTCTCATGGGTGCTGGCTTCCAGGGCTTTTCGCCGTATGACTGATACCGAAGAAATGCTTGACCTCTCACCGGTAAGGCTTGCCCTCAACGGTGCCGAACCGGTTGACCCGGATGTGGTGGAAGCGCTCATCGAAGCTGCAAAGCCGCATAAATTCAGGCCGGAAGCTGTTTTCTGTGCTTTCGGCATGGCCGAACTATCTCTTGGCGGAACTTTTCCTCCACCCCTGCGAGGGGTGTTTGTTGACGCTGTAGACCGGGAAGCTTTGGAAACTGAACGTCTCGCCAGGCCTTCGGATCCGGAAGAAGAAGGGACCAGGCGTTTTCCTCTTCTTGGCAATCCCATTCCCGGCCTGGAAATGAGAATTCTTGATGTTGAGAGCGGTGAAATAAGGGGAATGCGTGAAGTCGGTGAGCTTGAGATAAAAGGGACATCAGTGATGGCCGGTTATTACAAGCGTCCGGATTTAAATGAACACCTATGGAAAGACGGTTGGTTGAAGACCGGTGACCTGGCTTATTTCGTTCCTGGCCCTGATAACGGTCCGCCCGAATTGATTATTTGCGGCAGAATGAAAGATGTAATCATCATTGCCGGCCGCAATATTTTTCCTGAGGATATTGAAAGAACAGTCGGCAGTGTAGAAGGAGTAAGGGCCGGAAACGTAATTGCTTTTGGTGTAGAAGGCAGTAAACGCAAAGAATCAATCGTCGTGGTGGCCGAGACCCGAGCCGATGATGTTGATGCCGTTAGAAAGGCGGTCCGCCAGCAGGTGACCGGCATGGTAGGGTATCCTCCTCGGGATATTATTCTCGTTCAACCGGGGACCTTGCCCAAAACCAGTTCTGGGAAATTGCAAAGAAGCCTTTGCTGCAAACAGTACCTGGAGGAAGACCTTAAAGCCGTGCAGTAAATTGAAGCCTGCGAATTAATAATAACCAGCAATAAGTACAAAGTTTATGATTAATAAATGGCATATTGCGCCTCTATCCGTTAACCCTGCTTAAATAGCATTTTTAGTGGACTTAACCGGAAAGAGGCGCTTTTTCATGCTTAAAACTATTTTTTAAATGTTATAGAAAAAAGGTATGGTTTGCTTTGTAATAAGGACCATAGATTAATACTGACATTGGTTTTTTTATATTTTGCTGAATTTATTTCCGGATGGAATTACGATTACTCTGCTTACCATCGATATTTTTGATTGTTTCAATATTCCAGGTTACTTGTTTTATAACTATTCGGTTTAAATAATGATCAATATTTTTTTAAAAAAAAGGGTTTTTCAAAAAGAACTTGAATTTATAACTCTAATTATCAATCTGAAAATTAGTATTTGTCTTCTGAGGATGGTTAAACATGTCTTTTTACAACAAAGTGGAAACCATCACCTTAGATTTAATTCAAACACCAAGTGTAAACAACACTCCCGGAGAAAAAGAGTTAGCCGGTAAAATAATGGGATATTTGAAAAAGTTTGATTATTTCAAAGATAATCCCGGGAATTTGTTTGATCAGAAGTTACGAGGAGACCGCATCGGGCGTAAAAATATATTTGCGCTGGTTGAGGGCAAAAATAACGTCAAAAGCAGTAAAACAGTAATCCTACACGGCCATGTGGATACGGTAGGGATAGTTGATTATGGATCTCTTAAGGAATATGCTTTTAATCCGACATTACTCGAAAAAAAACTAAAATTAATCGAGCTGCCTGATGAAATAAAGGAAGATTTGGATAGCGGGGAGTGGCTTTTTGGTCGGGGTAGCAATGACATGAAAAGTGGTTTGGCTTCCCATATTGCAGTTCTTGAATATTATGCTGAGAAAGTGGAGCAACTGTCCGGTAATGTTTTGTTTATCGCCACACCTGTAGAGGAAAATCAGCATACCGGCATTATGGAAGCTTTAGCTATGATAGAATCCATTCAGCAGGGAAAAGGCCTAGAATACATGGTGGCGATAAACAGTGACTATACTGCCCCCATGTATAAAGGGGATATTTCAAAGTATATTTATCTCGGGACGGCCGGAAAACTTCTACCTTCTTTTTTGGTTTTGGGCAAGGAGACGCATGCAGGGCAAAGTTTTGACGGCTTTGATCCAAACCTGCTGGCAGCAGAGCTGGTTAGAAAGATTAGTTCTAATGTCAACCTGTCTGATGGTTATAAAGATGAATATACTCTTCCGCCAATATCTCTAAAATTTGAAGATTTGAAGCCGACTTATGATGTCCAGACAGCTCTTTCTACCTTTCTCTATTTCAATTATTTTACCCATACTCTCAGTGTGGAAAGAATGATTGAAACACTGCGAAATCTGGCTCTAGAAGCTTTTAACGATGTGATAGATTATCTTAACTCCGAGTACAAGATCTATTGTAAAAAAACCAAAAAAAATTATCATAGACTGCCCTGGAAGCCGAAGATCTATACTTACGAAGAGCTGTATAATGAAGCTCTTAAAAAGGTTAACGAGGAAACGCTGAATAAAGAAATTGCAGAAATAGTATACAGTGAAGTAGAAGCAGGCCGGGATCCCCGGATCATCTGTAGAACTGTTGTGGAAATAGTAGTTGATGCACTAAACCTGAAAGGTCCGGCCCTGGTCTTGTTTATAGCTCCTCCGTTTAACCCTAACAATACTCAAAAAGAAGATGTAGAGTCCGAAAAAGAGATAATTGAAACCCTTAAATCTGTATTAGAAGAAGTTTCAGCAAGCAGTGGTGAAGATTTTAAGATCAGGCACTACTTTCCATTCACATCGGATAGTAGCTATTTAAAAATTGATGACAGTTATAACTCCATCGAAAAGTTAAAAACCAACTTCCCCGGATGGTCTTCAATTTACCCGGTTCCCCTGGAAACTGCAAAACAATTAAACATCCCGGCTTTGAATATAGGCACTTATGGAAAGGATGCTCATAAGTGGACAGAAAGAGTACATAAACCCTATACGTTTTCAGTTTTACC
>Ga0207421_10006133_pt1 | contig 13195 bp, 8 predicted proteins | sample SodLakKL_010_SED_4_FD_187542 | JGI IMG/M metagenome (GOLD analysis project Ga0207421, IMG submission 187542) | Alkaline sediment microbial communities from Lake Tanatar, Kulunda Steppe, Russia - 8KL_010_SED (SPAdes) (version 2) | ecosystem: Environmental > Aquatic > Non-marine Saline and...
GAGCCGATGCTCAGCCGGCCCTGTTCGGCCGCCCCCACCCCCCGGAGATCCACCTCGTGATGCCCTCCCTGCGCCGCTCTGCGCTGACCATCCTGGCCCTGGCCGCCGCCGCGTTCGTAGGCTCGGCTGCCTTGACACCGTCGTCCGCGGCGGCCTCCGAGACCTTTGATGATGTCACGAGTGCCGGGTACGGCCCGGCGATCGACGCGCTGGTCGAGGAGGGCGTCGTCGCCGGCTGTGGCAACGGTGACTTCTGTCCAGACGGCGAACTCACGCGGGGGCAGATGGCCACGCTGCTCGCCGAAGCGTTGTCACTGCCCTACGAGGGCAGCGGCTGGTTCGCCGACGTCGATGGCACCAGTCATGCCCGCGGCATCAACTCCCTGGCCGCGGCCGGTCTGACCTACGGCTGTTCGGCCATCGAGTTCTGCCCAGATGAGCCGGTCACCCGTGGCCAGATCGCGTCGCTGCTCGATCGTGGGTTCGCGCCGCCACTATCGGATGACCTCGCCTTCGATGACATCGCTGGTGTCCACGAGGCGTCCATCAACGCGCTGGCCGCCGCCGGGATCGCCGCCGGTTGCAGCGAGTCGTTGACCCGCTTCTGCGTCAACGACCCCGTGCTGCGCTGGCAGGCGGCACTGTTCCTGGCGCGTGCCATGAACCTCATCGAGCGCGTCGACCTCGACCCGCTCGAGGAGCGTCGCGAGCAGCAGGCGGAGATCGAGGCGGAGGAGCAGCGTCGGCTGGAGGAGGAACAGCGCCGCCTCGAAGAGCAGCGTCTCGAGGAGGAGCGGTTGGAGCAGGAGCGCCTCGAACAGGAGCGCCTCGCGGAGGAACGCGCCGCCCGTGACAGGATCTGGGACGATCTCGCGCAGTGTGAGGCAGGCGGTAACTGGCACATCAACACCGGGAACGGGTACTACGGCGGGCTGCAGTTCGCGCTGCGTTCCTGGCGGGCGGTCGGCGGTACCGGCTACCCCCACCAGCACTCACGCGAGGAGCAGATCCGCCGCGGCGAGAAGCTGCTGCAGATCCAGGGCTGGGGTGCCTGGCCCGCCTGTTCGCTCCGGCTCGGCTACCGCTAGGCGGTTCCTGGCCATCCGGCGGCCACCCTGCCATCCTGCTGACCTGTTCTCGTAACTCGTCACCAGCTATCACCACCGCGACGACCACCACGACCGCCACTACACCAACACCTGTACCCCCTCGCACCGGAGTCCGTCATCACCATCGCACGTCCCCTGCTCACGATCTGGTCCGTGACCGTTGCCCTGTTCCTCGGTGCCGCGATCCTCGCGGCCGGTCCGGCCAGCGCCGCTCCCTCCTTCGATGACGTCGACAGTGAGGGCTACGGGCCGGCCGTCGAGGCGTTGTACGAGGCCGGGATCATCCTGGGGTGCGAGCAGGGTCGGTTCTGCCCGGATGACGAGCTCACCCGGGCCCAGATGGCGACGGTGGTGTCTGGCGCCCTGGAGCTGCCGTACGCCACTGACTCCATCTTCGTCGACATCGACGGCAACGTGCACCAGGACGGCATCAACGCCCTGGCGGCCTCCGAGATCACGCTCGGTTGCACCCCGACCGAGTTCTGTCCGGGCGACACCATCACCCGTGCGCAGCTGTCCTCGCTGCTGGTCCGTGGGTTCGATGTGCCGGAGACCGAGAGCGTTTTCTTCGACGACCTCGGAGGTGTCCATGCGGCGGCCGTGAATCGCCTGGCCGCGGTCGGTATCGCCGCCGGCTGCAGCGATTCGCTGGTCGACTTCTGTCCCAACGAACCGGTGCTGCGCTGGCAGGCGGCCCTGTTCCTCGCCCGAGCGATGGAGTTCGTGGATCCGGTCGTGCTGGCGCCGCTCGAGGAGCGTCGCGAAGAGCAGGCCGAGATCGATGCGGAGCTCGAGCGCCAGGCCGAGGAGGAACGTCGCCTCGAGGAGGAGCAGCGCCAGGCGGAGGAGGAGCGCACCACGATCTGGGATGCGCTGGCCGATTGTGAGACCGGTGACCGGATCGACGGCGAGGTCGTGCCGGGCACCGCGAGGTGGCACGTGGGTGCCACCGATCCCGAGAAGGACGAGCGTCCCTCGTGGTCATCCGGCATCTACGACGGTGGTCTGCAGTTCCATCCCACGACCTGGGACGCCTTCCGCGACCCCGACATGCCCGCGGTCGCCGGTGACGCAACCCGCGAACAGCAGATCGAGGTCGGAGAACGCGTCCAGGCAGCACAGGGGTGGGGTGCGTGGCCGGCCTGCTCCGACCGCCTCGGCCTGACCTGATCCGATCAGGAACGGCAGAGGATCAGGCACGGCAGAGCGCGATGAGGTGCTCGGCGGCCCGGTCTGCCGCGATGTCCTCGCGGTCTCCGGTCCGCCGGTCCTTCACCTCGATGATGCCGTCGTTGAAGCTCTTGCCGACCACCACGATCGTCGGGATCCCGATCAGTTCGGCATCCTTGAACTTCACGCCCGGGCTCTCCTTGCGTCGGTCGTCGAGCAGGACCTCCAGGCCGGCGTCGGCGAGGGTGGTGGCCAGGGCTTCGGCGGCGGCCAGCAGCTGCTCGTCCTTGCCGGCGACCACGATGTGCACGTCCGCGGGTGCGACCTGGCGTGGCCAGCACAACCCGATGTCGTCGACGGTGGTCTCAGCGATCGCGGCGACGGCCCGTGAGACGCCGATGCCGTACGAGCCCATCGTCACCGTGACCAGTTTGCCGTTCTCGTCGAGGACCTTGAGCCCCAGGGCGTCCGCGTACTTGCGGCCGAGCTGGAAGATGTGGCCGATCTCGATCCCGCGGGCGATCTCGACCGGACCCGAGCCGTCGGGAGCCGGATCCCCGGCCCGGACCTCGGCGGCCTCGATCGTGCCGTCGGGCGTGAAGTCGCGGCCACACACCAGGTCGAACACGTGGTGGCCGGGTTGGTTGGCGCCGGTGATCCAGCGGGTTCCCTCGACGATCCTGGGGTCGACGAGGTAACGGATGCCGCTGGGGGAGTCGGTGCCGAGCGCGGTCGGGCCGACGTAGCCCTTGACCAGCGCGGGGTGGCGCGCGAAATCCTCGTCGGTGAACGGCTCGACCGTGGCCGGTTCGAGCTGTGCGGCCAGCCGCTTCTCGTCGACGTCGCGGTCCCCCGGGACCCCGATGACCAGCGGCTCGCGGGTCCCGTCGCGGTGCACCAGCGTGACGATGACGTTCTTGAGGGTGTCAGCGGCCTCCCAGAGCCGGTCGGCGCGGGGCAGGTGGTCGTTGGCGTGCGTGACCAGGGTGTCGATCGTCGGCGTGTCCGGTGTGTCCTCGATGTGGGCGGGCGGGGCGTCCTCGGAGGGGATCGGCGGAGGCGGTGGGGTGGTCACCGCCTCGACGTTGGCGGCATAGCCGGCGTCGTTGCGGACGAACGTGTCCTCGCCCACCGGCGTCGGGCAGAGGAACTCCTCACTGCGGGATCCCCCCATCGCCCCGGACATCGCCGACACGATGACGTAGTCCAGACCGAGTCGATCGAACGTCGCGATGTAGGCGTCACGGTGCTGCTCGTAGGACGCCTCGAGGCCCGCGTCGTCGACGTCGAAGGAGTACGAGTCCTTCATCACGAACTCCCGACCGCGCAGTAGGCCTGCCCGCGGTCGGGCCTCGTCGCGGTACTTGATCTGGATCTGGTAGATGCTGAGCGGTAGGTCCTTGTACGACGAGTACAGGTCCTTGACCAGCAGCGTGAACATCTCCTCGTGGGTCGGGGCGAGCAGGTGCTCGTTGCCCCGCCGGTCGGTCAGGCGGAACAACGTGTCGCCGTAGTCCTCCCACCGGCCGGACGCGACGTAGGGCTCCTTGGGCAGCAGGGCGGGGAAGTGCACCTGCTGCGCACCCATACGGTCCATCTCCTCCTGGACGATCCGCTCGACCTTGCGGTAGACGCGGTAACCCAGCGGCAGCCACGAGTGCATGCCGGACCCGGCCCGGCGGATGTAGCCGGCACGCACCAGTGCGGCATGGCCGGGCAGTTCGGCGTCGGCGGGGTCGTCGCGCAGCGTGCGCACGAACAGGGTGGACATCCGGAGGAACACGTCGTCACTCTTTCGCGGCTCAGGGGCGTCGAGGAGGCAACGAGGTGCCGTCGATCGCCCGTTCACCCGAGGGGCCGGTGGTGGCTCGCGGGTCGCGCGACCCTACAGACCCCGGGCCGATGACCGCGAACGAGCGACCGTGCGGCCACCGCCGCCCGCACCGCTCGGGTGTCGGGTCGCGGCACCGACGACGTACGCTCACGGTCACACGACCGGCTGGTGCACGACCGCCGGACCCGGGGATCCACGGGCACAGGCCAGTACGGATCTCTGCCGGGCCGGATCGGCATGACCAGGTCTCTCGCTGCCGCGGTCGTCCACCGCTCCCGCTGTCCGACTCCCGCTGAGGCCCCGCTGTGCGCATCCTGATCCGGATCCTGGGAGCACTGGTGTCGCGGGCGCCGTGGCTGATCCTGGGCGCGACCCTGGTGCTCACCGTCGTCTTCGGTGCGCTGGCCACCACCCTGGAGGACGCCACCGGTCAGGAGGGGTTCGCACCTGAATCCGAGGAGATCCTCGCCAGCGAGCGCATCAGCGAACTGTTCGGCGAAGAGGCGACCCAGACGGTGATGCAGGTCGTCGTCCGTTCGTCGGACGGCGATGTGTTGACGGCTGACGGTCTGGCCGCCTCCAACGACCTCGTCGAGGCACTTGAGAGCAGCGATGCCTCCGCGTTCATCTCCGACGACCCGCAGCAACCCGGCGTCGTCAGCTACCTCCTGCCGGTGCAGCAGGCGCTCGGTGAGCAGCAGATCGACCCATCGACGTTGGACGACGATGCGGTCAAGCAGATCTACGACGACGCGGTGGCCGAGGCCGGCCCGGAGTTGGGCTTCGCCCTGCAGTTGGTCCCCGAGGACGCGGGTGACGAACCGGACACCGCCTTGATCCTGGTCTTCATCGACGTACCCGCCGACGTCGATGGCCAGATCGACCGCGAGGCCGCCGTGGCCGACGTCATCCGCTCGGTCGATGTCGCCGATGGCCTCGAGTTGCGCCCGTTCAGTTTCTCGCTCCTGTTCGAGGACGACGACGACATCTTCGGTGAGATCGGGCGCCTGTTCATCCAGGCGTTCCTGATCATCATCGGGGTGCTGCTGTTCGTCTACTGGCTCAAGCCGGGGGGCAACACCGGTCGGCTCGCGTCGATCCGCCGCACCATCACGGACACGAGCGTCACCATGTTCACGATCGTGCTGGTCGTGCTGTGGATGAACGGGATCGGCGCCCTGCTCCAGCAGGCGAACATCCTCGGCCCACTGACCGAGGTCGCCCAGATCGTCCCGATCCTGTTGATCGGGTTGGGTGTGGACTACGGCATCCACCTGACCTCCCGCTACCGGGACGAGGTCGGGCTCGGTCAGGACGTGGACGCCAGTATGGGCACGGCGATCGGAACCGTCGGGATCGCCCTGGTGCTCGCGACCGTCACGACGGCCATCGGTTTCCTGACCAACATCTTCAACCCGATCCCTGCGCTCCGGGACTTCGGCATCCTGGCCGCAGTGGGCATCACCGTGGCTTTCACGCTGATGTTGACCTTCGTGCCAGCCCTGCGCACCGTGCTCGACCGTCGTGCCCAGCGGGGCGGCCGGCTGCCGAGCGACGGTATGGGGGCGACCCGCGACCGGCTACTACCCGACATCGTGGCACGCAGTTCATGGCTCGCGGAGAAGATGCCGATCCCGACCCTGCTGATCGCCGTCGTGCTCGGTGGTGCCGGCTACGTCGGCCTGGCCAACATCTCCACGGAGTTCTCGTTCACCGACTTCCTGCCCGAGGACGCCCCGGTCGTTGTGACCCTCGACATCATCGAGGAGGACTTCGGGGGTGGGTTCGGTGAGACCACGCAGGTACTCATCGAGGGCGACGACCTGGAGACCCCGGCCGCCTTCAACGCGATCGCGGACGCGGTGGATGCGATGGGCGACACGCCCGACGTCCTGAGCGTCGCCACGCCGGACGGCGAGGCTGCGCAGGTCGAGTCGCCCGTCGCGGTGATCCAGGAGCTGCTTGCGCCAGGTCCCGACGGCGCCCCGGCCGATCCGGAGTTCGCTGAGCTGGCGGTGGCCAGCGGGTTCGATCCGGAGACCGGGCGGCTGGAGGCGGGTGGTGACGCCGCAGCCATCTTCGACGCGGCCCGTGACCGCGTTCCCGATCGTGTCAGCAGCGTGTTGGCCGCCCCCAACGGCACCTCGGAGGCGTCGGTCCTGGAGATCAGCACGCGTGCCGGCGAGGATCGTGCGCTGGACCTGCGTGACGCGCTCCTCGACGATCTCGAGCCGGTCGCAGCGGCCGGGTTCGACGTGGTCATCACCTCCCAGGACATCATCACGGGCGCGATCGTCACATCCCTGTCGGCGTCCCAGGTGACCTCGTTGGTCATCACCCTGATCGCGGCCACCCTGGTACTGATGGTGACCTTCGCGATCGAGAACCGGCGGCCCATGCTCGGGGTGCTCACGATGATCCCTGTGGCGCTGGTCGTGCTGTGGACCTTCGGGCTGATGTACCTCAGCGGGATCCCGTTCGGGCCGGTCACCGCCACCCTGACCGGTCTGGCGGTCGGGATCGGGGTGCCGTACACGATCCACATGGCCCGACGCTTCGACGAGGACCGCAGGCGGTACGCCGACATCAACGAGGCGATCCGCGAGACGACCCGCAACACCGGCGGGGCGCTGGCCGGTTCCGCGTTCACAACCGCGGCGGGGTTCGGGATCCTCATCACCTCGACGTTGGTGCCTTTCCAGCAGATGGGGCAGGTCACCGCCTACGCGATCCTGCTGTCGCTGTTCGGGGCGATCATGGTCCTGCCGTCACTGCTCGTGCTGTGGGAGCGGTGGCACCGGCGCCGCCACAGCGCGGCGGCGCCGTCGGTCAGCGAGGCTGATACCGACGTGTTGTTCCTGGCCTCGCAGCCGCCGGCGTAGGCGGCCCGGGCGGCCACTGCCGACCGGACAGCCGTGGCATCCCGAGGCGCCCGCAGGCCCGTACCCTGGCAACAGGTTGGAACACCACGGCCTCGAGGATCTCCGTTGCCACTCGTGATCGCGCTCACGCTCGCGTTCATCATCTACTGCATCCTGGACGTTGCGCTCACCCCGGCGGACGACGTGCGCAACCTGCCGAAACCCGCATGGCTGGTCGTCGTGATCTTCCTGCCGGTCGTCGGCAGCATCGCCTGGTTGCTGGGTGGACGTCCGGAGAACGTCGGGCGGTCGCCCGGAGGGGGACGGAACGGGTCCGGGGCCGCGCCACGGGGAACGCCACCGAAGAGCTCGAGTTGGGGTCAGCCGCCATCAGGTCCCAGAACCCCACCCAAGGGGCCAGACGACGATCCGGACTTCCTGCGCCACGTCGAGGAACAACTGCGGCGCGGTGACCAGGATCCGCCCGACAACACCTGAGGGTGCGGTCAGTACCGCTCGCCGACCGGGTGGGGCAGGGCCTCGAGGCGATCGATCGCCCCGGCAGGTAGCACCACGGCTGCGGCTGCGCAGTTCTCCTCGAGGGTCGCGATGCGTTTCGTGCCCGGGATCGGCACGATGCTGGGTGAGCGTGCGAGGAGCCAGGCCAGCGCGACCTGTGCCGGGGTCGCGTCGATCGCGGCTCCGATGGCGCGGACCTCGGCGACGATGCGTTGGTTGCGCTCGATGGCGGACGGGGAGAACCGGGGGTTGCCCGCCCGGATGTCCGCCGCCTCGAAACCCGCTTTGGTGATCGTGCCGGTGAGGAACCCGCGTCCGAGGGGTGCGTAGGGTAGGAACCCGGCGCCGTGCGCCTCGCACCACGGCACGACCTGCTGGAGGGGACCGCGGGTCCACAGCGACAGCTCTGTCTGCACACTGGACACCGGGTGGATCGCGTGGGCGACGTCGAGCAGGTCCGCTGTGACCTCGATCTCCGACAGGCCGATCGTGCGGACCAGACCACGATCGACGAGTCCCGCCATGGCGCCCCAGGATTCCTCGAACGGGACCCGGGGGTCGACGCGATGCAGGTGGTACAGATCGATCATGTCCACCCCCAGGCGCCGCAGTGAGGCCTCGCACGCGGCCCGGATGTGTTCCGGCCGGCCGTCCCGGCGCTCGACGCCGGAGTCCGGGTCGACGACCAGACCGCACTTGCTGGCCACGACGACCCGCTCCCGGTGGGTGCGCAGACCCCGGCCGACGAGGATCTCGTTGGTGAACGGGCCGTAGACGTCCGCCGTGTCGAACAGCGTCACGCCCAGTTCCACCGCGCGTGCGAGGACCTGCAGCGACCGGGTGTCGTCCTGCTGCCCCGGGTCGTACTCGGCGGACATGCCGACACAGCCCAGCCCGATCGCGCCCACCTCGATGCCGGTGGACGCGCCGTCGTCGGTGCCGAGCCTGCGCTGCTGCATCCGGTTGGCTCCGTGACGAACGTGTCCCGATCCGCGTGCGGAGCCTACAACCGCGGCCGGTCGCCCGGCGGCCGCCGACGGCGGTTCATGGCGATCCACCGGTACCGTCGCCCTGTCGCCATCCGCAGCGCCAGGAGCACGGTGCTGACCCTGATCCTCGCCACCCCCGTCGCGCTGGCCGCGGTCGCGCTGCTGGTGGGCGTCGTCGTGCTCGTCTGGGTGGGTCGGTGGCAGGGCTGGTTCGGCCGGGATGCCGCGTGGACGGTGGTGGTCTGGCCGCTGCCGCTGGTGAGCCTCATCGCGCCACTGCTCGCCGCTGCGGCCTGGTTCGTCGCCCGGTCGCTCGGTCTGGCGGGCGCGGAGGGCAGCCTCACGGCCGGGCTGCTGTACCTCGGCGCCTACGCGGTCCCGTGGGTGGTCCTGACCCTGGCCGCTCCCCGGTGGCTGTTCCCAGCGTGGGCACGTGCCCGCGTCGCCGAGCCGCCATCGCAGGTGGGCACCGCTCCCGTACGCGGAGCGGTCCCCGCCGTGTACTGCCCGCGTGGTCGGGGACACGGATCCCTGGGTCGGTGGGTGTGGCGGATCGACGGGGTCGCCGGCCACGTCGTCGTCGACGACGAGGTGCTGCGGTTCCGGCCGGTCCGGGACACACCCGACGATGCGGCTGCGATCCGCGACCTTGATGACGAACTGGACGCTGAGGCGGTCGCGCAACTCGGGCTCGAGTTCGGACCGGACCTCCACCTCCAGGCGCCTCGAGGTGGCTGGTGGACCCGGCGACGGGTGGATGTCGAACTGTCCGCCGTGACCGACTGCGTGTGGCATGCGACCCGGCGGTCCGCGGGTGATGGGCTGCTGGGCCTTGAGGTCGTGGAACGTGGCGTGGTGCACCTGTGGGTGACCGACGTGGCTCGTGTCCGCGCGTGGTTGGCCGGCACGGTGGGGACGCCCGGCCGGTCGTTGCGGTCGGGCACACACCACGCGACCTCTCATGATCCGGATGCGTAGGCTCTGGCGGGTTCCTGCGGCTTCCGGGGAACGGTGGCGGCATGCGTCGAGATCGACTCGTCGTGACCGGTCGGAACGTGGAGGTAGCCATGGGCAACGAGGACATCCCGGCAGGCTGGTACCCGGACGTCGCCGGAGGTGAGCGCTGGTGGGACGGGCAGGCGTGGACCGACCACACGCGTCCGACCCCGGGTGAGCTGCCGCCGACCCCCGATCCGACGACCCCGATGGATCCGGTGCCTTTCGCCACACCCCCGCCGCCGGGTCCGGGGGGTCAACCGGCAGCGGGTCCGCCGCCACCGGTCGCGGGCACGGCGCTGGCTGAGGCTCCGTCCGACGGTGGCGCAGGTGGCGGCAGGCGGGCGTTGGCCATCGGGCTGGTCCTGCTCCTGCTGCTGATCGGAGGCGCCCTCGCGGGGATGGTGGCGTTCAGCGATGTGTTCGGGTCGGGCGAAGAGCCCGACGGCGCGGTCGTCGAGCCGGTCGACGAGGTCGAGGACGAGGTCCCCGACGACGATCCCGAGCCGGCCGTCGGCTTCGGTGACATCCGTGAGGTCGAGTTCGGCGCCATCCCCTGGCGGACCACGTGTGTCGGGCGCGAGGACAACCCGACGGCCCGGTCGTCGTCGCCGGAGGTGGTCGAACTGTCGCCCACGCCCGGCGGGGTCGTGTGGCAGCACGAGAACCCCATCCTGCTGGACGGGCAGCCGGCGGTCTTCCCGCTCTACGAGGTCCGGATCGGCGAACCGATCTACGGCGACGCGACCGGGAACGGCGCGGCGGATGCCATCTTCCTGGCCGCGTGCAGCCAGGAACTGCTGGACACCGTCCGGATCGAGGCATGGACCCTCCAGGAGGGCGAGCCCCGGCAGCTCGGCAGCTTCTTCGAGGTGCCGAGCGACCTGGTGACCATCCTGGATGTCCAGGTCGCCGACGGGCGCGTCCGTGTGGTCGCGGAGGACGCTCGTGACGGTGACCTCGTCCGTCGCGTCGACGACTGGGTGCCGGTCGGTGAGATCGGGTGGGGGAGCAGCGAGGTCTCGCGTGAGATCGTCGAAGTCGCCCCCGAGCCGGAACCGGCGCCGGCCCCGGAGACCCCGGACGACCGGGTCCTGGGTGTGGAGTTCGGTCAGCTCGGCCCGGACTTCGAGTTCGCGACCCGGAACGGGCCCCGCGATCCGTTCGTCGCGACCCAGCCGGAGCTCAGCATCGTGCTGACGATCCATCCCGACGGTTCGCGCCTGGACGACATCGAGGTGACTGATGATCTGGATGGACTCGTCGACGCCTGGTCGGACCGGTTCCGGGAGCTGGCCGAGGATGGGCAGACCGACCTCGACGACCCGCTGGCCAGCGACGTCGATGTGGTCGGTGCCGATCGTGCCGTGGTCCTGGCCTACGACGGTGCGGACGTCGCGACGGCCGTCGTCGTCATGGTGGTCGACGTCGACGGCATCCTGATCGAGGTGGCGGCCTCCCTGGACGCCGATGACTGGGACGCCGACTTCCGGGCCGACACGGAGGACTTCTTCGCCACCTTCACCTTCGATGCGCAGACGGTGCGCCAGTCCCTGGGACCCTGATCGCGCCCACCGGCTGACCGCAGCCCGTCTGGTTCGGCCACGATGGGTGGTGTGGGGTGCAGCTGTGCACCCCACACCACCCATCACCGGGATGCAGGTCCGTTCGGACCGTGCTGGATCCCCGTGTTCTGCGTAGCCTCGGGGCGTCGAGCACAGAGGCATCGTCCGGGGCATCGAAGGAGCGCACATGTCGGCTGCCGGGTCCACCATCCAGCGTTCGGTGTCGTTGGTCGCGATCGTCGCGATCGTCGCGCTGTTCCTGCCCGTCACCGCGGCGACCGCGTTCGAACAGCGGTCGTTCGACGCGTCGAACGCCTGCCCGGCCGACACGGTGCCGCAGGGCCGGTTCACGGATGCCGGGGCGACGCACGGCGACGCGGTTCGTTGCCTCGCCTGGTACGGGGTCGTCCGCGGCACGACGCCCACGACCTTCGAACCCGGAGCGTCGGTCACCCGGGGACAGACCGCCACGATCGCGGTCAACCTCCTGGAGCAGCTCACGGAGATCGACCTACCGACGCCGATCGCCGACGCCTTCCGGGACATCGACGGCACGGCCCACCAGGCCGCCATCGAGACCCTTGCCGCGTTCGACCCGGCGATCGTCGCCGGGCTGGACGGTGACACCTTCGATCCCGGCGATGCGGTCACGCGCGGGCAGTTCTCGTCGATCCTGGTGCGGGTGCTCGATGAGGTGGCGATGCAGCGCGAAGGTCTGGAGGCGCTGCCAGCCGGGCAGCCACGCTTCGACGACGTGATCGGGAGCGTCCACGAACCCGCCATCTCGCGACTGAACGAGGTCGGGGTCATCGGGGGGTTCCCCGACGGCACCTTCCGGCCGAACGCGTCGATCACGCGGGGACAGGTCGCGACGCTGCTCGCCGGGGCGATGGGTGGCATGGCCGACGCCGGTCTCCTGCCGCAACCGGAACCGGTCGAGCCGCCGGACCTCGACGTCGCGCTCCGTCTGACCGAGGTCGCCTCGGTGTCGTCGGTGACCGCGGCAGCCGCTGGTCCCGACGGGACGCTCTACATCGGCGAGCGGGGCGGGACCGTCCGTCCCCTGACCGCAGCCGGTGCCGGCAGCCCGGTCGTCGACATCTCCGATCAGGTCACCGCGACCGGCGAGGGTGGTCTGCTCGGCCTGGCCTTCGCCGCGGATGGTGAAGAGCTCTACCTGTCCTACACCGACGTGGACGGCGACACCGCGATCGATGCCGTCGCGGTCGTCGACGGACAGATCGTCGCGGACGACCGGCGCGCGGTGTACGCGAGCGCGCAGCCCGCCAGCAACCACAACGGCGGTGACATCCAGGTGGGACCCGACGGTCTGCTCTACATCGGTCTCGGGGACGGAGGCGGCGGGGGTGACCCGTTCGGCAACGGCCAGGACCTGTCCACCCCGCTCGGCGCCATGCTCCGGATCGACCCACAGGGCGGGTCTCCCTACGCCGTGCCGCCGGACAACCCGTTCGTCGACCAGAGCGACGCGGTGGATGAGATCTTCGCCTACGGCCTGCGCAACCCCTGGCGGTTCTCATTCGACCGCGATACCGGCGACCTCTACATCGCCGACGTCGGTCAGAGCACCCGGGAGGAGATCAACCATCTGCCGGCCGGGACCGGCGCGGGGGCCAACTTCGGGTGGAGCCGCATGGAGGGGACCGTGCCGTTCCAGGGGCGGACCGAACCCGCAGACCACGTGCCGCCGATCTACGAGTACGCCACCGGCGGCGACGAGGGCTGCTCGATCACCGGGGGGTTCGTCTACCGCGGTGAGGCGATCCCCGAGCTGCGCGGCGCCTACCTCTACAGCGACTTCTGCAACCCGTCGGTCCGTGCCATCGTCGTCGAGGGCGGCACGGTCGTCGACCAGGGCGACCTCGGGATCGCAGGCAGCCAGGTCGTGTCGTTCGCGCAGGGCGCTGACGGTGAGTTGTACGTGCTCAACCTCGGGGGCGAGGTGCAGCGGATCGAGCCGGCCTGATGGCCCGTTCACCGTTGCTGATGCAACCAGTACCCTGTCGGTATGACTTCAGACACCACCGCCACCGGGAGCTACGTCGAAGACGAGTTCAACCGGGACACCGACTACATCGAGGACCGGATCACGGTCGACGGGCGCGACGGCTGGCCCGTCGAGCCCGGCCGC
>Ga0207421_10006136_pt1 | contig 13192 bp, 11 predicted proteins | sample SodLakKL_010_SED_4_FD_187542 | JGI IMG/M metagenome (GOLD analysis project Ga0207421, IMG submission 187542) | Alkaline sediment microbial communities from Lake Tanatar, Kulunda Steppe, Russia - 8KL_010_SED (SPAdes) (version 2) | ecosystem: Environmental > Aquatic > Non-marine Saline and...
GCGGCTCGGGATCGAGGACCGTTGCCAGTGCTCGCGCGATCTCAAGGTCCTCCGGAGTGTCGATCTCCATCGCACGGCGCGGATCCACCTCGACCGCAACGGTGCGTCCGAAGAACCGGTGACGTGCTTGGCGGAACCCGTCCGCCCGCATGACGTAGGCCGCCCCGGTCTCAAGGAGTTCGACCGGGCGGTCCTGGCGACGGAGACGTTCCCGCGAATCGTGGTTGATGCCGGTCACGGTGCCATCGGCGTGTCGTTCCCAGAGGAACCCGTGGGAAGCGACCGCCGTGAAGGCCACGTCTGCGCCACCCTCCACGACGGCGGCGATCGTGCGATCTAGTTCGCCGGTGGTCAGGAACGGTGAGGTGCACTGGAGGAAGACCAGAGCGTCGGAATCCGGATACTGCTCCAGCGCGTGCAGGAGCGCGTCCTCGGATGAGGCCTCATCGGTTGCAAGCTCGGTGGGACGCGTCACCACCTCGGTGCCGGCACGCTCGGCCGCGGCGGCGATCCTCGGTGCATCGGTCGACACTGCCACGATGGGCTCGAACCGACTTCCCCTGCTAGCCGCGACGGTACGGGCGAGCAGCGAACGTCCTCCGACGCGCCGCAGGTTCTTGTCCGGCACACCCTTGGAGCCACCACGGGCAGGGATGACGGCGAGGATGTTCACGGGTGCCTGCTCCGCGTGCTGGGCCGGCTGCGCACTCTATGCCTCGATGGATGGTGAGGTGTCCTCACGGAGGTCCAGGAGCATCTTTGCCTCAGCGACGGCTCTTGTGAGGTCGTCCGCTGGACGAGCCAGTGGGCCCGCTGTCCCCCAGGTGCGGGAGAAGGCCGACACTTTGCCGTAGCTGTTGTCGAGGAAGACGTGTGGAATCCCGGCAACCAGGCAGAGGATGTGACCGTGCAGACGGTCCGTGACGACCACCCGCGCACTGCTGAGGAGATCGAGCCCGCCATCGAGTCGGCGGTGGGCTAGGGCGTCCCAGTGGCGGGACGCCAGGTCTCCCGTCAGCTTGCGCCCACCAGCCACCGTCAGCAGTTCGCGTCGAAGCCGCTCCCGTCGCGCCGTGAAGGAGACGATGACTCGGGTCGCCTCACGCGGCGCACTGAAGGGGTCGTGCGGCCAGTCTGCGACGCGCCACTTGAGCTCGGACAGTTCGGCTTCTGGCAGCGGGCTTCCGTCGAGGCGTTCGTGGTCCTCGCGGAGCAGGAACAGCACATCGAGGTCTGGTTCGCGCGTTCGCTCCAGTTCAAGGGCTAGGGCGGTGTCAGGGCACCTGGTCGCTCGGCCACCGGAGATCGCGTCCGCCAGGTCGTCGGTGCTGTCGTCGCGGTAGAACAGGTGAAAGTCGACGTGCTCGGCGAACGTCGCCCGCGCCTGGTCGATCGCGCCCTGGTCAGCGAAGAAGAGGCTCTGCGGCAACTGCACGATCCGAGCGGCTGGGTAGCGATCGGTGATCATCTCACGGAACCGCTGGTGGCGTGGCCAGAGGTCCCCGAAGTTGCCGCCGCCCAGCAGCAGGATCGTCCCGCTCGTACCGACCCGCCGCTCCAGTGCGGTCGTGTCGAAGGCGGCGGCGCTGCTGGCGTAGGCCACAGGGAGATCGAGTTCACGGAGCAGTCTGCGTTGTCCGAGCCAGATGGCGCTGTCGCCGACGTTGCCATGATTCGGGAAGTCGAGCAGGGCAACGGGGGACCTCGCCTCGAGCAGTTCGGCCCTCAGGCATCTCGCGAGTTCTTCTCGCAGTCTTCCGAGTGTCGGGTCGGCTTCGTTGGTAGCTGCGCTCATGGATTTGGACTCGCAGTTAGGCGGTGCGGTGCCGGATACTTCCGAGTACGCGACCAAGGAGTGCCGCGACCTTCGGCGGCCAACGGTCGCCGACCTGTCGATCAGTGTCAGATGCCTGAGTGGCGCGGTTCCGTGTTCGTGATCGGTAGGTGCCTCGGCCTGCGAGCGTCTCTATCGAACGGAGCCCTAGGTCCGCGCTGAGGCAAGCGACGACGGATTCTGTCGCATGCGTGCTGCCGTTCGCTGCAAAGAGTAGTGGGACGTCAGATGCGATGCGCTTCGATGGCTAGAGTCCAAGCCGCCGCGGTCTTATGGCCTCCCCAACCATGAGCGCACTACAACGCTCACGCCTCGCGCCCTCGCTCGACTGACTTCACGCCACCGCTTGTTCTCGATTCGTGCGACCACGATACCGGTCCGGAGACTCGTTGAGGCTCCTCTATAGGCCTGACGCTTCGAAGTTCTCGGTTGCCTTCTCGACACCGTCGGCAGGTCCGGGCCTGAGGAGAAGGGTCTTCGATCGGCGTGGTGGAGTCGGCCCATGGGTGTTGGCTGGAGGTCTGCAGGATGGAGAGGGTCCGCGTTGGTGGGTTGAGCACCTCCTGCGGTGCGGGTGGGAGCAGGCGCTGGCCAGCCGAACGTGCGACGTACCGCGAGTCGGGGCATCTGCAAGATCGCGCGAGTTTGTCGACCTCCGGCCACGCTGAGCGGACACTTGACGATCACGGTGGATACATCGTCGCGGTGAGTGTCAGCCGAACTCTCAGGGGTAGAACGTTCGGTAACGCAGGCTGCCGGCGAGTCGTCCCGCTGCCTTCGAGGCTGATGCCATGAAGCGGTTCTTGTCCTCGATCGAGAGTGGTGCGCGCAGCATGAGAACAGCCAGACGGAGCCAGTGGCCGACCGCGTGCTTCAGCGGTCGCCGCGGATGCCCTAGGCGTCGATACCTGCGATGGAGGTGAGCGCGCTCGCGGCCACTGCGGTAGCGCTTGACAGCTAGTGGCCGGCCCTCTTCGGGTAGCGAGTATGTGACTTCAGCAGCCTTGACGCCTCGAACGCTTCCGCCTTCGAGTTGAATCCTCCAGAAGAAGTCTGTCTCGTCGCAGGCGCCTCGGTCGAGAGACTCGTCGAAACCGCCGACCTTCTCCCACCACGCCTTCTGCACGCCGCAGTTCGCGCCGATCGGACTCGGCAGCCAGTCATAGTTGGTCAGGGTGCGAGGCAAGGCTGGCGGTGCGGCATCTCGCGACCCAGCCACCCGTTCACGTATCGCCCCTCCGACAGCCTCCGCCGACGCTAGCGCTTCAACCATAGTTCGGAGCCAGGAGTTACCGACGACGTCGTCGCCGTCGCAGTAGAGCACCAAAGGGGCGCGGGCAGATTCCGTGCCACGGTTGCGAGCATGGTTGATCCCGCGGCGGGCCGTTGCGTCTACGACCGTCACGGGCAGTCGGTGAGCGAAGGAGTCCACGACAGCAAGGGTGTCGTCAGTGCACCCGTTGTCAGCGACCAACAGTTCCCAGGGACGCTGGAAGTCCTGTCGACTGAGTGCCTCGAGTTGCGCCCCGAGGGTTCTACCGACGTTCAACGCCGGGATGACTACGCTCGCTTCGGGTGGTTCCGTGGGACTGTGATGATCTCGCTCGCCGGGATCCATCGCCAATCTCCTGCGGTTGTGAGGGATAGCCTGCCACCCGCGAAGGGAGCGCAAGGGTGTCGACGCCACACTTCTCCGTGATCGTGCCTACATACGGTCGCCCCCTGGGTTTGGAGGAGGCGTTGCGGTCGATCCTGGAGCAGTCTAAGCCGGACTTCGAGGTGGTCGTCGTCGATGACGCCTCGCCCGTTCCGGTGACTCTGCCAACGAGCGATGAGCGGGTGCGCCTCGTCCGTGCCGCGACCAACGGGGGGCCTGGCGCTGCTCGCAACGTCGGGGTAGAGCACGCGGTGGGTCGGGCTCTGGCGTTCCTGGACGACGACGACGTGTGGTTACCCAACCGGCTCGAGTTGGCAGAGGCGGGCCTCGAGCAGGCACCGCTGGCTATCTGTTGGCAGCGTGCGGGTCGCATCGGTCGAAGGCTCGATGGGAACGTGTTCGACACGATCCTGGACGAGGAGCCGCCACAGTTCGGAGCAGTCACCCTCGATCGTTCGATGTGGAAGCCAATAGACCCGTCATACCGGCGGGGTCAGGATGTCGTTTGGTGGCTCAACATATCGCGTGATGTCCCCGTCGTGACGGTCCCTGAAGTGGGGCTCGAGATCAGGTCCCGTCCGGGCAAGAGCGGTCCCGAAGAACTCGGGCGACGTCTGGCAGCGAACGAGCGCATCCTGCAGGAGTTCGCTGGCTATTTCGAGACGCACCCCAAGGCGCGTGCATACCGGATGAGGAAGTCCGCGAAGTGGGAGTCGTTGCTCGGAAACCGCGCAACCGCCATGAAGTGGTACTGGCGGTCTCTCGCTGCTCACCGTGATCCTGATGTCATGAAGATGGCGGTGCACGCGCTGCTGCGACGATGAGCAGTGATACCTGTGCGCCTGCGCCTATCCGTCGCAATCTGGTGACACACGGTCATCAGAGAGGGGTCTTCCCCCTAGAAGCTGCAGGATTCGTCGTACCAAGCGACGAACCCTTCGTGCAGTTGATTCTTCCAACTCACCAGAGCCGTTCGAGGCAGCCAGCCCACAAGTTCGCGACGTGCCGGGGGACAGGGGGACCCTGCGCTACGAAGGACGGAGCCGGCGCGTGGGGAGCGTCGAAAGCGTGGAGCGAGTCGGGCCGTGCCTTTGAGGGGGGCAGCGCCGACTAGCCTCGCCCCACTCAGGCCGAGCACTGCGTTGTGGAAGGTGTAGTGGTGCACGTTCGCATCAGTGAGGAGTCGGAGGCAGTCCGCTTGGACATCGACGGCACCACAGTGCGCTGGGGCGGCACCGTCCTCGCAGCATCGGGTGACGTAGCGCTGTGCAACGCGCTCCTACCGGCCATGGTCCACCCTGTGCCCCGCCTCTCGCTAGACATGCCGGCCACGAGCACGTTGGTCGCCAACGCCACACTCTTGCAGGATATCTACGGGACCTGGCTACCCGGATCTCGACATGTCGAACTGCATGTGGCGCAGCAGGTCTCCGCGACCGGCCCCAAGCGCGAGACCGCCTGCTTCTTCTCAGGAGGAGTCGACTCGTTCCATGCAGTGGTGGCGGCCCGAGACCGCATCGATCGCTTGGTCTATGTCGAAGGGTTCGATGTCCGCGACCACCAGCAAGCGCTCCAGATGAAGGTGCGTACGACGCTGGAGGAGGCCGCAGGGTTGCTCGGACTCCCGTTGACGGTGCTGAGGACGGATGTCAGGGAGTGGTCGGATGGGCGCGTGAATTGGGAGATGTATCACGGGGCGGCATTGGCTACTGCCGCTCATCTGCTGGCTCGCACGACCGAGCGAGTGATGATCCCGTCGAGCGCACCGTACGACCAACTCTATCCGTGGGGTTCGCACCCGTTGACCGACCCACTGTGGTCCGGCTCCGTCCAGATCGAGCATTGGGGAGCGGCTCACGACAGGTTCCAGAAGATCGCAACGATCGTCGACGAGGAGGCCGCTCGTCGCACCTTGCGCGTGTGTTGGCGGAACCCGGATCAGGCCTACAACTGTGGTGAATGCGAGAAGTGCCTGCGGACCATGACCACCCTGGCCGCATACGGCGTACTGGATCGTTTCGAGACCTTCCCGGACACCCTCACGGCCCGCCGAGTCGCCGACCTGCGGCTCCGTGGGCAAGCATCACGGAGGAACGCTCGGATCAACATCGAGCTGCTCGCTGGGAACGGAGTCCGAACAGACCTGCAACGTGCCTGGCAGGGTGCACTCGATGGGCCGAGCGCAGGACGCAGGATTCTATCGGCTGGGAAAGCGCTAGGTCGCGAAGCGAAGAGCTCTCTGCATCGCGGCGTCATGTAGGTGCTGCGTAGCGACTGATGACGTTTCCGATCGGCGGCCTAGACGTACGGCGACCGAACTGCGGGACACCAAGCCTGCGAGTCTTCTTGGGCTACGAGGCGCGATTCTTCGCTCCATCTTCGTGGTTCAGAGTGTGCTGTCGGCAACGCCTGACTACGGTGTTCGAAGACGAGTTGTACGGCGGTATGCGTCGCCCGAGGTGAGGTGAGGGACCAGGGTGCTCACGCGGAGACAAGAGCGCGAAGCGAGAAGCCGCCACTGGTTCACGTCTGATGAGATCGAGATGTACCGAATCAACCTCGATCCCGATCGTACGCGCGATTTCCTGTCCTTCGAGGCCTGGAGCCGGGTCGTCCGTCGACCCCTGGGCGAGAACCGCTGGCGGGACGTGCTCGACAACAAGTGGACCTTCGGAAAGGTGTTCCGTGACCTTGGGCTTCCTGTGCCGCGAGATTACGGACTACTGGAGCCGATCAGCGGTTCCTTCGAGGACGGTACGACCTTCAGGTCCTTAGACGACCTCGCAGCGTGGTTGAGGGTAGAGGCCGTCTCATCATTCGTTCTGAAGCCTGTGCTCGGCTGGGCGAGCAAGGGCGTCATCGTCGTGGACGAGGTCGAGCGCGGACCGGATGGAACGTTGCTTCGGCTCGCAGACGGCAGGGTGGTTACCGTCGAGGGGCTACGCCCACTGATGATGGAGGGCTTTCGTGGCGTTCCGGGCTACATCCTGCAGGAGCGGCTGTGGCTTCATCGGTGGGTGAGTGACCTCTCGGGAGGTGGGCCTGCCGGTTTCCGAATCGTCACCTTGCGCACGAAGGCGGGTGCGTGCGAGCCAGTGTGCGCTGTGATGCGCGTGGGTTTCCCTGACCAGATGAGCGAGACGTTTGCCACGGGGAGCTTGGTCATGCCCGTCGATCTAGCCACCGGTGAACTCGGTCCGGGGCTCACCAGCAAGGACCTCGGAGCAACGCGCTACGAACACCACCCTGCTAGCGGGCGTGCCCTGGAGGGGGCGGTGGTGCCGGATTGGTCGGCCATCGTGCAACTGGCGCTTCGCGCGGCAGAGCGGCAACCGGGATTGGCCTGCGTCTGCTGGGACGTGCTGCTGACGCCCGGCGGCCCGGTCCTCCTAGAGGGGAACGTTGGCTTCCAGATCCAGACGTTCCAGATCCATGGACGGGGCTTTCTGGCGGATGGCACCGCCCAGCGATGGGCGGAGCTCGGGAGCGATCTTCCCGACGGTTCGCGGGCCTGGGTCCGACGGAACACGCCAGGCCTTGCCAAGAGGGTGGTGCGAGCCGCCAGTCGTGCGTCCCGTCGAGTGCGCCGACTGCCGTCTCGCTAGTGAGCGGCTGTCGGAGCGAAGCGCAACTTCGCCACCCGTTCCGAGTCCTCGCCTTTCCTCAAGGAACAGCCTTCGGCCGATCGACATCACGGACTCAGCAGCGGCCCGTAGGCCGTTCCGACGCGTCGCACGGCACGCTGGATAGAGAAGGCCTCAGAGACCCGTGCCCGACCGCTAGCAGCCAGCCGACGCCGCGCACCCTCGTCCCGCAGCAGGTCCGAGAGCGCGTCACTTAGCGCTGACGGGTTGCCGGGATCAACGAGACGTCCCTCGTGCCCGTCACGGACGGCCTCCGGGATACCCCCGACGCTGGTGCTCACGCAGCAGACCTCCGCAGCCATCGCTTCCAGGAGGGAGATCGGGAGACCTTCGAACCGCGAGCTGAGCACGAACAGGTCCAGGGCCGGGAGCAGTTCCTGCACGTCGTCCCGAGACCCGAGGAACCGCACGCAGTCATCCAGGTCTTCGGAGGCCACCCGGGCACGCAGTTCCGCTTCCAGCGGCCCCATCCCGATGAGGAGCAGTAGCGCGTCGGGGACCGCTGCCCGCACCTGCGCGAACGCGTCCAGCAGGGTGTGCTGGTCCTTCTTCGGACTGAAGTTGGCGACGTTTCCGACAACCGGTGTCTCCGGTGCGATGCCCAGCAGTTCGCGTGCCCGTCGACGGGCAACTGGTCCACGCGGCGCGTTCTCAGCGTCGACCCCGTGCAGCAGTACCTCGACCGGGGGCATCGGGCCGATGCTGGCCCACCGTGGGCGTGCGAGAGAGGCTGCCACTCCGTCGGAGACGGCGAACACGGCCTCGTTGCGGTGGTAGGTCAACGCGTTGAGGGCGAAGGTCGGGCCGCGGTACACGCCCCACATGTTGTGTTCCGTGTAGACGTGCCGCGTGCCGCGCGGTGCCACGAGCCGGGCGACGGAGCCGACCAACGGGCTGTGGCTGTGGACGACGACGTACTCGCCTTCCTGGAGGAGATGTCGCAACCTCCTGGGCCACCCTGACTCCACGTTCCGCGCGGCCTGCAGGCAGTGGACGCGGACACCACCTCGGAGCAGTTCCGGCACGAACGCATCCGCGTCGGGGAGCAGGTAGGCGACCTCGACGTCGAAGCGGCTGCGTTCGATCCGAGGTGCCATGACGCTCACCAGGCGCTCAGCACCGCCTCGGGCGAGTCCCTTTATCAACCACAGGATCCGGAGACGCTCGGGCATCAACGGTCCTGCTCGGCGGTGCTCGCAGTGTTGGGGGCATCGGTGCCAGCCTGGTCGGTGGCGGGTACCTCCACCAGGGGGCCATGCCGGCCTGCAGGAAGTGCGCCCGAGGCGACACGGTCACCGGTCGACACCAGGACCAGGGGAGCTTGGCGTTGCTGCCTGCCTCGCCGGGTGCTCACCAAGGACATCGCGAGCAGGAGCAGCAGCACGAAGGTGAACTGGGTGCGTTGACGGCTCATGAGACCGAGGTTGTACATGCCGCTGAAGGAGAAGACGAAGGTCGCCGTGTACGTCAGAGCGAAGACGCGCAGGGTCCGCAGGTGACGACGGGCAGCACCCTGCACGCGGCTGCGCTGCCGGCGTGCTCCTTGTGTCGTGAGCCAGAGCGCCAACAGCACGAGGAACATCGTCTCCAGCGACTGCAGGAGCGGCCCGAGCCCGGTCGTCTCGAACACGTACGGCCTCACGAGCACGTTGGCCACTGCGAAGGGGACATCGATCGGGGTGCGGATCGGCCGAGGTTCGATGCTCGAGCCACCATCGTCCTCGGTCGCCGCGAGGTCGTCCCTGACCTCACCCATTCCGGCGAAGGAAGGGTCGACCCCGAAGAAGTTCGCTGCGATGAAGATCGATCCGACCGACAGGGCCGCCGCGCCGACCAGGATCGCGAGGCGTCTCCCCATCGACTGGCTCGTGAGGATGGCGGTCGTGGCGGCGAACGCCACCACGCTCACGCCGAGCAGCATCGAGATGTGCGGCCGCGTCGAAGCGGCGATCGCCAAGCCCAGGGCGATCAGCCAGACGCGGGGGCGATCCTCGGGCGGACGGACCACACCGGCTATGACCAGTGAGATGCCCAGGACCGCAGGCGCCTCCTTACTGATCGGTGACAACCACAGGGCCAGGGACGGGAACACCACGACCCCGAAGGCCGCGAGTTCGGCCGCCCGGCCGAGGACGGGACGCATCCGGAGCATCGTGGCTGCGAACACGACCTTGGCGATCAGCCCCACGGTGGCGAACGCCACGAACGCCATGAGCTGACTGGCGCCGGTGATGCGATAGACGGTAGCGGTGATCTGGACGACCGCCCAGTTGGACCACTCCGTGCGACGGAACGCCATCCTCGGCGGCGGTTCGTCATCCGGGTCGAGCAGGGCGATCGCCGCCCTGTGGTAGCTGTTCGCGTCCCGCGCGAAGCCGGTGTAGTAGTAGTAGATGAGCGCCAGCACCTGCACGAGGAGCCCCATCGCGGCCAGCAGGGCGAGGTGACGGTGACGCTCAGAGAACGACCATGCGAAGATCGCCGCCGAGAGCAGGATGATCGCCAGGCCCGCCACGAGCTCCTGCGGCTCCTCGCGGGTGACCGAGAACACCATGACGGCGAGCCCGAGCCCGGCCGTGATCGTGAGGATGATCGCGATGACCGTCTGCGTGCGCTCACCGACGAACCAGGGGGCGTCGGTGTGACGCTCTGGTGCATCCGTCGGTCTGGCAGTCATCGGTTCTCGCCCGCCCTTCGATGGTCGCCCGCCACCGACGCTTCAGCCAGCTGGGGACCTAGGTTACTCCTGTCGTCCACTCCAGGAGGCGGTCGTCGGCCCGCTGCATCTCGAGCCTGTGTTGGTTCCCAAGCCATGGGGCGGGCGGCGTCTGGCCGGTCTGGGTCGCCGGTTGCCGTCCGGGTCGGCGGTGGGGGAGAGCTGGGAGGTCGCTGACCTCGATGCCACGCAGACCCCGGTCGATGACCCGTGTTCGCGCGTTTCTTCCGGATCGGCTACGGGGCTGAGCCTTGCGGACCTGATCGCGTCGGACGCGTGCACCTTGCTGGGCGAGGTGCAGCCTGTCGCCGGGAGGTTCCCGCTGCTGGTGAAGACCCTGGATGCTCGGGAGCATCTGTCGATCCAGGTCCATCCGACCGAGCAGTACGCGCGTCGGCACCTCGGAACGACATCGAAGACCGAGTCGTGGCTGATCCTCGACGCCGATCCCGGGGCCGTCCTCTACCTCGGCGTCCGCGCCGGGGTGACGTTCGCCGACATCCGGGCGGCAGCAGGCACCCCGGAGCTACCGGGCCTGCTGCGTCAGGTACCGGCCCGCCCGGGGAGTCTGCACCACCTGCCAGCGGGCGTGATCCATGCGCTGGGTGCCGGTGTCCTCGCGATGGAGGTGCAGACCGCCAGCGACACGACCTTCCGGCTGTACGACTGGTCGCGTGAGTACGAACGTGCTCCTCGCGAGCTCCACCTCGATGCAGGGCTCGAGGTCGTGGGGGAGTCCTGGCATCTGAACGTCGATCATCGCCGGTCGATGCACCGGGTGGCGAGCGAGGACGGCGAGTTGCTGGTGACGGACGCCTACCGCATCAGGCGCGTGGACCTGCACGCAGGCGCCGGGTGGGCCTCCTCTGCGGGCGTGGCGCGGGTCGTCTACGTGGAGCAGGGGTGGCTGCGCGGTGATGGCTTGGCCCGGCCGTTGCGACGGGGAGGAACCGTCCTGCTGCCGGCGGCCTGGGATGGTCGGATGGTGACCGACGTGTCCACACGGGTCATCGAGGTGGTGGTGGGGGAGGGGGGTGGGTGATGAACCCGACGCACCGACGCGAGCCGCAGGTGGTCTGCTTCCCGTTCATCGGCCACGTCGTCGGTGGCAGCCACCTCTCCACCCTGCTACTGATGCAGCATCTTCAGGCTTCGGGGATCGAGGTGCGGGTCCCGCTGTTCGTTGACGGACCCGTCGCTCGATTGCTGGAGCGCCACGAGCTGCCCTGGGACCACGTGGAGGTCCCGTTGGTGTCATGGCGGGGGAGCCTCGCGGAGCAGGTTCGTGCCGGCCCGCGGACCATCCCGGTGCTTCGTCGCTACCTCGACGCCCACGATGTGGACGTCCTGCACACGAACGACGGACGCATGCACCGCCTGTGGGGTGCGGCTGCCACCAGGACGCGTCGTCCGTGGATCTGGCACCACCGAACGCCGGGCCTTTCGCGGTCGATGGGCATCCTCGCCACCCGGGCCAACCGGGTCGTGGCGGTCTCCCGGTACGCCCGCGAAGAGCTTCCCGGACCGGTCCGCAGGAAGGCGATGATCGTCGACAACCCCTTCGTCCACGCCGATCCTGGCGCGCTCGCCGATGTTCGACCAGAGGTGCTGTCGCTGACCGGCGGCATCGATCGTCCGGTCGTCGGTTTCGTGTCCAACATGCGTCAGCAGCGCAAGCGCCCGGGGTTCTTCGTAGACGTGGCCGCGGGCCTCGTCGAGCGCGGTGTGGACGCGTCGTTCCCGATGATCGGTGCGGTGCCGCCCGACCTGGCCCGCGGTCTCCTCAGCCGTGCGGAGGAGCGTGGTGTCGGCCCCCGGTTGCAGCTGTTGCACGCCCGGTACCCGATCGACCCGTGGATCGCGGCGTGCGACCTGCTGGTGGTTCCGGCCGTGCAGGAGCCCTTCGGTCGCACGCTCGTGGAGGCGGCGATGCTCGGGACCCCGGTCGTCGCCAGCCGCGATGGCGGACACCCGGAGATCATCGATCACGGGCGCACGGGAGCGCTGTTCGATCCATCGGATGTCGGTGAGGCGGTCGACGAGGTAGCCCACCTGCTAGCTGACGACGCGCGTCGGCGGACGATCGGGGCTGCGGCGCGAGCGGCTGCGCGCGAGCGGTTCTCGGTCGAGCGTCATGTGGCGTCTGTACTCGGCGTGTACCGGGAGGTGCTGGGGCGACGCCGGCGCTAGCGGCTCGGTCAGTCGGGCTCGCCGCCAACCGCGCTTGGGGCACTCGGCGGTCCCCTCCGCGCTCAGGCGCAGACTCCGACAGCAGGAGACCCGGGATGGACGAGGTTCGTTCTGTGCTGGCTGAGACTTCAGCCCGTCAACATGCGCGTTGTACGGTCACTGCCGTAACGATCCCCGCCACCTCGCGCGCACGCTCCATCGGCTTGACGCCGGTCACGGCCCACGGACGGCCCCGATCTTCCCGCGGAAGCGTCTCCGGCCGCGGCGCGCCCACGACTGAGACGTCCTCGCCGAGGCACTGCCGAAAGAGGATCCGTGCGCGGGCGGTGTGGTGCGAGGACGTGACCACGGTGATGTGGTCCCAGTCGTGCTCCTCAACGAACGTAGCGGTGTGTTGCGCCTCCTCGGCGGTGCTCTCCGCGAACGGGCGCTGGAGGCAGAGCGCGTTGCCGAGGCTGCAGCGGTAGCCCCGCTCGTTGGCGAACCACGTGGCCGAAGACGACAGCACGAGTGGAACGTCGTACGCCTCGGACAGTTCAAGACCCAGGTCCACGCGTTCCTGCCCGCCCCCCCCGAGCACCAGGATTCCTTCGGGGTCTCGTGGCTCGTCGTCGTACGGAAGCAGCACCATGGCCGTGGGGACAGCGATCAGCACTAGGCCGATGAGCGAGACCACGAGGATCGCAGCACGCCACAGTCGCTGACGGCGCAGCCGCACGGCGCCGTACGGGGCAGCGGCGTCGCCGTCGGCCGCGGAAGGTCCGGTCATCGGCATATCGTCGCCCTCGGAAGCCCCCGTGTCGAGTCGTGCTCGCGGATCCAGGATCGCACCCAGGGTCAGGGGTTTCCTCCGATTGCCGGCGCTCGGCCCACGCCGGCCCTGGATGTCACGCTAGCGTCCCGCCTGTTTGGGATCACGGCAAACGGTTTCGGGGTCAGGGGTGGTGCCCTCCGCGCTCAGCCTGGATGCACCGAACCGCTTCGTTGATGGCGGTTCGGGTTCGAATGGAAATGCCCTTTGACCTGGGATGATGCGGGTGTCTAGGACCGCACATCGCCGAGAACAAAGGGCACTTCGCAGATGCGATCATCTCACAGTCTGGCTGCGATCGAAACCACCTTCGACGAGGACAACCTGGTCGCCAACGCGG
>Ga0207421_10006137_pt1 | contig 13190 bp, 11 predicted proteins | sample SodLakKL_010_SED_4_FD_187542 | JGI IMG/M metagenome (GOLD analysis project Ga0207421, IMG submission 187542) | Alkaline sediment microbial communities from Lake Tanatar, Kulunda Steppe, Russia - 8KL_010_SED (SPAdes) (version 2) | ecosystem: Environmental > Aquatic > Non-marine Saline and...
TTTGTTAGCGGTATGGGTTGAGGAGGTCCCCAACTGGGCCTGGCTCTGGAAGAGTCAGTACAGGAGGAAGATGACCAGGTTGATCAGCATGACGGGGTATCTATCGTGTTTGAAAAAAAACTGATTCCCCATCTTAGCAACAAGGTTATTGATTACCAGTTAAGCCCCGCAGAGGGATTCATTATAGCAAGCGAGGGTCCAGCAGAACCGGGATGCGGCTCATGTAGCTGCTAAAAAAGGCGGGGTTAACTCCCCGCCTTTTTTTTAGCTCGGTCAGACTGAAGGAGGTTTCAGTAGGCTTCATGAAACAGCAAAGTGAACTGTTGGGGACAGAGCAAATTCCAAAACTCCTGGTTAATTTGAGCGTGCCAGCTGCTGTCGGTTTGCTGGTTATGGCGCTATATAATGTGGTTGATGCTATCTATATCGGCCGCGGGGTAGGGACCCTGGGTGTGGCGGCTTTATCCATTGCCTTTCCAGTCCAGATGCTGGTAACATCCCTGGGAGGGGCTGTAGGCATCGGCGGGGCTTCTGCTATATCCAGGAGGCTGGGAGCAGGGGAAGTAGACCGGGCCAACCAGGTCTTTGGAAATATTCTTACCATCCTTTTGGTAATCAGTGTCATGGGTGCAGCTGCCGGTTTGCTCTTTCTCACCCCGATGCTGTATTTATTCGGTTCCAGTGATACAGTCCTGCCTTATGCCAGCGATTATGTTGGTGTGATCCTGTACGGTGTAGTTTTTTTTGCCACACTATTTACATTAAATAATATTATCCGGGCAGAAGGCAGCGCGAGGACAGCTATGCTGACCATGATCCTGTCGGCAGGGGCCAATATTGCTATAACCCCGGTCTTTATTTTTGTGCTGGATATGGGAATCCGGGGGGCGGCTTATGCCACGGTTTTGTCCCAGGCCCTGGCAGTAGTCTATATTGTCTATTATTTCGCTTCAGGCAAGAGCAGTCTTTCCTTTCAGTTTGCCTATCTTGTTCCCAGGCTAAATATTATCCAGGAAATACTGGCCATCGGTGCCTCTGCCTTTGCCCGGCAGGCTTCGCTGAGCCTGATGTTAATCGTAGCCAATAATGTCCTGACGGTTCATGGCGGTGACCTGGGAGTCGCCGTGTTTGGCATTATCAACCGGGTGATGATGCTGACCATTATGCCTTGCATTGGGGTTGTGCAGGGCATACTACCCATTGTCGGGTTTAATTACGGCGCCCGCCAACACCAGCGGGTTAGTGAAGCGATTGTTTTGGGTATGAAAGTCTCCACGGTCATTGTTTCTGTCACATTCTTAGTTGTCATGCTTTTCCCGAATCTTTTGGTTTCCATTTTCACCAGTGACCGGGAAGTTATCGAGATGGGCCAGGGGGCTTTGCGGATTATCTTTATGCTATCATTTACCGTCGGGATTCAGCTGGTTTCCGGAGCCGTTTTCCAGGCCATCGGGTATGCCCGGGCTGCTTTTATTTTATCCATTGCCCGCCAGGGTTTGTTTTTGCTGCCTCTGCTGCTTTTGCTGCCCCAGTTTTTCCATCTGACAGGCGTTTGGCTGGCTTTTCCGCTGGCTGATCTGCTGGCCTTTTTGCTGGCACTTTGGTTCATAAAAAACAACCAGGAGCTTTTTCTCTCTGGCAAACTCCAGCAGTGGGCTATATAATGATGATAGCGCTAAGCAGTTACAAATTCTTAATGGTTTTGGCTTGTCCAGGTTGGGCATGCCTGTGGTATTCAAGGGTCCTGCTTGTGGAGGAGGCAATATCATGTCCAAAAAAAGCCTGACTGTGGATCTGCATCCGATCTATAACCAGGGGGACAAGATTGATGCAGCTCTAGAGGGCGCGATGAAGGATGCGGAGGAGAAAAAGTTAAACGAAGTGGAAATTATCTGTGGCAAGGGAAGCGGGCAGTTGAAAAAGCGGGTGCTGCGTTTTCTGGATCGTAAGGATGTACGACAGAAATATCACCGTGTTAAAAAGGATTTTAAAAACCATGGTAGGGTTTTTGTTTACTTCAGGTGGTGAAGGAAATAAATGGAACGCAGGGGTTGCAACAGGCTTGACAAACTGAGGACTGTTTGATAGCATGTACAGACAATTGAATATGGCGACGTAAAGTAGGCACCCCATTTTTTCTTTGGGGTTAAAAGGGAAACCGGTATGAAAGCCGGTGCGGCCCCGCCACTGTAAGAGGGAGCGGCTTGCATTAAGCCACTGGGCAAAAAAGCCTGGGAAGGCGCAAGTTGGCCATGAACTCGAGCCAGGAGACCTGCCTGCTTTAGCCCACCGCAACTCTACGAGGGATAGAGGAGGTGAATTTTAACTTATTGCTCAAAATAACCTCAGCCTCTATGCTGAGGTTTATTTATTTAGCTCGTAAAAATGTTATTGATCAATCATACGCAGTCATCCGATGGATGCACGGGGCCTTAGGCCCTAAATAATGAAACCTTGCGTAGCAACAGCAGAACTTTTTGAAACAGCTTTCATGGTTTTGGCTTTTCCAGGCTGGGAAAGCCAGGGCTTTTTCGGGGCTTGGGATTTTATATTGATGTTGTTTTATTCATAAAGAATGGAGGTATTCAATTTGTCATTGTTAACGGAAACTTTCCATTCATGGGAGAAAATAGGTTGCGGGGTATCCCCGGTTTTTACATTGTGTCAAAAATACTATGCCGAGATTACTCAAGGGGAAATAGACCTGGGGGGAATCAACTCCAGGGATGTGGTGTTAAATGTGGGCTGTGGTGCTATTCCTTCTACGGCGTTAAACCTGGTGAAATACTCCGGCGCAAAAGTGATCGCCCTGGATAGAGACCCGGAAGTGATTGAAAAAGTGCAGTACAGCTTAAACAAATATAGACTGCAGGATCGTATTGAATTGTTACAGGGGGATGCAGCAGACTTCCATCCCCCTTATTTTTCGGTCGCCCTGGTTGCCTTACAGGCGGAGCCCAAGGTGGAAATTTTTGAAAATCTTATCTCCAATGCCAAACAGGGAACCCGTTTGATCTTCCGGCAGCCGCGTCAGATATTAAAAAATCAGTACGACTTTTTGCCGGACCAATATGTTCCTTTAGTGGAAAAGACAATGGGAAGGAAAACCATTGCTAAGTCGCTACTGTATATCAAGGCTGGCTAAACGGCGGCCCAGTATTTATGTTGAAATCATGGAGGGAAAGACATGCATATAGCCGATGGTGTGTTAAGTACACCCGTTGTTGTTACCGGCATTGCGGCTACTGGAGCCCTGGTTGCTTACGCCGCAGCGAAGACAAAAACGGAAGAATTACCCAAAATCAGCTTGCTAACAGGTGCTTTTTTTGTTGTATCCTTATTTTCTCTACCTCTGCCGGGTCCAACCTGTGTTCATCCCATGCTGGGGGCTTTTCTGGGTATTTTACTTGGGCCCAAGGCGGTGATTGCCATCCTGGTTGGACTGGGTCTGCAGGCTGTCTTGCTGCAGTATGGTGGCATTACTACACTGGGAATCAATACACTGATGGTGGCGCTTCCTGCGCTGGTTTCGGGAAAATTGTTTTATGCCCTTAAAAAATCAATACCTTCACCACTGAAAAGAGGTTTTATCGCCGGCGTTTTTGCTACAGTGCTCGTAGGGGGTTTTTTGGCACTGATCATGTATTTTAGCGACGAGCGTTACGGGTATGGTTATTTTTCCCTGGTGAACTTGATCTTGATTACTCACCTGGTGCTGGCTGTAGTGGTTGAAGGGCCTGTTACCGGTTTTGCTTTAAGATACCTGGAGAAGGCCCGTCCGGCCCTTTTACAGAGGCAAAATTATTAGAAAGAGGGGATTATGATGGGTAGTAATGGCCATATGACCGGGGATGCCTGGCGCCCGGATCTGTACAGCAATCTGAGTTCCTGGGGTCATGCCTGGGATACCCGTGCCAAAATCATTGCTTTGGTCGTATTTGTTTTTGGCGTGGTCACTTTGAATTCCATCTATCCCTTGATGCTTTCCTTTGTCCTGGTGCTGCTGGCCGTGGTCTCAGTGAAAATACCCCTTTTTTTCCTGGTTAAAAGAGTGAAATGGGTACTTCCCTTTTTGATTTTTATCTTTATTGGTTTGATCCTGGGCAGGGGATTGGGGAATATCCACGACAGCCTCTATTTTGGAGGGACTGTCAGTTTAAAGGCGCTAACTTCCCTGACGGCCACATTGCTGGTTTTGGGAACCCAGTCCCTGGAAAAATTCCTCAAGGGGTTGGCCCAAATCAGGTTGCCCAGGGTTATCGTCTCGGTGCTTTTTCTTTCGTACCGCTATATTTTCATGTTCCGGGAGATTGTCCAGGATACGTACAGGGCCTTGCTTTCCAGGGGCTTTTCCAATGGTTTCAGCATACAGACCTTGAGGGTATACGGGGAGATTACCGGGGCTTTGTTCATCAAGGCCCTGGATCGTTCCGAGATTGTGCTGAAATCTATGGAAGCCCGGGGATTCGATGGGTCGATACCTTTTCACTCATCTTCCGAACGTCCACTGGACGCCAAAGACATGATCAAAACCCTGGGGGTATTGATGGTAACAGGACTGCTGCTTTGGTTGGATAGGGGTGTTATTTAGTTGAAAGCTGTAAAAATCAAAGATTTATCTTTTTCTTATGAAAGCCAAGGCAACAATCCCGCTGATAAAACGGTTTATGCTCTGGACAAGATCAACCTGGAACTGGATGCAGGGAAAAAGATTGCATTTTTGGGGGCAAATGGTAGCGGCAAAACCACGCTGTTTTATCATTTAAATGGCCTGAATCTGCCCCAAAGCGGGGAAGTGGAAGTTTTGGGCCTGAAGGTAAGCAAGGGAATCCGTAAGGAGCTGCGGAAAAAAGTCGGTATGGTTTTTGAAAATCCCGATAACCAGCTAATTTCCACCACGGTCTATGATGATGTTGCCTTCGGTTTGCGCAATTACAGGTGGAGTGAAGAGAGGATCAAAGAGAAGGTCCACGCTGTTTTGGGTAAAGTCCAGGCCGAGGAGCTGGTTGACAGTTCCCCTTATAACCTGAGCTGGGGGCAGAAAAAGCGGGTTGCCATTGCCGGGGTTTTGGCTATGGAACCGGAACTGCTGGTTTTGGACGAACCTTTTTCCGGCCTGGACCCCAGGGTAACAAAATGTTTGCTTGCCCTGCTGGACTGGTTAAACAGCGAGGGGAAGACCGTGATCATTTCCGCCCATGATGTAGACCTGGCGTATAGCTGGGCCGATGAGGTTGTGATTATGTCGAAAGGTAGCATTGTCAACCATGGCACCCCCGATGTATTACATGACCAGCAGGAGATGGAGGAAGCGTCCCTGGACACTCCTATCCTGGCCAAGGTTTTTCAAACGTCGCCATTCTGGCCCCAAAACACTGCAGAAGCCCGTTCTGTGGTTGAAAGATTACTTGAAGGACAAAGCTAAAGGGTTGTGCGCGCAAAGAAAATTAATCGTGCATTTATCATGCATGGCATGGCTGCAGGTTTTCCCGTGAGCTCCGGAAAGGAAACAGGCTTTGCCTGTAAAGGTTCTTAGCGTTTCAATTAAGAAACCAGCGGGATTTTTTAGTCAATACAGCAAAAAGAAAAGCCAGGAATTATTTACTTTTCCTGGCTTTCATTGTTCAAGAAAACGTATTTCCGGTGTTATTGACCAGGGGCTGTTGTAGCAGTTGGCAAATTCATTCCCTCACTTTTTATTCCGATCTTCCAGCAGCTCTCCGCCGACTCCCACATCCTCAGGGTCGCTGCTGCGCAGGTAGACCACGAAACCGGATTCGGGTATACCCGTTAGCTCGCTGGCCTTGGCAGTAAAAGACTTGATTAACTCGCGCTTCTTGTCCTTGTCCATTTCAGGTCCGTAAAAAAAGATAGTAGGCATCAAGAAAAACTCCTTTATAAATTTAATTATATATAGAAACGTACCTTCTAAGCCTACAACGCAAGTATATTGTCTTACGTGAACCGCTCAGCCATAAAGAGTGCGGTTCCATCGTCTTGTCTTTGGACCTCCGCTGCGTGCCGGTGACGTCAAACCATTTCTCTGGCAGTTTCGGTGCTACCTTGCGCTGTAAGGCGAGGCTTACTCCGTCTCCATTTTTTCCCAAATCCTTCGTTCCTCCAAGAGTTTAACCAGGCTGCCGTCCAGCTTCCCCTCCTGGACCATATAGCCCATGATTTCCAGTGCTCTTTCCGGGGGCATCCCCTTTTTGTAGGGCCGGTCGCTGGCCGTTAATGCGTCAAATACATCCGAGACAGCCAGGATACGGGCGTCCAGGGGGATTTCCTTGGCTTCAAGCCCGTAAGGGTACCCAGCACCATTTAATTGCTCGTGGTGCATGCAGGCCAATCTCGGAACATTGGAAAGGTAGCGTGTAAAGGGCATCATGGAAAGCATTTTTTCTGTGATGTTTACGTGTTCTTCCATAATCTGGCGTTCATCCTCTGTCAGCGTGCCTTTGGAAACGCTAAGAGCATTGATTTCATCAGGTTGCAAAAGTGGAGTTGGGGAACCATCCCTGTCCAGGTAGGTTAGTTTCTCCAGGCCGGCAATTCTTTGCTGTAAGTCACTATCGACAAAAGTTGCAGGATTGTCTGCTTTACAAACCAGTTCATACGTTTCCTGCAATTGCTTAAGCGTTTCTTTCAGGGCCTCGTTTTCTTGGTTCGCTTCCTGGAGGCGCCCCTGTTCCAGAAACCCCGCCATTTTTTCCAGGGAAAGAGCTTTCTCCCGTTCCTGGGCGTAATCCAACCGGGTGAGGACCAGGGGAAGCCGGTCTCCCAGGCGCGTGGACTTATTCATCACCTCCAGCGGGGTGGCAATTTTTCCAATGTCGTGGAGCCATCCAGCCATGGCCAGTTCTTTCAACCTGTCTTCATCGTAGTATTCACCGGCGAAGGGACCGTTTTCTTCTGCATGTATTTCCTGGGCGATCAGCTTGGCCAGGCAGTTTACTTTTTGGGTATGGGTGGCGTTGTACGGCGTGCGGGCATCAATTGCTGTAACCATCACCTGGACAAAAGATTCAAAAAGATTTTCTATATCCTGGATGAGCTGCATGTTGGTCAGGGCAATGGCGGCCAGGGAAGAAAGAGATTCTACTGCCGATTGGAAGCGGGGGTCAAAGGAAATAACTTCTCCACTTTTAGATTCGGCTCGGGCGTTGATAAGCTGCAGGACCCCGATGATTTCCCTTAAATGGTTGCGCAGGGGTATAACCAGCATCGACTGGGTTCGGTACCCCGTCATACGGTCATATTTTCTTGGCCCCGAAAAGTCAAATCCCTCCGCCTGATACACATCCGGGAGGTTGACCGATTTTCCCGTTGCGGCTACGTAACCGGAGACATAACTGCGGCTGATGGGTACGGGTGGAAGGTCTATGTTTTCTCCTTTTCCGCCCTGAAACGTCCCCATGGTTTCATTGTGAATTATTTTCATCCTTAACTTCTCTTCTTCCACCAGGTAGAGTGTTCCGGCATCGGCATTGGTAACGCGGCGGGCCTCATACATGATCATTTCCAATAGCTTTTCCCTGTTTCTTTCCTCGGAAAGGGCGATTCCCAGGGAAACAAGGTTGTCCAACTGCCTGGCAGTTTCCGCAAATTCATTGGTTTGCTCCATTTTTGTACTGCTGTTTGGCTCCAGGTTTTCCAAAATATACACCTCCTGAAAAGCAGCTTTAAGCCGGTTCAAGAAAAAGCTTGGACTGTTTTACTGTTTGATAAAGGAAGCAGATTGTTGTTAATAGTCTCAGCAGGTATATGGGTAATCCTGCATTTAACGTATCTCAGCCCTGGCTTTTTTCTGTAGCTGCAGCAGCTTTCTCACTGCTCTCATTGTTTTCACTGGAAAGTTGATAAATCTGCACGGGCTCAGCCTTTCCTTTTACGGAAATTTTTCCTGCGTAGTCCAGGGGTAGTTGCCCCGCCACTGCCTGGTAAGTCGATTCACTGATCAGAACCTGTCCAGGTTCAGCGTTTGATTCCAGGCGGGCGGCCAGGTTTACTGCATCGCCGATGGCCGTATACTCCATTCTGTTTTCAGAACCTATATTTCCTACAACGGCGTAACCGGTGTTGATCCCGATCCCGAAATTCAAGGTGACCCCGGATATCTCCTGGACTTTTTCCTGCAGGAGTTTGCCTTTTTGGACTATATCCCGGGCTGCTTTTACCGCCCAATAAGCATGGTCTTTTTCATGTAGAGGTGCATTGAAGATTGCCATGGCAGCATCACCCATGAATTTGTCCAGCGTGCCACGATTTTCAAAGATTGAAGCGGTCACCAGGTCAAAGAATTGGTTGAGCACTTCGACTACCTCTTCAGGAGAAAGCCTCTCTGACAAAGGAGTAAAGCCCCGAATGTCAACGAAAAGCAAGGTAACTTCCCGGCGGGTGCCGCCCAGTTTTAAGTTTTCTTCTCCTACTTCCAGGATTTCCTCGACCACTTGAGGGGCTACATAACGCCCGAATAACCGGGTTACCCGCTGCTTGTCCCGCTGTTCCAGGATAAAATTGTAACCCAGGGCAACGACATAACCTAAACCCAGGGTGATTAAAGGATACGTGCTTTCCAGGTAAAAAGAGCGGCTGTCAAATAAATAAACTGCCAGGGCAAAGAATCCGGCTGCGATGAGTAAAAAGCATAGAAAACTCCAGAGCGGTTTTAGTGCCCGAAACAGCGGCATGGTTCCGGCGCCCAGGAAAAAAACCAACGCCATAACGGTGGACAAAGGTGCCTGGTGGATGGGACCGGCCTGGAGCAGGGTGTGCAGCACATTGGCATGTACTTCTACTCCATACATGGGGGTGTCTTTTGAATGAGGTGTAAAATAGTAATCACCCAACCCCGGGGCATAGTACCCGACCAGGATTACCTTGTCAATAAAAGTGCTGGGGGGATAAGCCCCGTCTACAACCAGGTGATAGGGTAAAACAGGAAAGCTGCCGGGACCTCCGCTGTAATTGATCAGGGTTCTGCCTCCCCTGTCCAGGGGAAAACTTGTGTTTTCCAGGGTTAGCCCTTCAGGTGCAGGGGTGAACTGGCTATCCAGTTTTTCGTACAGTTCTGCTTCCTTCATGCCCCGGGCTGCAGCCCACAAAGCCAGGTCAAAGGAAGCCAGGGGTTCTCCCTGGTGCTCCATCCAAAGGATTGAATTGCGTAAGATCCCGTCACCGTCAGGTGTAACGTTGATAAAACCGGCTCCTGCATGTTCCAGCAAGCCGGGAAGCGGCAGCACCAGGTTTTGCGGTCTTAAAAAACCTGGAACTGTGCTTGTCTCCGGAGAAGCTTCTGCGGGATAGACAGATGGACCCCCCCTGGCCGTGGCCTCAATAAGGGCGGCATCGGCAGAAGGGTCCGCGGAAGGTTCGGCAATGATAATATCCATCCCCACAGCAGCAGCTTCCCCTTCCTTCAAAATATCCAGCAGCCGGGCGTGAATATCGCGCTCCCAGGGCCAGCGGCCAAGTTCTTCCAGGCAGCCTTCTGTTATCCCTACCACCATGACCTCAGGGGCCGGTTCTTCACTGCCCCGGATGGAAAAAAGCAAGTCAAAGGCGTTGCGTTCCAGGTTGGCAAACAGGTTGAAATAAACAAAAAAGATCATCACAAGGCCCAGTAAAGCCCCTATGGCTAGTGAATAAATAAATGAAACCCGGCGCGATTTGCCTGACACGTTCCGGTCAGCTCCTTTCAGAAAAAGAAACTATAAGCATGTTATCATATAAATCAATTTATTACCATAAATTATACAATTTTTCTGCAAGTTTCTTAATTCAAGAAGGTATTATCCGAAAGAGGAAGAACTATTATTTTTAAGAATTTTTTTTGCATTTTCTTACGATCAAGCCAGCAGAAAGGCCGCGGCTTTAGCCGTGGGATGGATTCGAAACAGCCATTTGACGTGCTCTGGCAGCGCGCAAAGCAAGTAATAATTGTGCATTATTCTCAGGAGGAAATGGAATGGCCAAGTTTATCGATTTAGAGAAAGGTGAGCTGCTTTTTGCAGAAGGGGACCCCGGCAATAACATGTTTGTTGTCCTGGAAGGTAAACTTCAAGCTTTTCTTTCCCAGGAACAATCAAAAGTTGTATTAACCACACTGGAAAAAGGCCAGTTTTTTGGTGAAATGTCGCTGCTGGAAAATGAACCGCGCAGTGCCAGCGTGGAAGCATTGGAACCGACGAAAGTGATGGTTATTCACGAAAACAATTTTCAAAAATGCATTTGTGATAATCCGGATCTGGCTTTCAAAATTATGAAAGGCCTAAGCAACCGCTTGCGGATTAGCAATGAGCAGGTTTTTACCTTGCGGAAAATAGTGAAACGAATGGAGGAGGATAACAGGAAAGCCTGAAAGGATATTGCTTCACAAGTTGTAGCCCGTGAGGGGCGTGATGGTGAGCATGAAAATTGTTCCACAAGTGCTCCACCCTGCTTTGATTATTTCTATTCCAGTTCTCATTATTATTTTTTCTAGGAGTTGATCATATGGATCGTTCTGGTGGTTCTTCTTATCTGTCAATAAACCGGTTGTTTAACAATAGAAAAGCATGTAAAAGACTTACGGTGGCTTTTATTCTGGCAATATTTTTTCTGGCCCAGGCTGCAACGGGAGCGGCAGAAAGTCCAGAGGCAGCGCCCGATTTGATGGAAGAAAGCTGGAGACAGTTCTTCAATCGGGACTATATCCTCAGCTTGGAAGTAGCAGAAGGGTATCTTTGGCAGGGGATGAATGGTGGCTTGATGGTGCGCAACCTGCAAACCCCCGAAATAAGCCGTTTTTACCATTCCCAAAACGTTCAACTGCCGGTCAACCAGGTGCATGACCTGGCAGCAGGTGAAGCTGACGGTCTCTGGATGGCAGGGGATCAAGGAGCTGTTTATCGGGATGCCCGGGGGCAGTTTCAGCATTATCATCCGGGCAACAGCCCGCTGCCAGAAGATGCGGTGCGTTCTGTTGCGGTAGCTGAAACGGGCGGCGCTTGGTTTGCCACCTGGGGTGGTGGTGCCTACTACCTGGATGAAGAAGAGCGCTGGGTAACATATAACAGCCAGAACAGTGATCTTCCCGGAAACCACCTTTACCGGGTAAGGCCGGATCCGGACGGAGGTGCCTGGTTCGCCACCGATGGACAAGGGGCCGCCTATGTAAGCCCCGACGGTGATTGGCAGGTTTATACAACCAGAAACAGTGAACTCCCGGCTAACGATGTCCTTGACATAGCCATAGGAACCGATGGCACGGTCTGGTTTGCAACATCCCGGGGGTTGGCCGGACTTGCAGATAAACAGGATTGGTTGGGTTCCCCCGAAGAAGGCGGGGAAAACGATGAGCTATTCCAATCTCCATTAACCTTTGTCCAATGCCTGGAGGTTGGAGCAGACGGTGCCCTTTGGGCGGGGACCCGGGACGGTCTTATTCATGTTGACGGGCAAAGAAAAGCCCGGGTTTTCTCTCCTGGTAACAGTGAATTGCCTGATGCACAGATAACCAGTTTGTTCCTGGATGAACGGGGCGGGGTCTGGATTGGCACCCTGGGAGAGGGGTTGGTTCTATTTGATCCGGCAATGGATAGCTGGAAGGTTTACCGCGATGAACCGTTGGATTGGGCCGATGTCCCATACCTTCCATCCAATCGTGTAAATTACGTGAAAAATATAGCCGAGATTGATGGTTCACCAGAAACCTGGATTTGCCTGGATAACGGTTTGTCCGTTTATTCCAAAGATACAGGTTGCTGGAGACGTCCAGCGGCGCCTGCAGAATTCGAGGAATATGGTGTCAACAGGGCCGCTTATCATCCGGAGGGGGGAGCGGCGTATGCTGTTTTTGGAGAGGGGGTATTTTGGAAAAACATCCAGGGGCGCTGGGAGCATTTCACTACAGAAAACAGCGCTCTTCCCTCGAATAATATAGTTGACCTCTCTTTTGACCAGGCCGGTGGACTCTGGATGGCTACCCAGGATGCAGGTGCAGCCTATCGAACTTTGGAAGGGTTGTGGCGAACATATCAAAGTGATGACGGCCTGCCTTCAGACAATATCAATGCGGTTAGCGTCAGCCCCCATGGAGAAATCTGGCTTGCTACCTGGGATAGCGGGGTTGCTGTTTTGGATCTTGCAGGTCCCGGGATAGAATTCCGGTCATTGGATACAGCGTCTACGCCACTTCCCTCTAACGATGTAAGTGATGTCTTTTTCGCTGAGGACAACAGCGTTTGGTTGGCTACCTGGGGCGGGGGCCTGGCCCGGATTACAGGTGAAGGTGCATGGAATGTATACGATATGACCGATGCAGCCCTTCCATCCAATGAGATAAGAGATTTGACCCAGGACAAGCGGGGCTGGATCTGGGCAGCGACCCCTGCCGGGGCGGCTAGTTTTGATGGGATGACATGGAGACACTATTCCACTTTTGATAGTGGACTGGCTTCTAATGATATCCAGAGTATCAGCACAGATGTACAGGGTAATATCTGGTTTGCCACCTCCAGCAGCGGTCTGGCCGTCCATAACCCCGGTGGGCTTTCGGAAGCGCTGCTGCAAATGGCCCATCCGGGCGAACAGCTGGAAGAAATTTTGTTGGTCTGCCAGGATCGCTGCCTGGACGATGAAGGCCTATCCGTGATAAAATCGGGTAGAACCCTGGTCCCTGTTCGGGTGATCGCTGAAGCGACAGGTGCCCGGGTTGATTGGGATAACGAAAAAGGCACTGCCACCATTACCAGCAAAGACCGTACCCTGGAACTTCGGCCCGATGAAAAACAGGTATACGTAAACGGGGAGACCTCTGAACTGGATGTCCCGGCAAAGTTGACCGGGGGGCGTATTCTGGTTCCCCTGCGTTTTGTCGTTGAAGCCCTGGGCCTGGAAGTGACCTGGGATGAATTTTTAAGGGCAATCTATATCAAGGGCTGAACTTAAAAAAATAATTTGGATTAACACTGCCGCTGAATTCAAGGATGTTTTGCAATCCTTGTATCAGCCAGCAGGGCAGCGAATTATAGCCAGTGAATGTAAACGATAACTATATCAAGCGCCTGTTTACGATGATCTATATTCAAAAAGTATTTATATTGAATTGCTAACTCTGATAATTGTACTGTAACAGCTGCAGAAAAGATCCCGTTTTAGTTGTTTCATTTATTTGTTTCAATGCCCTGGAGGAAGTGTCGGCGACCACT
>Ga0207421_10006138_pt1 | contig 13188 bp, 10 predicted proteins | sample SodLakKL_010_SED_4_FD_187542 | JGI IMG/M metagenome (GOLD analysis project Ga0207421, IMG submission 187542) | Alkaline sediment microbial communities from Lake Tanatar, Kulunda Steppe, Russia - 8KL_010_SED (SPAdes) (version 2) | ecosystem: Environmental > Aquatic > Non-marine Saline and...
GCGAGCACGGAACATTTTATGCGCAAAGCAGCGAGCGAAGGTATAACACAGACCCGAGGCGCCCCTGGTGCTTATTAGAGATTAGTGGTTAGAAAAGAAAAGACTTCCTTCAAAAAGTAAGACGAAAGAGGAAAGACGAAAGAGACAAGAGGCAAGATAAGAAAAGCCCCACTTTGCCGTGAACCGTTGGTTTTGAACGTCTTACCTCAAGTGGGTGCCCTCTTAGGCGCTTTGTATGTCCCCCCTTTACGGGGCTTATACTCCACACCTAAAGTCCAGGCTCCCTTTTAATAGATGTTAGCTCAAAACTTTCCGGTCTTCACGCACAAAGCAGGGCTTTTTCTTTGTATTAAGATAATAGCATAATTATGCCTTACACACAAGGTTAAAGCTTACTTCTACAACAATTTGTTACGGCTACAACTTAAAATACGAAAAAGGAAACACCGGTTAAATGTCGAATTAAATCTCCAGGAGATAGCATAACCTAATACAAACAATTTTATGATTTTCAGGCCTGCTTGTTCTTGGAGCTTTTTTATTTTAAAGGAAAGGAGGTACCATATTGACTATACTGGCAAAAGACATTATGACCTCGCCGGTAGTAACCGTAACTCCGGACACCCCTTTAAAAGAAGTTGCCGCCATACTGGAAGAAAATCATTTTAGCGGAGTTCCTGTTGTTGATGAAAATGAAGCACTAACCGGCATTGTTTCGGAAGCGGATATCCTCCACTATACCCAGCAAATTATTGGCCAGCCTATCAGGAAACCTTACAAACTTTTAACCGAGGATATGGAAGTGCTGCACGTAAACGCCCTGAACAGGGGTGTAGAAATGTTAGAACTGGTAGCGGCTGCCACCGTAGAAAAACTTATGTCCAGAAACGTGGTGTCGGTTAAGGAAACAGCTCCAGTAAACAAAGTAATACAGATCATGAACGAGGAAAATATCAACCGGGTTCCGGTAGTCGACGAACAGGGGAAAATTATTGGGTTGATATCCCGTGGGGACATTATCAGAGTGCTATCTGAAAAGTGGGATGCCCTGTCTGAATAGTAGCTCAAATTAATGATTATTCTAAGCTTCAGGAGGTGCCGTAATGAATCGCCCTATATACGAGGGAGGAATGTACAATGTCCTGTCTGATAAAGAAATCAGGCAAATACACGATACCACCATAAAGGTGCTGGAAGAAGTGGGTTTTGAAATACCCCACGAGCCGGCTCTTAAACTGTTTAAAGAAAACGGTGCCAGGGTAGATGAAGAAACCCACCGGGTGTACCTGACCAGGGAATTTATTTCTCGCACTATCAAACAGGCACCCGAAGAGTTTACTTTTTACGGAAGAGAAGAGGGCAAAAGTATTGTTATCGGGGGAAAAAGGGTACATTTCGGAACCGGGGGGCTTGCCCTTTACGTTTTAGACCTGAACCGGGAAAAGAGGCCTTCATACGTAGAAGATATCTCCAACCTGGCCCGCTTGACCAACAAACTGGAATACGTAGATTTTTATATTATTCCCGTATACCCCCACGATTTAAATATCGACACTGTTGATATAAGCAGTTTTTACCGCGCTTTTAAAAATACCAGCAAACCTGTAATGGGGGGAATTTTAAGTAAAGAAGGCCTGGAAAGCGTAATCGACATAGCTTCCACCATTGCCGGAAGCCTGGACGAGCTCAAGCAGAAACCTTTTGTTGGGTTTATCGCCTCCATCACCAGCCCCTTGAAGATCAGCGAGGACCAGGTAGAGTATCTTATGGAGGTTGCCAGCTACGGGCTGCCGCTTGCTACTTCTACAGCACCCGTTGCAGGAGCCACTTCTCCCATAACCCTGGCCGGCACCCTGGTTCAGCAAAACGCAGAAGCGCTGATGGGAGTAATTATTAGTCAGCTGGTAAACCCCGGTACACCCGTACTTTACAGCGCCGTCCCGGTAACCATGGATATGAGGACCATGTCTTTCTTGATGGGCAGCATCGAATCCGGGTTGATGAATGCAGCCATTACCCAGATGGCACATCATTACCGACTGCCCTGCTATATAACCGTGGGGACTACCGATTCCAAGCTGCCCGATGCACAGGCAGCACACGAAAGCGCTACTACTTCCATGCTGGCCGCCCTGGCCGGGGGCAATTTTATTCATGAAGCCATTGGGCTCCTGGATGGAGCCATGACCGCCTCTTATGCCCAGTATGTAATAGATAACGACATAGTCGGAAGCTGCCTGAGGGCCCTGAAAGGTATAGAAATAAACGAGGACAGTCTTGCCCTGGAGGTAATTTCCAAAGTAGGTCCGGGGGGCAATTTTTTATCGGAAAAGCATACCGTGAAGCACCTGCGCAGTGAAAGGTATTCGCCACTGACCAGCGACCGCCAACATTATAAAACCTGGCTGGATGCGGGAAGTAAAGACAGCTGGCAGAGGGCAGAAGAAATAGCCAAGAACATGCTGGAAGAAACAGAAAACATCACTTACATCGACGAAAACACACAGCAGTTAATCAAAAACAAATATCCTCATTTGCAGTAATACAACAAGAGGTGGGGTATTACCTGTTTTGACCATGTAAATCCCCCCGGGAGAAATTCCCGGGGGGATAATTGGCTTAATGAATTGCTTTTTACTCCATGAGATCAGGTTCTTCGGTTATCTTCCACTCACCATCTATTTTTTCTAATCCCACTTTTTCTTCAACAGTTTCCGTAGAGACATCATCAATTACTTCTAAAAATTCTTCTATTATTTTTTCTTCCAAATCTTCTTTGCTTAATTCTTTCATATCCGGATCCATCATCATTTTATTTGTAACTTCTAGCATCTTTTTATCAATATCATCCGTGCAGGGCGTAGTTACTTCAACTACTACGGTAGCAATACCATTGTCTATTTCCTGGCTCTGCGTTTCTAAATTCATTACACCTAACATTGCCTCAACAATCTCTTCTTCTTCTTCAGCAGGTACATCAAAGTCCTCTTTTGACTGTCCGTGCAGATAACCTTCCGCAGTTTCAAAGTCACCGTCCTGTAAAGCGGACCAGAACGCTTCCACTACACCTTTTGGCTCATTTGTATCTATGTCGTCACATCCTACTGCAAAAAAAGCCATTACCAACATAAGTGAAAACACAATACACCAGATTTTTTTCATACTGCAATATCCCTCCACAATTTTTTAAATAAATTTCAAATATAAAACTTGGTTACCGTTAAATTCAATCCGCCATAGTTATTGCCGCAGTAAAATTAAACCCCGTAATATTCCTTGGGAGTCTGGGGATTTTCTCTAATCATGAATACCAGTATGGGAAAAGCTATGCCTGTTACTACCCCTAAAACGGTATAAAGTATCGCGTTATCGCTGTAAAGGTCGAATATGATATAAACAAGAAGGACGTAAGCTGCCAATAAAGCCAACGAAATTAAAGGCGCCAAAAGAAAGTTAAGAACAGGTATAGAACTAAAAATCGTTAATAAAAAACCGCCCCCGAGGAAAACTCCCAGCAAAAGTAAACCCAGGTTTTGGCCTTCAAACTTCTGCCCGGAATATTCCACCCTTCCAATAATCAAACCTATTACATAAAGCTGCGCGATGGGGATAAAAGCAAGCCAGGCCAGATCAATATCCCTGTTAACCGCCATGCGGTAAAAACCAAAAGCGCCAAGAACATACAAGGCCAAACCAATAATGCTTACCAAGAAAACCGCTATAAGTCCTCCAATTGCACATACTCCACAAACTTCATCCACGATAAATACCACCTTTCTTTTCTGTTTTATTTTCTAAAGTGCTTTCATTTTAAAATTATTCTACAGGGCATTAAAATCTCCTGCTAATTTAACATTATTTTACCCGGTATTCATTAACTACTATGCTGTAATTTGTCTATATATGCCAGCACTTTTTCCAGGCTTATCACGTCTGCGTACCTGGCTTGAATATCCATGAGGTTAACCTCGTGAGGTATGCGGGAGCGGTCCGCCACACATTCACGCGGAATTATTGTGCGAAAACCATGCTGCATGGAATCAACCGCGGTAGCTCTTATGCACCCGCTGGTTATACAGCCGGTTATAATAAGAGTGTCTATTGCCTGCGCAGTCAACATGGAAGCAAGGGGGGTTCCATAAAAACAGGAGGCGTATTTTTTAACCAGAACCGGCTCCTCCGGTGCTGCTTCCAGGCGAGCATCTATTTCGGAAAATTCGCTACCTTCCAGGTAATTCTGCAAAACCGGAACTTTTTTCAATAAAAGGCCCCCGTCTTTGAGGCTGGAATGATAAGCTATCACCGTAAATATTACCGGCAGATTTTTGTGCCGGGCTTTTTCTAAAAGCGCGGCGGTACTATTAACTTCTCTATCCATATCCGCACCAGCGGGCTTGTCTTTATCAGTCAGGCCTTTTTGAAAATCCACCACCAGCACGGCCGGCCTGCTGCCCGGCCCAATTTCTTCCGCCATTCCCTGGCCATGGTAATAATTCATTATCTCCCGCAGGGCACGGTTAATAACTTCCTCCTGCAACTCTCCTCTCTCCTTTTAGCGTGTCTTTTAGGGCTACTTTTTTTCTTCCTCCTGCTTGACCTCTAATTTTAGCTCTCTTAACTGCCCTTCTTCCACCGGGGAAGGCGCTCCAGTCATAAGGCAAGTAGCACTGGCCGTCTTGGGAAACGGTATTACTTCCCTGATACTGCGATCGCCGGTTAAAAGCATTACCAGCCGGTCCAGGCCAAAAGCTATCCCGCCGTGCGGAGGAGGACCGTATTCAAAGGCTTCCAGCAGGAAGCCAAACTTTTGTTTTGCTTCCTCAGAAGAAATATTTATCAGAGAAAAAATCTTTTCCTGCAGCTGGCGGTCATGTATACGTATGCTTCCTCCCCCAATTTCTACTCCATCCATAACCAGGTCATAGGCCTGGGACCTCACCCGAGAAGTATCTGTATCCAGGAGGGGAATATCTTCCTCTAAAGGAGAAGTAAAGGGGTGGTGATTGGGATCGTAGCGGCCCTCTTCCCGGTTGTAGTGGAAAAGAGGAAAGTCTATAACCCAGGTAAAATAAGGTCCCGGCTTAAATTCCAGGTTCAGCAGATCGGCCACGTAAAGCCTCACCTGTCCCAATACTTCACAGGCAGTCTCCCACCGGTCAGCTACAAACAGTAGAAGATCTCCGCTTCCTGCTTCCAGGAAATCCGCCATCCGTTTTAATAGCTCCTCATCAAAAAACTTGGTTATAGGTGATTTCCATCCCTCTTCGGTAATCATTATCCAGGCAAGACCTTTTGCACCCCATTCACCGGCTTTTTCCGTTAGTTCGTCAATTTCCCTCCTGGTAAGTGAAGCTCCCCCGGGCACTTTCAGGCCTTTTACTACTCCTCCCTTTTCCAGGGCCTGCTGAAAGACCCGGAACTGGCTTTCCCCGGCCAGGTGGCTAAGGTCTTTCATCTCCAGTGGAAGCCGCAAGTCGGGTTTATCCGAACCAAACCGCTCCATAGCTTCACTGTAAGGCATCCGGGGAAATGGCGTAGCAAGCTTTTCCCCATGCAGGTGTTCCCACAGGTAAGCCAGCATCTGTTCCACTAATTCGAATACAGCCTCCCGGTCCACAAAAGACATTTCCATATCTATCTGGGTAAATTCCGGCTGGCGGTCCGCCCTCAGGTCTTCGTCCCGGAAACAGCGGGCTATCTGGAAATAACGCTCTATACCGGAAACCATCAGAAGCTGCTTAAACAGCTGCGGAGACTGGGGCAGGGCATAGAATTCCCCGGGATGATGGCGGCTGGGTACCAGGTAATCCCTGGCCCCTTCCGGGGTGCTCCTGGTAAGAAAAGGTGTTTCTACTTCAAGGAAACCTTCCCCGTCTAAGAAATCCCGAACCAGCTTTACCGCCCGGTGCCGGGTCTGCAATCTTTGAAACATCTCGGGGCGGCGCAAATCCAGGTAGCGGTAACGCAAGCGGAGATTTTCATCTACATTAACATCATCCTCCAGGTAAAACGGCGGAGTCTGGGAAAAACTTAAAACAGTCATGTTTTCCATCAGCACTTCCATCTCCCCGGTTTTAAGGTTGGGATTAACCGTTTCCGGTGACCTGGCGGACACCTCGCCTTCTACCGAGATAACGTACTCGTTGCGCAATTTCTCTACCTCATGGAAAAGCCGGCTGTTTTTTTCCTGGTCGCTAACCAGCTGCACCACGCCGGTACGATCCCTTAAATCTATAAATATAAGTCCCCCGTGGTCACGTACACGCTGAACCCAGCCGGAGAGTTTTACTTTTTGGCCACTGGTATCTTTCCCAATATCTCCACACCAGTGTGTTCTTTGATTGCGCAATTACCCTTCCTCCTTCCTGTTCCTGGTTTGTTTCACTACTGACTGCAGATCACTTTCCAGCCGGGATACAGGAAGCTCCTCCTGTTGTCCCGTATTCATGTCCCTTAAGGTTACTATCCCCCTGGTTTCCTCCTCCTGGCCTGTTATAAGCACATAATCAAACCCTTTTTTGCCGGCGTATTTCATCTGCGCTTTAAGGCTGCGTCCCATCAGCTCAACTTCTACAGTACAGCCGGCTTTTCTGGCTATATCGGCTGCCTGGAAGCCCGTCGGAAGCTGGTCATCGCTGGAAACCGCAACAAAAACAGCCGGTGCTTTCTTCTGCTGCAAGAAAGTTTTATCCATGGAAAGCAGGAGCCTTTCAATTCCCAGGGCCACACCCACAGCAGGAACTGTAGGGCCGCCCATGTGTTCCACCAGGTTGTCGTACCTTCCGCCCCCGCCAATGGAATCCTGGGCTCCCAGCTCTGTGGATACAAATTCAAAAGCCGTCCGGGTATAATAGTCCAGCCCCCTTACCAGGCGGGGATTTTCTTCTCCGACAATTCCCAACCGGTTGAGTATTTCTTTTACTTCCGCGTAGTGCGCACTGCATTCCGGGCAAAGGTGATCAACCATGACCGGGGCATTAACGGTGGCTTCCCTGCAATGTTCTTCCTTGCAGTCCATGATGCGCATGGGGCTGCTCTCCAGGCGGCCGGTACAATCACGGCACAACTTCTCCCGGTTGTGTTCCAGCACTTCTTTTAATTTCCGGCGGTACACGGGACGGCATTCGCTGCAGCCCACGCTGTTTATTTGCAAGGTTACATCTTCCAGACCCAGCATACCAAGCAAATCAAGGGTGAGTTTTATTACTTCCGCATCAGCCGCGGGATGCCCGGAGCCAAAACACTCTACCCCATACTGGTAAAACTGGCGGTACCGCCCAGCCTGGGGCCTGTCATAGCGGAACATGGGACCGTAATAATATAGTTTTACCGGCCCGGGACCTGCGTTTAAATTGTTTTCCAGGTAAGCTCTTACTACCGAAGCGGTTCCTTCCGGGCGGAGGGTCAGGGAACGCTCGCCCCGGTCTGTAAATGTATACATTTCTTTGGAAACAATATCCGTATCTTCCCCTACACTCCGGGCAAAAACCTCCGTACTATCAAAAATGGGGACTCTTATCTCCCCGTAACCGTATTTCCAGGAAACTTCTCTTATTTTTTCCTCCAGGAAATGCCATTTACGGCATTCTTCCGGGAGAATATCCCTGGTCCCCCGGGGCGCCCTGTATTTCACTCTTCCACCCCCACAAATATATTCCTGCTGTACTGGCCCAAACTTGTAATGCGGATAATGTTTCTCCCCCCGGTGTCAAGTCAAGTTGTATATGCCTGCCCCGGGCGCCTTGCAAGCATTTTTAGCCCAGGCAGCAATATTATATTAAAAATTTTTCTTGCTGTCCAATAATATTGTAACCGGTCCATCGTTTACCAGGTCTACTTCCATCATTTCCTGGAATCGGCCCGTAGCCACGGAAAGACCTTTTTCCTCCAGCCTGGAGCAGAAAAGGTGGTATTTTCTTTCCGCTTCCCCCGGTTCCGCAGCTGCCGAAAAACCGGGGCGTTTACCTTTCCGGACATCACCGTACAAGGTGAACTGGGAAACACAAAGCACTTCCCCAGAGATATCCGCAACTGAAAGGTTCATCTTCCCGGCCCCGTCTTCAAACACGCGCAGGCCGGCCACTTTATCCACCAGGTAATCGAGGTCTTCTTCAGTATCCTCTCCCCCTACTCCTAAAAATACTACCAGCCCCTTTCCTATCCGGCCGGTTATCTCTTCTTTTGCTTTTACCCGTACTTCCGCCCTGCTTACCCTCTGCAGCACCGCTCTCATCGCTACACTCCCTGTTATTTTTATCCGGTTATATACCTGCGCACTGTAAACACGTCATCTATTTTTTTAACCCGGTTCATCACGTGGTTCAGGTGAGCCGCGTCTTTAACCACCAGGGTAAGGTGGATAATAGCCATGTTGTTCTTATCCGTTCTTCCTTTCACTGCACTTATGTTAACCCGGTTTTCGCTGATGGAAAAAATCACTTCTGAAAGCAGGTTGGGTCTATCTATGGCGGTTACTTCAATGTCTACCGGGTAATAGCTGTCCCTGGTTTCTTCCCAGGATACATCCAGCTGGCGCTGGGAAAGATTATGCTCCTGCTTTAAGTTGGGGCAGTCTTTACGGTGTACAGAAACTCCCCTTCCCCTGGTTATCAACCCGGTTATTTCATCACCAGGCACAGGGTTGCAGCAGCGCGCAAACCGGACCAGGAGATTATCCAGGCCGTGGACCCGCACTCCTTTTTCTTCACGCTTTTTGCGCGGCACTACCCTGGCCCTGGAGGGTAGCTGCACTTCCTTCTCTTCCCCATAACGCTTGCGGTATTCTTCGCGCAGCCTCCCTATTACCTGCTGCACCGTCACTCCCCCGTACCCCACGGCGGCATAAACATCTTCCACCGACTGCAAGTTAAACCTGGAGCCTACTTCCTTGATAAAATCTTCTTTAAGCAGGGTAGCGGAATCTATGTTCATACGGCGCAGTTCTTTCTCCAGTAGCTCCTTGCCTCTTTCAATATTTTCTTCTTTTCTCTCTTTTTTAAACCAGTTGCGTATGCGGTTTTTGGCCGCAGAGGTTCTTACCATTTTCAACCAGTCGCGGCTGGGGGCCCCGTTTTTGCTGGTTATGATTTCTACTATATCTCCCGTTTGCAGCTTGTAACTCAAGGATACCAGCCGCCCGTTAACCCGGCATCCGGTGCACTGGTTACCTATGTCCGTGTGAATGCGGTAGGCAAAATCCAGGGGCACCGAACCCTGCGGAAGGTCAATAACATCACCTTTCGGGGTAAAAACAAATACTTCATCGGTAAAAAGATCCACCTTCAGGTTTTCTAAAAACTCCCGGGCATCCCCGTAATCTTGCTGCCACTCCAGGAGCTGCCTCAGCCAGGACAGCTTTTCTTCAAATTCCTTGTCGTTCTTGGTTTTTTCCTTGTATTTCCAATGAGCGGCAATCCCATACTCTGCGGTGCGGTGCATCTCCCAGGTTCGTATCTGTACTTCCACCAGCTCGTTTTTGGCGCCTACCACCGTGGTATGGAGCGACTGGTACATGTTGGGCTTGGGCATGGCAATAAAGTCCTTGAACCTGCCAGGTATGGGTTTCCATATAGTATGCACTATTCCCAGGGCCCCGTAGCAGTCTTTTACCGTATCTACCAGTATGCGGATTGCGGTCAGGTCGTATATTTCCGACAAATCCTTGTTCTGCTCTTTCATTTTCAGGTATATGCTATACAGGTGCTTGGGCCGTCCCTGTATGTCTGCCGGTATGTTGGCTTCCTGCAGCTGGTGCTCCAATGTTTTGATGGTTTCCTGGATAAACTCTTCCCTTTCCTGGCGCTTTTTGTCAAGTTTCTCGGCCAGGCGGTAATATTCCCCGTGCTGCAGATAGCGAAAAGCCTCGTCTTCAAGCTCCCCCTTCAACTTGTAAATTCCCAGGCGGTGGGCCAGCGGGGCATATATGTCCAGCGTTTCCCGGGCAATTTCCAGCTGCTTTTGATAGCTAAGGTAACGCAACGTTCGCATGTTGTGCATGCGGTCGGCCAGCTTTATCAGGATCACCCTTATATCCTTGGCCATGGCCAAAAACATTTTACGCAAGGTTTCCGCCTGCTGTTCTTCTTTGGACTTGAATTGAAAGCGGCTCAGCTTGGTAACCCCGTCTACCAGTAGGGCTACTTCTTCGCCAAACCCACTTTTTACTTCCTCTACTGTAACCGGGGTGTCTTCTACCACGTCGTGCAGCAGACCACCTGCTATGGTTATATAATCCAGCTCCAAATCAGCCAGTATAAGGGCTACTCCCAGGGGGTGGGTAATATAAGATTCTCCCGATTCCCTCTTCTGATTATAGTGAGCTTCCATGGCGAAATGATACGCCTTTTCCACCACGTTCCAGTCCTCTTCGCCCGGTGAATAGAAAAGTATTTTGTTTTTTAATTCTTCCAGCTGTCTTTCCTTGACTTCCACTGATCCTCCCCCCCTTTGCTGACCCGGAAGTAATCAAAGATCACAGAAAGAAGATATACATTGAAGAATATCCTGGTCCGAAGAATCCAGCATAAAATCTTGAAAACCAGCACAGCTTTCCTGCAACTCTATAGCTTCCCGGTAGGTTTTGGAATCGGCAAGCTCATTTTCGCCGGGAATTGAAAAACAGGGATTAATAAACCATCCTTCTTTCCCGGCCATTATTATCCCCGTTTCTTCCAGCACCTGCCAGCAACGCTGTAAAAGTGAACTGCTGCCCTGGAATATCCTTTTCTGCCTGAGATCCTCCAGATCCCGCTTATCAAAAATCCTTTCCCCGGGGAAATGCTCCCTCAAAACTTCACAAAAACCGCCAATAGTTCCCTTTGAAGGCAGTGCCGCCTCCAGTATTTTGTGGTTAACTTCCCTGTCACTTCTATTATACAACAAGTGGACCCTTAAAAAAGAGAGGTTATTACAATTTTCCACTATTTTTTGGACAATTTCTAACTGAAGCGGCAGGTGAAATAAAAACAGATCGCAAACATCACCTTCCATCACACCTGTATCCAGGTGGTTAGAGTAAAACATTACCGCCCTTTTTCCTGTTCCGGGATACTTCTCTATTATATATTGTTTTCGTCTCCCGGTGCCAGTATAAATCAAGGGGCAGGAGGAATGAAAAACCGCCCGGTTCAGGTAGGACAACCTGTCTTCAGCTCCCCGCCGGTCAATGATTTCTACGCTGCCATTGGTTTCTCCGTCTGCAAAATAAAAGTCTTTTACTTCCAGGTTTAATACCGGGCGTTCTTCCCATTTCCCGTTTTTTACCGTGAAAGCAAGGTCGAGCTGCCGACCAGGGTTCAGTCGGGACAGATATTCCTTCCCGGAAAAAATAATCGGTTCAAGCTGGTTGTTTTCACGAGATACCCTGAATTTAAGATGTTTCTTATCTTTCCCTACCAGCCTGCAGTCATCCAGGAACCATCCCCTGCTGGAAAACAGGGGAACAGGATTTCCTGCCCCGTGCGGGGCCATTTTATCCAGGTATCGGGCCAGCTCCAGGTTTATTTCAGAGGCACCCAGCTCTCCTTCCAGGCGCAACCTGGGTACCAGGTCTTCTTCGCTTAACCACTCACTGCCAAGCTGGTTCAGCTTTTCCCGCAGAAGGGGAATATTTTCCGCGGGCAATGAAAAACCGGCTGCCTGTTCGTGGCCTCCAAAACGATCCAAAATAGTTTCACACTCTTTTAACGCGGCGGTAATATTAAATCCCGGTATACTGCGGGCGGATCCTTTGCCCGATTCCCCGTCCAGGGCTATCAGGGCTACCGGGCGGTAATACAGGTCCAGCAACCGGGAAGCTACTATACCGATCACTCCCTGGTGCCAGTTTTCCCCGGCCAGCACAATTACCCGGCTTCCCGCTCCCTGCGGGTCCTGCTCCACCATGGCGCGGGCTTCCTCCAGGATCTTCTGCTCGGTGTCGCGCCTGCTCTGGTTTTCCCCCCGCAGGAATTCCGCTATCTCCAGGGCCTGTTCTTCTATTTCCCCAAGCAGCAGTTCCGCAGCCGGAGCAGCGCTTCCCAGGCGTCCCGCCGCGTTCAAGGCAGGGGACAGTATAAAAGCAAGTTCGTAAACACCCACCTGCCTTTTATCTATACCCGAAGCTTTCATAAGAGCCCGGAGCCCCGGCCTGGTATTATTGTTTATTTGATCCAGCCCAAAACAGGTAAGCACCCGGTTTTCTCCCAAAAGTGGCACCAGGTCAGCTACCGTCCCCAGGGCTACCAGGTCCAGGTACTGGTAGGGGTCAAAACTATCCCCGATAACCTGTTGCAAGGCACAGATCAGCTTGAAAGCCACACCCGTACCGGAAAGCGAATTCCAGGGATAGGAGCAATCCTGCTGATGGGGGTTTATAAGCGCTACGTGGTCACGGGAAATCTCCAGCGGATAATGGTGATCGGTTATTATCGTGTCTATACCTAACTGCCGGGCATAAGCTGTTTCCCCGGAAGAATTGGTACCACAGTCCGTAGTTATTAAAAGTGAACAACCTTTATCTTTAAACTCTTCCAGAGGCTCTTTTTGCAGGCCGTACCCTTCCTGGAAACGGTTGGGCAGGTAATAATCAACCTCCGCGCCTGACAGGCGCAGGGCCGAAGTTAACAAGGCAGCCGAAGCTATGCCATCTACGTCGTAATCACCGTAAACAGTTATTTTCTCTCCTTTTTCCAGGGCCTTACCAATACGGCTAACCGCGGATTTAATACCTTTAAGTTTCCAGGGATCGTGCAGGTGTTCCAGGGAGGGGCTCAAAAAACGGCGGGCTTCTTCCGGGGTGTCAATCCCCCGGTTAACCAGCACCCTGGCTACCGGGGAGGGAACCTCCAGGTGAAAGGCTATTTCTTTCTCCAGCTTCTCCCGAAAAGGAGGTTGGTGCCATATTTTGGTCTTGAATGCCATATGATCTATATCCCCTCTACCTTTTTCTATTATTTAAAAATTCACCATCCGCTCTGGCTGTTCCTTCCGGTAAACCTGATTTGAAAATTCAAAATATAACAAGAAACATATGAGAGTATGACTTCTTAGAAGTTGGAAGTTAGAGGTGGGAAGTTAGAGATGAGTAAAAGCCCCCCACCTTTAATTCCTCACCAGGGGCTGATCGTTATACACACTTGACACCGGCAAGGGAAGTAGTAAGGCAAGTAGTGTTGTTCCGCTGGCGGGGTGTGTCGGCTCGGTCTCGTA
>Ga0207421_10006139_pt1 | contig 13186 bp, 16 predicted proteins | sample SodLakKL_010_SED_4_FD_187542 | JGI IMG/M metagenome (GOLD analysis project Ga0207421, IMG submission 187542) | Alkaline sediment microbial communities from Lake Tanatar, Kulunda Steppe, Russia - 8KL_010_SED (SPAdes) (version 2) | ecosystem: Environmental > Aquatic > Non-marine Saline and...
CTCAGGGCCGGATACATACTCGGCCCCTATATCGGGATAGATAAGCTCCGGGATTTCGATCGTATATTCCTCTCCCCTGATCCACCAGTAGCCTCCCTGCTCGCCCTCTATGGGATAACTCCCGGCAGGCGCCAGCACCGTATCTATCCAGTCGCCTATCTCCCTCACCAGCCATTGCTGCTTTTCCGCTAGGCTCATTTTTCTTAAATTATTCAAGCTCCAATGAGAGAACTGCCAACGGTTAAAAGTGCTATCCCACTTCCTATCATAAGTCCGAAACCAGTTAATATCAGCCTCTATTAAATTCCCATTATGGTAGAAGTATATATTTTCGTTCGAGTTATACCAGCCCGTATAAGAAAGCCCGTGATCAAATTCAGCCTGAAAATTAAAGTTCGGCCTATCAGTAGTAGTGCTTGTTATAGTAGGGGTAACACCCGACCTCCCCAGACTATACCCACTCGATGTTTCCGATACGCTGTAATCTGTGCGGAACTCATTCATCCTCGTAACATAATCGCCCAGATTATCGAATACTATCCATGACGGATCGTAATTCTGCCTGATAACCTGCCCGGTAGCACCAGTCCTCGTGTCTATATATTCATCCGGCTCGCTATCCACCCACTCCTCATTTAGCTCGAATTTACGCCAGTAATAATATTTCGTTACCATAACGCTCCCTCCGTATTCCTATCGAGAGGAGTGGGAGAGAGAGCCACAAACAGCACACGGTGTATCCAGACCTGATACCCAGCCACAGCCGGCCGGCTGTCGATTACATCCCTGACTACAACCTGCTTAAACTTCCTATCGTCAACCTCCAGATCCCCCGGCGTGGTCTGATTTAAAAGATACTCCACAGACCTCTTTTCCGCCTGAGAAAAGGAGATAATCTCGCAGTCTATCTCCGTGGCCTCCTGCCCCTTATTAAATACCCGGTTAATATTGGTATAGGGGATATGCCTTACATCCTTATTCCGGTGGTAAGCGATAGACAGACTGCCCCGCACTAACTTTAACTCCGTGCCTTTATATATCATCTAAAAGCCCCCCTATACCCTCTCTCTTTCAGCTTTTTCAGTAGATCATCATTGGCACTTTTGGCCGTAGCTGCATCCGGCACTATATACTGCAGATCCATGTGGAATACCTGATTGACATTATCCCCGGTTGCCACACCCTCAGACGCAACGGCCACAGGCTCTATATTCAAACTCCCCAGATCCATATCCGGAACGATGGACTGTGCTATACTCCCAGCCAGCTCCTCACCCATCTTAGCCATATCCTTAATTTTCTCATACAGCCCTAACTCCAGACCTTCACCGACATTCTCGCCTATTTCAACGGCCACAAGCGAGGGCGATTTAATCTTTAGATCATCTTTAAGGGCCTTAACGGCCGCCGAGGCTATCCTCTTAGCCGCCGCCACAGGCTTATCCGCCGCACTCTCCATACCCTCAGCCAGCCCCACGACAATATCACGGCCGGCATCGAAAACTTCATCCCTAAGCTCCACTATCTTATTAACCAGTTTCTCCAGCTCGGTGTTTAGCCCGTGTATCGTCAGACCAAAGTCCTCCACATCATAGCCAGCATTAATCAACGAACTCTGCAGTCCACCCAGAGCCGTATCGCTCTCATTAATAAGCTCATTAAGAGTGGGATAATCAGAAATAAGCTGCTCCACTCTCACTATGAAACTCTCCTCCAGACTATCACCGGCCTCCTCTATAATCTCAGCAAATTCTGCCAGCCTTAAAGTTATGGCCTCCAGAGTTATATCAAGCTCCTCTATATATTCCCGTATAATACCGAATACAATCTCCGCGGATTCGCCCAGACCTCGGATGGTATCATCGATTTGAACTAAAATAGCCTGCAATTGCGCAAAATCCTCTATCTCCAGAGTGCCATCCCCAAGTCCTCCCAGCAGTCCTTCGGCTATACTGCCGCCGGCCTCCTCGGATACTTCGGCAAAATCATTAACCCTCTCCTCCATCACATCAAAAACATCGGTGAATAATTCATCGACTATCTGAAATTGAATACCCAGCTCCTCCGGAGCCACGGGCAGCTCGGCCATACCACGCACGGCCTCCATCTGCTCTATCAGCTCAGCCTTAGCCCTATCCAGTATCTCCGCCCCGGCACTATCTATAACGCCAGATACGCCAGCCAGCTCAGCCTCCAGATCCTCCAGCTCATGGCGTGCCTCGCGCGCCAGAAGTAAAACCTCCTGATCTATCTCCTTTAAACGCTCCGCCATTTCGCTCTCCAGATCCGGATCAAAACCTCTGGCTAACCCGTCCGACACCTCACGCCCCATCTGCTCGAACTCTCGTGCCAGCGGAGCCATATCATCTATAACCCTGCCTATATTATCCTCCAGCGAGCGGGCCACCGGCTCGACATCGGCCAGCCCCCTCTCTAACCCATCGGCTATATCCCTGCCAAACTGCTCGAAAACACGGGAGGGAGAACTGATACCCAAAACGCCAGTAAACCCATCCCTTATCCTGCGGCCCACATCACGCACAGCATTAACCGGAGCCATAGCCATATCCCTGATGCCTCTCGTTATGCCCCGGATAATGCCTCTACCCCAGTCCACCGCATTATCCCTCAGCTCAGCAAAGTAATCAGCTATAGACTGCCCCAAACCCTGAACAGCCTCTACAACAGCATAAACCCTCTCCAGAAATCCATCCCGGATATTGAGAACTAAGTTAATGCCCCATTCTCTGGCCCTCGCGCGGAGATTTCTAAAATAATCGGCTATAGCCCTGCCCAGACTTACAACAGCCTCCAGAGCATCCCCCACCCTGTCGGCTATACCACGGGCGAGGCTGATTATTATATCCTTACCCCACTCCAGAGCCTCGCTTATGAGATCGGCAAAAATCTCCGCCACATCGGCGGCGAAGTCCACAAAACTATCCACGGCCTCCCCCACAAATTCCGGTATGGATCTAAATTTATCAGCCCAGAAATCCACAGCAGTTATCACGGCATCCACCGCAAACTTAACCGCCCCGACTATTTCATCCCGGAAAAATATAAACGCAGCCACCACGCCCAGCACTATGCCTGCCGGCCCTAAAAATACCGCCAAAGCACCGCCCAGAGCCTTCAAAAGCGGGATCAGCCCCACCTTAATAGCGGGTATGATGCTGGTCTTTATTACCGTAACCAGACCGCCGAACTTAACACCCAGACCTCCCAGAGCAGTAGCCAGACCTGCAACCTTAGACGCCACCAAAAGAATCGGCCCTACGATAATACCCAGCCCGGCCGCCAGAGCCAGAAGTGTAGTCGCTACACCCCTAACGGCAGGAGATAAGCTCTCGAATCCCTCCAGCAGTTTTTGAATAACGGGCAGAAATTTATTGCCCACATCGACCAGAATAACCTGCACCAGAGCCTTTATCCTGTCTATCGTGGCGTTTAATGTCTGCTGTTGGATCTCAAAAGCCTCATTCATAGCCCCCGCACTTTCATACATTTCTGCGTTCTTTCTGGCAAACTCATCAGCCTGCTCCCCCACCAGAGGGAGGATACCGGTCAATGCCCGGACATTGCCGAACATTTCGCCCAGAGCCTCGTTGTTTTCCCCTGTATGCGCATAAAGCATCTGCAAGCTCTCGACCAGACCGTTAGATTCTATCATCTGCTCGCCAGTCTGGTATCCCAGCTCCCGCATGGCCTCGCGCAGATCATCGGTCGGCTTTAACATTCCATTTAATATTCCTCTTAACTGCGTGCTGACCTCATTGGCATCTCCAGTAACGCCGGTGAGCGTAGCCATAGTTCCGAAAAGCTCCTCAATATCCATGCCCAGAGTGGATGCCATAGGCGATACCCGTCCAATACTTGAACTGAGTTCCGGGAATGTCGTTTGCCCCAATCTGACCGTCTGGAAAGCCAGGTCAGCCACCTGCTCCACCGCCTCGGCAGAAGTATCCCCATACGCCTTAGTTACCGCAGAAGTCAGGTTAATAGCATCCTGCGTTGTGGACATTCCGGCTGCGGCCGCCTTCGCATTCGTTTCCAGTATAGCCGCACTATCCGCACTATCGCCAAAAGCAGATATGACCTGATACAGACCGCCGGAGAGATCATCCAGACTTTTACCCGTGGCGATGGACATATCCTTAACATTCTCCTCCAGTTCTTTGAGCCGCACCTCAGATCCCGGCCCCAAAAGGGTATGGACTTCGGCCATTTTCTCCTCAAAATCAGCAGCCACTTTCGTGGTAGCACCTATAATGGCAATAGACGCACCGGTTATCGCCATACCCCAGTTGCGCATCTTTTTGCGGTTGGCCTCAGCTGCGCTGGACAGCCCATTCATATCCCGCTTGCTCTCGTCCATTTTACTGCGGAAATCCCTGTTGTTGGCCTTTATCATATACATAAGTGATCCCAGAGTTCTAACCATTATTTACCCCCCTTCCACGCCCCGTCTTTCCGATGAAACTCTGCAATTTCTCTTTAATAACCTCCGGATCATCCGGCCCTATCTCGCCCTCGTCAGGAGCGTCCGGGGAGGATGATAGCTCCCTTATCTCCTTAACTATCTTCTCCATATATTCTTCTACTGACCTATCATTCTCTCGCGTATGACCGATCATCCCCGCCACAAGCTCGTTATAATATCCCATATACCTCTTACACTCGGCCTCACGCATCTCGACGTATATAGCCTCCAGCTCGTCCGGATATATATCCCCCAGCACCTCTTTCTTGGACATACGAGTAAACCTTACGAGCCGCCAGACCAGCCGGTCGAAACTCTCCTCCTTATCTAACTCAGAGCCTCGACCTCGCCCATCAGGTTTTTTACTTTTGCCACCAGTCCTTTAAGATTATTGACCTCCAGAGCCGCCTCCACTATCTCCACAGCCTCATCCAGTCCTATATTTTCCTCGACAAAATCCTCATCCTCGTGCAGTATAATAGCCACTACTTCGGTCAGCTGTTCCACACCGTAGCCGAAAAGCTCCGGAAATAGATCCAGCATATCCATAATAGTCATATCCTCAATATACTGGTGGGGATCCTCCACTCCGCGCTGGGCCAAAACCTGCGGCATAAATCCTATAAGCTCACCGATAGCACCGGTAAGCTCCTTATACTTCCCCAGCCCGGCCTTTTTGATAATATACTTTTTCTCCACCACTTCATCGCCCTCAATTATAGCCACGCTGACCTTTTTAATCCTGCCTATGCTTTTAGCCAAAATAAAAACCCCCTAAAAATTTTTAAAAAAGATAAAGCCCCCTTTCGGGGGCAACAAATTACTCGCCAACACCACCAGTAATATCTTCATCACCGTAGGAGAAGAAGGGATACATCTCCTGGCCGTTAATAGTTTCAGATTCTTCGGGTGGCAGAGCGACAAACTGCACATTAGCCACCCTCTGCCCGCTGCGAGAATAAGCAAAGTTCAGCGGCCCCGGCACGGGATAACAGTTATGCACCACGAGATCCCCGCTCTTATCGACGGGATCTTGATTGGCATTGGTAAGAGGTCTAATTATGAGTTTATCGGCATAATCAGACAGCCTCAAACCAACAGCCTTCGGCACAACGAGCCTTTTCTCACCCTCACCCACGCCCTCAGCGACCTCAGCCCACGGTATAATATTAGCCAGACTATCGACATCGGTGTAGAATATTGGCACAGTAACCATAATTGTATCGTCCTCGACCAGCTCATCGAATCTGCCGTCCTCCTCAGTCGCTATTTCAAAAGTTTCCACCTCATAATTGAACTCGGTTTCACCTGTAGTTCTCCCCAGATAAACGGGATTATCGCTCTCGTCCTCACCAAAGTAAGTCAATCCCGGCCCTATATTAATTTTCTCGGCATTGAGAGCCTCCATTAATAATCACTCTCCTTATTTTTTGATGAAAAAATTGATTGATACGCTGGAAAAAGCCTCGCCCGGGGCATCCCCCTCATAAAGAGGCCCCAGGGGCTCATTCACATACCAATCAATTACATCCATTCCCTCAACCTCGACCTTCTTATTTAAGATATTTACCAACCTCTCTATAACCTTGCCCATCAATTCTGTGTTGGCATTGCCGGAAGGAAAGAGAGGGCAGTAATGATTAACCCTGAGAGTGCCATTTACCGTCTGGAAATCTGGATCAATCGGTGCGGTTAGGAGAAATACAGTAAAGCAGTCCTCACCCGCCCACCCCTCCGGCCTTCTCGGCCCCCTCACCACCCTGACAGGATCGAGGAGATCATCCAAAACCTCATCCGCCAAAATCCTCCTCTGCACCGCCCCCAGCAGATTGTCTATATTCATTTACAACTCCCCCTCCACAAACCTATCGAACAACGCCTGGGATGATAACTTCTCAACCGATATATGATCGGCAAAATACTTCATGATTAAGGGTTCGAACTTATCGATAGCACCCTGTAAAACCCAATAACCATCCCTGAGCTCAACCCATATGGCATACTCCATTCCGGCTGAAACCACAGCGGTATAATCATTGCCCTCTATCTCTATGACGGGCTTAGCCAGTTCCCGGGCCTTCCTTCTGCTGACATCCTTATCGGCAGGTATCTCCTCCACTTTCTCTATATTGCAGCCGATAGAATTTCTCAGGTTGGAAGTCCGATCCGTCCAGGGACCGTGCCTTTTAGCGTAATTAGCTATCGACCTGACAATGTATTCCAGGGCAGACTCCAAAGCCTTCTCCTGCTGCTTAACTGTCTGTTCAAATATCTTCAACTGATTTTCAAAGTCCTCAAAATAAGTGTCCGCTTCCATAACTAATCCCTCAATTTCTTTGCCATAACCGCTTTCCTTTCTATAGTTGGGTATCCGTTGACTATGCCCTTAACTTCTATGCTGATCGGATTAACGAGATCAGGCGGCATAATATAATCAAAGCTGTACTCCATATCATCCCCGACAATTAACTCGGCAGTTTCAACAACATTCCACCGTCCATCATATATCGTGAGGGTAACCTCTTCCGGCGCAATGACCTCATCATCCATATCGTAAAATTTAGTAGTTACCCTGATTGTGTTGCCCTTTAAAACTATCCGCATTTATATCCACCACCTTAATCTCCGCTTTGCCTTCCTTGACACCCAGCCGTATATCTCGCTCCGTAATTTTCAGGTCAATGCCATGTTCTTTAATTCCCCATCTGATTTTTACAGGGATAAAAGGTGCTGTGATAACTCCAGATAATACAAGAAAGATAAGCTGTTCAATTTTCAATTCTTCAATCGAGTATTTTGTGGCATCTATTTCCACAACAGTGCTAACTACAAAAACCGGCCTCTCCCGGCCGGCTAACTCATCAACTATATTCGCTTTTTTGCCCTGACCAATATTCAAAACATCATACCTGCCGTAAATATCCGTTAAGGATAGAGTTAATTTTTTGTTTATATACAATAATTCTTCACTTGCCACCAGGGCAGCGAGGTTGGCCTTTAAAGGCATATTTACTTCCAGCCATATAGACATATCATGTCTTGCATCAATTGCAACTGAAGGGGCTATCAGGGCCTCTAAAATTGATTTTATTCCCTGTGATTCTTCTATATCTACGGCCTGCATTCCGCCGGCAGTTAAAACCTCTTTTATAACAGCAGCTATGCTATCGCTTATATCCAGACAAAAAGGCTTATAAATATATATGACCTCCTGGGAAGATTTACGGTCCTCCCAGATTAAAGAGTTAACATTCCGGATAGATATTTCCTCGTGGAGCCCAGAATAATCATCCAGCCCGACCTCTCCACCAGAGCCGACCAGCAATAGCTCCGCCATAGCAGCCAGAACATTATCGGAGATATAAACATCTAACGGAGATGCGCCCCTCAGTAGATCCACCTTAGCCGATATATCTTTTACGCCAGCATAGCCCACGGCATTAACCAGCCCTATCTCATATAATCTGGTGAGTTCCAATATGTCCACAGCCAACACGCCACCAGACAGCAGATCCTCATATATCTTCGCGAGATCTTTAATCCCAACAGACATTTTACCGGCGGCCGCCAGGGCCTCTGATATACCTTTATGAGCATTTAACCCCGCTGCCACCTTAAAATCGGCCGGCAGATACTCGTGAGATGATTTTTCAGCTCTATACGCCGCAGATATTTTACCCTCTGCCAGCAGATTCCCCAGCATATCTTTGCGGTCAGTAATAGCCGCAGATACACCACTATCCACATACAGCTCCTCGCCCACAGCCGTATAGAGGCGATCCACTACCCACACCCCGGCTCCGAGCGAAACTTTTACAATATAAGCCGATGATTTACGGTGATCTACATCTATATCGACCAGAATCCCTGTGTTCAACCCTTCCCTGGCTTTAAAAGCACTTTCCAGATCCACGCCAGCAGACTGCAATACTCTCCTTATTTCCTCACCAGCCAGCTTATCGATAAAATCTACAGGTGCACTAAACTCTATAACCGGATACTCATATCCGGATTTACGGCTATCGATCACCGCCTCCACTACAGCAGCCACGATAAATATCTCAGATCCCGCTACAAAATTATCAATATCCACAGCACCAGGCGATCTGATCCTCACCGGCTCATTCATACCCACCTGCGTGATCTTAATTACTTCCGCACCCATCCCCGCATCCAAAAGATCTACATATACTACCAGATCATCACCGCCGATATAACCGACCATAACAGCCGTCATTTCTTCGCCCATACTCATATAAGCTGGCAACTCCACAAGACCAGCCCACATAATAACCCCGACCTCATACATACTCCTATCATCACCAACGAAAATATCCATCACTTTACCTATAGACAGAACTTCCTCAAAATGTTCGCCCACTGGAGCCTCATCAAATAAATCTAATATACCAATCTCTTTTATGGCATTTAAAGTCATCAGCTCATCAGCAGCAAGATATTCTGTAACCCACGCAACACCGGGATGTCCGATCTTAACCGTTTCAATCATTTCTGCCTGAGTTACCTTATTAACCTCTAACGGGAATGCGGTTTCGATTACTTCATATATGCCAGTAATATCCAGCTGCCCCACTAAAAACTTGCCTGCGACATCCAGAGCCTCGGCGGCACCCAGATCATCCAATATTTTACCTGCGGTTGGCCCCCTGATCCTGATTAACGAAGTCATACCCGCCTGCAATATTTTTATTACTTCCGCGCCAAACATAACTTCCACCTTATCCACCAGAGCCAACATATCATCCTGACTTACATATAAGGCCATAAACGCAGATAAATCCTCGCCCATACCAATAGAGAAGATAATATCAACATAGCCCACAGCACTTACATCTTTTGCCTCAAACATAGATGCCCGATCCTCTGCGACCACTCCGGCGGGTTTTATAACCCCCAGTTCCTCCTCATAATGCATTCCATCAACGATAACTGTGGCTGTTACTATATTTGACCAATCTGAAAAAATTAACCCTCTAACCTGCCGGATGCGATAATGGTAAATCTCATAAGGCTCTACATCAGCATCAATAAACTCGGAAACGCCAGACTTTATTCTGGCTAAAAGCCCCCACTCTCCGCCTTCCTCTTTTCGCTCTATTTCAAAGCCTTCCATCTCTGTATAAACTTCTTCTAATCCCGCGTAATAAGCATTAAAAATATCTAAACTTTCTTCGTAATGCTCAGATATAATATCCGCAATATAATATACAGTAACCGATGAGCCTTCATTCTGCCCATGCTCGGCATATATTTTGACGGTATATTCCCCGGCAGGCGCATCATTAATCCAATCAGTTCCACTTATGGTGCTATTCTGGGAGTGAGATCTCTCGGCCAGAACCCCCTCCGTTTCATGTATAACCGTGTAAGAACTTGTTCTGCTTTGCGCCCCGCCAATAAGAGTATAATCTATCTGTATATCCTGAACACTCATTGTAGTAAATGTGTCAGTTGTCGTTCCTCTACTATCGGCTGCAACAATTAACTGGTCGCTCATATCATCCCCCCCACATTAGCCGGATGAAATCTTCCACTTGATCTGCTGATAATACAGGAGGAGGCAAGTAAAATGCATCATCTAAAACAACCCGAGTTATCTTTTCAACCGATAGAAATTCTTCAGGCTCTAACTCGGGCCATATAGCAGACAACTCATTACTTTTAATCCCGTAATTGACCTCCTCTATAGAATAATTATATTCAGAGCCTGTTTTAAAGTCATAACTGTCATACCAGATAAATGTATCATTTTTTACGGTATAATCGTTTTCATCTATGATGGCTATTAACACATTATTTCGATATATTTTAAAAGATGGCATTTAATCACCGCCTTTTTCACCGTATATATCCCCTTCTATATCCGCCAATACCTCATCAAGTTTTTCGTATTCTAACTCAATTAAGCGGTTTTTCCATTCCTCCTTATCTTTAAACACTTCAAGCACTAATTGCCCGGTTTTTAATTGCGATCCATTTCTACATATTCCCGCATGTATCCTTCTCGCTTTAACATCACTATAAGCAATATAAAAAATATCGTATCCATTGTTAGAAGAAATAACTTTCGTTTCCTTTTCCCCTTCAATTCTTTTAAAAATTTCACCAGATAATTCCACGGCTATTTCTGCCATATTAATTCACCGGCCCGTCGTCAATAATTGTCCAATTTAACTGTGAAGTAAGATAATCATGAGCATCTACCGCTTCGGTAGTTTCCCCAAATTGTATTCCTAATGCCCCTAATTCTACCTCTGTTTGCAGATTATATTCTGCCGATTGATCTAACTCTTTTAAACCTATAAGGAATTTATCGTAGTTTTCAGTTGACAGCGATGAATTATTAAGCATAGTACTCATATCTTCAACATTTGATACATTCCATATCTCTCCGCCTTTCCAGGATATATCCTGATTAAAATCAAACGCATCCCTAAGCATCCAACCCATATCTGTCACATTAAAGGTATTCCATTGGCCTATATCTTGATTAAAATTATGAGCGGCAAGGAACATCCCACGCATATTCTCGATACTGGAAGTATCCCAACTCCCTATATAACGGTTAAAGAAAAGACTCTCAGAAAACATCCAATACACATCTTTAACCTGACTTACATCCCAACGACCAATATCTGAATTAAATCTATGAGCCTGACGAAACATAAAGCGACAGCTTATCACATTTGACATATTCCAATGACCTATATTCTGTCGAAACCAATCCGCTGCACGAAACATAGAATCTGCAATTATAACATTACTGGCATCAGCTTTAGTTAAATCAATATCATTCACATTAGTTCCTTCCGGGTATCCTTCCCAGCCCTCTTTTAACGTGCCATCCCAAAATAAACTATCGCTATCTTCGGGTAATGTATATATCGGCTCCTCCCATTCCCAGACAAGCTCCATTTCGCCCCCCACTTCTTCGACTTTAATCAAATCCAGCAATCATCCCACCGCCTTATTTTAAAGGGGGTTTTAAAGATCCAAAACCCCCTTATTTTTTATGGCTGCAGACCTTTTACGCGAATAGTTACATCCAGAGTATCGCCCACCTGCAGAGTTCTCGTGGCAGACAATGGCCTGTAGCATACCAGCGCATCATCTATGCTGGCTCCCTCGGCGACTAGAAAACCATCCACAGCACTATCCCACGCACCCTCCTCAGCAGTATTCTCGAATTGCACCGTAGCCGATTCTATCTCCATATCTCCGCCATCCAGACCGAGAGAAGGAAACCCAATAGCACTTCGCTCCAGAGCCTGACGCTCATAACCCGTGCCAGTAACCTCCATAACATCCCCCAGAGAATCAGTCTGCCCCAGCGAGTTCTGAGCCAAACCTATAGCGAAATTATCAGGAGCAGATGCCCCCCTGAAAAATGAATCATACAATAGCTCGAAACCGTCATCGGTTACATGGTTGCCCATAAATCCGCTGTCCTCCAGCACCTCGCCATTCTTATCTTTATGCACAAATCTAAAATCAAAACCATGCTTTCTCATTTAATTTTCCTCCCTTAAATCCAACTCGTAATGTCCGCTCCTATTAAAAGCCCATACCGACTTAAAAACTATCCTGTATTTCCTATCACCAACTCTCAGAACATCGCCCTGCTCTATCTCCACCGCATCATTGGCGAACACACAATCACCGAAAAACATAAAACCCACATACTCACTCTCATACCTGGTATCCAGAGATGTCGCCCTCTGACCTCCCGACTTAGGCTGTATATCGATCTTCCCGGCACATATAACCGATACCCCACCCTCTATCCACTCACCGGTATCGGGATCGGTTTTACCCTTCTCGTGCCTCTCGATAACACACTCCACAAAATTATCTCTCGACCTGCGTGCCTCTGCCATGATCCCTCACCACACCCGCAGATCCATAATAATTGGTCGCCCTCTTAGCCAGCTTATTATACCTCTCGACAGCCCCATTTATATCCGCCAGATCCACCCTGACGCCTCCCCGGGTATATCCCTTCATTCTATCGGGATCAGCGGATATTATGCTGAGGCATATAGCGGCCGCCTCATACACATTTCCAGCGCTGTCTTCGAGCAGCTCTTCTAATTCAGAAGCCTGAAAGATCTGCGCCTTCCTATCCCATATCAGCATCCGCAGCTTGTCTAAGTTATCCACCCATAACACCTGCCAATTTATTGCGGCGCCCATATAGCATATCAAGCACCGTAATCCTATTTTTCCCTTTCTTTTCCTTCTCCAGCCAGTAATCCAGGTCATAAATTTCATTACAGTTCCTTACGATATCGGCGCACTCCTTGCAGTTAAAATCTCCCAGGTCAATTTCAGGCACCACGTGAATCCTCTGGTCCATATACTCATCCGCCCCAAAACGATAATCCAATATTTTTAGACCATCCATTTTCCTCCCCTCCCATAAAAGAGAAAAAGGGGAGCACAAGCTCCCCTGTGGTTTTATACGTCTGCATACATTATATACTCGGGATTGTAACCTGCCGGCCACATCTCGCAGCTCATGTAATGCCAGTATTTTGCCGGATCTTTTTCCTCCATGATGTCGACAAACACGCCCGGCTGAAAGCCGTTTTCTGCCACGGGCCCCATGAGGAAGCGGCCTATGTCCAGGTCCAGGGCCGATCCCCCGCCGGCATTTTTGAGAAATACCACCCTGTCTTGAGG
>Ga0207421_10006141_pt1 | contig 13186 bp, 15 predicted proteins | sample SodLakKL_010_SED_4_FD_187542 | JGI IMG/M metagenome (GOLD analysis project Ga0207421, IMG submission 187542) | Alkaline sediment microbial communities from Lake Tanatar, Kulunda Steppe, Russia - 8KL_010_SED (SPAdes) (version 2) | ecosystem: Environmental > Aquatic > Non-marine Saline and...
CCAATAATTTTACTTACAGCTAGAGATGCTGTTGTTGATAAAGTTTCAGGCCTTGATAGAGGTGCTGATGATTATATAACAAAGCCCTTTGCCATCGAAGAACTTCTGGCCAGGATCAGGGTTGCATTAAGAAAAAACCAATCTAAAAATAATGCTGTTAATCATATTTTAGAAATAGGAAGATTGTCTTTAAATTCTTCCAGCCGGGAGGTTAAGGTTGATAATCAAGTTGTTGAATTAACCAGAAAAGAATTTGATCTACTGGAATTTTTGCTACAAAACAAAAATATAGTGATGGAAAGAACGACATTGCTTGATAGGATCTGGGGTTTTGATTTTGTTGGAGAGACAAACTCAGTGGATGTTTATGTACGGTATCTTCGCTCAAAATTAGAGGAACCATATGGTTTAAATCTTATAAAAACAGTCCGTGGTGTCGGGTATGTGATAAGAGATGAAGAATAATCTTTCCAGGAAAAGCCGGTCATTAACTCTATCAGATAAGATTAGATCATCAATGGCTTTGAAATTAAATTTTAAGATGTTGATAGGTTTATTTTTTGCTTTTATGGCAATCAACCTATTATTATTTTTTATTTCTGCAGGAATTATAATCTGGCAGGCCGAATCTAAGGCTGTAGATATATTAAATAATGATGAATTATTGGAGATATCAACTAGAGGAGAAGAAATATTAGGTTATCAAATTGAAATAACTGATAGAGAGTTAGATTTTTTAGTTTTGCCAGATTTTATTCAAAGTTGGCTGCCAGTTTCAGGTTATATTAATGGTAGGTCTTTAAATTCAAGTAGTTTAAGAGGTCCAGTCTCCGGGTTGCCTGTGGAACAGATAGAGGCAATCAATTATAAAATAGCAATACCTGTTGAATCAGGATATCAATTGATTAGTTATTCTATTGGTCATGATCTAAAATTACTAATCTATTTAATTTTGATGCTTTTATTCTGTCAGTTGCTTTATATTTTAGGTAGAATTAGAAAGAATAACAGAATGATTAGAGAAACCTTAAAACCACTCTCTGATATGGCTGAGAAGGCAAAGAAACTTCAATCTGAAATAGCTGATTTAAGTTCCAGAAATCCAAATGAAACAATAAAGGACCTTGCTGGTGCTATCAGCAGTATAGATGCTGAGAAACTGGATTATCAATTATCAGTTGATGGGTCTCAGGATGAGCTGAAGTCTCTGGCCCATGCAATTAATGATATGCTAAGAAGGATTAATCAGGCATATCAATCTCAGATACGTTTTGTTTCTGATGCCTCACATGAATTGAGAACACCTATATCTGTTATTCAGGGATATGCAGGTATGATTGATCGCTGGGGCAAACATGATGAAAAGACACTGCAGGAGGCCATTGATGCTATTAAAAGTGAAACTGAGAATATGAAAATGTTAGTTGAACACCTTCTCTTTCTGGCCAGAGGTGATAATGAAGCCATTCAGCTAAATAAGATAAGATTTGATTGTTCTGATTTGATTGAAGAGATAATCTCTGAGACTCAAATTATTGACCAGGACCATAAAATTATAACTGAACTTGAGAAGCCAGCTTTTATTGAGGCTGATGAACAACTATTAAAGCAGGCAGTTAGAATACTGGTAGATAATAGTCTTAAATATACTGAGCCAGGCCAGGAGGTGAAGTTGAAAGCATTCAGTAAAGATGACGAGATTGTGATTCAGGTCCAGGATAATGGGATTGGGATAGCACCAGAGGATTTACCAAATATCTTTGAACGATTCTATCGCTCTGATGAGTCCAGGGCCAGAAAGACTGGCGGTACCGGGCTGGGTCTGGCAATTGCAAAATGGATTATTGAACGTCATGGGGGCCATTTTGAAGTCCTTAGCCGTCAGAATATTGGAACTAGAATCAATGTAATTTTACCAATTAATTAAGGATGTGGTCAGAAAATGGTTCAGTATAATGATTATATTAAAGGGATAAAAAATGCACTTGAAGCTGAAGCCAATCCTGAAGATGCTATTCATCAAAAGAGTTATATGAGAGATAAATTTGAGTTTTTTGGAATTAAAGCAAATTCAAGAAGGAAGGCTACCAGAGAGTTCATGAGGAAGGAACGGAGACCTGATTACAATGAATTAGATAATGTGGTTAAAAAGTTATGGAAATTACCTGAACGGGAATATCAGTACTTTGCCCAGGAATTAGTTGAAAAATGTCTTCAGGATTTTGATAGAGAGATTATCGAGCTTTTTGAATATATGGTTGTTAATAAATCATGGTGGGATACAGTTGATTTGATAGCAAAGAAACTGATTGGAAGTTATTTTATAAAATTTCCTGAAGAGAAAGAAAACTATCTGGATAAATGGATTACCTCTGAGAATATCTGGCTTCAACGTTCAGCTCTTTTATTTCAATTAGGATACAAAGAGAAAACAGATGTAGATTTATTATTTGATATTATCATGCATTTAAAAGCTATTGATGAATTTTTTATTCAAAAAGCTATTGGCTGGTCATTGAGGGAGTATTCAAAGGTCGATGCTAAAGTTATCAGGGAGTTTGTTAAAAATAATGATCTGTCTTCCCTGGCTACAAGAGAGGCTTTAAAATCAATAAAAAACAAACAATGATTTCATTTATTTAAATATATTAAAACATAAAATTAAATTTATTAATTTATGTATTGACATATTTAAATGAGTGGTGTATATTAATATTATTAGTTAACATTTTAACATGAATAAAAATTTGAGAGGTGAGGATATTGTTTTTAAAGGTTAAAAGGTTTTATCCGCCAGTGGTTGAAATTATTCCACTATTAATTCTTTTATATACAGTTTTTCTTTTAAGCTTTAGTTATGGTCGAATTTCAAATGGTGTTCCAGTTAATTTTACTTTAACAGGAGTTCCTACTGCCTGGGGAGATAGAACAGTTTTATTAGCTTTTGGAGCTGTTGCAGTAGGTGTTTATTTTTTGCTCTCAATTATAAATTATAAGTTTATATTATCACCTGCTAATCTAATCATAATAAATAAGCATAAAAGTTCAGAAGAAGGAAATCTTTCAAAAAATCAATTTGAAACAATTAGAGTTATTGCAGCCAGGACAATTCTTCTGATCAAATCTTTAGTCGGATTATTATTGCTCTATATTTACAGGGGAGTTGTCGGGATTTCTCTTGGTAATCAGTTCGAATTAGGATTAGGGATCTTGTTAATTGTAGGTGCGATTATTTTTACTGTAATTATAATGACTTCAAAAATTTATTTTATTAAGGAGCGAGGTTAATGAAAATAACAGTTTTTAATGGAAGTCCCAGGGGAATAGAAAGCAATAGCCACAGAATTGTTAAACCTTTATTAGAGGGAGCGGCTAAAGCAGGGGCTAATGTTCAAGAAATATTTTTAGTTGACCATAATATTCAACATTGCAGGGGTTGTTTTAACTGCTGGGATAAAACTCCAGGCAAATGCACTATTAACGATGATATGACTGATATGATTAGTTTATATCTTGAATCAGAGATTATTGGTCTGGCAACACCTGTATATAATATGTATATGACTGGTTTGTTAAAGAATTTTACCGATAGGCTTTTACCACTTGCCACTCCTCATATTCAAGTTTCTGAGGAGGGGGAATTTTATCATGAGGGAAGAGTGAATAGTTTTCCAAGTCAATTTATGATTGCAAACTCTGGTTTTCCTGGTGATAATAATTTTAAGATCATTCAGGCTCTGACATCTTTACAACCAATGGTTTTAGAAGTCTATCGGAATTGCGGTGAATTACTTGCACAACCAGAATACGATAAATATAAAAAAAGGGTAGAAGATTTTTATTCAGAATTATCTAAAGCAGGAAAAGAATTAGTTAATAATGGTTATGTTTCTGATGAGATCGTTGAAAATATTCATAAGGAATTGATAAGTGATAAAGATTACATGAACTTAGGTAATCAGTACTGGGATGACGAATTAGAAAAAAATAAAAAGGGGAATTGATAATGAACAATAAAATAATAAGAAAAGGGATGTTTTTTATTCCTGGCATATTTTTGTTGGTTTTAGTTTTTGCTACTCCAGGTATTGCAGTAGATAATTTTATTGGTGAATGGGAAGGTGCTATTGAAATACCTGGCAGTCCCCTTGAACTTATAGTCGAGTTTCAGCTTGAAGATGATAAATTAACAGGTTCAATGGACATTCCTGCTCAGGGAGCTTATGATATTAATTTAATAATTAATTCTGTAGATAGTAAAAATATTGAGTTTTTATTAGAAGGTCTACCTGGTGATCCTGCAGTAAAGGCAGAGATATCTGATGATGGCAGTTTGATTTCAGGAGACTTTATGCAGGCAGGTATGACTTTTCCTATTGAATTAAGGCCAGAAGGGTTAAAAGAGGTTGAGTTAAATATTTTAGCTTTAGATGATTTTGCTGATTATATAGAATCTATCCGGAAAGACTGGAATACACCCGGGATTGCTGTTGGAATTGTTACTGATAAAGAGGTTTTATTTGCTGATGGATTTGGCTATCTGGATCTTGATGAATCTCAGCCTGTAAATTCTGAAACTCTCTTTGGAATTGGTTCAACTACCAAACCTTTTACAACTATGATACTTGGAATGTTAGTAGATGAAGGAAAATTAAGCTGGGATGAACCGATAAGAAATTATATTGATTTTAGATTAGATAATGACCCAATTAGTGGTTATATTACAGTTAGAGATTTAGTCAGCCATAGATCAGGCCTGCCACGTTATGATTTTACTTTGATCTTTAATCAGGATCTGACCAGAGAGGGAATTCTTGAAAATATTAGATACATGGAAAGAAATCAGGATTTCAGAAATTCTTTTCATTATGGAAACTATAGTTATATTTTAGCCGGGCTAGTAATTGAAGAGATAACTGGCATGAGCTGGGAAGAGGCTGTTCAGGATAGAGTTTTTAAGCCCCTTGATATGAATATTTCTAATTTAAGCATATATGAACTTAAACAGACTGAAAATTTTGCATTTCCATATGTCTCAGAGGATAGATTTGAATCTCTTGCTGAGATTGATTTCTGGGAATTGGGAGCAGCTGCACCAGCCGGTTCAATTAATTCAAATGTGGATGAAATGAATAACTGGATGCAGGTCTATTTAAATAATGGAAGAATAGGAAATGAGCAGTTAATCAGCGGAGGTTCAATTAATAGTTTCTTTAATTCGGCTAATAATATTTCCAGCAGGGGAATGGATTCTTATACAGACCATTATGGCTATGGACTTGGCTGGTTTATCAGTTCATATAGAGGTAATTTTAGAGTTAACCATGACGGAGTTACCATGGGTTTTAGTGCTGGAGTCAACCTGATTCCAGATAAGAATATAGGTATTGTTGTCCTTAGTAATCTCCATGGCAGTCCAGTGACTCAAATTATAGCCAATGAAGCTATTGATCGTCTCCTTGATTTAGAACCAGTTCAATGGAAGGATGATTATCTTGAATTATTAGCCCAGCAGCCAGTAGATTTTACTATGTCATTATTTGACCGGGATAAAAGAAGGGAAGCTACTCTGCCATCTCATGCTTTAGAAGATCTAACTGGAGAATATAATCATCCTTTATATGGCACTTTTTCTGTATTTATTGATGATGATAGGCTGATAGCTGATTATCATGGTACAGAGCTGGAAATGGAGCACTGGCATTATAATGTCTTTACCGGGCATGTTGATATTGCCGGGCCTATGGAGATAGCAATGGAATTTAAAAGTGATTTAGACGGGGAAATTAATCAATTAGATGTTGGACTTGATGTATTTATGACTCAAGATATGATCAGATTTGAAAGGTAAATATTTTTGTGGTTTTTGAATAAAAAATTAACAGGTATTCCTGGCAGGATATAATTGTTTTATATTGAATTAATAAATAGAGCCTGTATTATTTAAGAGATATGAAAGGTGACTGAAATGAAGAGATTATTATTAATTTTTCTTGTTAGCTTATTTATTATTCAGCCGGTTACTGTAATGGCAGAACAGGAAGATAGGATTGATTTAGATGAAATCCAGCAGTCCCCAAACTGGACTGGTTATAATGTGAGAGTGGGGGGTGGCCCTGAATTAGGTCTGTTTCGCCTTGACTTAGGGGATTTAAATAATATTTTAACTGGTAGTGGTTTTCCAGAGTTAAGTAATAATGTATTTGTTTATGGAAGCAGTGGTATAGCTGGCAGAAAAGTTGGCAATAGGTTTGGCGGTATAACCATGAGAGGAACTACCAATAATATTAGTGGGGAGGCAAAATCAGAACTCTCAGTCAATTATAAAGGTCTCCTTTATAAGCGTGGTTTCTATGCAACTAGAGATTTAGAAATTTCAGCAGGGGCATTATTTGGAAGAGGAAATATGGAATTAAGGCTTTTATCTGATGAACCTGGAGACTTTGAGAATATTATAGGTGATATTGCAGATAGTCGTCATAATACTTCAACTATGGAAAAGAGCTTTATTGTATTTAATCCCAGGGTTAATTTGGCATATTCAATCATAGGGCCAATTGATATTTCTGCATCTGCTGGTTATTTATTTACACATGACTTTGGGAGTAGCTGGGAGATAAGTGATAGGAAGATTTCTAATGGGCCTTTATCTAATTTTAGAGCTTTTAATTTAACTTTTCAATTATTTATTGGTTTCTAATTTCAGGCAATTACTTGATGTTTAAACTAAAATAGACTCTATATAAATTAATCGGCTAAAACTATAGCTGATTTTTTTATTTAATTAGTTAAATAATGCAGGAAAAACAAATTTAATCGTGAAATATAAATGTAAGCTTGATATCTCAACATAAAAATTCTTGGGGGTTTTTAAATGCGAGAAGGAAAATATAAGGTATATCAGGTCGGCGAGGAAAGGGTTGTAGCTAAATCTCATGAGGAAGTTGAAAATTATGCAAAGGAAAAGGGAATCTCATCAGATAAAGTTAAGTACAGATTATCTATTGACAATCCTAAGGGCTTAAGTGAAAAATATAAAATGCTTTAATCTATAAGGAATTGATATTATGAGGAGAATCAGCTAATGTCAAACTATATTGATAGATTACGGGAGCAAATTGGAAAAACTCCGATTATACTGGTAGGGGCATCAATTCTTGCCAGAGATGACAATGGCAGAGTTTTATTACAGTATAAATGTGAAACTGGTAACTGGGGTCTTCCAGGAGGCACCATGCGTTTAGGGGAGACAATCAAAGAGACTGCCTGTCGAAAATTATATGAGGAGACAGGGATTAAAGCTGATAATTTAAAGTTGACAGATATATTTTCTGGTGAAGATTTTTATGATATTGATCCTGATGGCGATTGTACGTATAACCTGATTGTACTTTATGAAGCATTTGGGGTTTCTGATGAGCTAATTTCAGAGAGTGAAAAAAGTTCTCTGAATGTAGAATATTTGTATCCAGAAGAAGTTTCAAATTTAGAGTTAAGATCTATGAAGATATTAAATCGTATTGGAATTTTTAGCGAAGATTATATTAGTTAATATAAAAATTATTAAACCCTGGTCTGAGCTTTAGGCCAGGGGTACTTTAGTTATGGCTATCTTTAATGGTATTAGAGGCCTTTTACTTTTAAGAAATATAATATTATAATTGAATTGGGTATAGCTAAAAAATTCTGTAAAAGGAGGTGGAGGTTTAATAGCAGGTTAATAATTTTTCGCTATTAGACCTTAATTATGGAAAGAAGATCTGAAGAATTCAAAGATTTTCTGAATTATTATGTTGATGAAGTAATTCGCCGAAAAATTAAAAAAGAAGATGAAGAGCTTGAATCAGTTGATGAAAATGTTTTAGCTGAGGAACTGAAGTTAAATATTGAAGAGGATATCAAAAATTATTTTAATAATAGATTTGATACAGTTATTTTAAAAGAATTAAAGCAGGAAACTGTAAGATTTTTAGATAAAAATCTGGAGGATTATGATATAATAGCTAGAGAAGATGAATTTGGGCTGGAGATGGAATACTATATTAAATAAAAATTTGAGATTTATAACTGAATAAGTTAGAAAGGAAATGCCATGAAAAAGAATTTTTTAATCTTTTTAATAATAATTTTAATTGGAGGTTTTTTTATAATGACAGAAGTTAATGCAGAAGAAAAGAATCCTATTGTTACAATATCTATGGAAGCTGGCAGAGAGATAGAGGTTGAGCTTTATCCAGAGGTAGCTCCAAATACAGTTAATAATTTTATTTATCTTGTCGAACAGGGTTATTATGATGGCCTCATTTTTCATCGGGTTATCGAGAATTTTATGATTCAGGGAGGAGACCCTGATGGAACTGGAAGAGGGGGACCAGGTTATTCTATAAAAGGGGAATTTGCACAGAATGACTTTGAGAATGATTTAGAGCATACCAGAGGTGTTATCTCAATGGCAAGATCTCAGGCCTATGATTCAGCTGGATCTCAGTTTTTTATAATGCATAAAGATTTTCAACGTCTAGATGGTGCTTATGCTGCCTTTGGTCAAGTTATAAATGGTATGGATGTCGTTGATGAGATTGCAACTGTTAATACAGATCAAAATGATAGGCCAGAAGAGCCAAAGGTTATGGAAACAGTAGAAGTAGAGACTTTTGGGGTAGAATATCCAGAGCCAGATAAGCTCTAGAGGAGATTTGTATATGAGTTTAAAGAGAAAAATATTAATTACAGTTTTACTCTTAGTTCTGGCTGGTTTTATAGCTACAACTATTTTTATCGGTCTGGCTGTTTCTGATGGGTCTACTCAGATGACCAGTCCAGAAGGGACCAGTCTGGCAAGTACAGAGTCATGGCTGGAGGCAAATTGGGATTTTGATATTGATGAATTTAGAGCCAGGTATAATATAGAAAATATCAGGATTGAGTCGACTTCCGGGGATCATGAAATACCTGCTGATTTAATATTATCAGATGGTGAGAAAAATAATGATACAGTTATTTTAGTTCATGGACTTGGAGGTAATCGAGTTTCTGTGTATCCCCAGGCCAGAATCTTTTTAGAAAATGGATATAATGTTCTGACCTATGACCAGAGGAGCTCAGGTGAAAATCTGGCTGATTATAATACCTTTGGATATTTAGAAAGCAATGATCTTAAAGATTATGTTAATTATTTAAGAGAGTTAATTGGTAATGAGTTTAAATTAGGTGTCTGGGGTAATTCATTTGGTGGGGCAACTGCTGGAATATATGCAGGTTCTGACCATGCCAACCAAAATATTGACTTTGTAATCCTGGAGTCTGCTATTAGCAATAAGCGCGAGATGGTCTTGCAACAGTTAGAGCAGGAGTTTGGTTCCGGTCTAATTAGAGATTATATGCTCTCTGTTGGAGAATTATTTACCAGATTTAGACTGGGATATAATTATGCTGATGCAGATGTAACCAGGCAGATAAAAAATTCTGAAGTACCGCTGATGCTTATCCACAGCAGAGCCGATCAATTAACTCCATATCATATGGCTGAAGATATTTATAATTCAATTTCTCATGATAATAAAGTTTTCTATACTGTGGAGGATAGTAGTCATCAGACTGTTTACTGGGATAATTTAATTGAATATGAAATAGAAGTGCTTAGTTTTATTGATGAATATTTAAATGGAATGGAATGATATAAATGGAGCTAACTAATGCAATAGTTAAGAAGCCTGGCAAATCAATGGTTGATGGGATTTCAAAATCAAATTTAGGTAAACCAGATTATGAAAAAGCAGTTATTCAACATAATAATTATATTAAAGCTTTAGAAAAAGCTGGGCTGGAAGTAACTGTACTGGAAGCCGAGGAGGATTATCCTGATTCAGTATTTGTTGAGGACCCGGCAATTGTAACCAGTGATTTTGCTGTGATAACCAATCCAGGTGCTGATTCCAGAAAAGGAGAAACAGAAGCTATTGAATCAGCTATTAAAGAATTTTATTCTGTGGATAATATTCACAGGATTGAAAGCCCGGCTACACTAGATGGCGGTGATATTATCCAGGTTAATAATATATTATATGCCGGGATTTCTGATAGAACAAATACAGCCGGGGTTGAACAGCTTTCTGAGATAGCTGGCAATTATGGCTATAAGACTTTCGGTATAGAAATTGAGAACATGCTTCATTTAAAGTCTGGTGCATCATATATTGGAGATGATACAGTTCTGATAACTGGTATGTTTCTAGGCAGACCTGAATTCTTAAAGTATAATCAGATAATACTTGGTGATTCAGAGGATTATGCAGCCAATTCAGTTCGGGTCAATGATTATTTGATAATTCCATCAGGCTATCCGATGGTTAAAAAGAAATTAGAAGCTGCTGGTTTTAAGCTTATTACTTTAGATGTTTCTGAATTCAGGAAACTTGATGGTGGGCTAAGCTGCTTATCACTGAGGTTTTAAGGGGCAGCTGGAGGTGTGTTAAATTAAAAATATATTAATAGTTGATGATGTTAATCTCATAAGAATAAAATTAAATAATATGCTGAGCAGAGAGGGGTATAGGGTTTTTCAGTCTGGTTCAGTTGAAGCAGTTAAAGATCATTCCTTTTCCAGTAATATTTCTTTAGAAGAAATAGATCTTGCCCTGATAGATTTATATTTTAAAGGTGAAGATGGCTTTGATCTATTAAAATATCTAAAGACTAATTATCCTGATATAAAGATTGTAATAGTCAGTATGGAGGCCAGAAAAGAAAAAATTAAAAAGGCGATTAATCTTGGGGCAGACAATTATATAACAAAACCCTTTGATAAAAGAACTCTGCTGCAAAAAGTTAACTTAATTTTATCTTCGAAAAAACAATATAAAAAAGAAGCTGTACCTTCAAAAGATTTTAATGAGGTTATAAGCAATTTGAAAACTGATCTCTCAATGGAACTCAGCAGGTCTATTAGGTCTGGTCTGGATTTTGCTGTAGTCAGGCTTAATTATCTTAACAGAATAAATAGTTCTGAAATAATAAAATTGAAATCTAACATAACCTCTAAAATTAGAGATATTGATAGGGTTTATTATACCAGTCCCTCTGAATATACTTTTTTATTACCTCTAACTGACAGAGAAGGGGTCAATATTTTTGTGGATAAAATCATGTCTGAGTTTGATGAAAATATAAATGATAATAATGGTAATATCCAGGTTGAATCAATGGTTTTTCCTGAAGAGATTATAAATGAAGCTGATATTAATTATGATATGCATAAGGAATATTTAAATAAATTATTGACTGAAATAGAAATTGATTGAATATTTCAAGAATATAATAATTTATGTTAGCTCCTCCATTATGGAGGAGCTATTTTATGGAATTAATCATTATTAATTGTAAGCTGCATCCTATCATTAAAATAGGTTTTAACACCTAATTTAACCAGTAGATAGGTAGTCAGGGTGACTGCACCTAGAATACCCATCATGATAGCAATCTGATATCTGATTGCTAGAAAAGGACTGACACCTGAAAGGATCTGACCGGTCATCATTCCTGGAAGGAATATAATGCCCATACCGATCATTGAATTGACAGTTGGCAGAATGGCATTATAAAAAGCCTGATTGGCAACCTGTCTGGTTGCCTGTTGAGGAGATGCTCCTAACATTAAGGCTGCCTCAATTTTTTCCGGGTTCTTTTTGATCTGATTAACCAGGTGTTCAACACCTAATGAGATGCCTGTCATTGAATTACCGATTAACATACCTGCAATTGGAATGAAATATCTTGGATAATACCAGGGTGATAAGCCGATTACCAGAATCAAAAAGAAAAATAGTGTAAAAACTGTTCCTGCAAACATTGAAATAGCAGTAACTTTTTTCATATTAAAAGAAAGTTCTGTGCTGACTCTGGAGAAAATATTCTGGATTGCAAAACCTTCCATTATAAGCAAGATTAAAAGGGTTATGCCGGGATGGGGCATCTCAAATATATATTCAAGGAGGAACCCAACTATCACTAATTGGAGGGTCATTCTGGTTGCTGCCAGAATTATCTGTTTTTCTTTATCTATTTTTTGTTTTCTGACAATGATAATTAAAACGAGGACGAAGAAGTATGCTATAATGAGCTGGATTAGCGGAATATCAATTACTCCACCATCTATTCCATTAGTCATTAATTACAGCTCCTTCCTGAACTTTCCCATCTGATATAATAATATGTTCTTGGGCAATATCTTTAGTTAATTCTGGTGAATGGGTGACCATAATAATTTTGCTGCCATTGGTTTTTGCATATTCAGATAAGAAATCAAGGATATGCTTCTGGTTACCTTTATCCAGTGATGCTGTCGGTTCGTCAAGTAATAGTATCTCTGGCTTTAATAAGAGCAGTCTAGCCAGAGCAAGTCTCTGTTTTTCTCCTCCTGATAATTCTGAACTTTTATCGTTAAGTTCTTTATCCACACGTACAATTTCAAGGAGTTCTTTATAATGATCTATATTATCTTCATTGATATTTGCAAAATTTAAAGCTATCTCAAATTCTTCTTGAATGGTTTCCCCAAACATTATTGGCTGCTGGCCTAACATTTTTATTTTTTTACGGATAACTTCTGGACTATATGATTCTAGAGGCTTATCTTTATAAAGAATCTCACCAGAATCAGGTGAGATAAAATTAATTAAAAGCCTTAAAAGTGTTGTCTTGCCACCGCCACTGGGGCCACTGATCGCAGTAATTTTTTTTGATCCAAGCTCCAAATGGTCTATTTTAAGTATATCCCTGTAACTGACTTTATCTAATTTGAACATATTATCCCTCCTAATCTATTATAGTATCTCTATCAATTTAATTCAATAAAATTTCTTTAAATAAATGAGACTTTTGGAGGAGGAAATTTGATTTTTATCGAGAATAAATAGTATTAGAGAATTTTATTATAAATTGTGGAGGGTTCTATGAGAGACTGTAAGTTAAGAAGTTTAATATTAATATCAATTATAGCAGCAATTTCATTTTTGATAATGATCTTTGAATTTGCTCTACCTGTTTTCCCGCCATTTTTGAAACTGGATTTTAGTGATCTCCCGGCATTGTTGATTGGTTTCTCTCTGGGGCCGGCATCAGGAATTGGAGTTGTCTTTATTAGAAATTTACTTCATTTAACTATTACAGCAACTATGGGGGTTGGTGA
>Ga0207421_10006143_pt1 | contig 13185 bp, 16 predicted proteins | sample SodLakKL_010_SED_4_FD_187542 | JGI IMG/M metagenome (GOLD analysis project Ga0207421, IMG submission 187542) | Alkaline sediment microbial communities from Lake Tanatar, Kulunda Steppe, Russia - 8KL_010_SED (SPAdes) (version 2) | ecosystem: Environmental > Aquatic > Non-marine Saline and...
TTATGTGCTGGCTGCTTGAATGAGTTGGGTGAGTTGTCCTTCCATGGTTCAAAAACTAATTTCTGGGAAAGAGCTAAGGCTGCTGTTGAATTTATTGAGGCACTAGAAGAAATAAAACATGAAGATGATACACCTGTTGATTATATTGCTGAAAGAGTAGCAGGTGGTGATGAGATATTACAACAAAGGTTGGAGCTAATTGGTGACATTCTTCTAAAAACAGATGGTGAGATATGGGAGCAGTACAACTTGTCCTAAAAAAGAGGGCAGTTTTCATTTATAACACACTTAGGCAGGCTATATAACAATTTTAACCATACCTGTGATACTATACTATTTCAACACAGGTTAATCAGCTATATAGCCTGCCTACAACAAAAAACAAAGGGGTGCTAATAATGAGAGTTACCAAAGATGAAATTATAAAGGTGCTGGAACAGCTGGAAGAAGAATATGGATATGTTTTTGAGACCAATTTTGAGTGCTGCACAACCTGTGCTACTTCTGCTTTGTATCAGAAATATGGTGATGCTGAAAGGTGGATATATTGGCATGAACAGAATGAGGAAGCATTTGAGTTCAACTATGGAAAAAAGCTACACAGTAAACTGTACCTGGGCTGGGGAGGAAATGGTGAAGAGATAGTTGAGGCTTTTGAGAATGCTGGAATTGCTACTGAATGGAATGGTAGTAAGATGGACAAAATTGCCATACTGCCTGAAAAGATAGAGGAAGGGGAAACTGAAACTGAGAACAGGTCAGCTGTGGAAGAGCTTAGAGAGATAAGGGATGGTGGGCAATTTAATATGATAATGGACAGAGCTCAGATAATGCAATATGCCAATGAAAATAATATGTTCAGCCTGGTAAGCTATTGTGGTAATTCCAGAGAGAAGTACATGGAATTGCTGAAGCAAATTTAGGAGGGATACAGTTGAAACTGTATAAAAGAAATCTGGAAATCAAAACCCAAGATGGTAAAACCATTAAAAGAAATGTATATAAGCAAGTCACTGAAACTGCTGATTTAGGCTTTGGACTTCTGATGGACACTATAAGGCTAGTGGCCAGGTATAACAATGAATTGTGGGAAGTCAAAGGCATACTGGGAGTGAAAGAGAATATGGAACCAAAATTGATGAAGAAGGTAAAGGAGGAAAGCTGACATGATGGAGCTGCTTTATGCCTTGTTCCTTTTGGCTGCTGTTGGACTATTGGGTGTACAGGCTAAAGAAATAGCTGACCAAGGTAGCATATGGCCAGAATATGATGATAATGAGAATGAAAAATAATTGTTTTAACACAGCTAGGCAGGCCATATAACAATTTTAACTACACCACACATACTATACTATTTTAATACAGGCTAATCAGCTATATGGCTTGTCTAGCAATTATTTCATGAAAAGGGGTGTGAAAAATGATAGCTAAAGTGACAATTTCAAAGTGGCTGGCCAAAAAAAGAGGCATGCCCTTAGAAGTTACAGGGGAAGTTGAAGCTGAAACCCAAAAGGCTATACTGCTCACTGGAAGGTGGAAAGCTAAGAAAAGGACTCATTGCAATAGGTGTGGAAGAGAGCTAACCCACCCTGCCTCTATTGAAGTTGGATTTGGGCCAGTGTGCTGCCAAAGGCTGGGGATTGCCTGGCCAGAGGGTGAAATTTCAGATGAAACAATCAAAACTATAAAGGAGAAAATTGAAAGTGTAACTTTTGAAGAGTGGCTGCCCAAAAGTCATATTGAAATGGAGGTTATAGAGAAAGATGTGAAAACTGCTAAAATAGGTGTACATGCTAGAAAGCTAAAATCAGGAAGGGTTAAGATTAAGGGTGTGGGAATAAAATCACCCTATGAGCACAAGGACTTGTGTAAGAAAGTTCAACAAAAGTTTGGTGGTAGATGGAATGCCAAGAAAAAGATGTGGACTTTCCCTTTACAGACTGATGTTGTGGACTATGCTGAGGCAATCTGGAACAAGGAAGGCCAGAGAATAGAGAGAACAGAAAGGCTCAATGAGTGGTTCACTAAGGAAAAGAAGCAGAAGCAAGAAATGCTAGCAGCCCAAAAGGATAAGATAGAGCCAGAAGAGCTAAACACACAACTGGCTGAAACCCTCTATGATTTCCAGAGGACTGGAACACATTGGCTGAGTAAGGCTAAGGGTGCTATTCTTGCTGATGATATGGGGCTGGGAAAGACCATACAAACACTGGCTGCTCTGGATGAAAAGGGTGATTTCCCTGCTCTGGTTATCTGCCCTGCCAGTGTGAAGGAAAATTGGGCAAATGAGGTCAGGCAGTGGTTGCCAGATAAATCATTCACAATAGTAGATGGAGGGGCTGAGAAAAGGCTTGAAGCTCTGGATGAAGATGCGGATATTTATATCAGCAACTATGCCCAGATGAGGGAAAAAACCAGGAGGAAGGAGAATGGTGACTGGAAGGAGATAGACAATCCAGTTTACCAGAAGATGCTGAATAAAGGCTGGAAAGTAGTGGTGTTTGATGAGGCACACAAAATCAAAAACAGGAAAAGTCAACAGACCAAAGGGGCTTACAGGCTAATTAAGAAGGCTGAGAAGGTTTTTCACCTCACTGGTACACCTATCCAAAATGCACCTCAAGAAATCTGGAGTTTGTTACACTCTATGGAACCAAAAAAATTCAGCTCTTTCTGGAGGTTTGTTGAAAGGTATTGTAATGTATATGATAATGGCTGGGGGATGGAAATAGGTGATGTGAAAAATCCAAAGGAATTCAGAGAAACATTAAAACCATATATGCTCAGAAGGATGAAGGAAGAAGTCATTGAGGATATGCCTGATTTAACTGTTCAGAAACAGTGGGTAGAGCTATCAGGGAAGCAGAAAAAGATATATGACCAGATGGAGAAAAGGATGGTGGCTGAGCTCTCTGAGGCTGAAAGAATAGTAGCACCTGTTATCATAGCTAAAATTACAAGGCTGAAGCAGATAGCAGTTTCACCTTCTCTGCTCTCAGAGGAAGAAGAATTTCAGTCAGCCAAAATAGATGCCCTGATGGAAATTTTAGAGGGGGCTGGAGAGCAGAAAATTGTTGTCTTCAGCCAGTTCAGAAAGGCTATTGAATTAGTGGAAGAAAAAATCAAAGAAGAAGGGGTGGAATATGGCATACTTCATGGAGGAATAAGTCAGAAGGAAAGGCAGGAACAGATTGACAAGTTTCAAAATAACAAGGATTGTAAAGTGTTTCTAGCCACCATTAAGGCTGGTGGTTTGGGGATTAATTTGACTGCAGGTAGTATTGCTGTTTTTCTGGACAAGGATTGGACACCTGCTAATAACTCTCAAGCTGTGGACAGGCTTCACAGAATTGGCCAGGAGAAGAATGTCACAGTGATAGAGCTATTGGCCAAAAATACTATTGAGCAGTATATTGAAAACCTGCTGGATAAGAAGCAGGAAACCTTTGACTCACTGATAGAAGGGAAGGTGACTGGAAAGGAATTGTTGGTGAATTTGGGAATAAAGGAGGGCTAAAATGATAGACTATATCAATGTGACCAGTCATGAAATAACAATGCTATTGTGTAAAAAGCTAAAGACAGGAGATTGCCCAGAAAGTGAATACCACCAAACTTGTGGAGATTGTGAATATGGTGAAATAGTTGATATTCAGCCTTCTGGGGTGGCTGTTGAGGCAACTATGAAGGAGGAAATGGTCAGAAAGGAGAATGGGCTGCAGCTGGTAAGAACCAAATTTGTGCCCAAACCTCAGTCTGACCAAGAATTGGCTACCATTGAAAATGAATACTTCTATCTCAAGGATGCTACACCAATCATTATAGGTAGCATTATTGCTGCCCAGGCATACCCTGGAAGGGTTTATGGCACTGTACCTGTGCCTGGATATGAGAGGGTGCCACCTGACCAGAAGTTAGTCAGGTCTGATAAGTTTATCACTTTTGAGGGGGTGAGTAGATGAGAGGTGTCAAGGATAAAGGACTGGAAGAGCTAAAGGACTTCAAGAACAGACTGACCAGGTCACATGGCCTGGAGAGAATCAACAAGCAGGATTTTCAAAGGCTGTATAAAAAAATCAATGATTTAATTGAAGATGTGGAGGGGATTGATGAAGAACATGAATAATACACTGTCTTCAAGCAAAATAGGCACTTGGAAAAGGTGCTGGAGAAAGTATTGGTACAAATATGTGAGAAACCTTGTGCCTAAAAGGAAACCCAGGTTGCCCAGTATGGGAATATTGGGACATGAGGGATTAAGAGCTTATTGGAAGGGTGAAGACTGGAAGGAAAGTGTGGAAGAGCTGTTTAAAAATGAGTTTAAAAGCATGCCAAAAGCTCTGTGGGAGGAAGAATATGAAGATGACCTTCAGCTTGTAATAGGTGTGCTAGAAAGGTATTTTGACCAAATCAAATGTTACAGGTCAGAGAAGGAGCAGGACTTGGTTCCACCAGAAACAAGGTTTGAAGTGCCCATAAAATTTGACACCACCCTGATTGGATATTTGGATAAAGTCATAGAAGTACCAGGGGAAGGTGTGTGGCTTATTGACCACAAATTTACAAGTAATGACCCAGAAACTAAATTGGAAAAGATGGAATTAAATGAGCAGCTTGACTATTATACCTGGGCACTAACCAAGCTGTTCCCTGATAAGACTGTGATGGGAGCAGTTTTTAATGTAGTGAGACTGAAACTACCAGCCAAGCCTGAACCAATTAAATCAGGGAAAAGGCTTTCAAAGGCTAAGATAACAACAGACTATCAGACTTATTATGATGCTATTCTGGAATATGGATTTGACCCAAATGACTACCAGAAGATGTTGCTGAAATTGAAACATCAAAAATCACCATTTTTCAGAAGAGAATGGACTGATAGGGATGAATTTGAGTTGAGGGAGATAGGCAGAGAGCTTGAACAACTGGCTGTTGAAATTCCAAAAACTACTTTCCCAATAAGGCATAGAGCAGCTGACAGGTGTAGCTGGGACTGTGAATTTGAAGACCTGTGTCTGGCTGAAAAGAAGGGAGGGGATGCTGAAGCTATTATTGATGAGTATTTTGATGTTTATGAAAGGGATGATAGTGAAGAGGAAGAAACTGAACAAAATGATTATGCAAATAAACCATTTTAACACACCTAGACAGCTCATATATTGATTTTAACTACACCTGTGATACTATACTATTTCAACAGCATAAAATGTGAATAAACAGAAGGAGGCACATTAATGAGTGATATTAGTGATAAGATTATTGATTTGGAAGAGAATATTTTGGATATGAAGCCAACTTTTGTCATCTATGGAGCAGAAGGGGTTGGGAAAACAACCTTTGCCAGCTTTGCTCCAAATGCCCTGATAATAGATGTAGAAGGGGGAAGAAGTTCAATCAAGAAAACACCCAATCAGCCAAAAATTCTACCAGTAGATGACATTGAAGAATTGGGTGAAATATATCTCCATCTTAAAGCCAATCCAGATGAGTTTGATTCAGTTGTGATTGATACTATTACTGAAGTAGAAAAGCAATTTTTGATGGAGATTGTGGACAGGAGGTCAGCTGAAGACCCAACAAAAGACCCAAGTTTGGTCACACAAAATGATTTCGGTAGAGGCAGTACCAGAATGAGGAAGATGGTGAGGAAGTTCAGGTCACTTGATATGTTTGTGTTTCTACTTGCCCATGAAAGAGAGGACAAAAATGAAAGGGGGATTGTGAGAAAAGCACCAGCAGTTATGCCCTCTGTTATGAAGGATATCAATGCTTTCAGTGACTTTATTTTTTGTCTTGAAGCAGATAGCAGTGGCAATAGAAAACTGATAACCAGTCCAGCTAAAACAATAAGAGCTAAGCACAGGATTGGAAACCTGCCTGGTGTGATAGAATTGGGTGATACTGTTGAGGCTTGTTCAGTACAAAGGATTTTAGATATGATTGAAGAAACAAAATATCAGAAGGAGGAATAACAGATGGCCATTAATATCAAGAAAATCAAAGAGGAATACAAGGAGAAGCATGAGCAGGGTGATTTTGAAACTATGCCAAAGGGCAGTTATGATTGCTTTGTGTATGATTTAGAGGGGGGAATGTCACAGAATGATAATCCCAAAATTGATATTACACTGAAGGTAGCAAGGGGTGATTTTGAAAATAGAAGGCTATGGACAAACATCACCCTAACACCTGCTGCTTGGTGGAAAGCTGAGGAATTTTTCAAAGCTGTGGACTATGATATTGACCAGCTGCCTGAAGAAGCAGAAACACCAGAAGAAATTGTGGCTTTTATCAGGGATGATATCATTGGTGAGAAAATCACAGCAGTAGTCAACCACAGGAAGTGGGAAGGAGAAACCAGGGAGAATGTCAAGAGGGTGACCTCACCCTCAGAGAGCTTTGAAAGTGAAGAATTGGAAGATGCTGAGGATGTTCCTTTTTAATGTGCTGCAGCCTGTCCTCTTTCACAGGGGGCAGGCATTCTTTTTGTGTGAAAGGAGGGGCTGTTTTTGGAGTATATTATCGTCAAAATTGATGAGTCATTAATGAGAAATATCACAGAGCAAGATGTAGCAGGTTTAATAGAAAAGCACCTTGATGAAATTAAAAGTGAATTGACTCACAGAGCAAGAGTTGAGATTGAAATAGATAAAGAGCTAAAGCAGCAAGTAAATGAAACCAAACAGACAACTGGTTACCCTAAATGGTTTATCATCCACAAAATACTTGAGAAAGAAAAGAAATTATCAACAGGAGAAGTCATTCATGTGGAACCAACTTCCTGCCCAAATTGTGGAGCTGGTGAAACTGAACTTCTGATATCCCATTCTGATTATAGCTATTATTGCTATGTTTGTGAGAAGGGAGGAAGTTATTGACATGAGGTGGTTTCATGGAATTCAAACAGGTATATGAAGACTTATTGGACAGGGAATTGCCTGAACCAAATGACAGCAATGAAATAAAAACCACCTGCCCTTTTCATGATGATAACAGCCCTTCTATGGCTATCAATGCTGAAACAGGGGCTTGGCATTGTTTCAAGCCAGATTGTCAGATGGGGGGTGGGGTAGTAGAATTTGTGTCCAACCTGGAAGGGGTTAGCAAAGCCAAGGCTAATAGCATACTGGAAAAAGAATATGATATGAATGGTACAATTAGAAAAAAGAAGCAGAAAAAGAAGGTGCCACCCATCCCTCAGCAGGAAGTAACAGACTGGAATACCATCCTCAAGAAAAGTAAAAAGGTATTGGACTACCTGTTGAATGAAAGAGGGATAACCAAGAAAACCATTGATAAATTCATGTTAGGATGGGATGGAGACAGAATAACCATACCAATATATGATGAAGAGGGCAAAATAAGAAATGTAAGGAAGTACAAGCCTGATGCTAAGAATAAGGTTATCAGCTATGATAGTGGTTATGGCTCAGCCAGGTTGTACCCTGTGGGAAATCTCATATATGATAAGATTGTTTTGTGTGAGGGAGAATTGGATGCCATTTTAGCTAATCAGATGGGGTACAAAGCTATTACAGTCACTGGTGGAGCAGGCACTTGGAGAAAGAAGTGGTCAAAAAGATTTGAAAATAAAAAGGTTGATATCTGCTATGACAATGATGAGAGTGGAAAAAAGGGAGCAGAAAAGGTTGCTAGAATGTTGGTTAATTATGCTTCTGAGGTAAGGATTATTGACCTGCCTGTTACTGGGGCTGGAGAAGATGTAACTGACTACTTTGTGAAGTATGGAAAGACCAAGGATGAGCTGGATGAAACTATTGAAAACACTAAGGTATTTGAGCTGAAAAAAGAGAGTGAAATTGATGATGAGAAGGTTTATGAAACTCACCTATCCAGGGCATCCAGGTCTGAATACTACTATAAAAAGGTCAGGATGAATGTGATAGTGAGTGGGAAGGACTTAGCACCATATATCATCCCAAGGACAATCAAAGCTACATGCACAATGGATAATGGTAAGGTGTGTAATTTCTGCCCAATGAGAGCTGCCAATGCTGAGAAGGAATACACATTTAAACCTACAGATGCTGCAATATTAGAGCTAATCAGCTGTACAAAACACCAACAGAAGGGCATATTGAAAAAGGTGTTAGGAATACCAAAAAACTGCTATGCCTACAATATTGAAATAGTTAATGCTCAGAATGTTGAAGAAATCATGATGATGCCTGAGCTTGATTTCAGCTCAGATGAAAGAGAGTATGTTATCAGGAGGGGCTTTTTTATTGGCCATGGTATGAAACCCAATGCACCCTATCAGGTAGAGGGGGTCACAATTCCTGAGCCATGGAAGCAATATTCCACTCACCTGATTTATAGCTCAAAGCCAGCTCAGGATAATATCAGCAATTTTGAGATGGATGACAGAAAGGTTAAAAGACTGAAAATATTTCAACCCAAGCAGGGGGAAACTGTGGAACAAAAATTTGATGATATTGCTGAGGATTTCACGCACAATATAACCCACATCTATGGCAGACAGGATTTAATAAAGGCTATGGATTTGGTTTACCACTCTGTGTTAGCTTTTGATTTTCAGAATCAGAGAGTTGACAGGGGTTGGGTAGAAGGATTAATCATAGGAGATACCAGAACAGGAAAGTCAGAGAGTGCTAGGCAACTTATGAGACATTACAAGCTTGGGGAAATTGTGACTGGTGAAAACACTTCCTTTGCAGGGCTGATAGGTGGTATGCAACAAACCCAGAAAAGGTGGAGCATCACATGGGGAAAGATACCACTGAATGACAGAAGATTGGTGATATTAGATGAAGCATCAGGGCTGAGTCAGGATGAAATTGCCCAGATGTCTGGGGTAAGAAGTTCAGGAATAGCAGAAATAACAAAAATCCAAACCGAGAAAACACATGCTAGAACAAGACTTCTATGGATAAGTAATGCCAGGGATGGTAAGCCTATGAAAGAATATGGTTATGGAATATGGGCTATCAAAGGCTTAATAGGGAAAAGTGAAGACATTGCCAGGTTTGATTTTGCTGTGGCTTGTGCCTCAGAGGATGTGCCTGTTTCTCAGATTAATATGAAGGCTGAGCTTCACGGGGAAGTGGAGCACAGATACACCTTTGACCTCTGCAAAGATTTGTTACTTTGGACTTGGAGCAGAACACCTGAGCAGATAGAGTTTACACAAAAAGCTATTGAAAAAATATTGGATTATGCTATCCAGATGGGCAACCTTTACAGTTCAAAAATTCCACTAGTAGAGGGAGCAAACCAGAGAATTAAATTGGCCAGATTGGCCATTTCTGCTGCCTGTAGGACTTTCAGTACAATAGATGGGCAGACTGTGATAGTCAGACCAGGACATGTTGATTTTGTGTATAACTTCTTGATGAAAAAGTACAAGGAAACCACCCTTGGATATTATGATTTTAGTGAACAAATAAATGAGAGTGAAAGGATAGCAGAGAATAAGAGGGAGGATATGCTGACTTATTTGGAGCAAAAACCTGAATTAGGTGATTTGTTCCTTCAGTATGATTATGTTAGGAACAATGATATTGAGTATATTGCTGATATGGAAAAAGGTGAGGTCAAAAATGTAATAAAGTTTTTGTCCAAAAATAGAATGGTGAGGAAAACAAGCAGGGGCTTTAAGAAGACACCTGCATTCGGCAAAATCCTAAAGGAATGGAAGGAGAATTACAGAGATGATTGAATTCATGGACAGATACTGGATAATTGCCTATAACAATTACTATCCATTTGGTGGCCTGGATGATGTTAAGGTAACTGTTAACCATTTTGGTGATGCTATTGATGAATTTGAAAACTATAAGGACAGATATGATTATGTACAGCTGTATGATAATATGGTTTGTGCTAAGGTAAAGGAGTGGGAAGCTGAATGGTTAAAAAAATAGCTATTTTGGGTGGTGGAATGACAGGGCTTTTGATAGCTGATACCCTGACCAGAAATGGCAAGATGAACTTTGATATTTTTGAAAAGGAAAAGCAAGTGCCAAACCCTTCTGGCTTTATGGTTATGCACTATAATTTTGGTTTGAAAATGAACAGGGTAGTGTTCCCAGTTTACCAGAAGGGGGAAGAAGCAAATTACAAGGCTAAGTTGAATTATCACGACAATGTAAATTGCTCCTGGAAAAGTGGGTTGAGGAAGTATTATTTGGCTGGTTATAATCCTCATATTGCTGCTGAAAGGATGTTTAAATGGTATGAGAGCAGGATGGTTGAGGAAAGGGTAACACCAGAATCATTCCAGCATATTCAGAAGGATTATGATTTGGTACTTTCTACCATCCCACCATTTTACCTTGTACCTGAAATAGAGCACAGCTGTGTTTCTACTAATGTATATATTGAAACCCTTGAAGTACCAGAAGATGAAACTGTGGGGGTGCTGTACAATGGTTTTATGGATGAACCAGTTTTAAGAGAAGTGAACCTGTGGGGAAGGTGGTTGAAAGAGTACAACCAAAAGATACCAGAAAAAGAGCTTATCAAAGTTGAAAAACCCACCCACATCATAAAAGAAGTCAACCATTTACTACCAGACAATGTAATCCTACTGGGCAGAAGAGGGCAATGGAACAAGCACATTATGCTCCATCATGTTTATTTCCAGGTGGAACATTTGATTAAGGAAGGGGTTATCAGATGAATGTATTGAGAGAAATCTTCAAAGACCAGCTGGACTTCAACAGGAAAGTCATAGATGATATGGAAGGCTTGGAAAAGAAGGAGAAGGTGTCACAGACCAAAGAATACATTTTACACCTTCACTCAGAGTGTGATGAACTTCTCAGGGAAATGGCCTGGAAAAGCCACAGGAAGGAAGATGGTTATATCATTAGAAGCAATATGAAGGAAGAATTAATTGATGTTTTTAAGTACTGGCTATCAATAGTTGTTCTGTGGGGCTTTGAACCAGAAGAAATTGTGGAAGAGTACTGGAGAAAATCAAAGGTGGTAGAGCAGAGATTCAAGCAAGAAAAAAGGCTGAATTTTGATGGTAGGAAGGTGGTAGGTGTTGATATTGATGGGGTTTTAGCTGCCTATCCAGAACACTTCCTGGACTTTATCAATAGGGAAGTTGGGACTGATTTGAAGGTTGAAGACTTAACAGAGTACAATGTTTATGAGGCTTTGGAGCTGCCCTATGATATGACAAAAAGACTTAAAGCCAAATTCAGGGAAACTGGAGAAAAAAGGCACATTCCTGTGCTAGATGGTGCCAAAGAATTTTTGGAAAGTTTAAAAAATAATGATTACAAAATTGTCCTCCTATCAGCCAGACCTTATAAGAAGTACAAGAGAATTTTTGCTGATACACAGGAATGGCTTGAAAAGAATGAGCTTATACATGATGCTATTCTCTGGGATGAGGATAAGTGTAACAGATTAATCAGAGAGTTTGGGCATGACAATGTTGAATTCTTTGTAGAGGACAACAGAAACAATGCATTAGACATTTCTAAGACAGCTGATGTATATCTAATCAACAGACCATATAACCAAGGAGAAACAACAGGAAACATTGTTAGAGTTGATTCACTAAATGAAATTTTAGAATTGGAGGGAATCACCAATGAAGTTCAAAATCTGTAATACATGGGAAGTAGAAATTGATGAAGATATTGTTGAAAGAGCTAAGGAGGAAGAAGGCAAAAAAATAGACAACATCCCTCATTTAGCATCACTGACTAAAGGGAATGCTGATGAAATCAATAGGCACTTATATGCATTCAGAGACATTGCTAAGGATATTGAAAAGGGAGGGAAGGTGATTGAATTCTTTGGGGGCTCAGGATTTCAGACTATGATAATACAAAAAATCATCCAGCCCAACCAACACTTAGTATATGATATCAGTGAGATTTGTGTGGAGCATATGAAAAGAATGTTCCCAGGCCAGTTTGTGGATGTGAGAAGGGCAGATTCATTTGAGAGATTCAAAATTGATAAGTGTGACACAGCCATATGTGACTTCAATACTTTTACAGCTCTGAGGCTGGTGGATGACAAGAAGGTAGAAAGCAGCCTGAAAAAGCTGCTGGAAAGAGAGCAGTTGAAGTATGTTACTATCACTGATAGCTCAAAGACTAAAATGCACCTGAATAATAAGGTTTATCAAAAGTGGCTGGACTATGAAATTGAGAATTTTGTGGACTACTGCAAGGGCTTTTCAAGATACCTGTTCAAAGAGTTTGGTTTTTCAGTGAAGAAAGTCAACTATCACTATGGGGCATCCATCCTTTTCCTTCAAAGGGTGCCTGTACCAGAAAATGAAATCCAATTCCAGGATTTCAGTGATATAATATGAAAAGAATTGCTATCATAGGAACAAAGGAAGGCAGTATTGGGCATTATTTATTACAAAATCTGGAAACACCTATGATGCCCTATGAACTTGAAATAGATGTGACTAATGATGCTGAAGTTGAGAAGGGCTTTAAGAATTGGGCTGGTGCTTTTGAGGGGATGGTTTATGCAGCTGGAATTTATGAATATGGCAAGGTAAAGGATATGAGTGTGGACAAGTGGAGAGAGATTATTGAAGTCAATTTAATAGGGGCTTTAAAGTGTGTTAAATGGTTCATAAGCACACAGAAGAGTGGTGTAATGGTATTAATAGGAGCAAATGCTGCTCATGTGCCTTCTGCTGGTAGCAGTGCCTATTGTGTAAGTAAGGCTGGAATGTCTATGCTGACTAAGGTTGCCTCACAAGAAGTGGATGGAAAGTTTAGCATAATCCAGATTGACCCTGGGATTGTTAGGGGCACAGGAATGTATCATGACACCTACAAAAATATGGGGATAAGTGAGGGGGAAATGCTTGAGAAAAGGCTGAAGACTGTTCCCATCAATAGAGCTTCAAGCAAAGCTGAAATGAATAAGTGGATACAATTCTTGTTAAGGTATGGAAACTATGCCAATGGTTCATCCCTGAGAGTGGATGGAGGAAAAATGGTTCCAAGTGGGAAGGAGAATTGAGATGAGTTATATTTTGCCAATAGTTGATGATTTTTATCTGGGTAGAATCATCTCAGGTCAGGGTGCTTATATCTACACAAATAAGGGTAAGTTTTTGGATGCCTTCTGTGATAATGGTGTGGTGAGTTTAGGCTATGATTTTTATGTGGCTGATGAAGAGCTGCCTCACCTTCCTGAGATTGTGAGATA
>Ga0207421_10006144_pt1 | contig 13184 bp, 9 predicted proteins | sample SodLakKL_010_SED_4_FD_187542 | JGI IMG/M metagenome (GOLD analysis project Ga0207421, IMG submission 187542) | Alkaline sediment microbial communities from Lake Tanatar, Kulunda Steppe, Russia - 8KL_010_SED (SPAdes) (version 2) | ecosystem: Environmental > Aquatic > Non-marine Saline and...
TGCCTCCGGTGAAGATTTCCTTGATGACAAAAAGTATTTTCCTAAAAAGCAGGTCACAGGTAAATCTCCTGTCCAGGTTGTCAGCAGTGGTCCAGACTCGAAAGAAGAAGAGATTAAATCTCTTTTCTTAAAGATGATCTATGGTGCCGAAAATAGTATCTACATTCAGACACCTTATTTTATACCGGACCCTGCCATGCTGGAAGCCCTGCAGGTAGCTTCCCGCTCAGGGGTTGATGTCAGAGTCATGATACCTGATAGAGGTGACCACCCCTTTGTCTATGCAGCCAACAACTCATTTGTTGGGCAAATGCTAGAAGCAGGAGCCAGCTGTTATCGTTATACCAGGGGCTTTCTCCATAGCAAAACTATCTGTATCGATGGCCGAATTCTTTCAGTTGGTACAACAAACATGGATGTTAGAAGCTTTAAACTTAATTTTGAGATCAATGCCTTTATCTATGATGAAGATATAGCCCAGCTCCATGACGAAATCTTTAGAGAAGATCTTAAAGAATCAAGGGAGATAACAGTCAAAGAATACGAAAATAGAAACTGGACCTTGAAAGTCAGGGAATCTATCTCTCGGTTGCTTTCACCTATCCTTTAATTATATATTAACATATTCAGTCTCAAAACTATACTCCTGGCCAAGCTCTTCGGCCAGGATTTCTTTATACTCATCAAGCTGATCATCAGACTCAATCCCACCACTCTTAAAATCAATAATCTTAACCAGCTTATTTTCTCTATCGACCAATAACCTATCTACCCGCTTCATACTGCCATCATCAAGCCAGAGACTATATTCAGTCAGGATATCATATTCTTTTGAAAAATATTCAGGGTTATCAGCCACAAATGCTTCAGCCCTGGCAATTAGTTTTTCAGTATCTGCTCTACCCAGGATATTACCATATCTGGACATCACCAGTCTGGCAGCATGCTCCTTTTCCGCCTTACCACCATAAAGAACCTGTTCCATGTAAAAATGCAGCCCCAGTCCAACTACTTGGGCCCTCTCTTTATCCAGATTAAAATCAAAATCCTTGGCTTCCCTGGCTCTAATCCTGGCAGACTCTTCAGGCCAATCTCCTTTAAAGAAAGCTGCCAGGTTTTCAGTTTCTGCCAGAGGTTGAATTTCTTCCTTAAAACTATCAACCACCAGCTCCCCATAACTCCAGGGTTCAATCAGATCAGCAAGAGAGTCCTGGCCAGTCGCCTTTAAAATCGCTGGCTCATAAAAGTTGTAACTATCATTGCTCTCCCAGAAGTCATTTCCACCTGGCATTATCTTTCTTGGTGTATCAATATATAAGAACAAATTATCAACAGGTCTGGTCAGAGCAACATAAAGATTATTTATCTCTTCTGCCAGCTCGTCAGCATCAGCCTTGTCCTGAAAATCATAGTCTAACCACTGCAGCAGGTTATTATAATTTGAAGTAAGCAACAAATAATTTTCCACTTTCTGATAAAGCCTATCAAACTCAAGGAATAGTTCGATAGTATTCCCCTGGTTACCACCTCCGTTACCCCCAGGTGACCAGTAGAAAAATTCAGTATCAAAAGATAATCCTTTAGCCCTATGTACTGTCAGTAATTCGACAGCATTTTCACTCTTAACTGCCTCCTGCTCTAACTCTGAAGCCCCTTCTTTATCATCCAGATACTCTATTAACTCACCTAAACTGGAAACAGATTTCAGCAGACCAGAAAACTTATATAAGTTCTTCAAATCTGAACGATTATCTTTATAATATGTGGCAACCCCTGACTCTTTAAGTAAATTTTCAACTAATTGAGGATATGGCAGTTCTCTTAACCTTTTAATCCAGCCAAATAATTCAGCTAGCTTCGGCTCTGCTGCCAGGATACCTCCAACTTCAAGGGAAAGCTGGCCTTTATCCTTCAAATATATTTGAAAATCCTCACTATATTTTATCAATTTCTGGCAGAGTTCATGGCCTATAGCTAGAGGTTCACTTCTTAAAAAAGCAATCAATTGATAAAAATCATCTCTACTTAAATATAATAATAGCTGATAGAGAGGCCTGACCGCCTTATGTTCCAGTAATGAACCGCCCTTTTCCAGAATATAAGGAATCTCAAGTTCTTCAAGTTCCCTGCCGATCTCTTCTAACTCACTATTTTTCCTGGCCAGTACAGCTATTCCACTATAATCTTCAAACTCCTGATCAATCCTTCTGGCTATAGCCGCCGGTAAATTTTCTGTTACTTTTTCATTATATCTAATTAACTGATTCTGCTTCTCCTCTGAATAACCTGCAAACTTCTTGGTATCAGTATTTATCAATGCAGAGCTACCTCCAACTAAAACCTCCAGGTAACCCCCTTCTTTCTCAGATAAAAATTCAACATTCTCATATTCCCAGTCATCACGAAGGTCATTAAAAAAGCCATTAACAAATTCTACAATATTTTCTCTGCTCCTGTAGCAGACACCGAGGGTCTCTTCATCCCCGGCAGTAATTTCAGGCAATCTGATAAAAAGCTCCTTTTCGCCATCACGCCAGCCATAGATCGACTGCTTGGCATCGCCAACAGCTATCAGTGACCGCTCCCCTGTAAGTAAATTATTTAATATCTGCCACTGAAGCACACTGGTATCCTGAAACTCATCAATAAATATTGTACTAATCCTGCCACCGACCAGCTCTCCTAAATAGTCAATTAACTGACCGGAAGGTAAGTCAATTCCCTCCTCTATCAAATAATTATATGTGAAATTAGATATATCCTGATGGGTAAACCGCTTCTGTTTTAATTTCAGGCGATCATATTCAGCAAATATCTCATTAACCAGTTCAAATATACAGTCCTGTTGAGGCAATACCTCTGCCTCCATTATTTTCCCGGCAAGCCGCTCCTGAAATACCTGATAAGCCTCTTTAAGTTCAGCCTTATATGGCTTCAGCTCTTTTTTGCGAAACTTATTGCCATTCCAGCAGGTATCATCCTTTAAGAACTGACTATAATGCTTGTAAATACAATCTTCAAGCAGATTTTTATCTGCATTACTGGCTTTAAGCTCAAGGTAATAGGTCATTATATCTCTATAAGCCTTGGTAAACCAGCCACCATCAACCTCATCACCGGTAATACTGGCAGATTCATCCATAAGTTCAAGCACTTCATCCAGAGGCTTAATAAAATCAAGGTTATACCGGTCAGACCCACTGGTATCATCGCTATGATCGATCAGTAAATATTTCCAGCGATTATGAATAACCTCATTTAAAAAGTCAACTGGAACTTGGAAGTCCCTGCTGATCTGCTTACCGATCAACTTCTCCACCATGTTCACCTTTTCAGGTGAGGATATAAACCGCCTGAAAAGCTCATCGATTATCCTCTGATTCTCTTTATCAGAGATTATCTCATATTTAAAGATGCCAAGATAAGGGGCAACAATCTCCTCAAATAAAAGGTTCAAAAAGCTATCTATAGTATATATATTAATCAAATCTTTCTCCATTAACATCTCTCTATAGGTATCTTCTAAAGACCCTAAATCCAAATCAAGCTCTGGATAGATATCCTTCAGACTTTTCCAGACTCCAGATTCCTCTTTCTTTTTGAGAATATCAGCAATCTGTTCAAAAACCCGTTCCCTGACTTCAGCTGTTGCCTTTCTGGTAAAGGTTAAAATTACTATCTCACTGAATTCTTTCCCCTGCATAATTGCTGCAATATATTCAATAGAAAGGCGATAGGTCTTGCCGGTACCGGCACTGGCCTTTAAGATCTTGCTATCTATAGTTCCCATTATTTCACCACCTGACAGATTGATAAATACGGACATCTCTCGCAACGGGACTTATATATCCTTTTATAATATTCTGCACCAGTCAAATCCTCTAGCTCTAATCTTATCTTTTCAGCCATTTCATTTCCAGTATCACTGTTTGCAGATTGAAATAATTCATCCATTATATTATAAATATATTTTTTCTTATTAATATCTCCATTATCTAAAAGTAAAGAATAAAAATCCAGCTGCTCGACTGATCCTGAACCTGTTTTAAAGTCTACTAAAACCTGGTCCTGTCCAGTATCAATTAAAAGATCAATCCGGCCGCTTAAATAAAATTCCATCCCGTCTCCTTGATAAAAGCCTGCGCCTTTATTTTCAGGAGTATATTCAAGTTTCCAGTCCCAATCAGATAAATTATCTACCGAAGAAGCCGGAAGCCGCCTGAATAATCCCTCAATAAAGCTAAATACCGAAGCAACCAGTTTCGGTTTGATAATCTCTTTATAATATCCTTTAAACCTCTGATCATAAAAGAGATAATATTTATCAATTATCCTCTCAACAAGCTCCTCCACCCTATCACTATGCGCCTCTAAATCAGCTGTATTTGCCATTATTTCCGGTTTTAATTCAGTGATAGCCCTATCCATTAGATTATGGACCATAATCCCAAAAACCATCGGATTCATAGCTTTATCCGGCAATTCCATTCCGGCATCAAAGCCAATAATATGCTCAAGGTAATACCTGTGATAGCAGTCCTTGATTCTATTATATTTATAATAGGTTAAACTGGTTCTGCCGCCAGTCTCCTCAATAAGGTTCTGCCTTAAATCAGTCGTATACTCCTCCCTTTCACAGGAGCCAAAATTATAACCAGTTTTATCTTCAAAAATATTATTAAAAAACTTTAAGTAATCACTCCGCTTTACAGGGCTTTCCCTGTACTCCAGCCCATACTTGAATTTAAGCTCTTCCATTAAAGAGCCTGGCGCTAAATTTTCATCCTGGTTATTCAGGGCAAAAATTACAGCTTTATCAGCAGTAAAAATATGTCTGAAAAAATAATACCTCTGCCAGTTCTGTTCATCCCTGGCAGTTGGTAGCCCGAGGGCCTCTCGCTGTTCAGGGTTCAATAGGAATGACCTGCTGCTGCCGGCAGGCAGTTCGCCCTGGCTGGCATTTAAAATCACTAAATTATCCCGTCTATCAGCTGGAGCTAATTGGAAATCCTGTAAAGTTAGCCTCTCTTTTTCAGCATCAATATTAGTCGTTATTTTCTTATAACTGAGATAATTTAAAATTAAATCCATTAATCCCTGCGCCGAGCGATTAAAAAATCCCTTCCAGTTCCCTGCCAGGCCCATTTTCTCTATTGCAGTTAACTCAATTAACCCATCATAGAATTGATCGATCTCATCTTTATACAATGGATCAGCTAAACTTTCAAGCTCTAAACTATCCAGGTAATCAATCATTTCAGTCAAATCAGCCATCTCAGAAAAATCATTAACTATTAGAAAAAGGGGCTTGATAGCAGCAATTTTATCTGTAACAAGTCTGCCATTTATATAAAAATAACCCTGACCTATCAGCTCATTTAACTCACTTCTAACCTCTTTAATATCAAAATCAAAGTACCTGGATATGACAGGCTGATTAATAGCCTTCAATAACTGATTAACAGGTAATAACCCTAGCCCATTACCCTCTAGCTCATAATTTAATAATAAATTATAGCAGCAATTAAGAAATCGGTAGAGAGATGATTCTGTCAGGCTTATAGCTGACTGCACTTCAATTTCTTTCTCAGATAAAAGCTGCCTGTAATTTCTCTTATCCAGATTAGGAGAGATCATTTCTGCATTATTTTCTACAGCAACTTTTAAAGCTGAGGCCAGCTGACCAATTTCCTCATCAGCAGTATATAATTTCAAATCAACTTCTAGTTTCTCTGGCAACTGAAATTTTTCAAGTCTTAACTCCTCTTCAGAATAATGAGATTTCTCAAGCTGTAAAAATATCTCCACTTTAAAATCTCTGTCCAATCTTTTTAATATCTCTTTTTCTAAGGGGCTAGTTTCAACAGGATTTATTACAACTATTCTCTCAAAAGATTTAATACCAGTAGGGTCAAAATTATTGATATCATAAACTAAAGACCTATCAGAGTAATTATTTTCCTTAAGCCAGTTAAGATATCTGGATCTTAATTTTTCAATTAATTCAAGCCTCTCTTTCTGCCAGCCTTCAAGAACTGGCCAGCTCTCAACTAAATATTCAGCCCTTTCAAGATAATAATTATGAAAGAGGCCGGAAAACTCCAGCACATCGCTATATTCATTTATATTTAAAAACCTCTTCTCATCAGTATTTAGCAAAGAAAATAAAGCAATAGATAGCTTTTCCTCTTTTAAAACTAACTGATCAACAGGAAAGATCATCTCTTTAAAACTATTCCAGTCTAGAAATTTACTCTCCACAGTTAGAGGTTCCCGGTTATATGTAGTTCTTGCTGCTTTAATATCACCACTATTAGGGAATATATAAATAGCCGGCTCACCTGTAATTGCCTCTTCAAATAAGTTCTGGCTAAAATCAATATACCTGAAATCCATCATAAACAGCCCCCTATCAAAATCTATAAGCCACCCCTCAGGGTGGCTCTAATAGACCTAATTTTCATAACTTCCTACAACGCCGTCATATTCTCTTTCTCCCCGGTCACCTTCAATACTAATAACCATCTGGACCGGTAAAGCAACAATCATCTGGCCTGGCCTTTGAATCCAGCCCATCTGTTCATGAATATCAAGGGGCACAACTTCCTTTGAAAGCCTGTGCAATCTGACCCGGTTATTTTCAAATTCCAGCCTGGCCTGATATTCATCTCCCTCCCAGCGGAAGCTGAATTCTTCTATACCATCTTCCCTGGGAAAATCTTTTCTAAATAATTCCTGTCCAGCCTGTTCAACAACCAATTGATATTCACCATGCTCAGGCTGAAATAATATAGGTAGAAAAATACCTACTATTGAAAATACTAGAATAACCAGCACCAGAATAATATCTGCCCTGGTCATTCTGGTAATTAATCTTTTAATTCCTTCCATCTAATCTACTCCTGACTGACAAACTTATTTAATCTTTCTTCAAGAGACTCCCATTCTTCTTTAAAGCGTTCCTCAATCTCCTGGCGAGCCTGCTGTAATTGCCTTTGAGTATTCTCATCAAGGTTACCTAATAACTCCATAACATCCTGGGGTTGCTGACCATTTGCACCGGCAGCCTGACGGAGCATACTCTCCAGTTTCCTCTGCAGCTGTTCCTGTTCCTGATTATATTGCTGAACGGTCTGACTAACTTTGGCCATCAATTGATCTAATTCAGAAGGATTCGGGTCCTCCTTAAGATCCTCAATTGCCATCAGACCTTCTTTTCTCAATTTAATCTCCTGTTGATTGGAGTTTAAACCCAGTGAAGATACAATCATCCTTTGAGCTTCTGCCAGTCTTTCTGCTTCACTATCCTTAAACTCCTCCCAGAGACCATCTGCATCTATCTTATCCTGGAAAAACTTACTTAAAATCGGTCTTATCTCAGAACGAAGATCAAGCTTTTCAGTATCTGCATCGACATCAATCTTTTCTGCCCTCTCCATAGCTATCTCATATGAACTTTTAATTCTATCACCCATATAATCAACCTCCTAATGAAAGCATAAAGTTAATTTTGTGATTCCATTACTATTTTATCAGACATTAAGGTAATAATACAAGTTTAATTTCCATATTTTACTCATAGCTTAAAGAATCAACAGGGTCAAGTCTTGCCGCTTTAACTGCCGGATAAATCCCAAAGAAGAGACCAATTGCAAGTGAAAAGCCAAAGGCTAACATAACTGCCACTGGAGATAAGACTAAAGGCCAGTTTCCAATCCTGGTAACAAGATAAGTCCCGGCATAACCGAGGCCAATCCCTATAAACCCACCAATACTACTTAAAGCAAGGGATTCCAGCAAAAACTGCCCCAGTATATTCCGCTTTTTAGCTCCTAGAGCCTTCCTGATTCCAATTTCCCTGGTCCTTTCAGTAACAGATACCAGCATTATATTCATAATCCCGATTCCACCAACTAAGAGCGAGATCCCGGCAATCCCTCCAAGCATTAAACTCAAAGTTCCGGTGACCTGATCAAGCACCCCTAATATCTGGTCCTGGCTCATAATATTATAAAGGTTCTCATCACCTAAATGCTGGAAAAAGAAATAATCGATCTGGTTTCTGGCTTCCTGGGAGCTAAATCCAGGAGAAAACTGGGCATAATACAGATCAACAAAATTCTGCCTCGATAACTTATTAGTAAAGGTTGTAACTGGGATATATACTCTCCGATCAAGATTACCCATAACTCCCTGGCCCTTTTGTTCCATAACTCCAACTACAGTAAAATTTATATTCCGGCCCTGATAATTCAATCTAATTCTCTGACCAATAGGGTCCGTATCAGAAAATAATTCAGTAGCTACATTACTTCCTAGCACAATTGAATTCCTTGACTGATCCAGGTCATCCTGGTCAATAAAACGGCCTCTCTCTGGATAATAAATATTTACAACTGTAAAGTTTTGACTGGTACCAACGGCAGTGCTATTAAGAGTATTGTCCCCTCTCCTTAACTGCACCGAGCCTGAAACCTCAGGCACAACATTGGTTACCCCAGGAGAATAATCATCGATATATTGAATTATATCCAGAGTAAAATTCTCTCTAGGATCAGATTCCATCCTGGTAGCCCTACCAGCTGTAAACCCTGGAGTCACCCATAATAAGTCAGAACCTAAGCTTGAAATCTGGGCTGTAACTTCCTCCCTGGCCGAACTTCCAATAGAAACTATGGCAATTACTGCTCCAACGCCAATTATAATACCGAGCATCGATAAAAAAGTCCTTAATTTATTGGTCCTTAAACCATTAAGTGCAATCCTAAAAGTTTCAAAGATCATGCTATCACCTCATCAGATGAAATCAATCCATCTCTGAGGTTTATGATCCGCTTGGCCTGCTCTGCAATTGGAGGCTCGTGGGTTACGATAATTATTGTATGGCCCTGATCATTTAACTCCTGAAAAAGTTCCATTATCTCATCGCCAGTTTTAGTATCAAGATTACCTGTTGGCTCATCGGCTAAAATCAAATCAGGATTGTTAACCAGAGCCCTGGCAATCGCAACCCTCTGTTTCTGCCCTCCAGATATCTCATTCGGGTTATGATCCATTCTGTGTTCAAGGCCAACCTTTGTCAGCATCTCTTCAGCCCTTCTTTTCCTCTCTTTTCTAGAGACACCTTTATAGATCATTGGCACTTCAACGTTTTTGCTTATTGAAGTTCTGGCCAGAAGATTAAACTGCTGGAAAACAAAACCGACTTTTTCATTTCTTATGATGGCCAGTTGATTATCATCAAGCTCACCAACATCAGTACCTGCCAGAAAATATTTGCCTGATGTTGCCTGGTCAAGGCAGCCAAGCAAATGCATCATAGTCGATTTACCAGAACCTGAGGGTCCCATAATTGCAACAAACTCCCCATCTTCAATTGTATAACTTACACCTTTAAGAGCCTCAACCTCAATCTCACCATTCTTAAATACTTTTCTTAAATCCTTAACCTCAATCATTCTTATCTTCCTCCAGGAGGCCCAAATTGCACACCTAAGCTATCATCCCGGCCGGCCCGCTGGGAATACTGAAAGGCATTAACTAAAATCCTATCGTCTTTTTCCAGTCCTGAGATGATCTCAACCTGCAAACCATCACTTAGCCCTGCTTCTACAGGCACAGGCTCTGCCCTGCCCTCATCATCAACAAGGACAGCAAAAGATTCTTCTCCATCTGAATAAATAGCCGTGACTGGAACCCTGATTGCATCAGCAACAGATTCAACGATTATTTCAACATCAACTGAGTAACCAGGCCTGAAATCTGAGCTATTGCCATTGATTCTGACTTCGGCAGGCACCACAACAACATTATTTACAACCTCTGTAACTCTCTTAACCTGGGTAACAACACCTTCATAAATTCTATCAGGTATAGCAGGGATCTCTATTTCAGCTATCTGATCAACAGCCACAAGTCTGCTATCACCTTCATCAATATTGAGATCAACTAAATACCCGGTCTCATCAAGTATCCTGACAGCTGTCTCCCCGGAACGGGCTTCATCTCCAGCCTCCAGTTCCAGTTGAACAACCTCCCCGGATATTCCAGCTTTCATAGTCCTATCCTCCAATTCTTCCTCGGCAATCTCAAGCTGGGTCCTTCTCTCATTTATTTCAGTCTCAGTCCCATTAATTCTGGCTGACTGATAGGCAGTTCTGGCCTGGATTAAATTTAATTCCTGCTGACTGGACTTTAATTTTATCAGCTCATCTCCAGCAGAAACACTGTCACCAATCTCAACAAAAACTTCTTCAACAGTACCTCCCTGGCTAAATGACTGGCTTCTATCTCTAAGAGGAGCCAGAGTTCCGCTGGCTGTTATAGTCCTATTGATATCGCCTCTGCTGACCTGAATAGTCTCAGCCTCTATATGGTTAACCCCTTCCATTCTATTCTCAAATCTATTTCTAACAACAAAAAATCCACCAGCAAATAATAGAATAATTATTAGAATTATTCCGACTTTCTTTTTACTCATTTATGATCTCCTCCATGCTCCAGTAACCAGGTTTCTGCTCAAACTCAAGTAAATCCAGAGCAAGCTCAAGCCTGGCTTCTTCATAATCAATTATTGCAGCTTCGTAATTCAATTCAGCTTCAAGCAGTTCTAATTCATCGATTGCACCAAGTTCTCTGGCCTCTTCTTCCTGCAGGAATGATAAACGACTCATCTCTTTTTCTATTTCTTTATCCTCTAACTCATCCTGCTTTATAATTAATCCATCTAATTCAGCTTCCAATCCCTGTTCCAGATTAAAGATAAACTCCTCAATATTTAGACTAACAGTCTCAATTTCTCCAACTATATCTTCCCGGTCATAACCACTTACTCCACCGTCATAAAGGGGATAACTGATATTAAATCCAGCCTGCCAGCTGCCCTCATTTAGCTCAGTTCTACCGGATAAATCTATCTCAAAGGAGTCTTCCTTATCATGCCATTCAAGTTCCTGCTCAGCTTCAGCTAAAGACTGCATCAGCCTGCTATATTGGAGAGAATTCTTCTGGCTATCCCTTATAACTTCAGAAAAATTAGCAAGATAATCACTGATTCTCTCGTCAATAGGGCCCTGTTCATTAACCAGTAATCCTTCAACCTGATCAGAAAGGCCATAGTCAATTTCATTATTGAGAGCCGCTTTCTTTTCAAAATCTTCCTTTAATCTGGCAAGATTTCTTTCAGTAGATTGATAAGCTCTATCTGCCTGCCTTAAAGCAAGCCTGGTTTCAGCTAATTCTAATTCTCCAGCTTCACCGATTTCTTTTCTCTTTTCAACTCTCGATAATCTTCGCTCAGCAATATTTAAATTCTCCAGATTATTTTCCTGTCTCATCTCTAAAAACATTATCTCTATATAATCTCCAGCCAGTTCTAGAAAAAGTTCATCCCTGGCCTCCATTAGCTCCAGCCTGGCCAGAGCAAGATTGTTTTCAAGACTATCTAGAGTCCTGGCAAGCTCAGATGGTGTTCTTGGCCACAACCTCAAATTAAGACCTATATCAAACTGCCAGTCATCAGTAACTGCATCAAAATCTAAATCAGTTGAATCAAGAATAGTTAAATCAGTTGTTAGATTAAAACCAGCTAAAAAACTCCGACCACCATCAATGCTAATGTTATAGCGTTCCTGGGTTCCTGATAATTCCGATGGACCTGGCTCATCACCTGATAACTGCACCTGTTCTCCTCTATTATATGACATATTCAGATCATATTGCCAGCCAGCATTAGCTCTAAGCCTGGCAAGCTCTCGTTCAAGGTCGCTAACATTTTTCCTCTCATCAGCGAGTTCATTCGATTCTTCAACTGCTTCTAACAACAACTGCTGTAAACTAAGATTATCACTGGCATTTACCCTTACCTGGCCACCACTAAATAATGCAAAAATCATAAATAAAATTAAAATATAAGTGCCTGAACTAAAAACCCTTTTAGCCTGAGATGACTGCAATAATTTCACCTAACAACACCTCCAGCTCTACACCAATCATATTCTGTAAATCAAAATAATTAATTAAATAAGCAAATCTCGAGAGATCCAGATTCAACTCTGCCTGAAGATGCTCCAATTCAGCTTCTTCTAATGCACTTGCTGATACCAGGCCTGCTTCCCTCTGCTCTCTTGTAATTCTCCAGTGTTCAGCTGCCTGCTCAAGATTATCAACAGCCAGCTCAATCTGACGGTAGGACTGCTCAACCTGATGATATTGATCCAGAGCCTCCTCTTCAACTCTTTCTTCAACCTGGATAATTTCCAGCCCGGCCAGTTTAAGTTGATTCCTATGCTCCTGCAATTCTAAGTCAGGAGTCTGAACAGCTTCAGCCCTGCGTAAATCTATCTCTGATAATTCTCGATTAATTCTAGCTGCCTCAAGCTGAAAACTCTCCTCTATTGCTTCTTCCACAATGTCTGATCTTGGAGGCAGATCCAGTCTCCCGACTGGCTGTATCCTTGAAGACAATTCTGGCAAATGATCTAAGTCCAAACGGGTTCTAAATTGCCTTTCAGCCTGATCCAATTCTGCCTCAAGGCTGATAAGATCAAACTCTGTATTATTAAAAGCAATTTGCTGCTGTAATAATTCTATCCTTGAACTCAATCCCTGCTCAACTTCAAGCTCTTTATCTTCTAATCTCTTTCTAGCCAGTTCCTTTTCTTTAACAGCAATATCCAGCTCTTTATTTAGTTCAACAATATTATGATAGTCATTAATCAACCCAATATATATACCAGTTCTCGTCTGACGATTTTCTTCCTGGGCCTGATTATAAGCCAATTCAGCTGACAGTTCCTGATATCGAGATTCAGTTCTCAAATTTCTAGCTCTACTCATCTCATAATTTAACCGGGCATTATCTAATTCTAATCCAGAAATTTCTAAATCAATATCATTCTCATTTGCAAGCTCTATTACCTCTTCTAAAGCTAAACCACTTTCAGCATAAGAACTCCCTGATATCATCAACACAAAAAATAATATTATAATAACTCCAGAAAAATACTTCAATCTATCCAGTTTAAACATAGTTAATTCCTCCCCCTTATATATAAATGCAATTAATAATACTTATTTATAATCATACAATAATTATATAACTACATTTAAATGCTGTCAAATAATTTGCTATGATTTAATTAGTGTTATATAATGTTTTTATACGATACAATTAATGGGGTGAA
>Ga0207421_10006145_pt1 | contig 13182 bp, 16 predicted proteins | sample SodLakKL_010_SED_4_FD_187542 | JGI IMG/M metagenome (GOLD analysis project Ga0207421, IMG submission 187542) | Alkaline sediment microbial communities from Lake Tanatar, Kulunda Steppe, Russia - 8KL_010_SED (SPAdes) (version 2) | ecosystem: Environmental > Aquatic > Non-marine Saline and...
TGCTTAACCCTGCGTCCCCCGTCAGCACCCATCATATTCCACCGCTTCCTCTGGATAGCCGGGGGGTCCCCCCTCCATAACTGCTGCCGGGTCCACCCACTGACGTTCTCCCGGGACAACCCCCAGGTATACCCGGCCATACTGTAATACCACGCACACTGGCCGCTGGTCTTACCCACTATGGCATGGATACCCCCGAAGTCATCCCAGATCTCGCCCGTGTCAGTACCTGATGCGGTGGTCCCCGCCCCCGGATGCGTATGTATAGTACCCACCCGCCGATACCCCGCTTTCGCCAGGGTCTCAATGGCAGGCCCCATGTCATCCACCTCGACCGACGCCCCCGTACACTCCTGCTGCGGGACCACGGCCATCCACCGGTGATAATCCCTCCGATGCCTGCCGTATATGGCCAGGGCCTCGGTGTCAAACCGGGCCAGCACCGACGCCCACTGCCGCAGGTACTTCCTGGGCACCTTCCAATCCCTGGCAGGCTTACCCAGCAGCGGAGCCTCCCACTGGCCCGGCTCCTCCTCGGGCTCCCTGTTACCGGTCAGCAACAGGCTCAGGTCATCCTCCGTTACGGGGACGACAGCCGACCCCCCGTAGGACGACGACTGCCTGACCAACTCCCCGGTGGGCAGGAGCCAGGCCCTGACCCCCTGCCCCAGATCCACCCGGGGATAATTCCTGTAGTCTCCATTGCCGTTACTCATTGGGTCACCTCCTCCGGCACTCCGGCCCTGGTGACCACACCACAACTGCTGCGATCCCGGGTAAACACCCTCTGGACGCCATCCCGGTCGGTCTCCCACCGGTACTCCCCCACCCATCCTTTCCACATTCGCTCAGCCAGACTCCACAGGCACCCCGCCGTGAGGTGATTACTCTCCTCACTCTGCACGGGACCCCCGTCATCCAGCTCACCGCAGGCCACCGGACGCCCCTGGGCCCTGCGCTCAGCCTGGGCCCCCTCGACTATATCCGGGTGAGTCTGAGTCCAATCCCCCCGGCACACTCCATCCGGCGTATGGACGCACCCCAGGGCATACCCATGGTCCAATCCATTACCCGCCGTAATCTCCACGACCTCTATCCTGTAGTCGGCAGCCCACGACGAGCATATCCGGTGGGTCTGCACCCTGGCCTGGTGGTTATCCGGCGCCGACACCACTAACACCCTGGAGCGGGTAAGGAACTTCGACCCCACCGGCTCCTTTACTTCCTCTATCCTCTGCGTAAACCCCTGGGCCTCATGGCCCAACTGCCTTACCAGGTCACAGGCCGCAGCCACCTTGGGGGTGCCCTCCTGCAGCCCCCACTGTCGGGTCTTATTCCGCCCCTCCAGCGTATCGGGATCCACAAAGGTAACCCGACCGGAGGTCCTCCGATTCATCCAGGTTACCATGCGGGACATACCGTGGTAGGTTACGCCGCCGCATCCCACCACCACCAGGTTACTACCTCTACTTCTACTCATTGGTACCATCCTTTCCGGGGGTTACCCCCCACCTGTTCACATCACGGGCCGCCTCTGCCCCATCATACCCTGCGGGGAGGTCGGCCCTTCCAATACTGCAGACCCGCCCGACTATATCCACCGGCAGGTCCACTTCCCGAATATGACCTCGCACCAGGGGGTCCCTATGGTCCTCCCAGTACCTCTCATCATACCCGGCCTCAACATCCGTCGTGGCCCCCAGCACCCGTCCATCCTGGTCGAGCCTGACCACCACCCGGACATACCTGTGCCCGGCCCCGCAATTCAGGTGCCCCATCCTGGACACCCGAGTCTGTCGCATCCTCAGGACCTGCCTGTTGTCCCCCCGGTCTTCGGAGTCCTGCCCCAGTTTCCGTACATACAGCATAATACTCCCTTCCGGGGCCCCGTGGCCCCATAAAATGAGGGCAGCCCCCCACAACCCTACTCGGTTGTGGAAGGCCACCCTGCGCATTACCTTGACGGTCAGTCCCGTCATACTACATGCCCGCCCTTCTGCTTCGACCGGACGACCTCCACGGTATCCCCGTCCCGGAGTTCGGGGTCCCTGTCCCTTATCTCCGAGTCATTCAGGAGGATACTCTGGCCCTGGGTGTCTAATACGTCCGACACCCTGCTACCTTCGGGCACCTCTCGGGTAGCCTCTGTCCCGTCTGCTCTGATAATAGTTACGTCCATCATGGTACTACCTCTTTCCTGCCCTGCCGGGCATTGTGTGAGGGGCTGCCCTTACCCCTCTACTATACTTATTCCCGACGCCTGGGCCAGACCTCGGACTATGTTCCTGTGCCGGCTTGTGGTCCTGGAGTAGTAGGTGCCGGCCCCTACCATCTCCACCCTCGCATCGTCCGGGGTTTTCCTCGCTATCGCCACCCCATAGCTCCGGATGGTCTGCCCATCCGTACTAAGGGTCGTAGTGTGGCCCGGTATACCCCGGAGGAACCGCTGTGCCACCTCACTGTTTGTCATTGTACACCTACCTTTCCGCCCCCGCCTGGGGGCACCCCCCTGGGGGGTCTGCTGCTCTTGCTCTAATCATAGGCTTACACGCTAAATACAGCCTATCTGCTATGCCTAATTATAACATAATGCGTGCTGTATGCAACCCATGGGTATCTAATGCGCCCGTAAACATTGTACCTATTATCGCGCGACGCGCACGCGCGCACGCGCGCGAGAGCGACAAGTGTCTCCGTATCCACTTACTCCACAATCAAACCCCCCTTTTCCTATCTCTCATCAGGGGATTTCCTAACAGCCCTATCAGCTCTGTTAGCTTTTCAGGCGCGACTTTTCACTCGTAACCCACTTTCTGCTTGCATCCTCACCGCCACCCCATATAATAGAAATTAAGAACCGTCGAACCCGAATCGAAATCCTGTTAAGGACAACAACCAATGCAGCCGCACATCCAATTTCACCAAAACCCCGACTGCACCCTATGCAATCTCAGCTCCTCGGGAGCCGCCAACCCCGGCATCGCCACCCGCATCCACCCGACTCCACTCAAGGGACTGGCGGACACCGCAGTCCTCATAGTAGGCGAAGCACCGGGGGCACGTGAGGACTCCGCCGCCTGCTGCTGGGTCGGACCCGCAGGCACCCTGCTCCAACGCTTCCTCGACGCCTCCCTCTCCACAGCCGCCAACTCGGTCATCTTCTTATCCAACGCCTGCCGCTGCCGTCCACCCCAGAACGAAACACCCGCCATCTCCAACGTCAACGCCTGCCGGGGGCATCTCCAGGCCGACTACGACTGGTTGTCCCGGCACTTCAGCCGCATCATAATCTTCTGCTGCGGCAAAACCGCCGTAACCTCGGTGACCGGAGCCTCCTCCCTGAACTCCGCCCTGTCTACCCAGGGCAAGCCCCTGTCTTACCATCACAACCTCAAGCCCAAGCGCAGCCTGAGCCCCTCCCACACGGACACCACCGTCTTTGCCACCTACCATCCCGCCATGCTCCTGAGGGACCCGGCCCGCCTGCACGCAGTCGAGGCCCACTTCAACCTGGTCCAACGCTTCATCACCCGGCAGTGGATCCCCGACTCCTTAACCGACGACATCCGCCCCTACCTCAATCACCCTGTCCCGTCTAAGGTCCCGGACGTTGTATCCCTGGACATCGAAACCTACGGAATCCTCAGGAAGGTTAACCAATCGGTATTCCACCCCGTTAAGTCCCGGCTGATAGACGGCATTGACCCTCCCCACCAGGTAGTGTCCGTAGCTCTGGCCTGGAAAAACCCCGAGGGAGAAATAATCACCTCCTACTATCGGTGGGACGGCCACCGCAACTCCATCCGCCGGTGGTTCCGCCACCTCGCCGGTCGCACCATCATCGGACAGAACCTCAAATTCGACCTGTTGTACCTGGCCTACAACGACAGCATCCTGGACCGCCTGCTCACGCCCGGAGCCTACACCCTGGACGATACGCTGCTGGCTTCCTTCCTCTACTACGAACAACGCCCGGAGAAGGGACTCAAGGAATTAGCCGCCCTGTATGGTTTGGCGGACTACAATCGGATGGAGGTTACGGGATCCTCCGGCACCGCGCGCAACGCCCGTGATCCCAACCTCATCTTGTATAACTGCACGGATGCCGTGGTCACCTACCGGTTGTATGAGTACACCTGGGGCCGGATCCGCAAAAAGTACGGAGACTCCTCGGCCAAACTCACGCCTTTGTGCGCCAGGATGCGTAACCAAATCCTCTGGGACGTCTACACCCTGGAGCAGTCCGGGGTAGCCATCAACCGCCAGGAATCCGGCGCCCTCCACACCCAGTACAGCCAACGCTGCAACTACCTGATGCGACTCGCAAAAGACGACCACTCCCTGATCCTTGCCGGGCAGGGCTCCCGCAAATCCCAGTTGGAAGCCATAACAAATATCGTCCGGGACCTTTCCCGGGCAGGCCTTCTCCAGTCGAACCGTATAGCCCTGACCGAGAAGACCCGGAACATAGCCATCAACGCCGACAACCTGAATTACCTCTTGTCTATCCTTCCCGAAGACAGTCCCCACCGTCCGGTTGTCCGGTTGATACTGGATTACCATCGGGCCTCCAAGGTACGGGACTCCTACACCGGCGTCCTGATGGGTGTCCGCCCTAAGGACCGTCGTAAATCTATACTCAGTCCCCGCATCCGACGTCCCGGTCAATCCCGCCTGGGGTTTCTGTGGCCGTCGTGGTATCCCTACCCGGCCTACGAATCCAAATTCTCCGGCTCCGTCGGCGGCACCATCCAGGGCCGATTTGCAGCCAAGGACCCGCCCATCCAAACCTACCCCGCTGACGTTAAGGCCCTGCTCTGCAGTCGCTTCGAGGGCGGCGCCCTGGTAGGGTATGACCTGTCGCAGATAGAGCTGCGGGGGGCCGCCCTGCTCTCGGGGGACCCCGTAATGCTGCGGGAGTATCGGGAGGGTGTCGACCGGCATACGGCTACGGCATCCACCGTGTTTGAGGATGCCGACCCTGACCACCCGGACTTCCAGGACACCTACCGTCAGATGGGAAAGACCCTGAACTTCCTGGTGGTCTATAAAGGAGGCCCCCACAAGTTCCGTCAGACAGTAATGCAGAACATGGGTATCGATATGGACCACAACACCTGCTGCGAGGCCATCGCAAGGTTTGACCGACGCTACCGTCAGTTCCGCCGGTGGCAGGACTCCCTCATCGACACCGTCCGACGCCAGGGCTACCTTGAGCTGCCTACCGGGTGGTCACGCACCTTCGGCAGGGGATCCAGCGCCGATACCTACATCAATGAAATAGTTAACTTCCCTATCCAGACCATCGCCGCCCAACTGCTCCAGTCAGCCCACTACGCTATCGTCCGGGACCTAAACGTCCGGGACCTTAAATCCCGGGTGGTCCTGCAGATACACGACGCCCTCTACGTGGACGTGCACCCCGACGAAGCCGACGAGGTCGATCAGATAATGGACGTCCACCTGAGTAATCCTCCCCTCATGGAGGACCTGAGGAGGGTGCTGCGGCGGGATGTCCCTATACTCTATGAGAAAGAACAGAAATAAAGAAAGGAATAATTATGCTGGTATTTACGCGACGCAGGAACGAAGGCTTCCACATCGGACCCGACATCCACGTACTCCTGTTGGACCTCCTGAGTTCCGGCAAGGCCAAGCTCGGAGTCATTGCACCCTCCGACACCGTAATCCTGCGGGACGAACTCATCCGCCCCTCTGATAAGGATTCTGACCCCCGCCCTGGTGGGGGGTGTTGTTGTGACCTGCCCACGGTGGCAGAGGAGATGCTGGACTCGGCTATTAGCGCCTCCGACCGGTGGATGCGGCAAACCCCCGCCTCCGGGAAGCTGCACCTGCAGAACAAAAAGAGAATGGAGGCCTGCCTGCTCCTGAAGTCCCTGCTCTGTGACTACACCCGAGCCCACCCTGATGGAAACGAAATAAAAGAATAAAATCGGGGGTTGACAGTGGAACGCATCGGGGTATAATGGAAAATATGGAGACGAAAAAGATTCCAGACAGTCTTACCGTCCAGGTTGATAGCCGGGAGCAGTACCCGTTATTGTTCCCGGCCAATCTTAAACTCGACCCTCAGATGGCCAGGCCCGGACGTCGTAAGATTGTTTCCGTTTCCACTGAGAAGATTAAACTGCCCACCGCTGACTACCGACTCAAAGAATTCCCTCGCCACTGTCTTATAGAGCGCAAGGGTTCTGCCGAGGAGTTAGCTAAAAACATTTACGATTATCAGGACAGCAAAAGACAGGCTCGCAGTTTCGCGCGCATGGCGTCTGAGGCGGCGTGGCCCTACCTGTTGCTGGAACTGACGCCGAATTCTCTGTTGTCTATGCGTGCCAGTGATCTGGTGCCGGACCCGGAGGACCTGCTGAGAAAACTAACAGCCGTCTGCTTCAAATACAATTTCTCCGTGATATGGTCTACAAGGCCCAGAACCGTCCCCTCTCGTCGAGTTCTGGGCACGGCCATGCTTCACCTGATGGCATCAGCAGCATTATACGGAAAGGTCCCGGACGTTATGACCGGCAGTCTCAGGGGTTGATTCTGCCGGTCGTCCGCTTTTCTGAAGAAAAAATAAAATTAGTCCTTGACACGGGACAGCCGCAGGATAGAATAGATAGTAGAGTCATAGCTCTTTAATACAACACGGTGAATGACCGGCTCCGTCCCTGGTACTATCGTATGGTAACACCACGGATAACTTCATCCTCTCTCCTCCGCAGGGATCGGACGCCGGTCCTCACCACCCACACAGAACGAAAGTACGGAAAGGATAAGCATGGCAACGGACAGAAATGAAGAACAATCCCGACAGAGCCAGTCCCTCCCGGTGGTGGTGTTGTGGCCGGGGAGGTTTCCCGACGCCCAGGCAGCCGACATTGGTATTGCCGTGCAGAAATTTGCAGAAGACACCGGCTTTGACCTGCAGGTGATAGACAACTACGGGGCCTACCGCAGCGCCCAGCGTGCACTGGACTCCTACTTCAGGACACCCGGGACTAACCCCGTCTCGGTTACAAAGGAGCAGGCTGAGGCTCAGCAGAGGCTGGGCACCAGACGCAGGGATGAGGCGCGTCGGGGCCAGTATAAGCACTGGATGCAGCACATGATAAAGATAATAGAGGATAGAAGGGATAATCAGAATATCAACCTTTAGTACGAAGGACTAACCGTGAGCACAGAAAGTAGGAATAAGACCCGGACCCCTCAGCCGCACGTGGCGTTGCGGCAGTCGTCCATCAAGGCGGCTATGCACTGCCCGAGATTATTTATGTTCCGCTACCTCAAGGGACTGGTGCCCCGGCAGTTCAAGGGAATGAACATCGGAGCCTCCGGACTTGGAAGCTGGTTCCACCGGCTTATGGAAGCCGGACCCTCCGGCGTAGACGAAGTAGACGCCGAGTTCGTCGGCCAACTGCGTCAGATACGGCAAACCATAGCCGAAGGCTCCGACCTGCTGGGCCAGCACGACTACCTGGCAGATGAGACCGAAACCAATTACCGCAAAGCCCGTGCGATGGCAGCGGTCCTCTGGAACGAACACCCGTTGTCCGGACGCCTGGACGTATTGGCCCGGGAGGAACACGTATCCACAACCCTGGAGCTCAACGGTGAGCAGGTGCCGGTGGAGGGGACGGTGGACCAGATTATTATGGACCGGCAGAGCGGCTGCGTATACGTGGGAGACTTCAAGACCTCCTCCCGTGACGTGGAATTCACCCTTACGGGGTATCACTATTCGGTGCAGTGCCGGTTGTATCGGGTGCTTGCCCGGCAGTGGATGCAGGACAACGAAATCCCCGGGTGGCAGGACGGACCCAGGGGATTCATACTGACCATAGCACAAACTCCCGCCATAAAGTATTGTAGTAAGGACCGGGACCTTGATGCTTACATCGAGCGCGTATCCCGGTGGTATCAGGACAAGGGGACCTCTGCCGTACGCCGCTTCGACATCGACTACGCCGAACCCCTCCTGCCCGAGGACTTCAGGCTGGTGCTGACCACGGCGGCTGCCTATGCGTCTATGCCCTGCAATACCTTCAAGGTAGGAGCTGCCCTGTTTCCCCGGGATTTGACGGGTGCGACCTGCAGTACTCGGTGGAACAGGGTGTGCGACTACTACCCTCTGTGCTGCAGTGCGGTAGCGTCGTGGCCCCACCAGATAAACGAAGCCTACGACTACCAGACAGAAGAAGACTCCGGATAAAGAAAGGAATCCAATCATGACTGAACAACAACTAAAAGACGTAAAACGTGCCCGAACCGCCCAGCCCCAGCAGAAGCAGCCGGAGACGGCTCAGGGTGCTGATAACATAGTGAGTGAGCAGGGCCGGATACGGTCGGACTATGCCTGCCTGGGAGTCCGCAGCGGCTACACCCCCCCTGATGCGGACAGGCTGCGGATGTTTTTGATAGGACCTCCGGGCGGGGGCAAGACTACGTTTGTGGCTTCGATGCCCCGGACTCTCATACTTGATTATGAGGATGGGGCGTGGGGCGTACCCCGCAGTCGGGCCCACCGGATAGTGGTGCGCGAGCCCCAGCAGCAGCAGAAGATACTCGATAAGCTGGTGGCCGACTCCCGCAGTCCCAACCGCCCCTACGACAGGGTGGTGTTTGATACGGTGGACCAGTGGGTGGAACTCAACAACACTGACCTGGCCGAACAGTACTCCAACAACAGCCGCACCATCAGGGACATTACCCAGGACTACGGCACCAAGGGAGCAGGTTACAATCTCCTCAGGAAGTATTCGTGGTCCCAACTCGAACGCCTGGAGAAGGCAGGCTACTCCTGGGTGTGCGTAGGGCACATGTCCGAGAAGACCCTGAGTATAAATGATAAGGACGTTACGGTGCTTCGGCCCGTACTGTACTCTTCGTTTGCTCAGGTGCTGGTGCGCAACTGCGAACTGTTCGGGGGTATCCACGCCGAGAACGAAACCGAGCCCGTATACAAAGAAGTAAGGGGCAAGACCATCAAGGCCGGGGAACAATCAGTCATCCGTGTCTATCTGGACGTCCAGTCCAGCGGCTGTCAGTTATCCCGGCAGGAATCCAAGACCCGGGGCGTCCCTACGATGTCCCGCAAGATTCATCTGCCGGACCCGATGAAACCCGACGCCCCCCTCGGGTGGGACGAGTTCGTACGCCACTACAAAGAAGCCATAGCCGAAGTCCAGCAACAATCCAGCCTGCCGTCCAACGCAGATTAACTAATTTTATTTTATAAGGAGAATTATTATGACACCTGAAAACACTAATGCTAATGCGGACTTCTCGGCCATCCTGAATGATACGGCTGAGGAGTTCAAGCAGGCGAAGGTCTTCAATGACTGGATGCCTGACGATGGAGAGTATACCTGCGTACTGTCAGATTTGGTCACCGGAGTAAAAGACGACCAGAACAATCGGTTCGCATGGTGGAGGTTGACGGCCACCATCCAGTCGGCTTCGGACCCGGATATAGACCAGTCTCAATTCAGTCTGTTCTACTCCACCAAGGCGCCGGGGTTCCTCAAGTCGGACGTCTCGGCCCTGGCGGGTAAGACCATTACCGACATCAGGACTGCCGACCAGATCCTCAGGGATAACCTGGGGGCCATCGTCAACGTAAAAGTCTCCACCAGCCCCAAAGGCTACAAGAACACCGCCATCACGGAGGTACTCGAAGGTCCTGACTCAGGGAAGGCTTAAACCCGATAATACCTACTTTCTGTCCGCACCGGCAGGCCCGTACGCTCCCACCTGGGTACGGGCCCCGGTTGCCCGAACCCCAGGGGGCCCCTTGTGACTAAACCAATTACCCAGTTGTGCGTTAGTGCGTTGACCCAGGAGTACAAGGCCGGTAATGCCGACTTCTTTGAGGCTACGATAGCTCCCATCTATAAGCAGGGGAACTATATCGCCCACAGGATCAGGTTGTATTATGATTATGTTCACCTGTGGAATCCCTCCCACCGCCGTCAGTTCTTCGGTATCCACAAGTGCCTGATACTCACAATGGTAAGACCGGAGCAGTGCTGGCACATGCTGCCCATCATACGGCAGAACAGGGAGATTCCCCCCTTCGGGCCGGTGGACTGGCTGGGGTCATACAAAGCAAGGACCCGCAAAATGCAGGCCGACCAGGATATGTTCTTCCAGAGAACCCAGCTGCCCCTGTCGTCAAGAATGTCCGGGACCTTAAAGGTTCACGGGATGATACGCAGGATACCAGGGCGTAAACAATGGGTCTTCGTGGAGTTTCCCACCATCACCTCCAACCTGCTGGTGGTGCCCCCCAGACCTGGAGACTTCAACCTTTAGCTAACGGAGAATAAATGAATCAGGAATCCCGGATAGAGATCCCCTGCGACACTACAACAGCCGTTACCAGTTCGATGGATCGGGTGGTGGAGACTTATGACGGAGCACTGGGATTATCGGCGGACGACCGGATGGTGCCCCGTATCCTGCTGTCTACCTGCGTGGCCAACCTGCATCCCCGCCTGCCCGAGCCCGTCTGGCTTATGATAATAGGCCCCCCGGGGGGGTCTAAGACGGAGGTGCTGAGGCCCCTCAAGGATTACCGGCTCTGTGAGTTCATATCCAGTCTGACTGAAAATGCTCTGCTCAGTGGGTTTTCGTCGGAGGACGGGGAGGACCCCTCCTTCATACTCCGGCTGGACGGCAAGCTGCTGGTGTGTAAGGATATGACCACCCTTATACATGAGAATCCGGTGAAGATGTCCAAGATACTTGGGGACTTCCGGGACGCATTTGATGGATTCTGTGCCAAGCCCTCCGGTCGAGCGGGCCTGAGGAGTTATCACGCCACCTTCGGGTTTCTCTCTGCCGTCACGCCCTCCATAGACGCCTTTAACGAGGAGAACCAGCAACTGGGCGAGAGGTTTCTGTCGGTGAGGATGTCCCGCTACCCCCAGTCCTGCGAGTCCGAGCTATCCTTTCTGACGGGTGTGATGAACAAGAGCCACGACAAGGCACAGTGGCGAGCATCACTGGCCGAGGTATTCACCAACGCCCTTGAGGAAGTCCTCGACGGAGTAACCGACACCAGCCCCTTACCGGAGGTGCCGGCGGATAAGGCCCGCCAGGTTACCGTGCTGGCCTACCTGCTGTCGAAGTTCAGGGCCACCCCTATCCGAGGCAATCCCGTGGATGCGGAGATAGGAACCCGCCTGCTGCAGCAGCTTACCAACCTGGGGCATGCGCATTGTCTGGCCGGCCAACGGGATTGCTGGAACGATGACGACCTGGAACTCCTCCGTAGGGTCGTGCTCGATACCCTGACCACCCACCGACGGAGGTTGCTGATGGCTCTCTACATTCATCAGATAAAGCACGCAGGGGACAACGGAGACGGACAGTATCCAGGGTTGACGGTGCCGAGGATGGAAGCCCTGTCCCGGGTTAGCGCCGCCGAAATCACCTCCATAATGAATCAGTATTGCTATACCTCGCTGATGACTAAGGAGGAGCTTTCGGGAGCATTAACCCGCTATCGTATAGCGGATGACATATTCTCATTAGTGTTGGAGTCCGGGCTCTTCAGTCCAGGCTCTCACCTGCCCAACCCTTTTATCGAAAGGAAATAACCATGAGTGATTCAATACCCGAACCCGAGGCCCGGCGTCCCGAGCGGGATATTTACGGGTACGTGGATGCAGCGATGGAATTGGGGGACTTCGTGGTCCGCAACGGACGCAGTGCATCCGAAGAAGACATTGAAACAATAGTCCAGGTGCTGGGTCCGGCTGCCGTGTACGACCTGGTAAGGTCCCGGACGTTAACGCCCGGGCAGCTCAGCCCTCCCCTCATAACAGACCCTGATAATGGAAAGGAAACGTCATGAAGCATGTAACGATGAAAACGATAGCGGAAGATGTGGCTAAGAAGATGCCCAACTCCCCGGTGTATAAGTATGAGATAGCGGAGATTGTGGGCAAGACCCTGGAAGCGATGGCCGACCGGATAGCCAGTGGGGACCCCGTGATACTCCAGAGGCTGGGGTCCTTTCACGCCCGCCCCCGGAAAGGCTACCGGGGGGTAGTGCCCGGCACCCGCCAGCCCATAGACGTACCTCCCAGGACCCGTGTGAGGTTCCGTGAGTCCAAACTCCTGAAAGAAAAACTCCCGGCTACCCCTCACAATGAAGAATAAATTAAAAGTCATTGATTTATTTTGTATTGAAAGATAATGAATGTATTAAGTCTATTTGATGGGATGTCTTGCGGTCAAATTGCTCTTGAGAGGGCTGGAATCAAAGTGGATAGTTACTTTGCTTCTGAAATTGACAAACATGCTGTGCAAGTAACTAAACACAATTACCCAAATACAAAGCATATAGGCGATGTAACAAAGGTGAAAGGTGTTGACCTACCAAAGATTGATTTATTGATAGGTGGTTCACCTTGTCAAGAGTTAAGTTGTCTGAAAAATGGAAATGGGCTGCAAGGCGAAAAATCGAAACTGCTCTTTGAGTATGTTCGTTTACTCAAGGAATGTAAGCCTAAATACTTCATGCTTGAAAATGTAATTCCACGAAAAAAAGAATGGGAAAATGAGATAAACGAAATGCTTAGAGTTAAAGGTGTTCATATTAACAGTGACTTATTTGTTGCTCAAAACAGACCACGAATTTATTGGACGAATATAGTAATACCTACTTTGCCATTAAGACCAGATTGGAATGAAAAATACTTTCAATTTAGACGAACATATTACAGGGAAAATAAAAGCGGGGTATGCCCATGCTTGACCGCAAATATGGGGACAGGAGGGCACAATGTTCCTCTAAAAAGTGCAGATAAAAAGGATAAATTATCACCTATAGAGGTTGAAGGGTTGCAGACCGTTCCGCAGGATTATACAAGTCCTGTCAGTAATTCCCGTAGATACCAAATGCTTGGTAATGGATGGACTGTTGATGTGGTTGCACATATATTCAAAGGTTTACTTAAATGAAAATCCAACAAAATTAAAAGAAATATACGTCGAGGATATGCAGAAGATTGTGGACGCAAACGAGAAGTTAATTAAGGAGTTGAAAGATGGAAATAAATAAAATCTACAATGAGAACTGCCTTGTTACTATGGCAAGGATGCCTGATTGCTTTCTTGATTTGACAGTAACCAGTCCACCATATAATTGTGGAATAA
>Ga0207421_10006146_pt1 | contig 13181 bp, 9 predicted proteins | sample SodLakKL_010_SED_4_FD_187542 | JGI IMG/M metagenome (GOLD analysis project Ga0207421, IMG submission 187542) | Alkaline sediment microbial communities from Lake Tanatar, Kulunda Steppe, Russia - 8KL_010_SED (SPAdes) (version 2) | ecosystem: Environmental > Aquatic > Non-marine Saline and...
GTCCACTTTTTCATTCAGGGCCTTGAGGTGCATGTTCAAAAGGGCCATGCTGCAGACCACGCGGTTTTTGTTGCCTTCGCATCCCCCGCAGTCAACAATGCCCACCAGGGAAACGTCCTGGTTTTCGTATCTTTTGAACTCGCCGTCTTTCCTGCCCAGGGCCACGAAGCATTTGGCATCTCCAGGGCACAGGTTGCTGCCTCTAATCATGCTGCAGGCGATGAGAGCTATTTTTTTCATACAGGCTTCCTCCGGGTTGTTTGTGTTTCAGCCAAGCAATCCAGCGCCGGACAGTGTGGCAGGTTTTGCCCTGAAAATAGCCGGCGCCGGCGCTTTGCTGTGTTATCTTTCAAAACTCCTCGGGCATCTGCCCTGTCCACGACCCCGGCATCTTCCGGTGCCCCGTCCGCCTCTCAGGCGAACATTTTGCCCGCCATGAGATAATGTGGTCACAGCGGGTTTTTCAGGGGCAGCGGCTTCTCCGGCAGCTTCTGCTCTCATTCTGCCACGGCAACGCCCAAGTCCTTTTCCTGTCCCCGGACCATGTCCCATCGGGCCTGTTCCATTAAGTCCCGGCATACTTCACACCTCCTTTTCTATGGACTAAAAATTACCCCCTGCTCATGGCGGCCCCGCAAACGGGGCATTTCTGTTCAAAGCAGGGGCTTCCCTTTACGTGTTCCACCTTGTGTCCACATTGAGAGCAGGCACAAAATCCGCTGGTGTTCATGCCTCCGCCCTGTCCACGACCTGGACCGGTTTTCCCGGCACACCCGCCTGGTTGTCCTGCTCCTTGGCCTGATCTTCCTCTGCCCGGCATATGGGTCTCCTTTTTTTTGAAAGAACATTTTTCAGGGTTGAAAAAGCATTTGCGCCGCCCGGGCATGTCAAAGCGTTCTTCGTTCAGTCTGTCATCCATCAGTGCCTGGATGACTTCGTTAACCTGCCCGGATACAAAGGGCACAACAAGAATGCCGCTGGCGGCGATAAGATCGCACAAGGACCTGGAAACGGCCCCGCAAACAAGCATGTCTATCTCCAGCCTGACCATCTTGAGTATTTTGGCTGAAGAGTCATTTGCGTCCAGGCGTTCAAGGCTTTTGGCATTGACTGTGCTTTTTTTAATCTCCACCACCACAATAGTGTCGGAGACATCAAAAACCGGGGCCACCCGGTCCTGCCATATGCTTACAGCCGCCTTCATGTTTCAGCTTCTGCATTTATTATGCCGGTGCTTTTCGTGAGGGGGGAGGATGCAGGATATCATGCTGAAATCAAGATAATTTTGTAAGGGGTGCGGGTTTGATTCAACAATGCAAGGTCGCAGCAATGCGACTGTTGGCAGGTCGAAAGTAGCATTTTCGCTACTACAGGTACGCCTTATGCTGCAAGTAGAGGACGAAGGTCAGGGAGTGCGAATATTTAGTCTTTTCAGTTTGCGGTGCAGGGTACTCTTGTGCATGCCCAGGAGCCTGGCGGCTTTGGTCTTGTTGTTGCCGGTCTGTTCCAGGGCCTTTTCAATGCTCCTGGCCTCCAGGATATTCTTTGCGCTTTGAAAATCCGCAGGCATGTCAGTATCTTTGAGTGTCAATTCCGCAGGCAGGTGCTCAATGCCTATCTTGCCCCCGGAACAGAGAACAAAGGCCCTTTCGATGATGTTTTCCAGCTCCCGGATATTTCCCGGCCAGTCATAAGCCATACACAGAGAAACTGCCTCGGGTGTAAGTCCCTGGACATCTTTTTTCTGAAGGCGGTTGAACCTGTCTACAAAATGCTGGGCCAGGTGAGGGATGTCTTCTTTTCTGCGCCTCAAGGGGGGCAGTTCTATGCGCACGATATTTATGCGGTAGTAGAGGTCCTGGCGAAAGAGCTTTTGCTGCACCAGTTCTTCCAGGTCCCTGTTGGTGGCGGTTATGATTCTGGCATTGGTTTTTTCCGGTCCGGAGGAGCCCAGGGGGTCATAGGTTTTTTCCTGGAGCACTCTCAGAAGGCGGATCTGCAGGGCCTGACTGACTTCTCCAATTTCGTCCAGAAACAGGGTCCCACCGCCAGCCTGGGCGAAACGGCCGGGTTTGTCCCTGTCCGCTCCGGTAAAAGCTCCGGACTTGTAGCCGAAGAGTTCGGACTCCAGCAGGGTGTCCGGCAGGGCCCCGCAGTTGACGGCAACAAAAGGGGCCTCCTTGTGGGGACCCAGGGAATGAATGGTTTTGGCCACCAGCTCTTTTCCCGTTCCGGTCTCCCCCAGGATGAGTACCGTGCTGGAACTGGCGGCCACAGCCGGGATGATGTGCAGCACCTTCTGCATGGCCGGGCTGTGGCTGACGAGATTGCCCGTGGACAGGCCGCCTTTCAGTTCCAGGCGCAGACTCTCCACCTCGCTTAAATCCCTGAAAGTCTCAGCTCCCCCCACAAGCTCGCCTCTGGAGTTGCGCAGCATGGCTGTGGATACGCTTATGGGAATACGCCCTCCCTGGGAGTCGATAATGTAGCAGGCCTTGCCGATGACCGGCTTTCCCGACTCAAGGGTATAGCCCAGGGCGCATCGGGACTGGCACATGCTGGAGCGCAGAACCTCCCAGCAGGGCCGGCCCAGGGCCTGGTCCCTGGAAATGCCGGTAATCTGTTCCGCGGCCCGGTTGAAGGAAGTTATCATCCAGTCCCGGTTTACAGTAAAGACCCCGTCGGATATGCTTTCCAGGATGGCCAGGGTAAAGCCTTCCCAGGGTTCATCGTTTTTTGTATTGTCGGCCATGGGTTCTGATATAACGATTCCTGGGGATCGGGCAAGTCTTTGCAGGCAGGTTTCAAGTCAGCAGCCTTTATTGCTTTGCTGATTTTTTATTGTTGAACTCGAGTTGGACTGGTGCTATTATATAAACTCTTATTTGATAATACTCTGAAATTCTTTACAGTCTGCTTCAGGCGGCCGCAAGGCCTTAAAAGGGAACTCCGGTGCGAGTCCGGGGCGGTCCCGCCGCTGTAAGCCCTGTAAATCTTTTTGTCGCATCTGGGTCACTATTCTCCGCATTTGTTTCTTAAAAATGTAAGTGCGGGCTTGGGAAGGCCGGCAAAGAGAGGGGCGAGCCAGAAGACCTGCCTGAAGTCTTATCCATCAACTTTTTCCCCCTGCGAGGACAGGCGGGCAAAGATCCACGGGCCCCGGTGCTTTTTCCGGCGGAGCAATATATCATGCAGGATTTTGACTCTCGTCCCTGGAAGCTGCTCAGGGGATACGAGCCCTTCAGCCTCTGCGACTGGCCGGGCAGGATAAGCGCGGTTCTTTTTTTCGGAGGCTGCAATCTGCGTTGCCCCACCTGTCACAATGCCTCTTTTGCCTGGCACCCGGCAAGTGTCCCGGCCCTTGACTGTCGGGGCGTGCTGGACCAGGTGAAGCGCAACCGCAACTGGCTGGAAGGGCTGGTGGTTACCGGCGGTGAAGTCACTGTTTTGCCCGGGTTTGATTCTTTGCTGCATGATCTGTCCAGCCTGAACATTCCTATTAAACTGGACACCAACGGGCTCAGACTTGATTGCGTGAAACTTGCTCTTGAGCACAGCTCAATAAAAATGATAGCAGTGGATATCAAGGGGCCGTGGAATAAATATCCTGATCTTACGGGTGAACGAGCTGGTCCCGGGGAGGCCCGGAAATGCCTCGGGAAAATTCTTGAGCTTGCCGCAGACAACCCGGAGAGGTTCATGTTCAGGACCACCCTGGTGCCCGGCTTGAGCGACTCTGACATTGAAAGGGTCAAAGCCTGTCTGCCGACGGGGTTCGAGCTCCGGGTTCAGGATTACCGGCCGCAGGGTAATCAACGGATAACAGACAATACTTAATCATCTACCCAGAAAGGATCCGGCTATGCCCAGACAGATCAAAAAAAGAGACGGCTGCATGGAATCATGGTCCACGGACCGGATTGCCCATGCCATTCTAAAGGCCCTCAAGGCCAACGGGATCAAGGATCCTTTGCTGGCTTCCAGACTGGCCCGCAAGGTTGAAGGCAAGCTGCACGAGGATGTCCCGGAACAGGAAACTGTCCAGGATATGGTGGAAATGGTGCTTATGGAGTCCAGGCTTTATGACGTGGCCAAGAAGTACATCATCTACCGCGAGAAAAGAAGGGAGCTGCGCTGCCAGGACCAGGCCTACCTGAATATAGGCGAGATCATCGACTCCTACGTGTACAAGTCCGACTGGAGGGTCAGTGAAAACGCCAACATGACCCATTCCTTCCAGGGGCTCATGCTGCATCTGTCCGGCTCGGTCCAGGCCAGGTACGCCCTGGAAAAGTATCCCGAAGAAGTGCGTCAGGCCCACGAGCATGCCTATTTCCATATCCACGACCTGTCCTTCGGCCTGGCCGGCTACTGCGCCGGGTGGAGTCTGCGCGATCTTTTGCTGGAAGGGTTCAACCTTGAGGGCAAATGCTCCTCTGGACCGTCCAGACACTTTGATTCCGCCCTGGGGCAGATGGTCAATTTTCTGGGGACGCTGCAGAACGAATGGGCCGGGGCCCAGGCCTTCAACAACGTGGATACCTATCTGGCTCCATTTATCCGTCATGACGGCCTGAATTACCATGAAGTGAAACAGGCCATGCAGAAATTCGTCTTCAACCTGAACACCACATCCAGGTGGGGCGGTCAGAGTCCGTTCACCAACCTGACCTTTGACTTGGTACCGCCAAAGCACATTGCAGGAGAAGGAGCCATCATCGGGGGCAAAATAACCGATGATGCCTACGGGGACTTTGAACCGGAAATGGAAATGATCAACCGGGCCTTTCTGGAGGTCATGCTTGAAGGTGATTATCACGGCCGTATCTTTTCCTTTCCCATCCCCACCTATAATGTCACTTCCGATTTCCCCTGGGACAGCCGGGTGGGCAGGCTGCTTCTGCAGCTTACAGCCAAGTACGGGGCTCCATATTTTCAGAATTTCATAAATTCCGATCTGAGCCCGGAAGACGTGCGCTCCATGTGCTGCCGGCTGCAGATGGATCTGCGCGAGCTCAAGAAACGCACCGGCGGGCTGTTCGGGGCCGGGGATCTTACCGGATCCATCGGAGTGGTCACTTTGAACCTGCCCAAGCTGGCCTTTCTGGCTCAGGGCGAAGAGGACTTCCTGGACATAATCACCGAATATGCCGGCCTGGCCCGGGATTCCCTGGAATTCAAAAGAAAGCTCATCCAGGACAACATGGAGCGAGGCCTCTTTCCCTTCTCCAGGAGATACCTGAAAAACGGCCTCACCAACCATTTCAGTACCATAGGGCTTATCGGCGGGCATGAGGCCTGCATGAATCTTTTGGGCAAGGGTATAGAAAGTGATGCAGGCACCAGGCTGATGCAGAGGGTGCTAAATCACCTCCGGGACCTTACCCGGACCTATCAGGAAACAACCGGCAACCTGTACAACCTGGAGGCCACTCCGGCCGAGGGCACCAGCTACCGCCTGGCCAAGACCGACAAGACACTGTACGGCCAGATTTACGCCTCCGGAAATGGTACGCCGTATTATACCAATTCCACCACCCTGCCGGTGGGAGCCACCCGGGATGTGTTCAGGGCTCTGGAGCACCAGGACGGCCTGCAGCCCCTTTACACCGGCGGCACTGTTTTTCATACTTTCCTGGGAGAGGCAGTCACTGATCTGGATGCCCTGAAAAACTTCATCGTCAAGGCCATGACCATGACCAGAGTACCTTATATATCCATTACCCCGACCTTTTCGGTATGCAGGGAGCACGGATACCTCTCAGGGGAACATGAGCTGTGCCCGCACTGCAGCCGGGAAGCAGAAGTCTATACCAGGGTGGTGGGCTATTACCGCCCGGTAAAGCTGTGGAACAGGGGCAAGCAGTCCGAATACCAGGACAGGGTAGTTTATCAGGTTGAGGCGGTTTAGTCTTGACTATTAAGACCAGCCGGCTGAAAAAAGCTTTAACTTATAGCTTACATTTCCCGGAGGAGGAATTGTTATGGCCCGTAATCATAATGAACTGACCCAGATGCTGGGAGACGAGGCGGATTATTTACTGAGCCATGAATGCCGGACCATAGCCCGGGAACATCTTTGCCTTCCCGGGACGGATTTTGTGGATAAAGTGTATGCGCACTCCGACAGGAACAATCGTGTGCTGGTAAACCTGCAGCGTCTTTTCAGTCATGGACGCCTGGGCGGCACAGGATATATGTCCATCCTGCCCGTGGATCAGGGAGTGGAACATTCCGGGGGGGCATCCTTTGCCAAGAACCCTGCATATTTTGATCCTGAAAATATAGTAAAGCTGGCCATGGAAGGCGGATGCAACGCTGTGGTTTCCACCTTCGGGGTACTGGGGGCAGTGGCTCGCAAGTACGCGTACAAGATTCCCTTCGTGGTTAAAATCAACCACAACGAGCTGCTCACTTATCCCAACACCTTTGACCAGATCATGTTCGGAACCATTGACCAGGCCAGCGACATGGGAGCCGCCGCGGTGGGGGCGACCATATATTTTGGAGCAGACAACTCGGACCGCCAGATTGTGGAGGTTGCCCGGGCCTTTGCCTATGCCCATGAGCTGGGTATGGCCACGATCCTTTGGTGTTACATGCGAAACAGTGCCTTCAAGACAGGGGGCGTGGACTATCACGTGGCAGCGGATCTCACCGGGCAGGCCAATCATCTGGGAGTCACCCTGCAGGCGGATATTATCAAGCAGAAGCTGCCCGAGTTGAACGGCGGCTACAAGGCACTCAATACCGGGGATTCTTCTTACGGCAAGCTGGATGAAAGAATCTACAGCGACCTGACAACGGATCACCCCATTGATTTGACCCGCTACCAGGTGGCCAACTGCTACATGGGCCGGGCCGGGCTCATCAATTCCGGAGGGGCTTCCGGCAAAAACGACTACGCCGAAGCTGTACGCACGGCGGTTATAAACAAGCGGGCCGGAGGGATGGGGCTCATCAGCGGTAGAAAGGCCTTCCAGAGGCCCATGGATGAAGGGGCGAAACTTTTAAATCTCATCCAGGACGTCTACCTGGACGATGAGATAACTGTTGCCTGAGGTGTCCTGAAGGCGCAAAAAAGTGGCGAAGAGTATTCGCCCCCTGGCAGCAGTATTTTCCGAAAGTTCCATGGGCGCCTTTCCTGCAGAGGGGCGCCCTGTTTTCAGGTTCCAGACCCTAGTTGCCCAAGCTCTGTTCCGGCTGGGTTACTATCATGCGGCACTCTCCCTTGAAGACATTTTTCTTGAGCAGCATGTCTTTGCAGGGGGATAGATTTTCTTCATCCAGCAGGGCATAGAAGTCGTTTTCATAGGTGACCTTGCCGAAATCAACCGTGGTGAGAAACTTGAGCCTGGGTTTGACAAACTCCATGAATTTGGACCTGTTTTTGAACATGGTCTGAAAGAATATGACCTCTCCATCGGGCTTGACCCACTTTTTGGCCCTTTCCAGGACTGCTTTCTGGTCATCCATGAGCATGAAGCTCATCCCGAAAAAAACATAATCAAAGTAACCCTCATGGGGAGGATCGTAAGTGGTCACGGACTGGTGCAGAACCTGGACCTGGTCCTGAAGGTTATATGCGTTTATGAGTTTTCTGCAGTGCTCCAGGTAGTATTTGTTTATGTCCAGGCCTGTTATGCGCAGGTTTTTCTTTTTGATGAGTTCATGATTTTTTTTGAGCATGACCCCGTTGCCGATACCCACATCCAGAATGACCGAGTTGTCCGGATAATAATCCATGCAGTTCTTGTAACAGAGTCTGGTGACATCGCTGATTATGAGGTTGTAGAGGTTGTTTACCATTGTTTGCTCCGTGATTGTTTGGAAGAAGTAAATTTTGCTTTTGTCCCGGGTGGGTACGTTGCTGATCAAAAATATCCTAGCAGAAAAATCCCGTCTATGCAAACAGGGCTCTCTGTAGCTTTTACTTTTTTGCCCTTGCCAGGGGCTGCTCAAGGCTATTAAATCTTTACATCTCGGGGCTGATGAGGCAAAGTTAATCTTTTACCCCGTTTCTGCTTGCCTTTTTTTCACACCCTGAAAAGTGCGTTTCTGGCAACGATTCGGGATTTTTTGGTTTTTTGAGGCTTGGCTTATAATTCTCCAGGAAGAAAAGATATGAAAAAGGATTTTTTGAGCATACGGGACCTGTCCCGGAAAGAGGCGCATGAACTGGTCGAAAGAGCCGACAGGATGAAGAGGGAGGATTTTCGTTCCAACCTGTTGGAAGGCAAGACTATTATTTTGATTTTTGAAAAGGCCTCCACCCGGACCAAGGTGTCCTTTGAGGTGAGCATCTATCAACTGGGGGGGCACCATGTATTCATGACCCCGGCGGAGTCGCAGCTTGGCCGGAGTGAACCCCTGCGGGACACGGCCAGGGTTCTTTCCAGGTATGCCCAGGGCATGATTGTGCGCACATTCGGTCAGGACAAGCTGGTTGAACTGGCCAGGCACGGCAGTATACCGGTCATTAACGCCCTGTCTGACGATTTTCACCCCTGTCAGGTCATGAGCGATCTGTTGACCATTTTCGAACGGACTCCGGAATTTGAAGCCCTGAATATCGCCTGGGTGGGCGACGGCAACAACATGTCCCATTCCTGGATAAATGCCGCGGTTCATTTTCCCTTCAGGCTTAATCTCGCGGTTCCCCGTGGTTTTGAGCCCAGGGCGGATATTTTGCAGGAGGCAAAGGAACTGGGGGCGGATATCCACCTCACCCACGACCCCCTGGAGGCGGTTCAAGGCGCGCACTATATTAATACCGACGTATGGGCCTCCATGGGCCAGGAAGAAGAAAAGAAATCCCGGGCCGAGGCTTTTGCAGGTTTCCGTGTGGATGACAGAATCCTGGAAGCAGCCCGTCCCGAGGCCAGGGTGCTGCACTGCCTGCCTGCCCACAGGGGAGAGGAGATCACGGATGCGGTCATGGAAGGGCAGCGTTCCATTGTCTGGGACCAGGCGGAAAACAGGCTGCATATGCAAAAGGCTATCCTGGAGTGGATATATGGGTAGGGATTCGGGATTGAAGGATTCGGGATTGGGGATAAATCACACTCTTAAAATACAATGCAACGGGGAACTTCATGAGCGGAATTGACAGGGTGGTCCTGGCTTATTCCGGGGGACTGGACACCTCGGTGATACTCAAATGGATACAGAAGACATATGACTGCGAAGTCATAGCTTTTACCGCCGACCTGGGCCAGGAGGAAGAGCTGGACGGCCTGGAGGAGAAGGCATTGTCCACGGGTGCCTCCAAGGCCTATATCGAAGACCTGCAGCAGGAGTTTGTAACAGATTTCATCCGGCCCATGTTCAGAGCGGCTGCTGTTTACGAGGGCAGGTACCTGCTGGGCACTTCCATTGCAAGGCCTCTTATCGCCAAGCGCATGGCGGAAATTGCCCTTGAGGAGGGTGCCCAGGCCGTGGCCCACGGGGCCACGGGAAAAGGCAATGACCAGGTGCGCTTCGAGCTTTCCACCATGGCCCTGGCTCCTTCTCTGCGCATCATCGCTCCCTGGAGGGAGTGGGACCTGCATTCCAGGACCGAACTTCTGGAGTTCGCCAGGCAAAACCAGATCCCGGTGCCTGTAAGCCAGGAGAAAATGTACAGCTGTGATCGCAATCTTCTGCACCTTTCCTTCGAGGGCTCGGAACTGGAAGACCCCTGGCTGGAACCGGAAAGGGGAAGCTATCACCTGGCGGTGCCCCCTGAAAAGGCACCGGACAAGCCCGAGGTGGTTACCCTGGGGTTTGAAAAAGGCGATGCCGTGAGCATTAACGGCGAAGAAATGGACCCGGTGCAGCTTTTCAAGAGGCTCAATACCCTGGGCGGCAGGCATGGCATCGGACGCCTGGACATGGTTGAAAACCGTTTTATCGGCATGAAGTCCAGAGGCGTCTACGAAACTCCCGGGGGAACGATCCTGTATGCCGCCCACCGGGACCTGGAGGGCCTGTGCCTGGACAGGGAAAGTCTGCACGCACGCAATGAGATGGTTCCGGGTTATGCCCGCCTGGTATACAACGGTTTCTGGTTTTCTCCGGAGAGGGAGGCCATGCAGGCCATGATGGACAAAATCCAGGAAAACGTCACCGGCGAAGTACGCCTCAAGCTCTACAAGGGCGGCGTATATCCCCTGGGCAGGCGCTCGTCCCTGTCCCTGTACAACCCGGAGCTGGCCACCTTTGAGGCGGATCAGGTGTACAACCAGCAGGACGCTGCCGGCTTTATCCGCCTGCAGGGCCTGAGGCTCATGTCCGTTAATAAAATCAGGAAATGATAATGGCAGCTTATTCTGTAAAACCGGCAAGGGCACAACTGCCGGCGCTTATTGTAAATATACGACAATGAAAGGACAAGAAAAAGAAAAGCTTTGGGGCGGGAGGTTCGCCTCCGCTACCTCCTCGCTGGTGGAGGAGTTTACCCAGTCTCTGGATTACGACCGTTTCCTGGCCCTGCATGACCTGGACGGCTCCAGGGCACATGCCCGCATGCTGGCCCATACCGGTATAATTACAAAAGATGAGCTGCAGCAGATCCTTTCCGGCCTGGACCGGATTCAAAATGAGCTGGAGCAGGATGAATTCACCTGGAATCCCGGCCTGGAAGACGTGCACATGAATATTGAAAAACGCCTGACTGATCTCATAGGCTCTGCGGGACAGAAGCTGCATACCGGGCGCAGCCGCAACGACCAGGTGGCCCTGGACTTCAGGCTTTATACTGCAGCGGCTCTGCAGGAATGGCAGCAGGTCCTCAGGGAGCTTGTCCAGGCAATGCTTGACCAGGCTGAAGATCACAGGGAAACTCTGCTCCCGGGATATACCCACCTGCAGCCGGCCCAGCCGGTATGCCTGGCCCAGCACCTGCTGGCTTATGCCCGGATGTTCAAGAGGGACCACGAGCGAATTGAAGATGCTCTGCCCCGGGTAAAAGTTTCTCCATTGGGAGCTGCGGCCCTGGCCGGAACCACTTATCCCCTCCAGCCGGAGCAGGTAGCCGGTCATGTGGGTTTTGAAGAGGTGTTCAAGAACAGCATGGATGCGGTCAGTGACAGGGATTTTGTCCTGGAAGGACTTTTTATCGCTTCCATGATAATGATGCATTTAAGCCGGCTCGGAGAGGAAATTATCCTCTGGTCAAACCCGGGTTTCGGATTTATAATACTTCCTGACGCATACTCTACAGGTTCTTCCATCATGCCCCAAAAGAAGAACCCGGATGTGGCCGAGCTTGTCCGGGGCAAGACCGGCGGCGTTTACGGCCGCTTAATGGCCCTTTTCACCACCATGAAGGCCCTGCCCCTTACCTACAATCGAGACATGCAGGAGGACAAGGAGCCTTTTATAGAGGCGCACAGGAGTGTGAGCTCATCTGTGCGGGTCATGGCAGGGATGTTGCAGCAAACCGTGTTTGACCGGGAGCGGATGCTTGGAGCCCTGAAGAAGGGTTACCTCAATGCCACCGAACTGGCGGATTATCTTGTTTCCAAAGGGATGCCCTTCAGGCAGGCGCATCACCTCACCGGGCAGCTGGTGGCCTCTGCTGAAGCAAGGGGCCTGGGGCTTGAAGATCTGAACCTGGAGACATTGCGGGACTTTTCCGGCCTCATTGAAGGTGATGTCTACGATGTCCTGGATTATCAGCATGCTGTACAGCGCAGAGTTACTCCTGGAGGAACAGGGCCGGAGTCGGTGGAAGAGCAGATAAGAGATATAAAAGAATGGATGGACAAAAAAAATGGCGGAAGCGTATAGGAGTCGAACCTACCGAACGGGACTAACCGTTCCACTGGATTTGAAGTCCAGGCGCCACACCGGTGACGTAACGCTTCCGCAGACATCTAAGTAACAATCATTACAGGATTAGGCAAGGGTTAAAAACAGGTCCTTTTTTCGGAGGGAAGATATTGAACACTTTTTCCAAGAATCTGTTGCTCTGGGCAACCATTTCAGTGGTATTGATCATGCTTTTCAACATGTTCAACCAGCCCCAGGAGCAACGGGAAAGATTAACATATACCGAGCTTCTTGACAGAATTGAGCAAGGCGAGGTCATGGCGGTCAAGATAAAGGGACAGGAGGTCTCCGGGGTCACTTTCGACGAACAGAGATTTATATCCTATCATCCAGAGGACCCCAATTTCGTGGATATGCTTCTTAGAAACAACGTTCAGGTGGAGGCCGAGCCTGAGGAAGAAAGATCCATGCTCATGACCGTGTTTATTTCCTGGTTCCCCATTCTGTTGCTTATAGCTGTCTGGATTTTCTTCATGCGTCAGATGCAGGGGGGCGGAGGCAAGGCCATGTCTTTCGGCAAGTCCAAGGCCAAGCTGGTGGCCCAGGAAGACAGCAAGGTAAAATTTTCCGACGTGGCCGGGGTGGACGAGGCCAAGGACGAACTTACCGAGGTGGTGGACTTTTTGAGCGACCCCAAGAAATTCACCCGCCTGGGCGGACGTATACCCAAAGGAGTGCTCCTGGTGGGTTCCCCGGGAACGGGTAAGACACTGCTGGCCAGGGCAGTGGCCGGTGAGGCCGGAGTTCCCTTTTTCTCCATCTCGGGCTCCGATTTCGTGGAAATGTTTGTGGGCGTAGGGGCCTCCAGGGTGCGGGACCTTTTTGTGCAGGGCAAGAAAAATGCTCCCTGTCTGATATTTATTGACGAAATTGATGCCGTGGGCCGGCAAAGAGGTGCCGGTCTGGGCGGTGGACACGACGAGCGCGAGCAAACCCTGAACCAGCTTCTGGTGGAGATGGACGGCTTTGAATCCAACGAAGGAGTTATACTCATCGCCGCCACCAACCGTCCGGATGTACTGGATCCAGCGCTTCTTAGACCCGGGCGATTTGACAGGCAGGTGGTGGTGCCCAACCCTGACCTGGCCGGGCGAAAGCATATCCTGGAAGTGCATGGCCGCAGAACCCCCCTTGCTCCAGGGGTTGATATGGAAGTCATTGCCCGGGGCACCCCGGGATTTTCCGGGGCGGACCTGGAAAACCTGGTCAACGAGGCGGCTCTGCAGGCGGCAAAAAAGAACAAGGAACAGGTGGGCATGGAGGATTTCGAGGAGGCCAAGGACAAGGTTCTTATGGGCAAGGAAAGAAGAAGCATAATCTTAAGCGATGAAGAAAAGAAGACCACAGCCTATCATGAGGCCGGTCAT
>Ga0207421_10006147_pt1 | contig 13180 bp, 15 predicted proteins | sample SodLakKL_010_SED_4_FD_187542 | JGI IMG/M metagenome (GOLD analysis project Ga0207421, IMG submission 187542) | Alkaline sediment microbial communities from Lake Tanatar, Kulunda Steppe, Russia - 8KL_010_SED (SPAdes) (version 2) | ecosystem: Environmental > Aquatic > Non-marine Saline and...
AGATGGCCATCCATGGCCATCTACGGTCCGGACCGGGCACACCCCACACGGCTCTTCAGGTTGGGTGTAAAACCTAAGGGCGTGCTGCCAGCGCTCGGTGGTTTCGTGGCGATCGGGGCATGCACCCGGCGCCCGGGTGGGAGCACCAATCCGGGCTGTGCAGGGCCTTCGGGGCCGGTGTTTTGCGGCCGGATTCAGGCCGGACAGGCGGGAAGGTCCGCAAGAGCAGATCCCAGCCCCAAGGCCCGGGCCCTTTTTCCTTTTCATAATAAAAAAGATGATCCCAGTGGAGGGCGCAGCCCTGTCGGGGGGTGTCGACAGCAGGGAGGCTGTCGTCAAGCCTACAGGGACGTATTTACGGCGTCCCCCCGACAGGGCTGCGCTCTCCAATGGGATCCACCCCAACCCGAAGGGCTGCGCCCTCCAATGGGATCCACCCCAACCCGACAGGGCTGCGCCCTCCGCTGGGATCCACATCACTCAGGGGCTTTCGGGTATTACGACCAACTGGCGGTCGCGCCAGAGGCAGAAGAAGACCCAGAGGAAGACCGGGACGTTCATCATCAGGCCGTAGAGCAGCGGGACCAGGCCCAGGGCCGGGAGTTGCAGGATGGCGAAGGCGACCATCATCGCGATGCCGGCATTTTGCACGCCCACCTCCACGGTGATCGCACGCACGCTGTCCTGCGGCAGGCGCAGCCGACGCGCGGCCTGATAGCCGAGCGTCATGCCCAGCATGCACAGCAGCAGCACGGCCAGGGCCTCGACGCTCACCAGGGACGGCAGGCGGCTCTGGTAGGCCAGAAAAAGGGCCACGACGATCGCCACCATCGCGGTGCCGGTGAAGACCTTCACCAGTCCCAGCCAGGCGACCACGTTGTACTTCGCCAGCCGCCAACGCAGCAGCATGCCGATCAGGGCCGGCAACAGGGTAACCAGCAGCAATTGCCCGACCGTCGGCCAGTAGGGCAGCGTGAAGCCCTGCCCCGCCAACCCCAGCTGCTCGAGGTTCCACCCCATGATCAGCGGCAGCGTGAACGGCACCAGCAACGCGGCCAGCGCGGTCAGGCTCACCGACAGCGCCAGATCGCCCTGGACCAGATAACTGAACATGTTCGAGGTGGCGCCACCCGGCACCAGCGCCACCAGCAGCAGCCCGGCGGCGGCCATCGGCGGCAGCGGCAGCACCAGAACCAGGCCCCAGGCCAGCAGCGGCAGGGCCAGCATCTGCAAACCGAGGCCCAGGAGCACCCGCCGCGGATGCCGACCGATGCGCAGAAAATCCTCCACCGTCAGGCTCAAGCCCATCGCCAGCATCACGCTGGCCAGTACCCAGGGCAGGATTACCTGCGCCAACCACACTGCCGACATTCGGTACCTTTGCTCCGGTTGAATCCCAAGGCCCAAGACCCCCGGGAATCAACAGCCCGGATATCTGGACTCCGGGCATGAAAATATCGGGTATCGCCAAGCCCGATGCACCCGATGCTAGACTGCGCACGGTCCGGCCGGACTCCGAGTTCAGCCCGACGCTCGACCAACGGAACGGCTCCTGTCGAAGCCAGAGTCCCGGCATCGCCCGGGTCGCGGCCAGGGGGGAGAATAGCAGTCCGCTCGCGCCACTCCCAGCGACAGTGCAATGGCAGCGGGCATTCAACACGAGGCCGTGGTGCCTCCCCATCGATGCGAACGCGCAGGATGCAAGGCCGGTGAACAAGCTTCAAATCTGGTGGCAGACCCTGCGCCCGCGCACCCTTCCCGCCGCCGTCGGCCCCGTGCTGTTGGGCCAGGCCCTGGTGGTAGCCGGCCACTTCTCCTGGCTGACCGCCGGCCTCTCCGTGCTGTGTGCCCTGAGCCTGCAACTGGCCGTCAACCTGGCCAACGATCTCTTCGACGGCTTGTCGGGCGTGGATCAGGCCGACCGCCTGGGTCCGACCCGCGCGCTCCAGGCCGGCCTGCTGCGTGCCGGCGAACTGCGCGCCGGCCTGCTGCTGACGCTCGGCATCGCCGTCGTCAGCGGGCTCTGGCTGATCGTGTTCGGGCACTGGCTGCTGTGGCTGCTGGGCGGATTGGCGCTGCTCGCCGTGCTCGGCTACAGCGGCGGCCGGCGGCCCTACGCCAACCGCGCGCTCGGGGAAGTCGCGGTCTGGTTCTTCTTCGGCCCGGTCGCCGTCCTCGGCAGCCTGCTCGCCCAGCGCAGTCCGATCGGCCCGGAGGCCGTGCTGGCCGCGGTGCTGGTGGGGCTGCCGATCGCCGCCATCCTGGTGGTGAACAATCTGCGCGACCGCCACACCGACCGGCGGGCCGGAAAATACACGCTCGCGGTGCACCTGGGGGCACGGCGAACGCGATGGCTGTTTGGGGTGCTGACCCTGGTTCCGGTACTGGTTTCGCTGCCGGTACACCTGCCGGGCTGGACCTGGCTCGCCTGGCTGCTGACCGCCTTCGCCGCCGTGGTCCTGAATCGGCACCTGCGCGGCCGGGACGGCGCAGCCCTGAACCCTCTACTGGGCTACACCGCGCTGTACTCGCTCCTGTTCGCGCTGTGGCTGGCCCTGCGCTTCACCGGGTGGCCGGCTTGAGTCGTCCGTCCCACCCTTGACGCACGACCGGCCTCAAGGGACCCTCAACGGGTTGGTCACGACGCTCCGTACCGCAACGCCACCAGGAACCACCGCAATGCCCGAGACCCACCCCACCACCACTGCGCCGCCGTCCCCCGCGCAGGACTCGTCTCAGGCTCTGGTCGGGGCCGGTCCGCGCGAGCACCTTACCCTGGTCTTCGGTGCCAGCGGCTACATCGGCAGCCATCTGGTCCCGCATCTTTTGGCGGCGGGGATTCCGGTGCGTGCGGCGGCCCGTTCGCCCGCGGTGCTCGAGGCCCGTGGCTGGGCCGGTGCCCATTTGGTGGCTGCCGATGCCTTGCAGCCGGAGACCCTCGCGGCGGCGCTGCACGGCGTCGGAACCGCCTACTACCTGGTGCATTCGATGGCAGCCGGGAAGGACTTCGGCCGCATCGATCGCACCGCGGCGGAAAATTTCGCCACGGCCGCAACCGCCGCCGGCGTGCACCGCATCGTGTACCTGGGCGGTCTGGTGCCGCCCTCTGCCGACACCGAACACATCGTGTCGCGCCGGCAGACCGGGGACATCCTGCGCCAGGGCAGCGTCCCGGTCACCGAGATCCGGGCCGGGATCATCGTGGGGCCCGGTTCGGCGGCCTTCGAGGTGATGCGGGATCTGGTGCTGCACCTGCCGGTGATGATCACGCCACGCTGGGTGCACTCGCAATCGCCGCCGATCGCACTGGACAATCTGCTCGACTACCTGCGGCGAGCCCCAACGATGGCCGATACCGCCGGGCGCATCCTCGATGCCGCCGGACCGGAAACCCTGAGCTACGGCGACATGATGCGCATCCTGGCCGAGGAGGCCGGGCGCCGTCCGCCGTGGATCATCAGCGTCCCGCTGCTCAGCCCCGGGCTTTCGTCGTATTGGTTGCGCCTGATCACCGCGGTGCCGACGCCGATCGCGCGTGCGCTGATCGAGGGCATGCGCCAGGATTTCGTCGCCGACACCGCCGAAATCCGCCGCCTGATGCCGCAGACGCTGCTCGACTTCCGGGCCTCGGTGCGCGCGGCCTTTGCCGCCGAGCGCCAACACACGGTGGCGGCCCGGTGGACCGAAGGGGCCTTCGCCTTTCGCGACTACCGCCCGGACTATGCCTACTACGCGAAACAGGCGAGCGGCAGCGCCGTAACGCCGGCGAGCCCCGAGGCCGTCTGGGACGTGGTCACCCGAATCGGCGGGAAAAACCGCTATTTCTACATGAATGGCCTGTGGAAAATCCGCGAGGTCTTCGACTGGCTGATCGGGGGGACCGGGCTCCACTACGGACGCCGCCATCCCCGAGACCTGCGCGTGGGGGATACCGTCGATTCCTGGCGCGTGATTGCTCTGCAGCCGCAGCGGCGCCTGACGCTGTTCTTCGGGATGCGCGCGCCCGGCTCCGGCGTGCTCGAGTTCGAGATCAGTCCCCACGAAGGGGGGACCTGCATCCGCGCGACCGCCTACTGGCACCCGGCCGGCGTGTGGGGTCTACTGTATTGGTACGCGCTGGTCCCGACGCACCGGTTCCTCTTCAGCGGCATGACCCGGGCCATCGCACGGCAGGCGCAGGCGCCAGCGCCCCACGCAAAACCCACGTCACCGCGGCCGGGGGATCCTGCAGGCGACGATCAATAGCGACCATGCTGGTGGGAAATATAATTCGACATCTCGACGAACTGCGCATTCATCCGGTTCAGGATGCTGTGCCCGACCTTCACGATGTTTTGCATCACTCGGTACACCAGCCAGGGATCGCTGTCGATCAGCGCCTCGAAGTCGTGCCGATTGAACGTGCACACCGTCGGCTCGCCGATCGCGCGCAGGGAAGCGCTGTGCGGGCGACCACCGACGAAGCCCATCTCGCCGGCGAGATCACCGGCCTGGAGCACGTGCAGCGTCACCTCTTCACCGCCCCCGACATTGCGGGTGACCGCAAGCCGGCCGGAAGTGATCACGCACAGGGCATCGCTGGTCTCGCCCTCCTGGAAGAGCTGTTCGTTATCGCGCAGTCTTCGGCAATGGGAAATCCCCGAAAGCCGGTCGACCTGCTCATCGCTCAGGCCTTCGGTGAGGCGCGAACTGCGCAGGTCCGAAAAGTTTTCGCTGTCAGCCATAACATCCCCTGGTACGGTGATTCGTCGGGCGACAGTATCCAGCCGGGGTCGCCAGAGTTCAATGCCCGCCTCCAGGAGAACGCGTGATGCCGTCGATCAAGACCCATGTGATGTTGCCTTCCGATCCGCAAACGGTGTTCGCGATGATCCGCAAGGTCGAGGACTTCCCCCAGTACACCAAGGCCGTGGAGGCAGTAATTCCGCTGGGAGAGGACCGCTACCGGTGGCAGGTACGGGTGGCCGGCGCGACCTATGAATGGGATGTGGAGATCATCGAGTGCGAACCGCCGCAACGGCTCACCTGGCACTCCCTGAGCGGCATCCGCAACACCGGGCGCTATCTGTTGGTGCCGGTGCCGGGGGGCACCGACGTTACGCTGGTGATCGACTACAGCCTGAACAGCCGGCTGCTCGATCGCACCGTGGGCCGCCTGGCCATTCCCATTGTCCGGCGCCTCACTGGGGAGATCCTGGAAACGGTGCGTCTGCGGCTGGCGGCGCAGACGGTCTGAGCAGGACAGCACCGGTCAGATCGAGATCGACCGCATTTGGAACGGGTTCCAGCACGGGCACGTTCGCATAGGGATCGGCATTCTGGGTGCGGTGCAGGGCGAACCCGAGGTACGCCAGGTTCAGACCCAGCAGCAGCAACAGCACCCAGCGGATCACGGCCGGACCCCCAGATTCGGCGCAGCCGGATCCCCGCTGCCCTGACCCGCATGCAACCACAAGCCGTCGAAGACCAGATCCGGCTCCACCCGCACCGGCCGTTCCAGGAGCCCGGCCAGAGTGGTCGCATCGCCCCCGGTCAACCACCACTGTGCGTCGCTTCCCGCGCCCGCCCCCACCCGCTCCACCGCCGCCGCCCACCCGTGCAGCCAACCCCGATACAAGGCCTCGGCAGTATCGTGCCCGGGCCGGCTGGCGCCGCCCGCAGGTGTGCCGTGGCCCCTCGGGCTGGCGGCGTCCGTTGGCGTACCGTGACCTCTGGGGTTGGCGTCGCCCGAAGGCATGGCATGATCGGATCGGCCGTCACGGGCTCGCCCGGCGTTGGGTGCGGTGGCGACCGACAGGGCCGCCCGCACGATGGTCTGCAACTCGGCGGGCAGCAGCGCGGTGACCGCGGACAGCCCCAAATGCAGGCCGGGCAGGATATAGCCCCCCTGGTGCTGGCCGTCAGCGGCGAGCAGATCCACGGTTACGGCCGTTCCAGCATCGATCACCACCGCCGGGGCCCGGCTTTGGGCCAGCACGCCGAGCAAGGCGCAATAGCGATCAACGCCAAGCTGCCGGCAGTCATAGGCCAGCGTTAGACCCCCGGGGCCGCGCGGCTGCGGCCGGACGGCGAACACCGGCACCGGACCGTGGCGCTGCCGGATCCAGTCGCACAGGATCTGCTCGCGCTCCGGTGGACCGACCCGGGCCAACCAGACCCGCTGCGGCGCTTGCCGCGGCAATGGTGGCGCGTCCGTGGACCACGCAGCATCGCCGCCCGCTCGGACGGCGCCCAGCGGGCTGCGCACCTGCCACTTCAGCCGGCTGCTACCCAGGTCGATCAGCCAAGTATCAGCCATCCCCGAGCCACTGCACCGAGACATCGCCGGAATACAACCGGGTAAGACCCTTCGGCTGCTGCAGCAACAGCGCACCGTCGGTGCCGTCGATGCCCGCCGCCACACCCTGTGCACCCGTATCACTCACCCGGATCCGCTGCCCGCGCAGGGCATCCAGGCACGCATATTCCTCGACAAAGGGCATCAGGCCGTGGCGCGCAAAGCCCTCCCAGGCCTGCACCAGCTCTGACAACACGGCCTCCAGCAGATCGGCAAGCCCAAGCGACGACGGTCCTGGTAGGTCCGTGAGGTCGGCCACCGCGCGATCCAGTCCCAGGGCCTGTGCCCCAGAGCGGTTCAAGCCAACCCCGACCACCACCGCCGCCCGACGGTCCACCCCGGCGCCGCGCGCCTCCACCAGGATGCCGGCGAGCTTTGCCTGGTCGGCGGTCACCACATCGTTCGGCCACTTCAGCCCGAAGCCGCGGTAGCCGCAACGGACCAGTGCCCGGGCGAGACCCACCCCGATCGCCAGGGTCAAGGCTGGATTCGGCCTCTCCCCCGGGCGCAGGGCACGGGCGACCGAAAAACTCAGGCTGGCCTCACCAGCGGAAATCCAGGCCCGGCCGCGTCGACCATGGCCGGCGGTTTGCTCGCGAGCGAGGCAGACCCGGTAGCGCTCCGGCACCAGATCCGGACACGCCAGCAGGTGGCGGTTGGTCGAATCCACCTGTGCCAGGCATTCCACCTCGGCCCAGTGCGCCGGCAGGGCCTGTTCCAGCCGCACGGCCAGACCCGCCAACTGGTGGTGCCAACGGCGAGATGCTTCTTCAGACACGGAAGGCTAGACTGCGCGGATGAACGACCGCAATGCCGTGTACACCCTGCTGCACCCTGTTCTGGGCGTTGGATTGCTGCTGTGGGCCACCGTGGCCTCGCCCCAACTGTTTACCTACCAGGATGCGCATGGCGCCCGAGTGTACACCGACCAGCGCCCGGCGGAAGGGGTGCGCTACCAGGCCATCGGCGTACCCGAGACCCGCACCGGGGCCGCCCGCTCGTCGAGCCAGATCTTCGTGTACGAGGGCCCGGGCGGGGAACGCCTGGTCACCAATCAGCGGCAAGACCAACAGGCCCTGCGGCTGATCGCGACCTACGGGCGCCCGACGGCGTCCGTGCGCTGCCGGCTCTCCGCCGATGCGGTGATGCCGGTGGGATCCGGTCCCTTCGACGCGATCATCCTGCAGGAGGCCAGCGCCTGGAACCTGGATCCGCTGCTGATCAAGTCCGTAATCTGGGTGGAATCCTGCTTCGACCCGAAGGCGGTGTCGCGGGTGGGTGCCCACGGCCTGATGCAACTGATGCCGGGCACCGCGGCCGATCTCGGTGTCACCGACCGCTTCGACCCGGCGCAGAACATCCGTGGCGGTGTGCGCTACCTGGCCCAGATGCTGGAGCGTTTCGACCAGAGCTTGGAGCTGGCGCTGGCGGCCTACAACGCCGGGCCCGGTGCGGTCGAGCGGCATGCGGGCCTGCCGCCCTTTGCCGAGACGCGCCAGTATGTCGAGCGGGTACAGGGGCATTACCAACGCTATGCGGTGCCCCCCGCTCGCATCGAGATGGGCCCCATGGCAGCGGATGCCGCAGGCTCCGTCGGGCTCGACCGCGCACCGGCGGCCGAGCGCTGAGAAGCCGTTCAGCGGTCCCACATCACGTAGGCCTCGGCCGCGGCCGCCGCCTCCAGCAGGCGAATCAGCGGCAGCGCGCGATGCGCGAGGCTGATCCGATCCGCCTCTGGCTCGTCATCGGCATCGGCCGGCAGGGCCCGGTCCCCCTCCGCCGCGATCGCCTGCTGCAAGCGATCGAGCGCCTGCGGCACGTCCTCGGCGTCGATCGCACCGGGGACCGTCGGGGAATGCCCCATGCGCTCGATCAGCGCGAGCCCCACGTCACCGAACATGGTGATATCACTGTACGCGGACGTCCGGAAGGTCAGCAGCATGCGATCTCTCTCCGTGAACCTGGATGGGCGACAGGGAACGGTACATAGTGTACCGCCGGACACCGCACGCAGGGGCTTGTCTCGGCGTGGGTCATGCATCAGAGTCCGGGGGCCAGCCCCGGGGCATGGCCGCCGTTCCAGGACCGGCGGCGACTGCACCGTCCGACCCGGCCTCACTGACCTGAACTTCACCGACCCTTGGAGACCCTGTCCCATGGTACCCGCAAGACGCCTCTTCCTGGCCACTGCCGGCAGTTTATTGCTGTCCGGCTGTGCCGGCCTACGCCCGGGCTATGAGCGACCCTCCATCACACTGAATGCCTTTCGCATGGTGCCTTCGGAAGGCCTGGCGCCCCGCTTCGCACTCGGTCTGCGGGTCATCAATCCCAACCCGACCCCCTTGCCGCTCCGGGGCCTGAGCTACCACGTCGACCTCGAGGGCCATTCGCTGCTGACCGGCGTGGCCGGCAATCTCGAGACCGTGCCGGCCTACGGGGAGTCGTTGATCGAGGTGCAGACAGGGGTCGACCTGATCAGCGGCTTGCGCCTGTTCAGCGACCTGCTGCGGGATCCGGGCCGGGATCGGCTGCAGTACCGCGTGCGTGCGCGCCTTGACACCGGCGGCCTGACCCGCTTCCTGACGCTGGAAGAGGCCGGCGAACTCTCCCTGGCCCCGTCGCAACGCGAGTCCACGCGCTAAGTCACGCTTTGAAGCCAATCTTTAAAGACACTCTGGGAGACCCACGGCAACCGTGTTGCGGCGCGGGCCGGAGACGACTGGAGGCGATCACGGCGCAATCGATGGATCCGAGACGGATCAACGCATGAACGGCATCATCAGGCTTTCCGGGCGGGTGAAGCGGTTCATGTCGTGACCCATCCGGTTAATGTCCTGGCCCATTTGCCCCATGTTTTGATTCATCGCACCCATATTCCGATTCATGGTGCCCATGTGATCGGTCATCTCGGACATGCTGCCATCCATGGTCGACACGTTGGCGGTCATCAATTCGATACTGTCCTGCACCTGATGGAAGGAGCCGGTCATTTGGGTGACATTGCCATCCATGCTCGCCATGTTGGCCTGCATCGCGTGGATTACCTGCACCAGCGACGAGATCTCGCTGGTCATGGTGGCCACATTCTGTGATAAATCCGCCACATTTTTGGACATGGAATCCAGATTCACCTCCATGCTCGGATCGATGCTCCGGGCCATTGTGGACATGTCACCGGTCAGGTTGTAGATCAGGTAAAAGCCGGAAAAGGCCAGGATGCCGATGAGCGCCAAGGCCGGATAGACCAGGCGTTCCCAGCGCCGCACGCTGCTCTCGAAGGCGCGAAAGAAATTGCTCAGGGCAATCTCGAGCTTCACCATCGCCTTCTGTTCAGGCGACAGGTTCTGATATTCCGGGGAGAAGGTGCGAGGGTCTTTTTCGAACATGCAGGGAGTGCCTCAGGAACGGTGTCGTACGATCACAGCACCGGCGTGTGGTCGGTGGTCGGCACCTCGGCCAACTCAACCTTGGAGGCCGACGCGGGCAGCAACACACCGATTTGCCCCTGTCGCCATTCGCGCCACGGTCCCGGTGCCGCCCGCGCGGCCTGAGTGTGGCTGGATACCCCAGAACTCGATTCAAGTCACCACACCTTAAATCTAGACGCCCGCAGGCCCACCGTCAATGCCATGCTTCGGCCAGGGTTAGACGGCCAGGGTTAGACGCACCGGCTTGGGGCCGAACCCTTGCAGATGCCGGAACTGCCCGATCCCGCAGCGAACGATTGCCGGCCCACCGCCAGACCGAACCGAGCCGATCGCCACAGCCCCGTTCGTTGCTATACTCGTTCCCAACCATCAAGTTCGAAAGGCGCCGAGAGGTGAATACGATATTGCGTCCCAGGGCTCGCGCACCCAATGGATCCAGGCCCATCCTGCGCGGGCTGGAAGCACTGCCTTGGTCACGATGATGGCCTGGGACCCGAGCACGGTGCGACTCGATCTGCCACCCTTCACGATCCATCCGGACCTGGACGTGGCCGCGGTCGGCCAAGCGTTCAGCACCTGTTTCCAAACCATGGCCGGTCAGCCTGACCGCGTCTCCCGCTCCTATGCCACTTTGATCGAGATCATCGGCCAACCCCCCGATGACCCCCTGCGACACGCCAGTGTGCAACTGGCGCAGAACCTGGATGCGGGCATCGGAACCAGCCCTGCCGCGCATTATCACAATGCGCAGCATGTGTGCGAGGTCCTGCTCTCCGCGCACTACATCGGCTTGTTGGCCCATTTGGGTCCGCAGGAACATCGGCAATTGCTGCTCGCCGCATTGATCCATGATTACGATCACGATGGCAGCGTCAACGGTCCGCGGCACTTCCACCTGGAGCGCCATTCGGTTCGAGTGGTTCAGGCGCACCTGGACGCGAATGCCGTACCTGTCGCCATCCGACCCCGCTTGGCGGCCATGATCCTGACCACCGAGATCGCGCTCGGACTTCCGTATACCCGATCCTGGTACCGCCATCATTATTTGGGGGCACCGGCGCCGGTTCATCCGGCGCCGGCAGCTGAACTGGAGCTCCTGGGCGCGGATCCAGTGGGTAGCCGACTCGCCATTGCGTTGGCGGAGGCCGACGCCCTGGCTTCGGTCGGGCTGGGGCGGGAGTATGCCGACCTGCAATTGTCCCGCTTGGCCCACGAATGGAACCGCCCGCTCCACTCCGAGGATCTGCGGGGCTACCTCGAAAACGGCTTTGGCGAGTTCCTGCTGGCCACGTTCTTCACCCCCAATCTGGAACGAATAAAGGCGACATTGCGCGCGCCGTGAGGCCACGAAGGGGATCGGCATCGGGAACGGGCAACACCGCTTGCATCGGGATGATTTCAGCCTGCTTGGCGACGGTGGCCCTTTAACGCAGCAATCCCGCCCTTGAGCAACCAGGCATCGAAACCACGCTCACGCAGGAGGTACACCGCGACGCTGCTGCGCCGGCCCGTGTCGCAGAAAACCACGATCGGGCGGTCGTGGTCGAGGGTGGCGGCATGCGCACGCAGGTACGGTAACGGCAGGTTGATGGCATCCTCCAGCGGGTCTTGCTGGAACTCGTCCTGCATTCGGACATCCAGCCAGGTACCCCCCTGCTTACGGATCAGCGTTGCGGCATCCGTAATGGACAGGCTGACCAGGACCGGGGCCTTCAGCAGACCCTCGAAGTCCTCGGCCGACAAGCGGTGAACCTCGCCATCCGTCACCATCCGTACGGCCGCATTGCGCATGGCACCGGACAACAGCGCCTCCTCGCCGAAGCCTTCGCCCGGGCATTTTTCCGCCAGGCGGATGGTCTGCCCGTCGGACTGCTGCTGCAGCACCTCGGCGCGTCCGCAGCTCAGGATGTAGAAATACTGGGCCTCATCGCCCTGTTGGATGATCGTTTCACCCGCCTGCGTCTTGATCCGTTCCAACCGCTGAAAAAGATCAAAGATGCTGGTCGTGGGGATATCGCCAAAGATTGGACTTTGCAGCAGGCGTTCCATCCAATCCACCTCGGCATCCGGATGCCCGGGCACGATGGGCTGGATTTCCCGAACGCGATAGCCATTGCCGGCGACCCGTTCGCCAACCGGGGCCCCCAGCAGTTGGCAGGGAACCTTCAATACGCGCGCGGATTCGAGTACCAGGCAATCCCTTGATGCGTTGCCGTCCCCTTCCAGCGCGAATTTCGCATCGGGATCGCCCCCGGCAATCTCGTGGATCCCCTGGTCCGGGTCCAGAAGCCGCACCCGGCCCGAGATCAAGAAATGACGGTGGTCTTGATCCACCATGCGAAAAAGGAATTCACCGGCATCGACCGCCACGGGCTTGACCGAACGCACGATGCGTTCCAAGGTCGCATCGGGCAGCCGGGCCAATGGCGCAAACCGGCGAAGCACCAAGGTTAATTCGGACGACGTATTCCCCATGACCCTCTGCCTGAAAACGAAATAATTATGTTGGTGATGGATCTCTCCATCACTGGTAATCATAGCGCAGGAGGGATGCTGTGTCTGAGGCGCGAATGGTGAATCCGCGACAAGCGGTAATCATCAAAGCATTGGGCCGTGACGCTGGATACAGCACCTACGCAGCGATACAACACGCGGCCGTGTTACCCGGCTCTCCAAAGGAGGCCGGGCAACACGGCCGCTCACGACCAACAAGCCAAGGATCAGTCGCGGGCCTGCGGGTCCATCGGATCGTGGGCATCGTTCATCGGGCGCTCGCCCGGCACCGGCTCGGTCGGCGGCGCCGGCACGCCGGGTTGCACCTCATCGGGGGCATCCTGCCGGATGGCCGGATGATCGTCTTCACCCGGCACGGGCCGCTCGGTTTCATAATAGGGATCATCGGGTGCCCTATCGTTTTCCAGCCGCTCGTCCAGACCCGGGTGCTCGTCCGCCCCTGGCACCGGCAGATCCGATTCATAATGCGGTTCGTCCGGCCTTCTGGCCGGATCCATCGGCTCTTCCAGACCTGGATGCTCGTCCGCACCGGGCACCGGCAAATCTCGGGCTCCTTCCGGTGCCGTGTGCTGACCGGCGCCTTCCGGCACCGCGTGCGGGCCGGCTCCTTCCGGGGCCGTCTGCTGGGCCATGGTCATCGCAGGGAACAACAGCGCGCCAAACGCCACCGCCTTCCAGTATTTCATCAGAACCTCCTCAGGCTGTGCATCACGGGGCTGTGCATCACGCATTTCGAGTGACGAATTCAATACGCGAAGATGGATTTTCAGCCTACGGCATGCGTCGCAACCCCGACAGGCGGGATCGCGCCTAGGTAGCAGCCCGCGCAGCCAACACCGATCACCGAAGACGGGTCAACTGCGCCAACAGCCGATCTCTGAGCGGCTCGAGGCCCGCCACA
>Ga0207421_10006148_pt1 | contig 13179 bp, 17 predicted proteins | sample SodLakKL_010_SED_4_FD_187542 | JGI IMG/M metagenome (GOLD analysis project Ga0207421, IMG submission 187542) | Alkaline sediment microbial communities from Lake Tanatar, Kulunda Steppe, Russia - 8KL_010_SED (SPAdes) (version 2) | ecosystem: Environmental > Aquatic > Non-marine Saline and...
GGCGCGGTTCGGGCCCTCAGTCCTGACGGGGGTCCTCGCAGGCGAGCAGCAGCCCGCGTATCAGCGACTGCGTCTCCTGCGGCGAGCGGATGGTGTTGACCATGTGCACCGTGCACTCCCTCAGGTAGCTGCGGAAGAACCTCTCCCGGGTGCGGAGCTTGCGCGGCCCACGGGACATCTGATGAGGATTGCAGAGGTCATGCTCGCGCAGGTAGTCCCAAGCCTCATCGGCGGAGAGCTCGCGTAGCGCCTGCGGGTCGTCGCGGTCCCGCTTGAGGAGGATGATGTGGTGCATGGACGTCATCGGTATGACCGAGCCGCGGCCGGCCACCCAGCGCACGTCCACTATCGCCCGCTGGCGGTTGTCGAAGCGCGCCTTGTCGACCAGCGGCTGGTACTCGTTCCATATCTCGCCGATGTCGGAGTCGATGTAGCAGTTCTTCTCCGAGCCGAAGGCCAAGGGCCTGCGGTCGGAGAGGCGGACGAAGTACCAGTCGTCGGTCACCAGCCGCGACTCGCGCATGCGCAGCAGCCCCCAAGACTGCGTGGTCTTCCCGGTGCGCGAGGGCGCGATCAGTGTGGCGCCCTTGCCGTCGACGTCCAGCGCCGCGCCGTGCACCGAGTGGATGTTGTGGGTGTCCTCAAGGATGTCGCCGGCCACCGCCAGGGCGACGCTCTTTATCCAGCCGTAGTAGTCGAAGTTGTAGAGGAAGGCGGTGCTGGTGAGCGGCTCGTACAGCACCTCCACCCCGCGGTCCGGGTCCTCGAGCACGAAGAGCCGCGCGTGCGAGCGCACATGGTCGGACATGGCGTAGAAGTTGTCCTCCCACATGATCTTCGTCCCCTCGCGGCAGGTGTACAGCTTCACGCAGATGCCGTGCAGGTCGGCCTTGGTGCTGTGGAAGTTCGTGCCCTCGATGCAGGCGAGGATCTCGTCCTTCTCGTCCAGGGTTATGGTGGAGACGGCGTAGCTCACGTTATCATCGAAGCATGTCCCTGACAGCGTTTTAAACCATCTCCCCGCCGATGGTGATACGGTCATCTTTTTATCCGTCCCTTCCGCTAGCAGGCCGTGGAGTGCGTCCGGGAGCTTCCTGTGCTAGGTCTGCGCCTCAAGAGGATGGCGGACAGCGACATCGCCTACGCTATGGAATGCATCGAGGAGGCGGTGCTGCGCTCGGTCAGCGAGGCGGAGAGGAGGAGAAGGGATGATTGGCTTCCCCGGCTGCGTCTCAGCGTGTCCTCCATTTACGACCGCCGCGAGGGTAACGAGGCCTTCGTCCTCTGGCAGGAGGAGAGGAGGGCGGGCTTCCTCTGGCTCGGCCAGGGGTCGGACCAGTTCACCTGCGCCCCCGCCGGCTACCTCTACGGCATCTACGTGGACGAGGGGCTGCGCGGCAAGGGCGTGGCCAAATGGCTGATGTCCTTCGCCGAGGACTGGTGCGCCGACAACGGCCTGGAACGGCTCTGCCTCAACGTGGGGTCGCACAACAGCGAGGCGGAGAAGACCTACCGCCGCCTGGGCTTCGCTCCGCGCTCCACCATCATGGAGAAGAGGTTCAGATGAGGCGCATGCCCTTGAATGGGTCCTTTCCCGCCACGTAGAGCAGCCACCCGAGCGCCGAGGCCTCCTCGGCGTACGGCGGGGTGAAGAAGCGCCGCACCGCGGCGCTGTGCAGGTAGCCGAGCATCAGGGCCATCCACGCTATCACCAGAACAGAGCTCGCCTCCAGGTACTGGGCGAGCCAGACGGTGTCCTGCCCCAGCACCAGGGAGAGCGAGCCTATCGCGATGTAGGCCATCGACAGCCGGGCCATGCGCTGCCAGGAGAGGCGGTCGCCGCGGGAGAGGCGCAAGGTGGTGGCCAATTGATTGGTGAAGAGGTAGAACATCACACCCAGGACGGCGACCAGGTAGAGGAGGCCGGGACGGTCGCCGCTGCCCTCGATCACTTGCGGTATGGACTGCAGGATGCTGATGAAATAGAGCACCGCGAACAGCAGCGTCACCAGGGAGAGGAACGGCAGCGGGCGGGGCCTCGCCTCGGACTTCATCGCCTTGGATAAAGGGTCGTTTCTATTAAAGCTGTGGCGGGCTTTTCATAATTCGGTATAAGGAGGAAAAGGTTTTAATCATCGAGATGGATGGAATGGACCGACATGAGCCCCATGGAAGAGCAGAACGGGATGAACAATCCCATATCGGATTCGGTCCAGCAGGCTACCGAAGGGCTCACCGAGGCGCTGCGCGGCATCGGCCCGGCCATCACCGAGGCGCTGCGGGACATGGGGCCGACGCTGTCGGCCGCCTTCACCGACATCGTGGACGCGCTGATGGAATACCTGCCGCTCGCGGCCGGCCTGTGACCTGCGGCATATTGCAATTGATATACTAGTCCCGGCGATAGGGGTCATGATGCCCCTCTGCGACAGCCGAGAGGTCGCCAACCGCATCCTCGCCAACGTGCACCGCCGGGAGAAGACCGACCTCGTCATCGAGCCCTTCCTGGTGCTGGTGGTCATCGTCGCGTTCATGGTGCTCATCAACTACTTCATGGTGAGCCTGCTCATCTCCACGCTGCGCGCCGGCGATGGCGTCTCCGAGCTGTTCTTCAACATCGGCCTCTACATGGTGCTGCACCTGCTGATCATCACCGCCGGCTTCTACCTGCTGATGAGCCGCAACGAGAAGCACAGCAAGCGGGAGGATGAGCTGCGCTCCCTTTTGCTGGAGTACTTCCGCTGCAAGGTGGAGGACCACGAGATCCAGAGGCCGCTGCGTGGGATGGTGGAGACGGACGAGGCCATCAGGAGGAAGGAGAGACCCGTCTCAACGTGGAGGGCGCTGATATGGATCGGCCTGCCGCTGTTCATCACCGTGCTGATGGTGGAGCCGGCGCTGTCCTTCGCGGCGGTGGCGCTGGGGCTGTTCTTCTACCTGGTCTCGTTCCTGGCGCTGGTGTACGTGGTGAGGAACATCACCAACCTCTCCTACCACCACGAGAGGAGGTGGCTGGCGTTCCAGAAGCACATGGTCGACGCGGCCAAGCGCACGGGCATGAGGATAGGGCACCCCTCCCGCAAGACCATCGGCATCCGCTCCTTCCTGGTGTTCATTGTCGTCTCGGTGATGACCTACGGGTTGTTCTTCCCCATCTGGATATGGTTGCTGCTCAAGGACATGAACCGCCACTTCGAGGAGCAGTGGCTTTTCGAGGAGTCGTTGATCGAGGCTTTGCGGGAGAGGGAGGGCGCCCGCGACCCAACGGGAGCGTCGCATGCCTGAGCTGCCCGAGGTGGAGACCTTCGCCCGCAGCATCGCCGGCGGCGTGGGCGGCGAGGCCCTGGTCTCGTCCACGTCATCCGGGTTAAGGTACGTGAAGGAGTCGGTGTGCGAGGTGGAGGACATCGCTCCCGGGACGGTGATCGAGGGGTACCGGCGCCACGGCAAGGCCCTTTTCCTCAAGCTCTCGTCGGGGCGGTGGCTCTACATCCATTTCGGCATGTCGGGGAGGCCGTTGGTCTTCGACGGCGATGAGCCGCCGTACACCAGGCTGCGCCTTGATTTCGAAGGCCGTTCGCTGTCGGTACAGGACCCGCGCCGCCTCGGCGGCGTCGGGGTCCTGGACTCGCCGGAGGACTACCTGCTGCCGCGGCGCCGGGGCCCGGACGCGCTGTCGGTGGGCAGGGAGGAGCTCCTCTCCCGCCTCAAAGGGGGAAGGGCGGTGAAGGCGGCGCTGATGGACCAGTCGCTTATCGCCGGGGTGGGCAACCTCTACGCCGACGAGGTGCTCTTCCAGGCGGCGGTGCTGCCGCGGCGGAGGGTGGACTCCCTGCACGAGGAGGAAAGGGCGGCCGTCCATGAATGGATAGGGAGGGCGCTGCGCGCCTCCCTGGACGCGGGCACCGACCTCTCCCGGCTTCCGGAGGGCATGATGCTGCGGGTGCGCTCCAAGGACGGCACCTGCCCCCGTTGCCTTATCCCGTGGAGCGTCGGCACCGTCGGCGGCAGGACCTCGTATTTCTGCGAGGGCTGCCAGCGATGAACCGGCGCATCCTTTTTATCGATGCCATGACCATCGTGTCAGCATGAGGCAGGCGGTGGTCACCGGGGGCAGCAGAGGGATAGGCAAGGCGGTGGCGGACGCCCTTGAGGGCGAAGGGTATCGGGTGCACCGGGTGAGCACGGCCGTCCTGGACGTGGCCGACAAGGAGGCGGTGGACGCCTTCATGTCCGCGCTCGGGGAGTTGGACGTGCTGGTGAACTGCGCCGGCATCGGCCACTTCGACCGCATCGAGGACCTCGACCCCGAGGACTTGCAGCGGGTCTACGACGTGAACGTGATGGGCACGGTGCATTTCTGCCAAGCGGCCATCCCCCTGATGAAACGGAGGGGCGGCGGAGTGATCGTGAACATCGGCTCGCTGCGGGCGATACACTGCAGCGCCGGACGCGCCCCATACACCATGAGCAAGTTCGCGGTGCGGGCCTTCTCCAAGACGCTGGGCATGGAGCTCAAGGACGACGGGATAAAGGTCAGCTGCATCAACCCGGGATACGTGTACACCGACATGATCTCCCACCGCGTCGAGCGCGAAGGCCTCAGGCCGGAGGACATCCTCGTCCCCGAGGACGTGGCCAAGACGGTGCTGATGCTGACCACGCTCTCGGCGGGGGCCACGGTGGAGGAGGTCAACATGGGCGAGATATGGGATTAGACCTCGCTGATGGACGCCGCTGGGCGGAGCCCGCCGGCCGCCGGCATGATTCACAACCGTAATATAAGCCGGTCAGTATTCGATGTTGATTAGTACGCGGTGGGAGCTTTGAAGATATCGGTATTGGGAACAGGTTATGTGGGGGCCATCACCGGCGCGTGCTTCGCTGAGCTCGGCAACGAGGTGGTGTTCGTGGACAACGACCCGCGCAAGGTGAGTATCATCAGCGAGGGCAGGTCCCCCATCTACGAACCGGGCCTGGAGGACGTCCTGCAGCGCAACCTGGAGCGCATAAGCGCCACCGGGGACACCCGCGGCGCCGTGCTGAGCACTGACGTCACCTTCATCTGCGTCGGCACGCCATCGCGCGAGGACGGTTCGATAGACCTTTCCTTCGTGGAGCAGGTGAGCAGGGACATCGGCGACGCGCTCAAGGACAAGGAGGGGCACGTGGTGGTGGTGAAGAGCACCGTGCTCAGCGGCAGCACCGAGAACGTCGTCGGCAGGACCATGGAGGAGGTCTCGGGCAAAAGGGCGCATGCCGGTTTCGGCCTCGCATCCAACCCCGAGTTCCTGCGCGAGGGCTCCGCCGTGCACGACGTGTTCCACCCTGACCGCGTAGTGCTGGGGACGGAGGACGCGATGTCGCTCCGTGTCCTGGAGGAACTGTACGACCCCTTCGACTGCCCCGTCCTGGTGACGGACATCGCCACCGCCGAGATGATCAAGTACGTGAGCAACGCCTTCCTCGCCACGAAGATAAGTTTCGCCAACGAGGTGGGCAACCTCTGCAAGCACCGCGGCCTGGACACCGCCAAGGTCTTCGAGGGCGTCGGCCTCGACCACCGCATCAGCCCCCAGTTCTTCCGCTCCGGCATCGGATTCGGCGGCTCCTGCTTCCCCAAGGACGTGCGGGCGCTGCTGTCGCAGATGCATGAGAGCGGCCTTTCCCAAGGTATACTGGACGCGGTGGTGGCCGGCAACGAGGCGCAGCCGCTCCGGGCGGTGGAGCTGCTCAAGGGGCATCTGCCCGATCTCAAGGGCAAGCGGGTGGGGATCCTGGGTCTGGCGTTCAAGCCCGACACCGACGACATCCGCGAGAGCCGCGCCGTCCCCATCATCGAGCGCCTTCTGGAGGAAGGCGCGGAGGTCATCGCCTACGACCCGCTGGCGGCGGACAACTTCAAAGCGCTGTTCCCCGCGATCGCCTACGCGTCGAGCGCCGCCGAGGCCTTGGACAGCGATGCGGTCATAATCGCCACCGAGTGGAAGGAGTTCGAGGACCTGGACTACGACGGCAAGACGGTGATCGACGGCCGCAGAGTGGAAAAGGCCAAGAGCGCCGCGGTCTATGAGGGGGTGTGCTGGTGAGCAATGTGAGGAAAGCGGTGATACCCGCCGCCGGCCTGGGGACGAGGTTCCTGCCGGTGACGAAGTCCATGCCCAAGGAGATGCTGCCCATAATCGACGTGCCGGTCATCCACTTCGTGGTGACGGAGGCGCTGGCCTCCGGGGTGGAGGACATAATCATCATCACCGGCCGGGGCAAGAGGGCGATCGAGGACTACTTCGACGACGCCCCCGAGCTGGAGATGCACCTCTCCGCAAACGGGAAGGAGAAGTACCTGCAGATGGTGCAGGAGATCTCGGCGATGGCCGACCTCCATTACATCCGGCAGAAGGAGCCCAAGGGCCTGGGGCATGCGGTGCTCCAGGCGGAGAAGCACATCTCCGGCGAGCCTTTCGCCGTCCTTCTCGGCGACGACATCATCAAGAACGACAACCCCTGCACCCGGCAGCTCATCGGGATAAACGAGGAGAAATCCGCGTCAGTGATAGCGGTGGAGGACGTCCCTCCCGACATGGTGAGCAGCTACGGCATCATCAGCGGCAGCGAGGAGGCCCCCTCGCTCTACCGCATCGACGACATCGTGGAGAAGCCGCCGGTGGGCGAGGCGCCGTCGAACACCGGCGCCATCGGGCGATACGTGTTCAACCCAGAGATATTCGATTGCTTGAAGGAGACCCCCAAGGGCGTGGGGGGAGAGGTGCAGCTCACCGACGCCATCCGCATGCTGATGGGGCGCCAGCCCGTGTACGCCTACAAGTTCAAAGGCCGGCGTTACGACACCGGCAGCGCCATCGGCTACCTGGAGGCGATCATCGACGCGGCGCTGGAGAAGGACGGCCTCCGCGACGACCTGTTACGATACATGGGAGATGTGATGAGAAGATGAGAGCACTGGTCACCGGCTGCGCCGGATTCATCGGGAGCAACCTCACCGACCGCCTCCTCGCCGAGGGGCACGAGGTGATCGGCATCGAGAGGTTCTCCAGCTACTACTCGAGGGAGCTGAAGGAGAGCAACATCGCCGCGGCCAGGAGGAGCCCAGACTTCTCCATGCTCGAGGACGACATCGTCGACATGGAGGATTTCCCCGACGTGGACGCGGTGTTCCACCTCTCGGCGCAGGCGGGCGTGCGCGCCTCCTGGGGGAAGAGCTTCGACACCTACATCCGCGACAACATACTCGCCACCCAGCGTCTGCTGGAGTTCTACAAGGACCGTGACCTGAAGAAGTTCGTCTACTCCTCCACCTCGTCGGTGTACGGGGACGCGGAGCTGCCGGTGCGCGAGGACCGCCCCGTCAGGCCCATCTCCCCCTACGGGGTGTCGAAGCTGGCGGCGGAGAACCTCTGCTACCTGTACTGGAAGAACCACGGCCTCCCCACCGTGTCCTTGCGCTACTTCACCGTCTACGGCCCGCGGCAGCGGCCGGACATGGGCATCAACCGCTTCACCAACGCCATCCTCAAAGGGGAGACGATAACCATATTCGGCGACGGGGAGCAGACCCGCGACTTCACCTATGTGGACGATGTGGTGCGCGCCAACTACCTGGCCGCCACATCGGACGTCAGCGGCGAAGTGTTCAACATCGCCGCCGGCAGCAGCATCTCCGTCAACGACCTCATCTCCCTGATAGCGGACACGGTGGGCAAGCCCGCCATCGTGGAGTACAGCGGCAAGGAGAAGGGCGACGCGGCGCACACCCTGGCGGACACGTCGAAAGCCAAGGAGCTCCTCGGCTGGGAGGCGGAGCTGGACATCCGCGAGGGCATCGGACGCTGCGTCGACTGGTTCTCGCAGCGCCTTGAGCACTAACGTTCAAAGACGTCCACGCAGGCCTTGACGCAGAGGCCGCACCTCAGGCCCTCGAGGGTGGAGAACATGTACTCCTTGCACCCGTGCCGGGATATGGAGCCGTCGGCATGCAGCGCCCCGGCGGGGCAGACCTTGACGCAGGCGAGGCAGTCCTCGCAGCGGGGGTCCTTGAACCCTTGCAGGGGAGCACCCTTCTCCAGTACGGCGTCGGTGACCACCGCGGTCATCCTCACCCGCGGCCCGATCTCCGGCAGGAGGAGGAGGTTGCTCACCCCGTAGCGCCCCATGCCGGCGAGATAGGCGGCGTACTTCACCGACACGTCGGCCTTTAGCGTCTCCTTGTCGGCGTACCAGTAGCCGAACTCGCTCCCCTCGATGGGTATGACGCTGGCCCTGTGGCCTTTTGATTCGAGGGCCTGGGCGAGGCGGAACGCGGCCAAGCGCAACGTGACCGTCCCCGCCAGCAGGGTGTTGGTGTACTCCGCCCGCGCCTGCGGCAGCGGCTCGATGCATCCGCGGGGCACCTTGACCGCCAGCACAATGACCGAGTCCGCCGCCGGCATTATGCCCCGCGGGCGGTTCCCTTGGTAATCGGCGTTCTCGAAGCCGGCGGCGGGGGCGATGCCGAAGAACTCGACACCCATCGCCGTCGACGTCGTTCTGAGCTCTTCGCACAGGTCCGAGGTCATAGTGCAGTGAACAACGCGAACGTAAAAATCAGTTCCCTTGCGCAAGAGGCGGACATTCTTATGGGCGTTCGTAGAAGGATCGGACCGCTACTCGGTCGAAGAGGCTGAGCCGCGAAGATCGCGTGATCTTAGATGAAAATGGTTTAAGAGGTTTGATATGGCGCCTCACATCGGCGACAGGGTTCCGCTCCAGACCTGCCAGGCCAGCAATGTCTTCGCCACCAGGCTCATGATCATGTATCCCCTCTCGCCGTAGAGGTAGTCCTCCCACTTGCCGACCTTCTTGTACTGCAGCACCATGTTCAGCGGGAACACGTTGAACACGATGAACAGGCTGATGATTATGCCGTAGACGAAGGTGGGCACCGCGTCGCTGGCGCCGAGGATGGCGCCGAAGAAGTAGAGGAACAGCACTATCCATGGCAGTATGCCGGCTATGCAACCGACCCAGAAGGGCATCCAGTCAACCTCCTCGCGGTTCTGGTTCCTCATCTCCATCAGCATGCCGCAGAGGTTCATGACCGCGCAGCTGCCGAAGATGAGTATCAGCGCGCCGAGGTCGAAGACGCCGCAGAGCAGGGCGATGATGACCAGCATCCATGACGAGGAGAAGGAGTACTCTATCCAGCGGATGTAGTTGATCCTCTCCTTCAGCTTGGCCACGTACCATCCGTACAGGGGCCCGGCCATGGTGAAGTGGGCGATCGCCGACATGAACAGGAAGGCGGCTATGGCGGGACCCAGGTTCAAGGAGAAAACCGTCTCCGTTGTAGTCCCGAACCCAGCATTGAGAGGGCCGAGGAAATAGGTCTTGATGTCCACGACGAACCTCTCGCTCACCAGCACCATGATGACGCCCTGTATCAGATGCAGCACGCCCAAGGCGGCGTTCCACTTCCTCAGGTTCAGATATTCGGCCTCGTCAGAGGCCTGTGATACGCTTGCGTTCTCGCTCAAGATTAACACCTTGCAAAGTGTTGCCCTTGAGGACTATAAATAGGTTAGACAAACGTCGCATTCATCGGCGCTCAGGAGGCCGGTCCATAAGGCCCCGTGCCGTCCGAGCTGCCGCGACCATGAGACCGCCCTCGTATACTGAAAAAAATTGAAGTAATGATATCGATATGACCATGGCTGGGATTCCCGCACGGTCGCGTCCGTTCCCTCCCGTCCCGTCATTCCCTTGAACGATGGACGTCATTCAACGAATTCGACGCAGTTCCTCTCCACCGCCTTGAACCGGTTCTTGGAGATCATGCCCGACTCCATCCAGGCGGCGGTGAGTATGCCCGACGGCACCAGGCAGTTGGCGCTCATCTCCTGCTCCTGGTAGGTCCTGATGACGAGGCTGTCCTTCTTGTCGGTGAGGTCGTCCATGCTGAGCTCCTTGACGAAATCGGCGAAGCGGCGGACGTTCTGGCATTCCGATTCTATCTGCACGTCGAAGCCGCAGTTCTCGTTCATGCTCACCTCTATCATCGAGGTCTTGTTGCAGATGTTGTTCTTCACTCTCACCTTGGAGCTCATGGGAAACCTGTTTCGGAACCGTTTTGAAATAGAATAAGTTTTGCTCGGTCCTCTGATGGTCATCTCAGACAGGGGCGGGGCTCTTCCGCCGCCCTTGTTTAGGACTGCCGATCAGGAAAAAAACGCCTTCTGAGCTTCCCGAGCTTGGAATGCAGGATCTTGTGCGGCCGTGTCTCCGGGGGGCGGAAGTCCTCGGTGAGGTAATCGTCCTTCTCCGAGCTGCGCACCGGCGTCCTCCAATCTCCGTAAACGTGGTCAAGGTACTCCTCGGAGCGGAGCGGCGCGGCATAGGTCTCGCCCCTGAGCGAGACCTCCCGTCGGCCTTCCATCAGGCGGCGGGGGATACGGAAGCCGTCGCGGACATAGTGCTCGCCGTCGGGGCTCCATGCCCGCAGTTCGTACTCGAAGCCGCCGTCCTTCCTTAAAGTGATCTTCCAGGCCTTCCTGCGCCTTTGCACCTTGACTATCTTGAAGCCGCGGGAGCGCAGGGCCCTCAGCAGATCGCCGGTCCTATGCTTCACCTCGTCATGGAAGAGGAACATCTCGGCGTCCCAGTCCCAGTTGATGAAATCCTCCTCTCGCAACGCCCCCAGCAGCGTGCCGTCGGATATCATGTACTGCAGACCGTGCTCCCGCAGGACGTCGCGTATGAGCGCCAGCCCCTCGCCCTGGGCCTGCAACTCGGCGTCGCTGCGGAGCTTGGTCGTGTCCCTCTTGCCGCTCATCCTCAGAGCCTCTAGTGGAAAGGCATAGTATCCGGATGGTTAAACGTATGCCCTTGCCGTGCTGGAAAAATTTATACCCGGAGAAGATTTCAAGCGCTCATGCTCAGCGCCAAGTTCCTGGCATTCGTGTTCGGCTCCTGGTTGATCCTTATGGTGCTGGCCATCGTCAACGCCGGCATCAGAGAGGGATTCTACAGCGGATTCATGGACGAGCTCGCGGCCCACCAGGCGAGCACCGTCACGCTGATGGTCATCATTGTGCTGTTCACGTTCCTCCTGCTGCGGTTAAGCGGCATGGAGCTCAGCGCCGAGCAGGCGGTGGTCATGGGTGTGCTGTGGACGCTGACCACCGTCGCCTTCGAGTTCCTCGCCGGACACTACGTGTTCGGGAACAGCTGGGACGCGCTGCTGGCGGAATACGACATACTCGAGGGCAGGCTGTGGCTGCTGATACCCGCCACCACTTTGATCGCACCGTATCTCATCCATCGCCTCCTTTGACCTTGCCCGCGGAGAAGGTCCGCCCTCAAGCTGCGGAGCACTTTGTTTCAGAGGACTGAGAAACCCCTAAATAGGGAGGCGCCGACTGTTAAACGGTGGGAATATGGGATATTGCTCCGAATGCGGCATCGACCTCGGGCCTGGAGCGGAGGCCTGCGATTCCTGCGGAAGGCCGGTGGACCACGAGGCGTCCCCTGAAGGAGGATATTACCGCAAGGAGGCAGTGTCCAAAGGGCTCCTCCGCCAGGACGGCAGGACCTACAGCGTCTCAGCGTTCGCGTTCGCCGTGCTTGCGTTGGTGGCGTTCCCTCCGCTCTTCGCCCTGGTCGCGGTTGCGCTCGGATACATGGGGTACCGCCGCGGCGACGTGCAGCTGGGGATGGCGGCCATCGCGGTGGGCATCATGTTCGGCATCATCGGCATGCTGCTCGGAGTCATGGTCTGGAATCTTTGACTGAAGTCGGTCAATGGCGATCCGGTGGTCTGTCGGTTGGTTGTTTCGCCGTCATCTCATCGGGAATGTCTCTTTCCATACCTTCGAAGATGATACGGTGGCCCATCGATGCTGATGTTATAATCCTGGAGGAGGAATCGTCTATGTCTGGTCCTGTGCTTGTCAAGTATTTTACCATTGTTGATTAAAGTAATTGATTATCGTAATAACTAAGGTTTTATATATTGACCAAGTAAGTATCAAACATTATGGTCACGGTCAACCGTAATCGTACGGATTTTTCCATCTACAAGCCAAAAGGCTATCCGGTGAAGCACCGTCGCAAGGTACCGTTCGAACCTCGCATCAGAATCGGATTGGAGCACCGCAAGCTTTTGAGTGAGCTCAGAAACCTGGATTCCGAGCTGGACTGCATGGTCTTCGGCGAACGGGAATATTTGGAGCTCTTCAGGGACGCGTACGCCTCCAACATCCACCGGTCGGTCTCCATCGAGGGGAACCCCCTCGACGAGCAGGAGGTGAGGAGGATAACCACCGCCGTCCTGGAGGGCGGAGCAGGAAGCATAGATACGGATGGCCCCAGACAGGAGATAGTCAATCATCTTTACTCATTCTTCACCGAAGTTGAACTCTCGCTTCCTTGGAGCATCGATACCGTCCGAATCGTCCACGGCCTCCTTACCCGCGAGGCGGGCATCAGAGGCGTGGCGGGCGGATTCCGAGAGAACAGGACCTCGATAAGCGGCCAGGACGGTTTCGAATACTTCCACACCTGCCCCCCTGAACACATAACCGAGGAGTTGGCCTCATTATTGGTATGGTTGAACTCGTCGCCGTTCGACGAGGTGGTCACGGCCACACTCTTCTTCCATGAGTTCGAGAGCATTCATCCCTTCGAAGACGGCAACGGACGCGCTGGCAGGACGATGTTCCACATCCTGCTGCAGGAGCTGGGCCTCAAGAATTCCAAGCTGTGCAAGATCGAGAAGGAGATATTGGGGGCCTTGGAAACCTATTACGACCTCTTGGCCTACACTGACGAGACGCAGGATTACGGGCCCATCATCGATTATGTGCTCGAATCCCTCCATGACGCCTATGTGTCAGCCATGGACGGGTTCCGCCGCAAAGACGTGCTCCGCGAGCTCGACGAGGCGTCGAAGACCATCGCCGTCAAGGCCAAGGGGCGGTCGTGGTTCACCGTGAATGACACCAATGATTGGGTGCCGTCCCTGGGCGAGCAGCGCATCAGGCACCGGCTCAACCGCCTTGTCGAGATGGGCGTGCTGGAGAAGGAGGGCAGGACCAAGGCCACCCGTTTCCGTTTCAATGACCCGTTCCGCCATCTCAAGGAAGCCTGAAAACAATCTTGGTGAATGATGATGGCGAGCCCGCGGGG
>Ga0207421_10006149_pt1 | contig 13178 bp, 7 predicted proteins | sample SodLakKL_010_SED_4_FD_187542 | JGI IMG/M metagenome (GOLD analysis project Ga0207421, IMG submission 187542) | Alkaline sediment microbial communities from Lake Tanatar, Kulunda Steppe, Russia - 8KL_010_SED (SPAdes) (version 2) | ecosystem: Environmental > Aquatic > Non-marine Saline and...
GTCAATCTCTTCTTCTTCCGATTTGAGCTTTGAAAGCATTACACAGAACTCAAGCAAGAGCTTAAACTGGTATGGATAGCGAATATAAGGGTCTGTAAGGGTTATTTTTTTAGCGCCTTTAAGATGTGCTCCAAAAAGGTTCATAAAAGAAATCCCTGTCTGGTTATCACGAATGTTTACCAGTCCTTCTTTAGGTTTTACAGTTTTTTCATAAGTAGCCGGCTTTTCAGCAGTTTCATTAACAGGCTTCTCTTCTTCTTTTTCTTTGGGGTGAGTAGCATATCCGTGAATTTCATTTTCCAGGGTTTCTATATAATGTGACTGTCCGGTCTGAAGGTTTTTATAAGTAAAATCTACTTGCTCATAAGTATCATCCATGCGCAACAATTGATCCTTGATGCGCTTACGGCACTCCATGGCATACTCAAAGATTTCCTTTGCTTCTTCATTGGTATATTCACCGTGGGGGTGTAAAATTTTTATAAAACCTGAGAAGGTTTTCGCAATACCATCCTTATCCCTTGTTGTAAGGGAAGATGATAATTCAAAATTATTCAGGTAATCACTTGTATGGTCTTCTTTGCGAAGCTCTTTCATCACTTCAGCAATGTAATCCACAATAAACCCATAATCATCGGAAAACATCTCACCTCTTAATTTTGCAACCTCCCAGCCTGGCATATAGCAGTGCATCCTGTCTAAAAAGGCAGAATGATGAAATGTTTTAGGCAATGCTTCAAACAAGTCGCTATGCTTAAGCATATATGGCACTGAATGTTCTGTGTTACCAACAAAAGCCATTGAAGCAGAAGCTCCAAAAACATCTTTACCACGTGAAAAAGTCTTGTTTGCCATATAATTTTGCATAATATCTTTTAGCTTGGGATCTCCCTTTTTACCGCTACCTGCAAATTCATCCATTGCAACTACATCCCAATAACCAACAAGCCCAATCCTTCCTGTAGTGTTGTTTACAAATAGGTTTGGTATGCTAACCTCACCACCGCTAACAAGTATTCCGTGTGGTGAGAGCTCTGTAAAAAGGTGCGATTTTCCCGTACCTTTTGGCCCAAGCTCAATGAAGTTATAGTTGTTTTCACAAAAAGGTATCAGGCGGGAAAGTTGGTTGAGTTTCGAGCGAAAATTAAATTGGTCAGGAACAAGCCCAATACTTTGCATAAGTAAATCCATCCACTCATCCCTGGTGAATGATGCTCTTGCTTTTTTATATTCATCAATATCTACATTAGATATTTGTATAGGTTTAAGGCTTTCTATAATCCAGGGAGATGCACCTTTTTCCTCGCTGACCATAAAAGACAGGTTAATAATGCTCCATACTCCATTAGAAAGCAGTTTTGGGTGTTTTTTTATGGTATCCGTGTCAATAGGCACTCTTTTTATATTCAAATTGCCAAATGTTGCTTCATACACTCCCGTGCCTTCATTAAGGCTTACAGCAACCTTGTCAATAATGCGGTGTGAGTCTTTTTCTTTTATTTTGGACTTTATTATCTCCGCCTCATCACGATGCACGAAGTGTTCTTTGATGATACCTTTTACTGTTTCAACACCCTGGTTAATGATATCCTCATCAGAAGTGGCACAATGCTGTCCAAGTAGATATTCCAATACGTAAGTGGGAACAACAGCGTTGCCTTTGACAAGCTTGGTAAGGTCTTTTCTGACAACCTTACCGTCAAAATGTTCCAGTATCTTTTTTCTTAGTGGCTCCATATTTAGAAATCTTTTTCCATTAATGAACTAATTTGCAGTAAATCATTTACTCCAAGTGGATTCAGCCGGCTTTTATCGTCTTTGTTAAAAGCTTTCAGATAGCAGAAGTTAGCTTTTGACCCCTTGGTATTCAGAGTGAGAATAGGTTCATAAATTCTTTCTTTGGGTGAAGTGGACGTTGAATTCAGATTTACGGTAACTTCTTTGGAATATCGTTCGCCGGTATCAGAATAAAGCCCCAGGACTATTTCCAGGCTGTTGTATTCATTGGATACGGGCTGGTCCTGGAGCAGCGTCACTTTTATGTTGCCTGATGTTATTTTCGTTTTCTCATCAATACGTTTGAAACTTACTGATTGACCAATTTCTTTCTTTTGGCGATATAATTTAACAAATGGTATCAATAACTCCTGTAAGGTAGCGCCTCCGTGTGTGAACTGCAAACCTACATTTCCTTTTTTTCTGTAACGATTTATGGCTCGCGGGATAGCAACTTTTAAATCAGAATCTATGTTGGTTGTATCACTAAGTTGCATTGTATATCCATCCACTTTGCCCTCGAAGTCTTCACTGATAACAAAACGGGAATGCTCCCGAGTATATCCTTGTGTTTTTGGTAACTCTTCACGGCTCGCCTCGGTAAGCTCTGTGTGGTTAAACAAAAATCCATGGTCAGATGTAATCATTACATGATAAACATTCCATCCATGCACTTTCTTAATAAGACGCTTGATATCTTCTTTAGCCTTTGAAGTAGCTTCAAAAGCCTGGTATTCGGTTTTTTTCTTATCTCCAACTATATCAATCCAATCATGGTAAACATATACTATACGTTTGTTGCTGAAAAATTTACGACCACTATCCAGGTTTAATTTCATCGCATCGGAGAAAGATATTGTGTCGCTTTTTTCTTCACATAACTGAAGAATCTTTGTGCGATTGGTGCTGGTGGTTGGAATGTCTTGAATTTTGAATACAAGGTCTGACTCGCTTTTTTCAACAGTTATTTTGTCATGAGGCAATAGGTTAGCCATTCCAAGATTAGTGTATGATGGTATGGATGCCATGTAGGGTTCAATGGAAACGGTATTTTTGTTATCAGCCATAAGGTCGTCAAACAACTCTGTGCCCAGCTCATAGCGTAATGCATCTGAAATAATAACCACTATTTTGTAATCAAAATCTTTCAGGTTATTTTTAAAAAAATCATACTGTTTCTTTGTGGGAATATCATCATATTTAAATTTTTTCTCACTCAAAAGTTTCTGCCATTCAACGTTAAGTTCTTTCAGATAGTTATCGTATTTTTTGTTTAGCTTTTCAAATACACCTGTGGCTGCTTCTTCAAACTCATAAAGCCGGTCACTGACTTTTTCAAAGGTAATAACGGCTTTTCTGAAGTGAAGGTCTATCTTAAAAAGCTCACCAGTATATTCTCTTATGTAATCATCCAGTTTGTCAAAACAAAAGGAATTACAACTCTGTAAAAGAGAAAAAACATTGGATGCGTGATAAGCAAAGGTGATTTGATGATGGTTCTCATCAGTTAATGAAATAGTACGAAGCCATTTTTGGCAATATTCCTTTGATTTTAGCGGATTGGACTCTACCTGCTCATACAATTCCCTGGTAATATTGTTAATCATATCCGATGAATAATATCCATAATCCTGCCCGGTACCATACCAGTTAAGAATATTGGAGCTTTTTACGTCTTGTGCCAATACATCAAAGACAGGTTCTATATTCTTTTTTAAAGTCGGATGACTGCTCCATTCATTAAAAAATGCATGTAGCTTATTCAAAGCGGCCGGTTGTTCAATTTTTAGTTTTGAATAATTGTCGTCTTTGTGCGGTTGGTCAATAAAGATAGTCAGTATATTGTATTTGAGTTTGCGGGCACATTCAATGGCAAACTCACGAGTTAAATCTTCCGAGTTTGTAATAAAAAGATTATTCATCCAACTAAGAAGATTTTCTTTAAGTTCAAGGGATGTTATAGATTTTGTTGCTTTTTCAAAAAGCTTTTCATCTAATGCCAGCGAAATCCATTTGGCTATGCACAAGCTGCGGGATGCCACTGTATTAAAGTCGAGAGCTATGGATATAAGCCCCCGCTTTAAGTTATCTTCATTGAAGTTTTCGCGGTCTAATATGTTTGCAAGCTTCTTCTGGTTTGTTTTGACTTTTAGCTGTTTGATATATTTTCTTATAAGCGACAAATGATGTTCCTGTAGCTTGTATTCCGACAAGAACCCTGATGCGTCATCCAGTCGAAGCTCTGCATTGGCTTTCAGCAGGTCAAGCAAAGGATATTTTTTCAACTTTGCTGCCGATGGCTTTTCGTAAGGGTGATATAGCAGTATTGTCTTGTCTTTCAGTTCAAATTCGAGTACGTATTTTAGCTCAAAAAAGTTTTGCCCAACTTCTATTACTTCAATGCCGGCTTCTTTTATTTCAGGCAGCTCATCCTTAAACGAACCGTCATCATCAAAATAGAAGATGATTTTCTTTCTTCCCGATTCTGTGAGCTTCTCTATTTTGTTTAATATATCCATGCAGTAATCTTATTTAAAGTAGGGATGCCATCCCTTATAACTATATATTCGCCACAGCACCCTCAAATTTAGCATAATTCACACTCACCCCGTCATCAAGGTCAAATTCAATTTGCTTGTTGGCAAGGTCTTTGAGTATTTCGTTATAATTTCTACATTCAACCTCCCAGTCAAGGAGCATTTCAAGTCTCTTGCTTTCCTGCTTACCTAAATTCCCCTCATTATCTTTGAGTTTTTTAATTTCTCTTTTGATGTATTCCTGGTGCGGATACAGGTAGTTTCGCTGAATTTGCTGCACAGTAAACCTGTTCATACGGTGCATATAAACCAGCACTTTGAAAGCAGCCTTTTGTGGCTTTTGGGGGTTGGATGCAAAAAGCCAGTAGATAGGCTTTTTCTTATACATTTTTGTATGGAAGCTCCAGAATTTTTCAGTAAGCCAATTATTAGGCGAAGTACCGAAACATTCCTGCAGGAAGTTAAGATTATCTATCAGCGTATCTTCGCCCCAGATAGCCAAAATTAAACTTTTGAGCCTTAGCAGTGCATCATCAGAAAAGTTGCAATCCTTACCCATTAAAGGCACAATAGCATCATTGTCTGTTTCTATTTTTTGCCCGTTGAAGCTGTATGAAGCCAGTTCTTCTTCCGTTGGGTTGGGATGTGCAATGTTGAGCCCGGGTTTATCAAGGCGATAACGTCCCATCATAACACCAATGCAGTAGCTGACAAACTGGCTCAGCACCACCTCTTTTTTTATTGGCAGTTCAACAGCATCTTTGCCCTGTTCACGAAAAACAGGATCCAACTGCTTAAGCCCTTCACCATCCAGCTCATCCTGAAGTATGGTAATGTCTTTAAGCGGCACATCCGGCGTAAGCTCATCCTGTAAGCCATATATATCAATGAATATGCTGTTTAGCTCTTCTTCGTTGGCGTGTAGTTGAAAAAAATCATCTATAACATCCTGCTGCCAATTTTGATATGCTTGGGCTAATGATGTGCTCTCATTTAAAAGGGGGGATTTTTGGAAATCCCAGGATGTTTCGCGGGAGTCCCAATCGATTTTGCTAATTGATATATTCTTTGATGTAAAATCATCGATACAACTATTAACATTGCTTACATAGGGAATTTTTTTTATATCTCCGACCTGATAAGTTAGAGTTGGATTAATAACTTTAACTATATAATTTGTTACTACAGAATTAAGTAGTGATAATAAAAGAACATTATTCTTTTGTGGAAATATTGTAGGTGCAGCATCAGCAAAAATAGCAGTTGATATATGTTTTCTAAATCCAATATTACCACTTGAAATTCTTGACCAAGATATGCCATCCTTAAAGTAAAAGCTAGCACTTTGTGGACGAGAAAGCAATTTTCCAGAGTTATCTTTAAATTGTTTTATTTCTTCACCATTGTTTTCCCAATTAATAACTAAATCAAGATTTCCATACCATTTTCTAAAGCCACCACCTTTATTATAAGTAAACCACTTAAATTTTATTTTATGAAAATTTACTTCAAACCAATTTCGAACAAATCTTTCATTGTTGCCAGAAATTAAACCCTGCCGTATTTCTCCAACTTCTTCTAATAATGCAAAACTTTCAAATACATAAACAACCCTCTCACTCACCCAATACGCAATCGGGCTTCCAGGTATTTTTGAGAAGTTGGATTGGGGGATTCTGTTAAAACGGCCATTATCTTTTTTGGGAAAAACATAAGGTGTATTTGTAGTACGTTCTATATCATCAATTGTTAAATATGAGTATTCACCAATTTTTATTTTTTTAGATTTTTCCAGTATTAAAGCTGCCGTACCAAAAGCAATTCCTATAATATGCCAGCCAAAATGAGCTAAGCTTACAATTGAATAGTTATTTAATATTTTGTTTCTTAACTTTTCGTAGGAAGATAGAAACATCCATGCTTCCATGGTTATACAACCCATTCTTGCCTGGGGCTTTACCATCCCAATCATAGATTCAATAAAGACAGCAAATAAATCACTTTTGCTTATTGGATATTGTTTATTAACATACTCTTTCAGCTCAGGGTTCATATTCTTCTGCCCCATATACGGTGGGTTAGCCACTACAGCAGTAAACTTATTAGTAATTGTAAGCAACACATCAATAAATGGCTTCAGGCGATGCCATACTTCCTGCTCCTGCAAATCAAGTGATGCGGTTTTTTCTTTTTGCTGCCGGTCAGTATATCTTTTTTTAATATACTCCCTGCACTCAGGGCTTATGTCAACTTTAAGAGCCGAGCCTACGTTTTTTCCCTTGTTTAGCAGCCCAAGAGCCTCTTTTAGTTCGGCAGTAAATGATAAGCCTTCGTTTCCAAGAAAGCTGTGCAACTCCTCGCTTATAAAATGTTCTTCTGCGGGAAAGCTGTAAATGTGTGGTAAAATGCTTTTGTTTAAAATTTCCTTGTTATACTTAGCTGCTTTGAGCAAAAGTGCAAACTGTGCCAGTTGCACCGCCCTGTCGTCAATATCAAGTCCCCAAAGGTTGTGCTTTAAAATATTTTCAACGGCTTGTCCAGAAGCATAACCTTCTTCCTTATACATATTCATAAGCAGGTCAAAACCTGAAACTAATATATGTCCGCTGCCGCTTGCAGGGTCGAGCAATGTCAGTTCTGTAATATCGCTTATAACAGGGCTTGTGTTTTGGTCATTTTCGTTTTCCACAAGGTATTTCATATCCTGCTTAATGGCAGATGAAGGCTCATAATCAAGGTATAGTTTGCCAACAGTATTTTCCACCATATACTTTACAATCCACTTGGGAGTAAAAATCTGTGTGGCAGCAGGGATATCTTCGGCACGTGCTTTTTTGTTTTTCTTAAAATCGGCAAAAACCTTATCCTTTTTGTCGGAAATATAAAACTGGTAAAGCCATCCTATAAGCTCTACTTCTTTGTAGTCTTCCGGTGCGATAAAATCAGAATTTATCAAGTCCATCAAACCATCTTTTTGCAGAAGGTTTTGTGGCAGGAGTAGCTCCGTGTAGTCGTCAATACGCCCAAAAACATCGTGAAGCAGCTTGTGGTTGTTGCACAATCGTGTGAGCAGCAAATTAAGTGCTTCTTCCTCTTTATTGTTTTTGATTTGTTCGTGCAGCAAAGTTATAAAAGATTGTTTTTTCAAATTGTGTTGCCCGCGCTTTGCATTTTGCACAATCATAGGAGTGCGGGTGCCATTGGCATAATCGAGTTGCTTAGGGATATATTCGTTGTTTTCCAGTATTTTTATTGCCATCAATCGGTTAAACCAGGTATAAGCAGCTTCTTCGATAACATCCTGAACCGACTGTTTGTCTTTGATGCGTTTTTTTAAATTGTTCCACTTAGTTGGAACGGTTTCATCATTAAAAACCTGTCCTCTAAGGGTGTATCCTCCCTCGGTGGGTTCTACATTAAGAGAGCAACTTCCGTCATCATTAAAGCCCCAGTATTTAAGCCTGTTGGAAACGCCGTCTAATAGAATAAGCCGTGCTTTTTTTGCAAAAGATTTTATATTGTTTGTTTGCATATATACAGTAATCAATTAATGAACAATTTTTGGTTTTTCTTAAGCTTAGCCATAAGCTGTTCCCGAAGTTTATCAATATACTCTTCAAGCTGCTCCGGTGTTTCAATGGTGGTTGGGGACATCTCCTTAGCCACGGATACATTGAAACTCGTAACATAAGCTTTTCCTGACGCTTCGGCTTCTTTCTCAGCCTTATGGTCTTCAAGATATTTAAAATTCATTGCCCTGAAATCGGCTGCTTTTAACTTGTAAATCTCAAGCTGTGCAATCTGCTTTTCTTTTTTTATTTTTTTAAGGTAGGAAGATGAATCTGTTGTTAAGTTCCTTTCTTCTACGCCTAAAGCTTTACGGTGGTTTTCTATTTCTTCAAAAATATTTTCATATGTGCTTATAACCTCATCCTTTAACTGTTTTATATGCTCTTTAATAGCCTGGTATAGCTCCTTATATGCTTTTTTCATCTGCGGAAATCTATCCCACGGTTCATCATCAGTATTAAAATACTCTATAAGCTCATTTGCCCTGACTTGTTGAGCATCATCCAAAGAATCGAAGTTGTTTTTGTTTTGACTCACAAACCCGGCAATCTGTTCATAATCAATAATATTATTGTCTATGAATTCTTCCAGCATTTTGAACTTATCCCTGTACTCTTTTATTTGCTGTTTTTTATCAAATACCTGCGACATAACCTCATCGTTGTTGCGGGTTTGATATATATTGTTCAGAGTATTATAATAGTTTTTCAACTGCAGAGAGAACACCCGGGACTCATATTCATCCTTTAACTTGTTAATATTAGTTATTTTGTCTTCAAGCTTGCTTCTGAATGTTTCAACAGCTTCTTTAAAATCGGTCATGTGTGAAGCTATAAGAGTTTCAGCAAAAATTTCATCGTTAACAGTGTGAATAAACTTTTGCACATCTTCTTTCGAATGTGTTTTTTCTTTGTGTATGGTAATTGCAAATCGTTCTTTTGAGTTTATGGCTTTTTCCGCGAACACTTCCATACTGATTTCTTCACCTCTCCACTCAAATCTTCTGTATCCTTTTTTCGCCACGTTTAGTAATACATCCAATGTTGCAATATCTTTCCAACCATAGGGTACTACTTCAAAAATTCTCACAATATCACCTACCACAGGGCTTTCACCTTCCATGTTTAACCTGTTATTCACCTCTTCTTCTGCCGCTGAAAGCTCTTTATGCAACTTGCTTTGTTTTGACCTTGCATTTTCAATAAGTGCTTTGTTTGATGTAGCATAGTCAAGGCTAAGCTTGTGTTTACGAAAAACTTCCTCCATATGCCTTGTTATCATTTGCTGCATACGGGAGCTTGCGGCAGATGTATTTAGTTCGCCCGGTGTAATAACCTGGTTTTTGCTAATAAAACTTGTTTGCAAGAACATGTTTTCAAAATGCTTTTGAATATCTCTAAGCAATATTTTGTTCGCGTCACTAAAATTATTCAGCGTTTCCATCCTTGTGCCTGTAGCAGACCTGGAATGCAACCCGGTGAATTTTTTTGTACGGGCATATTGCAAAAACTTTTCTTTTGTATCGCTGTCGTTTCTCAACCATTCACTAATTCCTACAACCAGATCATTTTCCGGCGTTGAATGAGCAATATGAATAATGTCAGAACTATCATATATTGAAAACTTTAAAGTAAAATCGCCTTTTTGTCCTATTTGCTTCTCGTCAACCTGCACAGCAATGCGGAAATTTCTGTTTCCAAAAGATACTACTGTTTCGGGTTTAATGACTTTTGAAATAATATCATCATATATATACGTAAGCCTGTCATCAGTTGTAACTGCAGTGTTTTTTATCAACTGTGCTACTTCAATTTCATCTTCTTTTAAGAAGCGATACTTGCCTTCCGATTCCTGAATAATGTTCTTTCTGACAAGAACATTCAGCACCTTTTGAGCTTCTTCCTGTATCTCTACCTTTGGGGTATCAACTTTTTCCATCAGAAGCAGTGAAAGGTTTTCTATATTGGCAGGAAAGTTAACACTCTTGCTTTCGCCAAGGTTTGAAATCATAAAAAGCCCATTTACTAATCTTCTTCCGAATAGGTCATCCTGTATTTCGCTAATATTATATGCACGGTCAAGAATGTTTCGTGCATGATGCGTCAGGTGCTTTTCAAATTGCTCATTAAAAAACATGTCAAAAGGTACATAAAAGCCAACCTGTTCTTCTTTACATAAATTAGCAGTATAATGTGTAATGCCCAGTATGGATCGCTCGGTGTTTTTAACACCTTCACCAACATATCCTACATTGCTGAAGGATTCGAACACATCAGAAATCAAGCGGAATTGGTAAGGTATGAATGGATAAGTAAGAGTGAAGTCTTTCTTGTTGTTATAATTGCGATAAAGGTCGTGTTCAAACACAAACTGGTTTTCGATAGCACCTTTATTGTCTTGATAATAGTCATTTAGTAAGCCTATACCTTCAGAATTTTTATCAAGTACCCTTTTCTTGGTAATATATGCCGCATCCTGGCTTTCCAGTGAAATCATAGTTTCAAAACGACCGAATATTTTCCCAAAGTCTTCGGTTCTATCATCGGTACTGTCAATCAGGTTTGATAGTTCTTGCTGCGCAGTGCATACAACCCATACTCTCGGCCCAATCTTTGAGCCGATTTCTTCCACTATAGTCTGTAAGTTCAACAAAAGGGTTGTGTCAGAGCCTATATATTGCGAAACTTCATCAATAAAAAATATAAGTTTGTGATGTTCCGGCTTGTCAGAAAGATAATCTTTCAGTTCATTAATCAAAAACTCTATGGTATAGTCCTGCTTTTTATCCAATATGGTTGATTTCATTGACTCTTTATCAATGTCAGAATCAAATTCCACTGCAATATCAAGCACCTTATCAAGAGATACTCTCGCAAAACGAATCTGGTTATTATCCCATTTTTCATTGAATGTAGCTTCAATCTTTTGCTTAAAATCCTGAAATAAACCTTTCTTATCAAGTTGTTTCTCCAGGTATAATGCAAGTGCGATGTTGGTGTTGTTGTATCCCCTGAATTTGTTTAGCTCGTTCAGCAGAACGCGGGTTATTCTTTCTTTTGCGTGATCCTTGTCAGATACAGCATCAATATTAAAAATTATTTCATCAATCTGAAGATTGCTAAACTTGTTTTGCAGGGTTGTTACCAATCCAATATTAGGCTCATCTAATGGGTCAATATCTTTAACCGACTCTTTAAAATTAGCAAAAGCTTTTTCTCCATACTTTTTGTGCAGGCAATAGTAAAGGTACTTTATAAAGTGAGACTTACCACTGCCGTAGTAGCCACTGATCCATACACCAGTTTTGCCTTCCTTTTTGTTAGTTATGGCATCTAAAAATTTGTAAACGTTTTTTGTGATTGTCGGAGTGAATACGTATTCATCAATCTCCTGCTTAATGAAATACTCGTCCATTTCACTTACAACAACAGCAGGATTAATTCTCCTGGCAATGTCCTTGTCGTATAGTTGTTCTATTTTCATCATTACACTATATGTTTTAATGTTTAGTGATTGATTTCTCCAAGCAAATTATTTAGATGATTGGCACGGTATATATGATCATCATCCAGTATTCCAAACAAGTTGTATCTTGCATTTTTATAATCTCCGGGATAAAAAATTAACACCTTAAACTCTTTAATAAGCCTTTCTGTTTTCCTCAGCAGTTCGGAAGCACGCATATACGGAAATACACTTCCAAAGCCATATATAATTAGGTAAACACGCTTTTTTTGGTCCGGTTGAAAATACTGCTTTACTAATTTTTCAAGATGCTGATAAAAGCCTCCCTCGTTTATTTCATCCCTGATCCATTCATAAGCCTCGTGGGCATCTTCTTTTTCTTTAGAGATGATTTGGTCAAACAGTGTTTTCCCGGCAAAAGACTTACTCTTCAAATAATCTATTAATTCATGATAGATGTTAATAACCATACAATCCAGGTAATTATTGGGGCGCTTTAGTTTTTCATTCATAAGGTGCAATTGCTCCCTTATTTCATATTCTGATTCCGGGGGATATGTATATATGTATGCAGGGAAAAACAGGTTTCCCGTACGTGGCTCCTGAAAGCCTTTATCTGACATTAAATCGAATAACTTGTCAATATTTATCATTACTCTATTATTTCTTTGCGATCGGTTTCATTCATAAGCAACACTTCCAAAAACCAACTATCACCATCTTTAACTATCTTTCTTAATATCGAAGGATTGTATTCATTTTTTTGAAGTTTGCCGTTTTTTATGAGTCCACACTCTTTCAGCATGCGTATAACTATGGAAGAGCGTTTAGTAATTGTATAAGGTGTAAGATTTTCTAATTCTGCGTGTTTGTCCATCTGTCTGTACAGAAAATTCTTAAAATCATCTGCTCCCACCTCATAGTCCAAATGGTACCACTTGTCGAGCACAACTTCAAGCATAAAATCAGTGATTAACCTGTAAGTTTTACAAGCTGCATAAAACAAAATAAGCAGCTTATCTTCTTTTGACCCTTCATTGAACTTATGGATAAAATAAGCATCTTCCAGTTTGAGCAATCTTTTGGTTACTTCATTACCATATCTTTTTTTAGAAGCTTCAGAATTTACAGGCAAATCATCATAGGTTGCTTTTTCCTCACCCTTCATAAAATCTTCAGGGCTTTTTATGCTATGAATAATAACCTCCGATTCTTTAAGCAATAAAGAGCCGGCACTAAAAGCTGTACTATATTTGATTTTTTTATTTGCCACTTTTCGTAATCCTTTTTTTGTCAATAAGCAAATCCTTTGCTTCCACATCCAATAAGTCCGCGATACGATACAACACCTCAATAGGTGGTTGTCTTCTGTTCTGAGCATAAGAATTGACCATATTGAAACTTTTGCCCAGCTTTTCTGCAAGCCAGGTTTGCTTAATACCCTTTTGCTCCAGAACCTCCTTGATTCTGTTCATGCTTTTATTGTTTAAAATGGAAATATGATTTTGTTTGGTAAAAATAATAAATCAAATGATATATGGGATGGTTTTTGGCGTAAAATTATTTGTGATATAGAGCAAATTCCGGTGAAACTGAGTAAGAGATAGACCAAAAAGCGCTGAAAACCAGTATGGTTTGAGAGCGCTTTTTTTATGGTTTTTTGTCTATCACTCTATGTGTTATGGTACTGGACTTAATCTTTCAATTCTTTCTCTGTTAATTCAATCGAACTATCATTAATAATGAAGGAGTTAACAATTTCAATCTCTTTATAATCAATGTAAATTTCTATTCGGGATCGTCTTGGAAATTTAAATCTACTTTTTCCTT
>Ga0207421_10006151_pt1 | contig 13178 bp, 9 predicted proteins | sample SodLakKL_010_SED_4_FD_187542 | JGI IMG/M metagenome (GOLD analysis project Ga0207421, IMG submission 187542) | Alkaline sediment microbial communities from Lake Tanatar, Kulunda Steppe, Russia - 8KL_010_SED (SPAdes) (version 2) | ecosystem: Environmental > Aquatic > Non-marine Saline and...
CTAAATAGTAGTGGCAAAAGATGTGCAGAACGAGAAGAAAACCAAAGAACTACTCTTAGAGGTCAAAAACCTAAAGACCTACTTTCACACTGAGGACGGCGTAGTTAAAGCTGTTGACGGTGTATCCTTTGAAATTTACAAAGGAGAGGTATTAGGTGTGGTTGGAGAATCCGGCTGCGGAAAAAGTGTTACCTCGCTATCTATTATGCGCCTGGTTCAGGAACCCCCGGGAAAAATTACCGCGGACACACTTTCCTTCGAGGGAGATGAAATCCTGAAAAAGAGCGAATCGGCAATGCGTAAGATCAGGGGGAATGATATCTCCATGATCTTCCAGGAGCCGATGACTTCACTCAACCCGGTTTATACTGTGGGTAACCAGATTTCGGAGGCAATTATTCTCCACCAGAAACTGTCCAAGGATAAGGCAATGGAAAAGTCGGTAGAAATGCTCCGCAAGGTTGGGATCCCTCTCCCCGAGAAGCGGGTCCACGAGTATCCCCACCAGCTTTCTGGAGGTATGCGCCAGCGAGTAATGATCGCCATGGCCCTATCCTGTAACCCCAAACTCTTGATAGCTGATGAACCTACTACAGCACTGGACGTTACAATTCAGGCCCAGATCCTGGAATTGATGGCTACTTTGCAGCGAGATTTTGATGCGGCAATAATGCTCATCACCCACGACCTGGGAGTAATTGCCGAGACGGCAGACCGAGTTGTTGTTATGTATGCGGGTAAAGTAGTGGAATACAGCGATGTAAATACTATATTCCATGAGCCCCGCCACCCCTATACATGGGGGCTGCTCCAGTCGATTCCGCGTCTTGATGCAGAACGGGAACGGCTTTTGGTTATTGAAGGTGTTGTGCCCAACCCGCTTTTCTTACCGGATGGATGCAAATTCCACCCGCGTTGCCGTTTCGCTTCGGAGAAATGCGTTGAAGAAGAACCAGAACTGGAAGATATCGATTCAGGACATCAAGTTCGCTGCTGGCACTATGATAAAGTTGCCGAAGCGGAAAAAAAGGTTTAATTGGAGGTGAATTCTGGTGGCTACTGAAGAAGTCCTGTTAGAAGTCAATAATCTGAAAAAGTACTTTCCCATTAAGGGTGGAGTTTTCGGCCGGGTTGTCGGCAATGTAAAAGCCGTTGACGGTGTTTCTTTTTATGTAAATAAAGCAGAAACGCTTGGTTTGGTCGGGGAGTCAGGTTGTGGGAAAACCACTACCGGAAAAGTTGTCCTCCGCCTGGAAGAAGCCACAGAAGGCGAGATTTTATTTGAGGGGAGAAATATCCTGGAGCTCGGTCGGGAAGAAATGAGGAGTCTGCGCCGGGAAATGCAAATTATTTTCCAGGATCCCTATAGTTCACTTAATCCCCGGATGACCGTCGGAAACATTATCGGAGAAGCCCTGGAAATTCACGGTTTGGCCAAAGGCAAAGCCAAGGAGAAAAAGGTAAAGGAACTCCTGGAAACCGTAGGTCTTACAGCTCACCACATGCGCCGCTATCCCCACGAGTTCAGTGGTGGCCAGCGTCAGCGGATTGGTGTTGCTCGGGCTCTGGCTGTTGACCCCAAACTGATTGTTTGTGATGAACCGGTATCAGCCCTGGACGTTTCTATTCAGGCCCAGGTTATCAACCTGATGGAAGATTTGCAGAAAGAATTTAACCTTACCTACCTTTTCATCGCTCACGACCTGGGCGTTGTTAAGCACATCAGTGACCGGATTGCAGTTATGTACCTTGGCAAAATTGTGGAACTGGCTGATAAAAAAGCCCTGTTTAAGAGACCAATTCATCCCTATACTCAGGCTCTTTTATCTGCTATACCCATTCCGGATCCAGCAATCCAGAGGGAAAAAATCATCCTCAAGGGTGATGTTCCCAGTCCGATTAATCCTCCTTCTGGTTGTCGTTTCCACACTCGCTGCCCATACGTTATGGACATCTGTAAAACCGAAGAACCTGAGTTCGTCGACTGGGGCGATAAGCACTTCGCCGCCTGTCACCTGGAAGAAGGAGCTCCGGAAAGGGATGTTCTTTAAAAAGACGAAAGGAGAGGCTTTGCCTCTCCTTTTTCTTTTTTAAACCTCTCCAGGAAACATTTCCTAAATTGGTTGACCAGAATTCAACCTGCTGTTATTATTAAGATAACGATAAAGGAAAGCTTGAACCGAAACCTTACCGGGAACAGGATAAAATAAAAGAATCCCGCTCGGATTATATGGACTGAATAAGAATTTCTGGAGAGGGGGGGCGGAACATGCATTATGAACCGAATAGAGACTGGGAACGCGAGGAAGAAGTTAAGCCGGGCTGGAAGGATTTTGTGGCCATGACCATTGCGGCCTATGAGATAATTCTGGTTCCCATGCTGATAATTTTTGGTGTTTTGGGAGGGGTAATCCTTCTCTTTTACCTTCTTTTTTAAAAGCAAAAACCCCCGGGTTTCCGGGGGTTTTTGCATTTGGTGCCGAGAGCGGGATTCGAACCCGCACAGGCAATTGCCCACAGCGCCCTCAACGCTGCGTGTCTGCCAGTTCCACCATCTCGGCTCTTTCAATATTATAACACATCAAAAATTACTGTCAATAAGAAGAAGGGACAAAAAACCCTTAAAAATTCAAGTTGCAAAAACTGGATAAATTGCTAATGGTATTTTCCGCCGATAGCTTTTTGTTCTGCAATTTCTTTCCTGAGCTTTAAAGAGTTTAGGAAAATTGTTAAGAGGAGGCATGGGAAAAAATGGCACCATAAAAACGAAAAACCATAGGTTTGGAAAGGATTTATAGGGATTTTTGAAGGTGAAAACCATTTTTTGCCGAATTCTTATAATAATGTTTTCAGATTTGAGGTGAAAAAATGGAAAAGGTTCGTGATATCCTGGCCCTGGTTGTTATCCTGGGACTTCTGGGAGCATCTCTGGCGGGGATATATTTTTTACAAAAGGGAATAGAAGTGCAAATTTATAATCCCCAGCATAGGAGTGTTGTAAGAACTATTGATGCTGTGGGAGAGGTTAGGTTTGTTGAGAATAAAGATATTTACGCTCCTTTTACCGGCAGGGTTTCGGATGTTTATGTTAGGAAGGGAGATAGAGTTGAAGCTGGAGATCTCCTTTTTTCTTATTCTTCGACGGAATGGGAAGAGGCGCTTGTTAAAAAAGAACTTCAGATAAAGAGATTTAAAGATCAGCTAGAGGGGGAAATTACTGGCCTGGAGCGTGAACTTGCTCAGCTGGAAGAAAACCATCTGGACTGGATCCTGAGAGAAGAAGAACTTGAATTTTTTATTGAAAGACAAAAACAGGACCTGGAACGCCTGATTGAAGATTTAGAAAAAAACCTGGAAAGAGAAAAAGAGGAACTGGCATACCTGGAAGACCTTCTGGAAGGGCAACACATATCCCGCAGAGATGTTGAAAAAGCCCAGGAAAGAGCTGAAACCATAAAGAGGGACCTGACCAGAGCAAAGGAAGATTGGGACAGGCTTAACCGAGTTGAGGCTCCGCTAAAAAAGGAAAACCTGGAACGAGAGGGAGAACGGATAAAAAATAATATTGCAAGAGTTAAGGGAAAAATTGAAAAATTCAATAACCCCCATGTTTTAAATATTGCCCAGGAAGAAATAAAAATTCTGGAAAAAGAAATAAACCGTTTGCAGGAACAAATTTCTCGCCGGGAAATTGAGGCCCCTGTGAGTGGTTGTTTGACCAGTTTAAAAGTTGAGAAGGGACAACAGATTAATGTAGATAGTAAAGTAATGGCTATAAATGACCCCGAACTCCTGGAAATTGTATTAAAGGTAGACAGTAAGAACTTCCATCGGCTTAAAGAAGGGCTGGAGGTCGAAGTAGAGCTAGAAGACGTCCATCCTCCCCTGAGCGGAGAGGTTAAGTGGATCTCATCCTGGGCTGAACCGAACCAGGTAGAGGTAGGGGTTCTCATTACAGACCGGAGGGATTTGATTAAACCCGGAATGCAGGTCCAAGCGACTATTAATCTCCAGGGGAGAAGGCTCTTGGTTATTCCCCCTTATGCAGTATTTGAGCGCAAATTACCAGAAACCAGAATGGTAATCAGGGAAGGGGAAGAAACTGCTCATTATGTTTTCCTGGTTGATAAAGATACCCGGGAGGTTTATCCCCACCGGATAAGAATTGGCCAGGTAAATGAAGATTTTGTTGAAGTGATTTCAGGTTTAAGCGCTTCGAGCAACCTGGTTATTGGAAGCCCCCAGGCTTTAAATCAGCTTGGAGCAAAGCTTTCGGAGTGGGAACGGAGACATATTGAAGAACTTAAAGTTAACTTTACAGAAGGAAATTAGGAGCTGTTTCCATGGGACGCTTTTTTACGAGAAGGTTATTGACTGTTTTATTTTTGGTATGGCTTTTAACCGCTATTATTTTTTCCTTAATTGCCTCATCTCCTCAGGGCTTGGAGAGGGTTTTTTCCGTTGGTGGTGCTGGGCCTTTTAATATAGCCAGAGAAAGGGCCATCCAAAACCTCGATTCTTCTCCCGCCCGGGAGTACTTTTTCTGGTTAGGTGAAATTGTTAAAGGAAATTTTGGAACTGTTGGAGGGACTGAGGGAGCGGGTTTTCCACTTAGTACTATTCTCTGGCAGAGATTAAAGGTGAGCTTTTCTTTAATTGCAAGCTCATTAATTCTGGCAATTTTCCTTGGCCTGGTTATGGGGGTTTTCAGTGCTCTGCGCCCCAAAAATTTTTTGACAAAAGTATTTAGCTATATAAATATTCTTGGGGTTTCAATTCCTGATTTTGCCCTGGGGATCCTTTTGTTAATTGTTTTTGCAGTTCAGTTACGATGGCTTCCTTCCGGTGGTTATCAGGGGATAATCTATGATGAAACGGGTTTTGGGTTAATTTTGGATCGATTAAAACACCTTATTCTTCCGGCAATAACCCTTTCTTTTGGTTATATTGCCATTTTTGGCGAACATGTAAAAACATCTCTCTCGATTGTTATGCAGGAAGATTATATCAGGACAGCTCGGTCCAAGGGTTTATCCGAAAGACTGGTTGTTATTAAGCATGCTTTGCGAAATAGTTTAATCCCAATTTTAGCTTCAATTTTTTCATCCCTCCCATTTTTTCTGGGTGGGATAGTTGTTGTAGAACACCTTTTTTCCTGGCCGGGACTGGGCTCCTTTATTTTCCGCAATGTAGTGGCCAGGGGTGGGGATTTTTATGTAGTTTTAATTATTACAGGATTGACTTCTTTTATTACGCTTCTGGGCAGTTTATTTGCTGATTTTCTCTATGCCATTGTTGATCCCAGAGTTAGAAGCCCTGTGGAAAAGGGGGGCAAGGGCACGAGAGTAGTTGACCTGTTTATTGCACTTTTTTCCTGCTTTGGAGCAGTGTTTATTTATTTCGCTTTCCTGGAACCTATTTATCGGAATATTAATGGTTCTACACTGGTTTTGGGTTCGTTTTCCCTGCTTCTGATTATTATTGGAATGCTTATTTTTGCTGAGAATCCGAAAAAAACAAAGCTTTCTACCCCTGAAGTTTCTAAAAAGGGATTTGCCCTGGAAATACCTCAAGTTAACCTTCGTTTGTTAATCAGTTTTCTCAGGAAATTTGGTAAACCCCAGGTAATTATTGGCATATTAATTCTCGCGGGAATTATTGGGGGCCACTTTTACTTACAGGGGATTGGTTATAGTGAGGTTACTGATATTCCAGTAAATCTGGGCAACCGCCTTCTTGCTCCTTCCTGGGATAACATTTTAGGGACAGATGAGCTGGGAAAACCTGTTTTATCAAAAGTTTTAATTAATGCTGGAAATACATTAACTCTTGTTTTTTATGTAACCCTGATCGGCGTTTTTGGTGGTGCCATTATTGGTTTGCTTTCCGGTTATATCCAGGGAGTTATGGACCGGCTAATAATGTCAGCTTTTGATCTGCTTTCTTCAATTCCCAGTTTCTTTTTGGTTTTTCTGGTTATGGGAGCGATAGGCCGGGGAGAAAATGTGATAATAATGGCTGCTTCGGTGGTAGGGCTGATTGAACTGGGGCGGGTTGTTCGAGCGCAAATGCTCTCGGTAAAAGAGTACCAATTTGTCGAAGCGGCCAGGGCTATTGGAAACTCGGAACTGCAAATTTTGGGTAGACATCTACTCCGCAATGTTTTTCCCTTGATCTGGGGACAGGGTTTAATTCTTTTTGGCCGAAACATGGTCCTGCTCTCTTCTCTGGGGTACCTGCGGATTATTCCCATTCCTACCTGGGGCTCTATGGCCGGTAGCGCAGTTCGAACTTCAATGTACAGCTGGTGGATGAGCCTGGGACCAATAATTATGATCATCCTTGTTGTTTATGCAGTTAATGTTATCGGGAAGGGAGTGTTTGGAAACATTGACCCCCTTAAAAGATAATCTGCCACTGAAAATATTTCTTCTTGTTATGATTATTCTTGCTGGTCTTGCTCACTCTTACCTGATGCCGCCCTCTGGAGAAAAAGAAAAAACAATTGTAAATGCTCCCCGGCATTTTGTTAGCCGGGAAAGAGCAGCCCATTATCCTCCTGCTTTTTCATTTTGTAATGATGGTAATATTCATTACTTGGGCAGGAAAGACAGCCAGGAGATAAAATATTTAATTTATGATCATAAATTTAATTTGTCCTCTCAGGTCTCATTTGAACTTGAAGAGATTTCCGAGGTAGAATATATTTTTTCTGTCGGGTTCCAAGGAAACCAAACTTATTTCGTAGTTGTTAGCCGGGAGGGAAGAGCCTATCAACCGTATCTTCTGGCGAATGTCCAGGGAGAAAAAACCATGAAAAAACTTCCCTTTTCAATACAGCAGAGTAAGGATATTGCTGGAATTTTAGTAGATGGATTGCCTATTTTGGTTTTTGTCACCCGGGAAGAAGGGGAATATTATTTAAAGGCATATCATGGGGGTGAAAAAAACCTGATTTTTTCCTCCGAGAATTTCTTAGGATTACCAAGGCTTACCTTCGATGGGGATAAAGAAATTTACCTTCTCTGGAAAGGGACCAGGGGGGCTATTGGGGTTGCCCAGCACCAGATTTATGACCTGGAGGATAAAAGGGTTGTTTTTGATTATCCCAAAGAATTGGGTTCTGTCTCCATATATTTCGGGGAAGTTGGTGGTCAGCCAAAGCTATTTCAGGAAGATCCTGGGGGCAATTTAATTTTTGACGGGGATGGTGACCTCTTTGTTACCTGGACCGATGCATTTTGGGAGCCGCTTCTGGGGGTTTTTGAATCAAAAGTAAAACTCTTGAAAATGTCTTCCCGCGGGGAAATTCTGGAGCGGTGGACATTTTCCGGAAGGACAAATTTTTCTGCTTTCGGTGAGTTATTTCTTGATCAAAAAGAAGATGTAAATATTCTTCTGGAAGACTATTCTGCAGGCCGTTTTGATTTGTTGCTTTCTTCTTATAGCCCAGAACTGGAGTATTTTTCCTCCCCGGAGCGGTTCACCCCATTTTTTGGTAATCACCGCCTGGTTTCGGTTGAAAAAGGCCCTGATGGGGAATTTGTTACTTTCTGGAAAACAATGGATGGCAGGGAAGACGAAATCTGGGCTCGAACCAGTAGGGAAATGGCCCCACCCGGCTGGAGTCAAAGGTTACAGCTTTGGTTTGTTCAGGATGGCCTGGGAAGTATTTTTTTAGAAACAGCTATGATCTCCCTTTTTAGTTTAATAGCTGCGGTAGCTACACTGGCTCGGAATGGTCTGGCAATTGCCCTGATTGCGGTTTTGCTCTACATTCTCCAGTCGCATCGGATACTGGGAAGGATTAATTTTTTCCTTTTTTGCGGTTTGCTTTTAGCGATAATTATTTCCCTCCGGGAATTCCTACCTTTATTTTATTCTACTCCCGCTTCCTCTGCTGGGTTACAGCTTTTTTCCGCTCTTATTTCTACCCTGCTGGTGATAATGGTTGCCCGCAAGCAGTGGTTTAAAGGTGGGGAAGAATTTGTTTACCTTGGTTATACTGTATTATGGATTTTCCTGGATTCTTTTATTCTCCTCCTGGCTATAACTCCGGGAACCTTTAGCCCCTAGAAAAAAATATGACAAATTATTCTATAAGCAAAAAAAGCAGAGGTGTTTTAATTGAACCGGTTTTTTGTAAGAAGAGTTATAACAGTCCTGCTTTTAATGTTTCTTATGACGGCTATTGTTTTTACATTAGTATCTATCACTCCAGGGGGGATGTCCCGGATTTTTCCAATCCGGTCGTCTTCAATTTTTGATATTGCCCGGGAAAGGAGTTCAGCCGGACTGGATGTTTCTCCCGCCCGGCATTATTTTGCCTGGATGGCCGAAGTCCTGCAGGGCAATTGGGGTGGAGTTGGAGGAGCCACCAGAGGTGCCGGTGCTCCGATGGCCGAAGTCCTCTGGGAAAGGTTGAAGGTGAGCCTGAATTTAATTATCCCTGGACTATTATTTGCAGTTATAGTTGGTCTTGTGATTGGGGTTTACAGTGCCTTAAAACCAAGGAGTCTTCTAACCCGTTTTTTTAATGGGTTTTCCATGTTGGGCATTTCAATACCAGATTTTGCTGTGGGTTTGCTTTTGATTTTATTATTTGTTGTGTATTTTCGCTGGCTCCCAGTTGGAGGATATTATACTTTCGGCCGGGATTTAAACTGGTTTGATGTTCTTGTAATAAGATTAAAACATTTAATCCTGCCTACAATTACCATTTCCCTTGGATATATTGCTACTTTTTCCGAACATGTTAAAACCTCTGTTTCCCTGGTTATGCAAGAAGACTATATTCGAACGGCTCGTTCCAAGGGTTTAAAGGAAAGGGTTGTAATTTTCAAGCACGCCCTCCGGAATAGTATGATTCCAATCCTGGCAGCTATTTTCTCTTCCTTCCCCTTCTTTTTTGGAGGAATGGTTATTGTTGAAAGACTTTTTAACTGGCCTGGCCTGGGTTCCCTTGTATATAGAAATGTTGTGAGTCACATGGGTGATTTTTACGTTGTTCTTTTTGTTACCGGTTTTGTTTCCTTTTTGAGCCTTTTAGGTTCACTGATTTCAGATTTCCTTTACTCCCTCGTAGACCCCCGGGTAAGAAATCCCCTGGAGGGAGAAAAAGAAGCCTCGAACTTTAAAAACTCTCTGCTTTTGGGAGCAGTTTTTTTGGCGATAATGATTTTTTATAACTGGAGGCTGGCTCCTCTATATGAAAATGCAGAGAACCCCTTCTGGTTTTTTATTGGTTTGGGAGTTTTAATTGCAGGGATTGGAGTATTGTATCCCTTCCTGAGAAAAATTGATGAAGTGCCCGGAAAGGAAAACAGTAATACTTCTTTTCAATTTAGTCTGCCTTCATTGAAAATTAACTGGCTGGGAATCCGAAAATTTCTCCGCAACCTTGTAAAGCCAGGTATAATTGTGGGTTTAATAATATTCGTAGGAATAGGGTTTGGTTTCGCTTATTATTCGAGTATCGGTTATCAAACCATAGATGATATTCCTACTGACCTGAGAAATCGCAATGAGCCAATGTCCCTGGATTACATTTTTGGGACTGATCATTTAGGTCGGTCTGTCCTTACCGTAGTACTTGTTACCGCGGGAGAAACCATGAAATTGGTCTTTACTGTTACTTTAATCGGGGTTTTTGTTGGGACTTTTTTCGGGGTAATTATGGGTTTTATCCGGGGACCTTTTGACCGGGGAATGATGTCAATTTTTGATTTATTAACTTCTGTGCCAACTTTTTTCCTGGTTTTTTTATTGATGGGAATGATAGCTGATGATAATATTGCTATAATCTTTGCCCTTTCGGCTTTTGGCTTGATCGAACTCGCGAAAATTGTTAGGGCTCAAATGCTAGCTATCAAAGAATATCAGTTTGTTGAAGCTGCTTTTGCCCTGGGTAATTCACGTTTTCAAATCCTGGGGAATCATCTTTTGCGGAATGTTTTTCCTCTTATCTGGGGCCAGGGTTTGATCCTTTTTGGCCGTAATATGGTTCTGCTGTCTTCTCTGGGATATTTAAAAGTTATTGAAACGAATACCTGGGGTTTTTTAGCGGGGAACGCGGGCAGGGATATTAGAGCAATTGGCCCCATTGTGATGATTTTTTTAGTAGTCCTCGCAGCAAATCTTATCGGGAAAGGGGTGTTCGGTTCCCTTGATCCTCTTAAAAGATAACTGGAAAATTGGTTTGTTGGGCCTATTATTGGTGATTGGGATAATTTCCATTTCTTTGGCCCTGCCTTTCCAGGAAAAAGAAAATGAAGAAAATATCAAGTATGCTCCTCGATCATTCTTTAGCTGGGAAAGAGGTATGGATTTCAGGCCTGTATTTTTCTGGGGTGATGGCCAGAACTTACACTATTTGGGCTTGAAGCCTGGTCGGGGTAGTGGGCTGGAGTATCTAAAGCTGGATCAAAATTTACAAAAAATCCAGGAAGCGGAGATTGATTTGCTTTCAGAGATGCAGGTTGAATTCCTTTTCCCGGTGGGGATGTATGGGGAAGAAGCTGTTTTTGGGCTGGTTTCTAGAGAAGAAGGCAGCAATCAGCCATACCTGGTTTTTCAGGGGGGAGAAATCACTTTTTCCCCTCTGGGGAAAAATATTTCCCGCAACCACGATATTGCTGCCACTGTTCATGGCGGCGAAATATTTATTACTTATATAGAAAGAGCCGAGCAAGAATACCGGCTTTGGTTTGAGAAAAAAGGTAAAGAACCTTTCCTTGTTTTTAAAAGTGAGAATTTACTTTGCCTGCCCAGATTTGTAATTGGTCCTGATAATACTCTTCACATGCAATGGAAGGGAAGCGAAAACGACCGGGGAATCGCCCTGTACCAGGCGGTTGATCTTGAATCCATGGGACTAAAAAATCAGGAGCCAAAAAAAATTGGTTTCGCATCATATTATTTTGGTAGACATAACGGTCAGCCAATTTATTACCGGGAGGACCCGGGCGCCGATTTTTTTGTTAACGATGCTGGAGAAATTTATATTACCTGGACTGATTCTATCTGGGACCCTGGGTTTAATATTATCCAGTCAACTGTTAAATTAGCCCGTATAGGCCAAAATGGAGATTTAGAAGCTCTCTGGAGAATCCAGGGAAGGAATTTCCCCCTGTTCGGAAATCTCTTTTCCAATGAAAAGGGAGAACTGGGCATTGTATGGGAAGATTATTTTGGAAGGCAGTTTAATTTAATGTATACTTACCTGGACAGTGAACGAGATATTTTGCTGGAACCACAAAGAATTACTGATGAATACAGCAGTAACCGTCTGGCCCGGGTTATTAACAACCATAAAGGCGACTTTGTTATGATGGCCCGTCGGGTAGATGGTAGTAACGATAGGATCTGGGGTCTTACCAGCAGCAAACTTGGTTCGGCGAAATGGTACCACAACTGGCAACTCTGGTTTGTTGAGGAGGGATTTGGTAGTATTGTCATCGAGGGTTCTTTAATGGTTCTCTATAGTTTTATCGCATCTCTGGGGTTAATTGCTAGGAATGGATTGTCCATATTTTTTATTGGCCTTATCCTATATATTTTACAAAAAAACAGACTTTTAGGGAAAATAAATTGTTTTCAATTTTTGGGTATTCTAATAATCCTAATTTTCCTTTTTCGGGAATATATTCCCCTCTTTTACACCGTGCCTCCTGCGGATAACGGTTTAATGCTCTTCTCGGGTGTTGTTGCAACAGCAACGGTTCTATGGGTTTCCCGTAAAAACTGGTTCAAGGGAGGCGAAGAGTTCCTATATTTGTTTTACTCCCTGGTTTGGATTTTTTCCGATACATTTTTATTATACCTGGCTTTAGCACCTCAAAGCTTTATGCCGTGAAAAAGGGAGATCTATAAAAATGAGAAGAATTGTAACCCTGCTTTTTCTTTTAATTTGGGTTTTGTTTCTATTTACCGCGTCCGGGCAATCCTGTTCCAGTTTTGCGGTTTTTGGCCAGGAGGCTATTTACGGTTCCAATCTGGACTGGTTCCCACCGGATCAGGCTCGCTTTTCTATTCACCGGAGCGGACGGGATATTAAATATTTTACCCTGGAGTACAGGATGGAAGGTAACTATAGGAAAACCATGGGGATGAATTGTCAAGGGCTGATGGCTTCCCTGCAGACAGTACCGCCTTTAAACAATTATTCTATTGGTCAAAGAGGAGTGTATATTTCTGAAGTTTTCCAATGGGCACTGGCTAACTCAAGGAATATTAATGAAATTAAAGGATATCTCAAGGGTAAGGAGGTTTTTGCAGTACCGGGTTTTTTTCTCCACCTGCATCTTGCAGACCGTTGGGGAGGGGCTATGGTCATTGAAGTTGAGGAAGATGGGCTTGTTGTCGTTGAAACATCCAGAGATTTTAGCCTGATGACAAATTTTTATAATAGTCGTTATCTCCCCGGGGAGATTACCTGTCCGCGGTACCTGTTACTTGAAGAAATTATTCTGGCTGAAGGAGAAACGTTCAGTGTTCAGGATGCATGGAAAGCCCTATGGGAGACCAGACAGGCTACAACAAGGATTTCTCTTGTTTTTTTACCGGAGAGAAGGAAGATATTAATGGCTTGGAATGGGGATTTTTCTCTCTCCTGGGAAATTGACCTGGAAAAAGAAATTCTTATAGCAACAGGAGAAAATGAAGGAAAACAAATTTTTTCTTTGGATTCCAGGGGATTAAATACGAGCGACCTGGGCATTGTTTTTGATGATCTGATCAGTTCGGGGCAAACCTATTTTATGGAAAGGGAAAAAGCCGAAGCATTCCTTGGCAAATTTTGTTATTCTCCCGGGGGAGTGGCGGAAGTTTTTTATGAAAAAGGTATGTTGAACCTTGATTTACCAAATATACCCCCGGTTCTTTTAATTCCCAAAGAAGGAAAGATTTTTTCGCTTGATATGATGTTTTCCCAAATAGAATTTTGGGAGGAAGCAGGAGAATTTCAGGGTTTTACCCTTTTCCACACCTCGGGGAGCAAGGAGGTTCCCAGAAAAACTGATTAAAAGGTTTTTATATGGGTTTTTGAGGGGAAAAAGAGTTTATTTAATTGTTTTTTTCAGCAGGGCTTTTTCTAGCCTTGTTTTTTTTCTTGTTTTTTAGTATCATTTGATATGAGGGTGTGCACCATTTGTGCACATATTCCTTTTGGAGGTGAAACT